>ERZ1740052.39-NODE-39-length-46772-cov-7.059571_pt1 | contig 46772 bp, 47 predicted proteins | sample MGYA00581750_ERZ1740052 | MGnify/ENA primary metagenome ERZ1740052 (study PRJEB43018, sample SAMN04849743) | marine metagenome | isolation source: floating plastic debris | place: Pacific Ocean | collected 2008-08-30 | study: EMG produced TPA metagenomics assembly...
CGTTCTAAGGATCAGTTAGAACCACTTAGCTAGGGATTATAAAAGAGGTTTCCTCCTTTTTAAACCTTTTTGAAATCCCTTGGCTCCCCTCCATAAAACTGTCTGAAAAAGAAAAATTTTGCTGTTAATATTTTAAGAGAATTATGTTTATATCAATTTACAGTATTGTATTAATTTTAAATAGATCATAATTTTCTAAAATGAATTCAAATTATATTTTTCAAACATTAGTATGCTATAATTTTTTCATAAAAGACAATGTTTTGATGTAACGTAAAATTTGTTTGTACAGTTATTTGTCTATATTTGATTATCATAATGTAAACATAAGACACTTTAAGATACTACGCAAATAAAAAATACACTTTTTTACACTTTTTTTATGGTAAAAGATAAATTTAGACACTTTATAAATGGCTTAGGAGTTAGTCCTGAAACTTTTGCTAATAAGATAGGAGTAGGTAAAAGTGGTATATATAAAATTTTAAGAGGAGATGTTCAAAAAATTTCTGTGTCTTTAGCAAAAAAGATAAATCAAATCTATCCTCAGTATACGGTAGAGTATGTTTTAAGTCTTAATAATGTAAGTACAGATGAACTAGTATTTAAAGGTGAAACAAAAATAGAAGTTCAAAAAATTGTAGATATTATCACTGATAATATTGAAAAATTTGAAAAGAATAAAGATTTTCAATTAATTTTAAAGAAGAATACAATAGCAAGTTTTGAAAAATTTAAAGATTTTTTAGATAAAAATTAAGTAAAAATTATTTATTATTTAACCTCTCATCTATATCTTTTTTTAACTGTTCTTTTTTCTTTAATAGTTTATTTTTGTTAGTTTTAGAATAAATAGTTTCAATATCATTAATTAATTTATAAGCTTCTTTTTTTGCTTCTAATGAGAAAAATTCAGATTTTTCTATTTTATCATTATATTTTTCTTTTTCATTACTCATTATCCAAAGCTTTTTTTATTAATTCTTTACTTCGGTTCTTGTAATAGTCTTTTTTGTTGTCTTTGACATAATCTTCATTCTTTGAATCTACTAAAATAAAATCAAATAAGATTCTTATAATATGCTTTAATCTTTCTATTTGAGGTTGTAAAGATTGTTTGGTGTATTTAATAAAATAGTATATAGAAATAGAAATTAAACAGCTTATAAATAAGATAATAAACCTGTAAGATGATATAGGATAATCTTGAGAATACCAAAAACACCATATTATTACATAAGCTGAAATAGAATAACACGATATTTGAAGGAATACAAAAGTGTTTTTAAGAAACTTATCTCTTGTATTAATAATTGATATCAAGTAACTAATTATTAAAGAGAATAATAAATATGGGATTCTAATACCAAAACCTATTAAAAACTTTCGTGTGGTAAGCCATCCGAAAATTCTATTTTCATTTTGTTTTTGTTTAACTAAGTCTTTGTATTCTTTTTTTACTTGAATCAACTTAGATTCTAAGTTATTTCTCTTATTAATATAGTCTTCAGCAGAAATTTCTTTTTTTTCATATTTCACATGAGTTTGATTTAAAGATTTTTCTATAGGTTTAATAAGTTTAGCTTCTAGGCTTACTTTGTAACTATCAACTACTTTATTTTTTTTATCAAACTCGATATGTATAAATGGGGCTATAAAAATTATTATAACCCCAATAATTAAAAGAATATTATTAATCCCTTTCAGGCTCTTCATCTTTGTCTGATAGTTTTTTTGCTTTGAGTTCATTTTCTGCTTTTATTCTATCTTGAAATTCTTGGGCATTATCTGTACAACCTGTAAATAAAAATGCAGTAAAAAATATTACTAAAACTAAAGTTACTTTTTTCATAATATACTCTATTTAAAATTAATACTAGAGTAAATATAGTACAGTAAATTCAGTTTCAATATTATAATATTAAAACAACTTTATTTTATTCAAATATTCAGAATTAATGAAGAAACAAACCAATTAAAGGCTTAGGGAATTTGGAGTGTGTATTTTTCATATTTGATTTACTTCGGGGTTAATTCTAAATATTACTAGAATATTTGTGATGCTAATATAAATAAAAACTTAATTATTAATACTTTTAAAATAAAAAGCATTTTAACATATATTCAAATAGTTTAACTTTTAGTTATTTTACAATTAAAATTTCCTTTTATATATTTTTATTAGAAATTAACAGTATAGTTTTTAGTATAATCTTCTGGTAAAGATGCTCCAATCTCTCTTAAATAATTACTAAGTCCTTCTAAAGATTTATGTCTTGTGATAGTCATAAGTTTATGTTTTGCTTCTAAATCTGTTAAACCTTGACTTTTAAATGAAAAGAATAAATCTAAAGCTACTGTATGTCTTGCTGAATAGATCCCATGATTAGAATTTAATAATATTTGTTTACCGATCTTATTTTTTACTTTTTTAAAGCGTCTACTAAAAAACTCTGTCTTAGAACTTTCTCTTTTAACTTCCCATACTCCAGGTATTTTATTTTTTGTAAATAAAAAATCATCTGGTTGGTATTGTTCTAAATTCATATTTAACAATACCTTTTTTAATGGTTCTATAATTAAAATATTTGCTCTTTCTGTTTTAGTTTCTGCTTGTAAAATAACATTATTTACTAAGTCAATATGTTTTACTTGTAACCTACATATTTCAATAGGTCTCATTAAACCATAAGTAACAAATTTCATAAACTGAAATAAATAGTTATCATGTTCAACTAAGTATTCCTTGATGGAATTTAATTGTTGTTTTGTAAAAGGCTGATTTTTTTCAGGTTTAGATTCTAAGTTTGGAATTTTTAGAGCAACATTTTTCTCTAGTATATCATCATTAACTAATTGAGATAGTAAAGAAGAAATTAATCTTTTAAAATTATTCCTAGTGGTATTGGAAGAGCTATTTGTAATTTCGTTTAAGAAAATTACAATATGCCTTTTGGTTAATTTAGAAATATCTTTTTCTCCTAACTTATTTTTAGTAACCCAATCTATAAATTGATTATAAAGACTCTTGTTTCCATTTCTAGTTTTCTCTGCCCATGTTTTATTCTTTTCTTTTAACGCATTTTCAAAAGCTTCTAATATTGTGAATTTTTCTTTATCAATTAAATCTTCTTTTTCTAGTTTTTCTTCAAAAGGATTATAGCCCTCTTGAAGTAATCTTAATCTAGCTTTTCTTAAATGGTTACCAACCTTTTTTCTTTCAGTAATCGTTTTGATTCTATTTAGTCCCTTTTTCTCAATTATCTTTTCCATTTCTCCTGTATATGGGTTTCTAAAATAATAAGATATATACCAAGGTTTATTTATATCTGGTTTATCTGTTCCTTTAATCTTGGGTATGTATAGTATTGGTTCAGAAAACATTTTTTTTATAGATATTACAGGTACTTTTCTAGGTACTTTTTTTTCATCAAAGAAAATAAAATTTCTCATTATTTATATTTTTAAATTATAAATAACTGAAAAACAATTAGTTTTGTTTGATGTGTAAAGGTGGGTTTATTTAAACAAGTGTTGTTAAACGTTATGTTCAAAATCCGATGCTCATTAGAGCGTGTGGGTTCGAGTCCCACCTTTGGTACAATAACTTTTTTAGGTTTAAAAATTTCTATAAATCGAATCCAATATCTTTTCTGTAGTTCATTTTTTCAAATGAAATCTTGTCGATATTTTTATAAGATTTAGCCAAAGCGTCTTTAATAGTATCGCCAAAAGATGTTATAGCCATAACTCTTCCTCCATTTGTTACTACTTGACTATTATTTAATTTTGTTCCAGCATGAAAAACGATAGAATCTTCAATTCCTTCGAAACCAGAAATTGCTTTTCCTTTTTCGTATGCTTCAGGATATCCACCAGAAACTAACATTACTGTAGTTGCAGTTTGTGAAGTTACTTCATAAGTTTTCTCATGTAAGTTTTGATTAGCAACTCCTTCAAATAAATCGAATAAATCAGAATTGATTCTAGGTAAAACAGCTTCAGTTTCAGGGTCTCCCATTCTTACATTGTATTCAATAACAAAAGGATCTCCAGCTACGTTCATTAAACCGATAAAGATAAATCCTCTATAATCTATTCCGTCTTTTTGTAAACCATCAACAGTTGGTTTTATAATTCGATCTTCAACTTTAGTAAGAAAATCAGTATCAGCAAAAGGAACAGGAGAAATTGCTCCCATTCCACCAGTATTTAATCCAGTATCTCCTTCACCAATTCTTTTATAGTCTTTAGCAGAAGGTAAAACTTTATAGCTTTTTCCGTCGGTAAGTACAAAAACAGAAAGTTCAATTCCTTTCAAGAATTCTTCGATAACTACTGTAGCAGAAGCATCCCCAAATTTTTGATTGGTTAACATTTCTTTTAACTCAGACTTAGCTTCTTTAATATTGTCTAAAATTAGAACTCCTTTTCCTGCAGCTAAACCATCAGCTTTTAAAACAAAAGGAGGATTTAAGGTTTCTAAAAAAGCATATCCGTCCTCTAAAGAATCTTGAGTAAACGATTGATATTTTGCAGTAGGAATATTGTGTTTCTCCATAAATTGTTTGGAAAAATCTTTACTACCTTCTAATAAAGCACCATCTTTTTTAGGTCCGATTACAGGAATATTTTTTAGTTGATCGTCGGCTAAAAAGAAATCGTGAACTCCTTCAACTAAAGGAGCTTCTGGACCTACAACTACCATGTTAATTTCATGTTCTAAAACAGCTGTTTTAACGGCATTAAAATCAGTCGGATTAATACTTAAATTTTTAGCAATTTTATCTGTTCCTGCATTTCCAGGAGCTACGAAAACTTGAGTAACTTTTTTACTTTGAGATAGTTTGTAAGTAAATGCATGTTCTCTACCTCCAGAACCTAAAACTAAAATATTCATGTGTGTTGTGTTGTTATTTGGCTGCAAATATAGGTATTTGTAGATTTTAATTTCAGGGAGATTTAGTTATATTTAAAGCTAATAGCCTTCTATAGACTCGACATTAAATTTATTTTAAAAGTAAATTAATTTGAATTGTATCATTCTTTATTTTCTTAATCAACCAATGTTCTTCTTTTTTGCGATATTTAATGTTAATGGTATCTATGTTTTTTGTCCAAGTTCCTTTTTCTTTAATAAGAATAGGTTGTGATGAATTGTCCCATAAAGGATTATGTATGTTAAGGTCGATACTTCCATTTTTGTTAAACTTGTACCATATATAATTTATATTGATAGTGTCTCGACGACATAGAATAAGTTCATTTTTTTGCTGATCAATGATATACCAAGCCCCACCAAATATTTCATTTTTAAGCTTTTTTTCCTGAACAGAGATACTATAGCTACAAATTAAACAGGTGAAAAAAAATTTAGTTAGTAGTTTCACAGTTGTACAATAATTTTTTTAGCAATTTTTTGTTGATTATCAAGAGTAATTATAACATTATATAAACCGTTTTGTAAGGTAGATAATTTAATTGGTTGTTCAATAGTGTTAGTTTGATGTACGAGCATTCCAAGAGTGTTATAAATTTCAACCTTTTTGATATTAATATTATCTTGTTTTGAAAAATATAGTAATCCTTTATTTGGGTTTGGGTATAGTAGTATATCACTTTCTTGATTTTTAACCTTTTTATAAGTATCCGTTTTATGGTTTCTTAGCTTTAAAATAGAGAGGTTAATATTATTACTAGATAAATCACATTTACCAATAAACTTACAGTTATTAAATTGATTGAAAATTTTTAAATCAGCTTTTCCTTTTATATGTGATTTAGGTAGTATACGAATACTGTTTTGTGCAGTAATTTTTGTGTTAGTAGTATTCAAATTACAATTATTCCCACCTAGAATTATATTGTAGTCTTCATATATATTTATTGTTGATGGTTGACAAACTTTTGTTGTACTTTCTATTAAAGTCGAAAAATCAAATTTAGAAGTATCTATTTTTAATATATCGTTAAGTTTAAGTATCATATCATCTAAAGTGACTTCTTGAGTACTAGTATTTAAAGAAAAAGTGTTAGAACAAAAATAATCTATAGCTTCAGGACTATTCGGATACATATGATTTAAGTTTAAAAAGTGAAATTTTCCGTCTGCTTCTTTTTTGAGAAAATATATCCTTTTATCTCTGTAGGTATTAGCTTTTAATATTAAGTAATCCTTATTTATCAAAAAAGGTAATGTAGCTCGTTTCCTATTTGTTGTTTCTATTTCTTGAATCAAATTCCAGATAGATCCTGTTTTTTCATACACTTTATTGATATCTCTTTCTTTTGGTTTCCAAGGATTGGATGTATTTTCATTTCTGAGTTCACTTACGATAAGGAGATTATCATATGCGCTCATTTCAAATAAATCGCCAGGTAATTTTCTGTTTGCTCCGTCAATATAATTCCCTGTTAAAGGGATGTTAATTAGGTCTTTATAGGAGAGGTTGTTTCCATTGTTGCTTATTCCCCATTCTAGTACTTCATCTTTTTTAGTTTTTATAAAAAAGCTTTTATCTGAAATAGTTACATAATGCCAAGTATCGTTGTTGAAAGGAGAAACATTTATTGTTTTTATTTGGTTAAAATTATTTTCCACTCTATTATATATAGATACCTTTATTATATTTTCACTAGGGTGTCTCGTTATTAAATACGTTCCCTTTTTATTATTCTGTATGTTTATAAAAGTACCTTCTTTATAATTATATTCGTTTACGGAACTCCAAATTCCAATATTATTTTTCTTATAAATAATAATATCTTTTGTTCCAGTATTTTTTCTATTACCGTAATTTATAAAAGTTTTATTATCTATGATTTGTGTATGTATCGTGTTGTTTCCTTCAATGGTTTGTACTAACGTAAAGTTTAAACAATCTCTCTCATAAATTCTTGTTTTATAAATTCCTCCATTAGCAACTGTATTTTCTACATATAAATTTCCTTTACTAGTATTTTCAAAAATGACAAGTGAGTTTTGACTGAAATCGTCGGGAAGCCTCAGATTAGGTTCGTAACAAGTTTTACAATTTAATTTTAAAGGAGAAATAAAGCCACCACCTCCCAAATCGCTAGCATCGCAATAATTATTTAAACCAAGAACACTGTTGTTGTAAATATTGGCTCTATATAGTTCAAGAACATTTTGCATTCTTTCTTTTTGTCCTAGGGTAAAAGATTTATAGCAAAATTCTCTTTCTCTTTTTTGATAGTCCATAAAGTTTTGCACAACAGAAGTAATTTTACCATTACAATTATAACCTTTACAAGTCCCAGGAGCGATATTGGATAAACCTGGTTTTGCTACATTTTCTGTATCACAAATAAAATCTCCTTGCATTTCACAATTTATTTCATCACAATTATTATCTTTAGAAGCACCTGAAATATTGAAATTAGCAAAAACATGAAATAAACCTAACCAATGACCTATCTCATGTTCAGCTGTGTATTTATTTAATTCTTTATAATTAAGAACAACTCCATCTATTGTTTCTAACCTATTATATTGTGCAATAGGAGAAGATGAGTAACCAGCAAAGTTATCTCCTCCATTTTCATCAATTAAATTTATAATCCAGATATTTAAAAATGTATCGGAAGGAAAGTTATTAGATCTATTGCTTTTTATTTCTGCATCAACTTGTTTGGAAATTTTTGGTATGTTTCCTCTCCTTCTCCAAGGTTGATATGATTCATTTCCGTTGAATCTATTTATACCTATTTGTTTAAAACCAAGAGCATTTTTTTGAGCGATACAAAACCTTATTTTTGTGTCGGCACCACCCAAGGCACCAGAGTATCTTTCATTTAAAATACGAATTTGTTGATGTAAAACAGAGCCATGAACATTTGCTCCTTGTCCTAATTGATAATATTGTGGGTAAACTAAGTTAAAAACAACCGGAATTGTAATAATTTTATCTTCATGAGTGGTAATTTGTCTTCTTCTTTTTGTATCTATAATTTTAACGATTTGATGATTAATTTCATCAATAACAGTATTGTTTTGTGTATCAGTAATGCCTATATATTGATCAAAACCACACTGCTGTGCATATGTGTTTATTATAATGATAAATAATATTAAAGTATAAATTTTTTTCATGTCTAAAGTCAACAATTTTTAGATAATGGGATGGTATTCCTTTTTCAGAAATTTATTTTTAAAGAAATATTAGAAAACACGAATTTCAAGAATAGTATCATCAGTATTACAGTTGGTACAAATAATCTGAGATACTGAAAAAGCATCAAAGGATTCAACTTGTACATTACAGTTTTCTAAAAGTTTTGTTTTAATGTTTTTTACTTTTACATTAATAAAAGTATCTCTCGGAATTGCAATTGTAATATCTCTTGTTTGTGCCATCGAAAATTCTACCACTTTTTACTCTCCAGTACCAGAAATAATATAATCAATTACACCTTTGAGATTGTTATCATTACTCATAATTTGTATGAGAGATAGATCAATATTAGGGTTGTTTAAAAAATTAGTGCCATCACTATCAATTAGCTCCATACGAACTGTAAATAAGACTTCTTGATCATTTTCTGAACACTCTTCAGTAGTAGAACAACTCCAGCATAGTATTAGAAATAAAAAAACATATAGTATATCTTTCTTATTGTTAAGTAGTTATTTGTTTTTTATTATCTTTTTCTTAATTAATTCTCCTGAATCTAATAACACATTTATTATATAATATCCGTTAGACAATGAAGAAGTATTAATAATAGCAGAATTCCCAGTTAAAATTCTTTGGTTTAATACATTATAAATATGCCAAGCTTTAATTTTCTTTTCTGTTTTTAAGGTAAGTCTATCGCTAAATGGATTAGGGTAAATACTGAATTCATTACTTTCAATATGATGAATATTATCATCTTCATTCATACTTGAATCAACTTCCTTTTTTTGCAGAATAATTCTAGCAGAGACTAAACATTCTTGAACTTTTAGATTTACTACAGAGTTTCTTTTTAAATGAGTTTTTGGTAATAATCGTAAAGAAGATCCAGCTTTAATATACGCAACTGTATTCGGTTCAGATTCACTATTTGATATTACAACTGTTTCAGCAGCATCGTAATCACTTGAAATAATTTTATTAGCAATAGTAATATTTTCAATACAGCCTAATACATCAATATTTAAACAACTAGAAAAATCAGAATTACCAGCACTATTTTTAGCTCTTATTTTATATGTATATGTAGTTCCTGCACTTAAACCTGTGTGTGTGTAACTATTAGAATTAACTGTAGTTATAAGTTGATTATTACAATCATAAAGTTGATAACTCGTAGCGTTTGAAATCTGATTCCAATTTAATACAATGCTTGAAGTAGAATCTGAAAAACCTGTAAGTGTAGGAGTTATAGGTTTTATAATATCTTCTTTTGTTGTAACGCTTCTACAATTGGAGAAGTTTGAAAACCCATTATTGTTCAAAGCTCTAACTTTGAATTTATATGTCGTATCTGGATTCAAATTATTTACTACGTAACTATTAGATGTTACAGTTGCTATTTTTTGATTTGTATCGCAATTATATACTTCATAACTTCTAGCATTAAATATAGAATCCCAATTTAAATTTACTTTGGTTTTTGAACTAGCATATCCATTTAATGTCGGTGTTTTGGGTACACTTAGGTCTTCGTATACTATATTTAATTTAGCAGATTTTATGTCTACACGACCTCTATTTGGTGAAAAAGTTAGTGTTAAAAAGTTACTATTTGGATCAAAATATTGTAAAGTAGAATTACTAAAACCAGTAGCATTAGCATCGTAAATAATCACTTCTTCAGAAACTGTAGTTGCGTGTGGAGCTTCAATGTAATAATCAACAACTCTTTCTCCAGAATTATTACAGAGATATAATTCTTCTAGTTTTTCAGGAGAAGGAAAAGTCCAGGGTATAGTTTCGTTGCAAGACAATTTAGCTCCTCTTATTACTATTCTAGAATTATTATTCGAGTATGCAGTAGTTGAATTAGTTATAACAATATCTAGTATTATTTTTTTTATTTGTTTATTTAGGAAATTAGGATGCTCAAATAAATACCTTGCATTTGTGTTAATATTAAGCTGATTATTAAATTCAATGCGTTCACCGGATTTTTCAAAAAAATTGCAGTAACTAAAACCACATTCTTTAGTTACTCCTTGTCTATCAGAAAAATTGATTGTTTCAGTAATAATTTCTTGCCCCATTATAGCAAAGGGGAATAACAATAATAATACTTTGAATAATTTCATAACTAATCACGCAAATTTTTATTCTAAACAAAAGCTTTTAAATAAAATCGGCCTAAAAAATAGGCCGATTAAACAATAACATTCTAACTTACTTTTTCTTTTTCGTAGCTTGAACTTGAGCTTCTAACGCTTTAATTCGCTTTTCTTGCTCAATTGTGTATAGAGTTAATTCCTCTATTTTTTGAAGTAGTAAGTTTGTCATTTCTTTTAATTGCAATCCTCCCTCTTGTATTTTTTTAGCTGATGGTACATTTGGTAAGTGATGATTTTCTTTAGTGAACGTTTCTATTTCTTCTAAAGTAGGCATTGTATAATCTTCTTTTAAACTAGACGAACCAGTATAATATTTTTGGAATACATAATCTGCAGGTACTTCTAAATCTACTAATACTTCTTCACAGTGAATATCACCTTTAACAGTTAGTTTGCTGTCTGGGTTAACAGTTCCTATTCCGACATTTCCTAAAGAATTAATCTTAAAAGCATTAAAAACTCCTCCTGAAGTTTTATTACTAGCAATAGAAAACACCCAACCTTTACCATCTTTGTATTCTGCTAAAGTACCGTTATATTCGTTTTGTAAACCTCTTCTTTGAATTTCGAATGTAGATGTTCCATCTGTTGATTTATGATTACCTAATAAAGTAGAAGCATGTGTATTACCAGGTGATATACTTTTAGAAGTAAGATATAAAAAACCTCCGTTGAAATTTCCTGACCCCGTTCCTTCTATGTGTAGAAATGAATTAGTATTTTTAATTTTTACGTTTCCATTTTGAGGAAAAGAGTTTTGAGCTAAAAAAGCTAATGGGTGTAATAGTATTAATAAAATAATTTTTTTCATAATAATTGTTTTAATTTTTATAGAATATTTCTGTTATTATTTGATCTTCAGATTGTACAATTAAAAAATACATTCCTTTTGTTAGTGTACTTACTGAAATAGTTGCGTTAGTGTGTAAAGAACCTCCTTGTAAAATCGTGTTTCCGTAGGTATTTAAAATTTTATAATTTGTAATCGGAACTTTAGATTTAATGTTCAAAATATTTTCTACTGGATTCGGGTAAATTGTTACTTTTAAATCTGTTTTATCTCTACCTGAACCGTTTGTACCTTTTAATTTTGTTCTATCACCCGGACGATTTTTAATATCTTCAGAGTCTTCGGAATTATCAGCATCATCAGAACTGTTAGGAACTGCAAGTATTCTTATTTGATATCCATCTTTAGGAATAATTCTAATTTTTTTTGCGTCGTTTATTTTAATGTATCCACTAACAGAAGTATCTTCCATTAGTGTAGTTATTGTAAGATCGTTATTACATTGAACTAAATTTAAATTAAAAACGGCACCACTTTTTACTATTGGTTCTCCATTAATTCCACATTCTTTTGTTTGGCTATAAATAGTAAGATGATTTATGAAAAAGCTTAAAATTAATGCCCCCCGTATTATTACTTTTTTCATGGTTACAAATTTGGTAAATAATTAGTAAGTAAAGACTACCATATTTATGGTATTTTTAGACTTTAAAAATTGAAATTCTAAAATATTTTATGCCTATAATTTTTAAACGTGTAGTATTATTTCTTCTATTTAGTTGTTTTATTTCTTTTTCTCAAGAGAAAGAGGTTATGACTTATCATAAACTCTATAATACTCTAAGAAACACTAATTTTAAAAAAGCAAAAGAGTATGCAGAACTAGCTGTGAGTTTAAGTAATGGCGTAAAAAATGACTCATTAAATTCAATATCATATTACAATAGGTCCGAAATATTTTATAGATATAATTTACTTACAGATGCAAAAAGTGATATAAATAAAGCTATAGAGTTAGCTACAAATAATAAAAATTTAGAGCACTTATGTTCGTCTTATATAATTTTAGGAAGAATTTATTATCAATCATTAGAATATACAGAAAGTCTTAAGGCTATAGAAAAGGCTTTGGATATTGTTAAGAAACTGAATAATCCTTTTTTAAAACACAAAGTTTTAAATAGAAAAGCTAAACTTTTAGAAAAAACAAAAAATAAAAAACTAGCTATTACTATTTTAAAAGAAAATATTAAAAACATAAATTTTAAAAATAGAAGTAGCTTGGCTAGAAGTTATTATTTTCTAGGAGTTAATTATGAAACCATAGCTAAAGACAGTAGCATTTACTTTTACAACAAAGCACTACAAATAATCGAGAATACAGATAATGAATATTTAAGAACTCAAATTTATTTTGAGCTTGGTGATGTTTACATACAGGAGGAAAAATTTTCGGAGGGATTAAAATATATAAAAGAATCTGAAAAAATTAGTCTTAGAATTTCAGACGATGTAGGGCTTTATTATACAACAGGTGCTTTAGCTGTATATTATCACAATCAAAAAGAATATAAAAAAGCTATAAAATTATATAAAAAGACACTTAATTTATACAGTAAATATGTAGACAAATCTGAAATTGCTCATTTATATTGGATTTATTCTGAAGCCTTATATTTTGATGATCAATTTAAAGAAGGTTTTTTGATTCAGGAGAAATATATGGAGTTAAAAGATAGTTTATTTACTGTTGAAAAAAGTAAAACTTTTGAACGTTTACAAACTGAGTATGATGTAGAGAAAAAGAATAATCAGATTGCGTATTTGGAAGAGAAGCAAGCTTTAGAAGCCAAACAACGTAAGCTTATTATAGGTTTAGGAGGCTTAGTCCTTTTTGTATTACTGTTGTTAGTTTTCTTATACAGGTATAGAGCAAAATCTCAAAAGGTAATTCGAACACAAGAAAACCAATTGTTTTTACAAGAAAAAGAGCAATTAAAGCAAAATGAAAAACTAAAACGAGTTGAAGGTTATATAGAAGGAGAGGAGAAAGAAAAAAACAGAATTGCTTTAGAATTACATGATGGAATAGGAGGGCAGCTTTCGGGTATATTACATTTAGCTTCTAGTTTACCTAATAAAGAGCATAGTTTAGCTTTAACTAATAATTTAAAAACTGTTTCTAAGGAAGTTCGTTTACTATCTCACAGTTTAAGTACAAGCTTTAGTGAATTACAACCTTTTCAAAATTTATTACAAACCTTAAAAGAACGATATAAGAATCATTTTTCAATAGAGATTTATTTATTTCCTGAAGAAGCTGTGAAAGCTATAACAAATAAACAGAAGACTTTTTTATATCGCAGTATTCAAGAAGTTTTGAATAATATTTATAAACATGCAAAAGCAGAATCAGTGCAATTATCTTTAACAATTTCCGATGAAATTATACTTGTTATTGAAGATGATGGTATTGGTTTTAATACAAATAAAGTTCCAAATGGAATAGGGTTACAAAATATTAAAGAAAGGATAAGTTATTTGAAAGGAGGGTTTATTATAGATTCTAAAGAAAATGAAGGAACAAGTGTAATTATAAAAATTCCTAAAGAAGATGAGTAAGATTAATTTGATATTAGTTGACGATCATAATCTTTTTTTACAAGGATTAAAAGCAGCTTTACAGGAGTACGATTTTATAAAAATTCTAGCTACGTTTACGAATCCTAAGAAGGCACTTTTATGTATAAAAAAAGAAGAATTAGACTTAGTGATTACCGACATATCTATGCCAGAAATTAATGGAATAGAGTTTATTAAATCTATCAAAAAAACGAATCCAAATATAAGAGTATTAGCCATTAGTATGTTTGCTCCTTTACATAACGAACGAAATTTTTATAATGGTTATTTACTTAAAGACACATCTATATCAACAGTTATAAAAGCAATTAAAGAGATTGTATTTAACAAAGGAACTTTCTTTTACGATGAATTATCTGAAGTAGAAAATTTGACATTTTCTAAAACGATAGTAACTAAGAGAGAAAAAGAAATTATACAATTGATAGCCGAAGAATTAACTGTAGAAGAAATCGCAACAAAATTGTTTTTAAGTAAACATACAGTAGAAACACACAAAAAAAATATCTTTTTTAAACTTCAAATAAAGACAAATGCAGGTTTAGTAAAAAAAGCTATTCAATTAGGATATATCTAACATTTCAATGCTCAATTGTCGGTGATTATTTATTATACCCAGAAAGCTTTGCCAAAAGCATTGATGACTTATCAATGATAATTATGAATTGATTTTTCACCATTTCACAAAATACTTAAAAGCAGAAGATAAATGGTAAAGAAATAATTTGATGTTTTTAGAAGATCCTTGTTTTAAAACATGTGAAACTTTTACTTTAGGATAGTATAATTTTTTCTTACCTATCTGATCTATTTTTTTACAGATATCAATATCTTCCATATACAAGAAGTAACGTTCATCAAAACCATTTAAAGTAACAAAATCTTCAGTTTTAAATAACATAAAACAGCCATGTATCGCTTCTGGAAAAAAAGGTTTGGTTAAATCTTCATTTCTGTACTCTTGTTCATGAACTCTACTCTTAAAAATTTTTAGTTTTCTAATTATTAAATCAAAAAAAGTAGGATACTTCCTTACATTGTGTTGATGTTTTCCGTTTGGAAATTGAATTTTAGGAGTAATTACAGCTACATTAGTTTTATTTCTTAATGTTTCAATTAGTTGCTGTATAATATTAGGTTTAAAAGTTACATCTGGATTTAAAACTAAGTGGTATTTAGAGTCCTTTATTTTATCTATTACAAGATTTTGAGCTTTAGCAAAACCTAAGTTTTCATTGTTAAAGATATAGGTAACATCGGGGTGGTTTTTTAATCTTAGAGGTAAGTTTTGTTGAGGTGAATTGTCGACTAAAAAAAGGTGTTTTGTAAAACTAGAAATGTTTAAAAAGGAATTAACAGCATTTTCTAAATCACTAATATTTTCATTATATAATACAATACAAGCTGTTATGTCGGTATAATTATCCATTAATAAGCATTTTCATCGCCCTTGAAAACGTTTAATACTGTACTAACAACAATTTTTATATCTAACATAAATGACCAATTTTCGATATAAAAAATATCTAAGCGAACTCTATTTTTAATATCTGATTTCTTTCTTATTTCGCCTCTATAACCACTGATTTGTGCTAAACCAGTTATACCTGGTTTCACAGCGTGTCGTTCTAAATAATTATCAACATCTTTTTGATACTCTAGAGCTAAGCTTTCTAAATGTGGTCGAGGTCCAACTACACTCATATTTCCTAATAGTACATTAAAGAATTGAGGAATTTCATCTAAACTTGTTTTTCTTAAAAATGCACCTATAGGAGTAATTCTACTGTCGTTTTTTGTAGCGTGAACTTTGTTTGCTTGTTTATTAACATACATAGATCTGAATTTATAACAAATAAATTCATTACCATTAAAACCTTCTCGTTCTTGTTTAAAAATTGCAGGGCCTCTAGATTCAATTTTGATTAATATCCATAATATTGGGTATAGCCAAGAAATAATGAACAAACAAACAAATGAAGAAAAAAGAATATCGAAAATACGCTTGATGATTCTATTTTCAATTAAGTCAAAAGGAAGCTTTTTAACACTCAATACTTTTAATGTATTATCGTAAAATTCTACATTTCTACTTTTGCTATAAAACTCTTTAGAATCTGGAATTAGTTTTAAAGTTATATTATGTAAACTGGTATACTTAGTAAGTTTTTTTACTTGTGCTTTCTTTAAGTTTGAAAGTGTAGCATATATTTCATCAATTTCATTTTCTCTAAGAAACTCATATAGTTCACTTTCATTTCCTAGGTAATTCGAACCATCAATTATTTTATTTGAAAAGTAACCAAGAAAAGAATACCCTAGACTTGTTTTATTTTGAAAAAGCTTGATCATTTTTTTGGTAGTATCATCTTTTTCAAAGAAAATTACTTTTTTAAAATTACTTCCAGATTGTCTTATTTTTTTTAAAATTAGAAAAGAAATAAGTTTAAATAAAGCTAATGAACCTAAGGTTATTACTAAAGTTTTAAATTGCGTATTAACAACTTCTCCCTCTTTAAAAATTCCGAAATAGGCGAAAAAACCAAGTGTGAAAAATAATCCTTGTACTACTGTTAACCTAAGTAATCTGTAAAAGTTTGTAAATCTGTAAACTTTGTAATAGCTGGTGAAAATAGAAGTAACACACCAAAAAACAGAAATATAAGTGTGAAATTGAAAACTTTGATGGATTTTTTCAAAAACAAAATATACAACCATATTGATGAGTAGTAAATCTACTATCAAGAGTAAAATATTGGTGTTTTTAATCAGTTTTGAAATCAATCTTAATTAGTTTAATATTTTATCAATCATTGAATCGATAAGGAATAATTTTTTGCTTATTTCTATTTGATTCGATTTATCAAAGTCATCTTTGAGTAACTCTTCAAATATATCTTTAATTTTTTCTGTATCCCAAGATGTCACTATTGTTTTAAAGTTATTTTTTTTAAACAGAAGTTCAATTTCACTTCCTTTGTCTGTAATACAAACAACATTAACTCCGCTTACTAATAAATTGGGGAGCTTAGAAGGAAGAGAACCTTTAGAAGTTCCTGCAAGTTGAGGTACAATTTGAATGTTGCTTCTACGGTATAATTCTTCAATATTGTTTTTAGGAACTAATGAATGAAACTTAATTTTAGTGTTTTTATTTTTTTCTTTTAATTCTTCAAAGTGATTTCCTTGAGAAAAAATATGAAATAGAACTCCATCAAGTTGTTCAGAACAAAAGTCAAATAAATTATATAAACCTTGTGGGTTTTGCTTTTCTCCTAATGCTCCAGAGTATACAATATGTTGGTATGTGCTAGGTAATATATCTTCCAGATCATTTGTGAAATTTTCTGAGTCAATTGTAATAAACGGATATTGAACTTTTAATTTCGAAGTAGGTAAATCATACATACTTTGAGCAAAGTCTTTCATTTCTTGGGATAAGAAAATTAATGAATCACAAGATTGGTAACATCCTTTTTCTACTACATGAATACTCTTTGCAATTACTTTACTTATTATACTAGTTTTTTGATTGGCGTATATTTCTTGTAAATCATGAATCATTCCTACTTTTTTTATGCTTTTTTTGAAAAAAAACTGAGTAAAATAAAAAGCTAAACTAGGAGGAAAAACAGGGATAATGATATCTGTATTTTTTCTTAATTTTAAAATATTTCTTAAAATGAAAAAAGAAAAACTTATTTCTAAAATAATTCTACGTAATGTGGCATTATTTGGAAAACGAAGGAATTTTCCCCCACGAATTATTTCAATACCATCAATTTGTTTTGAACTTTTACTGATTTTCCAGCTTGGATAAAAAGGATGAAAACATAATACTTTTACATGATGTCCTTTTTCTTTTAGAGCAAGAGCCATTTCAGTATTAAATTTTCCAGTAGAAATCGGTTCAGGAAAAAAGAAAGGAGAAATTATAGTTATGTTTAATTGATTATTGATCATGTAAAGTGGTTATAGAATTAATTTCTATCTTTTACTATTTTTAATGGATTTCCGTAGCAAATTTTATTTGCAGGAATATTTTTATAAACACTACTTCTAGAGCCAATAACAGATTGTTTACCAATAGTAATTCCAGGAGCAACAAAAACATCTGTAGCTAGCCAACATTCATCTTCAATATTAATTTCTTTAGCGTAAATAGGAAAGGAAGGAATGGTATAGTCATGAGATCCTGTACAGATATATGATTTTTGAGAGATAACTACATTATTTCCAATATTAATATCACCTAAATTATAAAGAACAACATCGTCACCAATCCAAGAATAATCACCAATATTTAATTTCCATGGATAAGTAACTCTAACTGTAGGTCGAATAATAACATTCTTACCAATTTTAGCTCCAAATAAACGTAGTAAAAAACGTCTCCAACCATATAAAAATTGAGGAGAAGTTCTAAAAAGAACACTTTGAACAATCCACCAAAGTTGAACTATAAATGGATTTCTACCTCTAAAATTTTTTGGTAATTTAAATGTGTTTAAATCTTGTTTTTTATGCATTCAATATTTTAATAAAATTCTCTTTAAAGAGATCCAGTGAAAATTTTTGTTGAAAATACGTACTGTTATTTTGAGCTATTTCTTTGAGTTCATTTAAGTTTACACTTAAATCATGTACTGCTTTGTATATACTTTCTATACTTTGTTGTTCTACAAATTTACCATGAATATTTTGATCAATAATATCTGTTATGCCTGCATGTTTAGTTGTTATGATATAATTTTGACTAGCTAATGCTTCTAATATTGAAATAGGCTGACCTTCCATTTTATAAAAGGTTGGTAAAATGAAAGTATTACTCCAAAGAAGTAATTCTTTCTTATTATTTCCATTCACAACACCAATATATTCGGTATGATTTAATTTGTTTAGTTTTTTAACAATTATATTTTTTAAATTTTCGTCAATATTACCTGCAATTTTAGCTTCATATTTTATTTTATTTTCTTCCAGTTTTTTTAAAGCATCTAATAGAAAAAGAATTCCTTTTTCTTGCATAAGATTACTTAAAAAAACAAGCTTTACTTTTTCGAATTCCTTCTTTGTTTCTCCTATTTTTAGGTAATCTTCAGCAAAATTATAAAGAATAAATATTTTTTCATCTTTAATAAACGGAGATAAATTTCTTTTTAAAGATTCTGATAAAACTATTCCTTTTGAGAATTTAGATACTAGATTTTTAAAAACACGTTTTTTAATCCCTTGTAAATTTTTATAACAATCAATCAAATGATTTCCATGAACGTGAATAATAAGTTCTTTTCTTAAGAACTTTGATAACAAAATGAAAATTGAATATTTTATTATTCCAAAAAAAGTTTGACCAGGAGTGATGTAAATAATATTATTTTTAAAAACTTTATATAAGTTGAAATTTAGTTTTAGATAAAAGAACATTTTTTTTAAAGAGAATGAACCTAAATCTTCACTAAAATTAGGGTTAGAGGTATTGATAAAAGAAACATCAAAACTTTCTTCTTCTTTTAATAAGTCTATTACAATTTTATTTGCTAATGACACACCAGATATAGGGTCTGGAAAAGGACCAATTAATAATACTTTACTTTTCATTATCAAGTATATAATTCTTTAGACTAAAAAAGCAAATAAAGAAACTAAAATAAATCACTCCATTTTCTCTTTCAAGTATGCTTTCAGTCATCATATTAAATAGATAAAAAAGACAAATAATGATAAAAAGGTAATTATTATTTGCGTAGGATAATCGTATGTTATAAAACTGCACTAATAAAAAGATTGAAAGTAAAAACAAACCACCAATTAGTAAAAAACTGATGTATTGATTATGAGCGTTAAATTGTCTTCTAATTAGAACTTTATTTTTATAGCTATTTATTAAAGCTGAATTGAAGTCACCTATTCCATAACCCAAAAATAAAGATTCTTTTATAGGCTTTAAAGAGGATTTGTAAATCTCAGCTCTAATATTAGTAGAATTCATGTTTTTCTCAGTTAACTTCTCAATATTTAATATTTCAGAAAATTTTGATTTAACCTTTGGTACTACCAAAAATGATGAAACAACAAGAATTATTAACGATATAGATGTTATTATTTTTAATTTTCTCTTGAGAAGAAAAATAATGGAGTATAATAAAATTAATATTAAGGATAATATAGGGCCTTTTCTCATTAAAATAAACAAGAAAAAGAAAAGTAAAATTATGCTTATAAGTGTAATTATCTTTCGTTTTTTACTATATAAATAAAAGCTAAAAATTAAAGAAATACATAAATGAATGGAAAGATAAATAGGATGTATATTATATTTATGTAATCTTTCATTTACTATTATAACATAATGTTTTATAACATTAAAAAAAGCAAAATCGTTAATACAATATCCTATAAATATTATAAGATTAAATAATAGAACAGAGTAAATATAAACTTGTAAAAGCTTTTCTTTATGATTATAAATTTTAGTGTAGTTTTCTTTAGATATTAAGGAAAATACTAAAGGGAATAGGAAAAGGGAAAGCATTGTCTGTAATTTTAACGATGCTTGTCGTGTATCATGAGAATAAAGAAACGTACCAATTATAAATATATAAACACTACTGTTTATTAAAAAAAATCGCCAATTGATTTTATTTTTTTTAATAACAGCATGTATTAGAATTGTTAAAGAAAATAGCGCTATAGCTAATGATTTTATATTTCTAGGTAACAATATCAAAGAGAACATAATTATGAAAACATAAGGAATACTTTTCTCTTTTAAAAATTTATAAAGTGCTTTCATTTATCTTTTTACTATGTTTTTAATTATAAATTCTATGAAGTTAGGTAAGTAAACTACAGCTATTAATGGAGCAATATAATATGAAAATCCATTCGTAAAATCACCTCTTAAAAAAAATAATAAATGCATTGCAAAGTAAAATGACATTATTCTTTTTAAATGATTTTTAGATTTAATCCATTGTAACATTATGATCAATACATATGCTAATATTATAGGGTAAATAATAACTCCAATTAACCCAAAGTTTAAGAAACCTTCTGAAACATAAGGATTAGATAAGTTTGTGAAATTAAACCCAAAATCATTAACTAAATAATCACCTACTAACTCTCCTGAAGATACTGGCTTAGAAGTCCAGAAACTTCTAGGAACAAAAAATAGAAGTCCACCTAAGAGTTGGTAGCCAAAAGAGAAACCATTTTTGTCAACATAATCTATTGAGGCTGTAAAATTGAAAAAGGCATCATAATTTAAAGTATTGAACGCTTTAATTATACCTCCTCCTTTCATTTGATTTATAAGTATCAAAGGGTTATTATAAATCTCAGCTAAAGTAGCATCAGAATGAGTGATTATAGCTGTTAGTGGAAATACTATAATCATGGAAAAAAACAAAAAAGATAATGTTTTTACATTGCTGTTTAGCAATTTAGGGAAAAACAGAAAAATCAAACATATGTACAATGGACCCAACGCATTTCTTTTTTCAGTTAATGGATTTTTAAACCAAAACAAAAGCATAAAAAAGATTACAAAAAAAGCGAGAATAATTATATAGTTTACAAGTTGTTTTTTTTGTGATTTAATATACTTTATACACAATACAAGACCCGTAAAAGGTATCATGAATATAAACTTTTTATTAATTAAAACTTTTGCTTTTGACGTTTCTTGAGATTTTAACCAATTAGGATTAAAAAATTCATCTTTTATAAAAGAGTAGCTACTTAAAAAACCTAGTAATGATATAATTAAAAGAATAGATAAAATAACAGGAAGATATTTTTTTGAAGTTTCTTTTAAAAAGATATTCTTTGTTTTTAAAATCTTTTTTTTCAATTCAATGTAGAAGCAAATGAAAATTATATTGAATATTATAATTAGTGTATTGGCATAAACTACTAAGTTCTCTTTGTAGATGAAAAAATTGACAAGTCTACTACCTTCTACTCCAGAAAAAGAGTTTATTTGTGAAATAGGTGCAAGGAGAAAAAATAATAGATAAAAAACTATATAAGAAGATATAAAGGGAGAATAGTCTCTTTCATAAAATAAATGATATATAACAACTAAAAGTAAAAATAAATTACTAATAAAGAAAGATATATAAACTTGAAAAGAAGCACTAAATGTTAAAAATATTAAAGCTGTTAAAGCTAAATAAGTTACAAAGAATAAGTTTTTTGCTTTAAACATTTTTAATTAGTTTTTTTTCACCATAAATGTAAAGAAAAGAGCTTTTAAAAAAATATAGTAATATTAAATATATAATGTAATTGTTGTAACCATTAAAAGTTCCTGTAAATGTTATAAAAACAGCAAAAACAAATGCTGAAATATTAAGCAAATTGAAGGTTTTAAATTTATCATAAACAAGATAAAAAGGATGGATAACATAATAAAAAGCACTTATTACAAAAAGAATTAAAGTATTTGGAATTTCAACAAATACCTTTTGAATTTCAGGATAATTACCAAATAGATTTATGTAGTTTAAAGTGTAATAAATTATATATGCACACAAAGAGATTCCCAAATATAATAGTAATGTCTTATGTTTTATTTTATTAGCAATATCAGGTATTTTATCTGTAATGTGTTTTTTAATTAAAGGATGATATACAGAATTTACACCAATACCAATTAGTAAGAAAACATTCCATAAATTTAAGATGTAACCAATTCTTAGAACAATTTCTGGGGTTGAATATATTTTTGCAAGATTTATAAACCCTAAACCAGAAATCCAACCTAAAATACTTATTGAAAATAGATTTAACATCTTTTTCCATTCATTAACAGTGAAGTTTAAAAAACGAAATTTTGTAATATTAAACTTGAATAGTTTTGTCAGTATTATAATAATTAAGAAACCTACAGATTTTCCTAAAAAGAATGCTAATACTTTATTTTCTAGTATTAAAGAAAATATTAATATAGATAGAAAAGAGATAAAGTAGAGTGATTGTACTTTAAGAGCTTTATCATGGTCTTCTATCAATTTATAAAAGTTTGTTAGATAGAATATATAACCATTAGTAAAAACATTAAATAGGATGCAAGAGAAAATAATTAAACTAGAAACACCATAATATCTAAATATAGATTCCTTGAAAAACCAAAAACTTACGATGTAAAAACAAAGAAATAAAAAAGAAGTAGAAATTAATTTATTTGTTATCTTATTGTAATCTACTACAGTTTTGGAATAAATTATAGTGGGGTTATTTAACGGAAGTAGTAAGTTTAGCAGTTGTTCCAAAGAAAGAAGTAAAAGTATTGTTACATATTGTTCAGAAAAAATACCTACAGCAAAATATAATAGAATTAAATAGTTTAGCCCTTTAGAAGCTCCAGATACGATAATATATTTTAAAGAATTTAAAAAGAAACTTTTATTACTCATTCTTTAAATCGTTTAAAATCTTATTCACAACTCTTGTGGTAGATTTACCATCTACTTTTCCAACAGTATTGTATAAATATTTTTGTGTTTCGTTTTTATTTGTTTCTATTGATGAGAAGCTATCTTCAAATGATTTTTTAGAATAAAAGTATTCAATAATATTGTTAGGATATTTTTCTTCTAAACCACTTGACACACCCCATCTAGGAGATTTTACTTTTTTATTTAGAAGAAGAGCATAAACAATAACAGAGGAAAAATGACTTATAATAAATTTAGAATGATGTATAAAATTTTTAAAATCAACATCAGATAAATAAGTGATATTATTTTCTTCAAAAAAGGAAATACATTCTTTAATGTCTCGTCGTGGATGGAGTTTTATAACAAGTGAAGAGCGTTTACTAACAATAATATCATTTAAATCTTTCAAGAAAGCTAACCATTTATTGTCGTTCCAACCATGTGTTTTAGAAAGTCCATCATCAAAATAACCTATATAATTACTATTTTTAATATTGTTGGTATTTAAAAAAGTAGTTTTCTCAATAATTTGGGAATTATAAAAAACATCAAGTTCTGGATTACCTATAACTTCTATCATTTGTTTTGGAAAACCAAAATCTTTAACCATAATTTGATAGTCTGAAGGATAAAAGACAAACGATTTGTTGACCTTTAATTCTTCTGAATAAATGGGGAAAAGAGTGTAGTTTGTATGATTTTTTATGGCTTTGTAAAAGAAAGATATTGTTTTAGTAACACTTTTTAATTCTACTAGATAGTTAAATAAAGCATATCTATTCTTCTTATTAAATTTTGAAAAAAGATTTTTTTTAGAAGAGTTTTTAATTGTTTGTTTAACTACTTTAATACTGTCTGATGGAATTAACATCCCGTGTGAAAGATGATAAATTTTAATGTTTAAATCATTGCAAATCCTTATTAGAGCTCTATCTATTATAAAAGATAAGTTCAGCATAATAATTGCATCAGGGGCTTCATTTTTTATAATCTTTCGTAATCTTTTTGTATTGTAAAAAGAAATATCTCTTAAATAGAGGCCATCAATTTCTTTGTCAATTTCAGTAATTTCATCATCAACAAGAGAAGAGGTATGTAAAAGAATTGTAGAGTAACCATTTTCTTTAAAAATAGGATCTAAACGTAAAAAGTTCCTGTATCCTTTATCCCAATTGTCGTAATAAAGAATTTTTCTCATTTTAATTTGCTAATATTTTTTCCACAAACTCTCTAAAAACACCTTCACCACCCTTTTTTTCTAATCGTGTTATGTTTACGATGTCTCTTATTTTTTTTGTTGCATTGGCAGGACAAGCAGCAAAACCTACTGCATTTAGTAGTTCAAAACAATTGATGTCGTCTCCGATATATGCAACCTCTTCTAACTCTAAATTATTTTCGTTACAAATTTTTAAAACAGACTCTAATTTTCCTCCGAATTTTTTTCCTTGATACAAAAAGTCAACTTTTAGTTTTTTTGCTCTATTTGCAACAATATTTGTGTTTTCAGAAGTTATAATTCCAGTCTTAATTCCATTTTCTCTTAACAATTGAAATCCCATACCGTCGTGAGTATTAAACTTTTTTAGTTCATTACCATCTTCGGTATAATACATTCCAGCATCAGTTAAAACCCCATCTACATCAGAAATTACTAACTTTATTTTATGCTTTTTTTGATTTAAAATAAATTTTTTCATCAAAGATTCAGCAACAATCCAATCTTCTTCTTCATCAATTTCAACAGCTGTAAATTCAGGCATTTCGCTTATACCGATGTTTCCAGATATTCTATTTTTATTTGTGAGAATAGATTTTACAGTACTTATATAAAATGCTCCATTTTCCATTAACAATCCATCATAATCTTGTCGTCTAGGTCTATTTTTGAAATCGTAATTCAAAGCTTTTCCGTCGGGTGACCAAAAAAATCTTTTACTTCGAACACAAGATAAAACAGCATCATATTTCTTATTTACAAATAGATTCAATCCGCTTTCAAGATCATTCTTTGTTAACATTGGAGAAGTTGCTTGTATCAATATAAAACGATCAGAATCTGATAAGTTTACTTTTGATAAATATTCAAGCATTACACTTTCTGTAGATGAAGTATCTTCTGCATTTTTAGCTTCTCTTTGGTAAATTGTAACTTTTTCAAATTTGAAAGATCTGACGGTTTCTTCTATTTCTAGACTATCTGTAGCAATAACTACTTCATTTATTTGTTTTACTTCAAAAGCAGCTTTTATTGTCCAATAAATTAAGGGTTTCCCACAAAACAGTTTAATGTTTTTAAAAGGAATTGATTTACTTCCACCTCTTGCAGGAATAAAAGCTACTGTTTTCATTACTTTCTATACTTTAGTTTATCTCTTTGTACTTGTTCAATTGCTAAAATTTCAGATTCTTTGTAATTTAAAGATTTATATGTAGCATTTAAATCTCTACATAATTTTCTCATTCCTGTTGGTTCCAAAGAAGCTGCATGATCAGTACCTTTCCAAGTTCTATCTTTTGTAAAATGTCTTTCTACCCAAGTTGCACCAAGTGTATAAGCTGCATTATCTATAGCAATACCTAAATGATGACCAGAAAAACCTATATCTTTTACACGATCTCCAAATTCTTTTTTTAATCGAGTAATTTCTAGTAAACAAACATTTTCGAAAGGAACAGGATATCCTGAAGTACAAGAATAAATAACTAACCTATTTTTTGCTTGATTGGTTTCTTCGAAAAAGGCTACTATTTTTTTTTCTTCTTCCTGTGTAGTCATTCCAAAAGATAAATGTACCTCTCCTTCAAACTCATCTCTAAGTACCTTTAACATTTCAAAATGGTTGTTACATGCAGAAGGTACTTTCAATAAACTTGGTTTAAAAGTTACCATTTCTTTTGCAGAGGTAGTATCCCAAACAGATGTCGAATATTCAATACCAATAGAGTCACAATGTTCTTTTAGTTTTTTATGTTGTTCAACTGTAAATTCTAAAAACTCTCTGTGTGCTCCATAGGTTTCTCCATAAGAGTTAGCTGGATTTGGGTGCTTAGCTTTATATTGTTCGGGTGTAAGTAATTCTTTATTATTTCTTTTTTGAAATTTAGCAATATCAGCACCACATTCTTTTGCTAGGTCTAATAACTCAATTGCAATATCGAAGTCACCTTTGTGATTACAACCGATTTCAGCAATTACTTTTGGTTTTTTATAGTTCATTTTTATACTTTTCTATATACCATGTATACATTCTATCTATTCCATCTGTTAGCTCAACTGAATGTTTCCAAGCTAAACTATTTAATTTAGTTACATCTGTAACTTTTCTCATAGTACCATCAGGCTTATTACTATTAAACATTAATGTGCCTTTAAATCCTACTCTTATTTTTATTAATTGAGCCAATTCTTGTATTGATATTTCTTTTCCTGTACCAATATTTATATGTGTATTTTTTACTTCTTTAGAATCCTTAATTAAGTCTTTAAAATTAACTTTATTCATGATATGAACGCATGCATCTGCCATGTCTTCACTCCATAAAAACTCTCTTTTAGGTTTTCCTGAACCCCAAATTTCTACACTTTCAGAAGATACTCCGAATTTTGATAAATAGAATTTTGCTTCTTCTATTGAAGTTACATTTAAATCACTAATAATTTCAGATTCTTTTCCTTCAGATAATAATTTAGCTAAATGTATTTTTCTTATTAAAGCTGGTAGTACATGAGACTTTTCTAAATCAAAATTATCATTAGGACCATATAAATTTGTTGGCATTACAGAGATGAAATTAGTACCATACTGTAAATTATAACTCTCACACATTTTTATCCCTGCAATTTTTGCTATTGCATAAGGTTCGTTTGTATATTCTAATTCTCCTGTTAATAATGAGTTTTCCCTTAAGGGTTGAGGTGCTTTTTTAGGGTAAATGCAGGTGCTTCCTAAGAATAAAAGTTTTTTTACATTATTATTATAACTTTCATGAATCACATTGTTTTGTATCATCAAATTAGCATAAATAAAATCTGCTCTATACGTATTGTTGGCAATAATACCACCAACCTTTGCAGCTGCTAAAAAAACGTATTCAGGTTTTTCCTTTTTGAAGAAAGAGGCGGTTTTAGCTTGATTTGTTAAATCAAGCTCATTATGTGTTCTAGTAATAATATTTGTAAAACCTCTTTGCTTAAGATTTTTAATAATAGCACTACCTACTAAACCCCTATGTCCTGCAACAAATATTTTAGAAGATTTATTCATAATTATTTAAAATATTATGACCACCTTTTTGTAAATATCTTTCACGTTCCATTAATTTTAAGTCACTTTCCATCATCTCTTTTACCATGTCTTTTAGTGTGTATTCTGGAACCCAACCCAATTTTTCTTTTGCTTTTGAAGCGTCTCCTATTAATAAATCTACCTCTGTTGGACGATAATAATGAGGATCGATACAGATTACTGTTTTTCCTATTTCTAAGTTGAAATTAGGATTATTACAAGACTTTATAATTCCTTTTTCGTCTTTGCCTTCTCCTTCAAATGATAATTCTACACCAATTTCATTAAAAGCCATTTTAACAAAGTCCCTTACTGTAGTTGTTTTACCTGTTGCAATAACCCAATCTTCTGGTTGTTCGGCTTGTAAAATCATCCACATCATGCGAACATAATCTTTTGCGTGTCCCCAATCTCTCTGAGCATTTAAATTTCCTAGGTATAATTTATCTTGTAACCCGTGAGCAATTTTTGAAACAGCTCTAGTAATTTTACGTGTAACAAAAGTTTCTCCCCGTATTGGAGATTCATGGTTAAATAAAATTCCGTTGCATCCAAAAATATTATAAGCTTCTCTATAATTTACGGTAATCCAATATGCATACATTTTTGCAACTCCATATGGACTTCTTGGGTAAAAAGGTGTAGTTTCAGATTGTGGAACTTCTTGTACTTTTCCATAAAGCTCTGATGTAGAAGCTTGATAAATTTTAGTTTTGTTTTCAAGTTTTAAAATTCGAATAGCTTCTAGTAATCTTAATGTTCCTAATCCATCTACATTAGCGGTATATTCAGGTGTTTCGAATGACACATGAACATGACTCATGGCTGCAAGATTGTAGATTTCATCAGGTTGAACTTCTTGTAAAATTCTAATGAGATTAGTACCGTCAGTCATGTCTCCATAATGAAGAATCAAATTTCTGTTTTTAGCGTGCGGATCTTGATATAAATGATCGATTCGTTTTGTGTTAAAGCTTGATGCTCTTCTTTTTATACCATGAACTATATAGTTTTTCTCTAATAAAAGTTCTGCTAAATATGCACCATCCTGTCCTGTAATTCCTGTTATTAAAGCTACTTTTTTCATTTTATAATAAGACTAATTAAAAAAGAAGAAATTATAAGTTTATTTATTGTCTTTATATGCTTCTAAATATGAATTTAATTTCAATAATAATAATCCTATTATCATTACAGCTAAACCAACTAGTCCAAATTGAAAAGCTTTATTTTTTTCAATTTCTTTTATTTCATGACCAATAGGTTGGAAATCAGAAATAATATTAATTACTTCAGATTTTTCAGATAAATCGTCATTAATTTCAATTAAACTTTTGTTGATTTTTATGTCGGTATCAAATAGTTTTAATTCCTTATTGGAATTATTAGTCCTTTGACCTAGATCAATATTAGTTCCCAAACTTGTTTTTTTAGCTTCTTCTAATAATACTTTTTTGTATATATGATGAAGAGAATCTGCTTTTTGAAGGTTCTTTCTTAATAAAGAATCAGTTCTTAACAAGTTTTGCTTATTAATCTTTTTTAAGTTTTTGAAGTAACTATTATTAATAATTGATGAAATAATAGGTTCGCTTAGCTTAGCGAAAAAATTATTTCTATTAGAAACTACTGATATTTCATGTACTTTATAATCAAATTTGGTAAAAGCATTTTTAAACTTTTCATAAGAATAACTTTTTACTGTAGAGGTATCTATAACTTGAATAAGCTCATCAAATGAAGTTAAAATATCATTTTCGTTAATTACAGGATTTATTTTAAAGCTTTTTAATGATTCAGCTTCTTCTGGAGAGATGTTAAAAATTTCAATTAAATGAGTACTTTTCTTTTGTTTAACCAGATCGTTATAAAACTTTATACTATTATATAATTCTCTAGTACTTCCGAAATTTGGTTTTACATAAAGATTTCCTTCGTATTTATCTCCAGATGTTTTTTCCAATAATAAACCAACACCAACACCTATTAGACAAGCAATACCTAATTTGACAATGTTTTCTTTAAAAAAGAGTAAAATTTCTATAAGAAAACTAAAAATAGCTTTAAATATTGAACCTATAAAACTAAAAAGTTTAGAAAATCCTTTTCCTATAATAATGAATAAAGATCCTAAATCTACTTCTTCATTTTCTTTATGATGTTGATCAGACATTTTTAATCGTTTAAGATTTGTTCTAGTATTTTCTGTGTGATTGCATAAGTTGGTGTTACACCACTCATTCCTAATCCACCAGAAGCTAATGTTGCTCCAGTTTCTAATGGGTTATCTGAAGCATAGTACGCATATCTTACTTTTACATTTTCACCAATATTACCTCTAATCTTAGATGCTGATTGAATTGCTTTTTGGTAATGTGCTCCTTCCATTTCTAACCCGATAACATCCCAGGTTGAGTCATGGAAGAATTTTAAAAGATCTTTGTTTTGTAATGAAGTTCCTAATACAGTAACCATAGCACCATCAAATACTTCAACACCAAAACCTTCTAAGTCTTCTTTTTTAAGTTCATTTTTAAATGGATAGTTATCTGCTGTACCTTCAAAAATGTGAGAAGAAGGAATCATGATATCTCCTTTACCACCTTCTAAAATTCCTGCTTTACCCATTATAGAAACCGATTCAACATTTATATGAACGATCTCATTATTGCACTTATATGGTTTTAACAACTCATCCATAGTTTCGTAAGCTTGTTCACCAAAAGCATAATCCATTACGATAATGACTGGTTTTGCAGAAGAATTCGGGCTGTTAAATTTAGTAGTGTCAAAATTTACTTTAGCAGTGTCTATAATTTGAACATTAATGTTAGTTCCGCTTTTATCTTTTAAATAAATTAGACCGTTTTCAGAAGCATAATTTTTTACAGTAGTTTGTAAAGGTTTACTATCAGCATTACTTAATAATTCATACAGTTCAAAACCTGAATTATTTTCTTCTGGTAAAGCGTTTTTAGCATATAAAGTATTCAAGACACTGTGCATATTTGCACTGATAATATGAATAGGTCTGCTTAATAAATCGTTTTGAAGTAAAGCTTCTTTGATATCATTAGCCCAAATTTCACCATGATAATGACGTCCGATTTCTTCTGATAAAACAGAACTAAAACGGATAGATCTTTTCTTATCGTACAATTCTTCATTAATAGCAAGTTTACCTAACCAGTAAATTAATTGGAAGAAACGATGTGGATTCTCCTCTGTACCGTAAGTAATGTGAGCTTGATAAACTTCTTCGTATGTTCTTCCTAAAATACTTCCAAGATGAACGATTAAAACGTCTTTTTCTTGATCAGTAAGCGATTTGTTATGAAGAACAGTTTCCTCTAAGTTTTGCCACTCACGAGTTGTTTTTTTACCGTCACTAATTAAAACTCTATCTTTAATTTTATGAGATTCAATGAATAAAAAGGTAAGGTGAGTCAGAATATCATAGATGTCGGATCTTCCTCTGGTAATCTCGATATTCATTTGATCTTTATCTATTCGATAACAGTTTCTTCTCCTTTTTGGAGGAATTATGGCCTTAAAATTAGAATTTCTATACCCTTCGTCTCCAGTAAGATTAATGAATTGACATTCCTCTATTCCTTCAGGAAGTCTTTCTATGATATAATTTAAACCGTTTAATTCAGATTTGTCTTCAGCAATAGAACCATAAATTTCTGGTCTAAGTGATAATAATGATTTACGTAAAGTTTCACCTGAAACTCCCATAGGCTTATAAAATCCACGACTAAATAAGTGACGCATAGAAATGTATAATCGTTCTATTGCATTTGTAGATTCTTGAGCTCTCGTTCTTTCTTTATATATTTTCGACATATAACTTTTTAGCTGTTTCCTAATATTTTATTGTATCTAGATTCGTCATTTAGTATATCAACCGCTTGTTTAATGGTTGCATCATTTTTCAAATGGTATTGATAAACTCCTTTCTTATAAAAATATTGTTGTAAAATTTCGTCTTGTATTTTTTCTAACAGAATATCTTTATTCTTATCAATCTGTTGAACCTTATACGTTTTTATTTTTGTAATTAATTGATTGTAATCTGAAGCAAGATTATCTTTATTCTTCAGTTTTTTATAAGCGTCTTTAAACAACTTCTCTTGTTCTGTTACAAAAGCTGTGTCTTTTGTTTTTAAATATGTTTTAAAATTTTCAAAACCATTAAATGAAAAAGAATTAATATCTGACTTTGGATTTTTTCTCACATAATCTGTAGCAAAATTAAAAATTGCTCTAGAACTTAAAAGTTTTTCAGTTTCTTCAGTTTTTTTAGAGATATTAATTTTTACATCAGGAGTTACACCTCCGCCATCATATACGGCTCTACCATTTTCAGTTTTAAAGGCATTTACTTGTCCATCAGAAAATTTAGGAACTTTTCCTGTTTTCCAGTCACGATTAGCATAATCTAATTCCTGAATACATCTTCCACTAGGTGTGTAGTATTTAGAAATTGTAGCTTTCATTTGAGTACCATATGGTAAATCGAAATAGCGTTGTACTAATCCTTTTCCAAAAGATCGTTCACCTAAAACGACAGCTCTATCATAATCTTGTAATGCTCCAGATACAATTTCAGATGCAGATGCAGATCGGTCGTTAATTAAAACTACAACAGGTAATGTTTCATCTAAAGCATCTTGACTAGTAGTATAACTTCTAGAATTCTTTTTTGTTTTTCCTTTAGTATCAACAACTCTTTTTCCTCTTGGAATAAATAGATTGGTTATATTTACAGCATCATATAAAGATCCACCAGGATTACTTCTTAGGTCGAAAACTAATTTTTTCATCCCTTTTTGTTTCAGTACATTAATAGCATTTCTTACACCATCGGTAGATTTTCTAACTGTAAATTGAGTTAATATAACATAACCAGTATCTTCATTAATCATCTCAAAATAAGGAACTGGATCGTCAATAATTTTATCTAATTCTATCTTAAAGTTTAATGTTTTGTCTCCTCTTTTAACGACTAATGAAATAGCCGTACCAGGAATTCCTTTTAAAACTTGAGACAAGTTTTCATTATCTAAACCTTGTAGTTTTTGGTTATTAACATCGATAATTATATCACCAGCTTTTAAACCAATTTTATCAGCGGGAAATCCTTCTTTTATGGTACGTATTGTAATTCCTTGTTTAGAGTACCAAGAAGAAATTCCAATTCCTCCATATTCACCTTCACGTCTAATTTTTGCATCTTCTACTTGTTGCTCATTATAAAAACGAGTGTAGGGATCTAAATTTTCTAAGGTATTATTTATTGCCTTGGTCGTAATTTCACCAGGATTTATTTCGTTGATGTAGTCAACATTTAGTGTCTTATATAAATTGTTGTAAATTTCTATTTGTTTTGCAATCTCGAAGAAACGAGACTGAAAAGAAAAAGAAACAATAATTACACAACCAACAATTAGAATTAAAATTTTTTTATTTCTCATCTTCAGAAATTTTTGTGATAAACTTCTTTAAAAGTTTCTCCATTGAGGATTCTAAGTCTGCGTATTGCCACTCTTCTTTTGCAAGATAAGAAATCATAAACACATAAGGTTTATCAACTTCCGAATACACTATATTTTTTTGTAAACGATAACTTTCCCTTAATAAACGTTTAATTCTATTTCTATCTACAGCTTTTTTAAAGTTTCGTTTTGGAACAGAAACACCACATTGAACAGGGAAGTTTGAATGATGTTCAATTTGCAAATACACCATTCTTAAAGGAAAAACTTTAATAGATTTTCCTTCAGTAAATAACTGTGAAATTAACTTTCTACTCTTTAATCGTTCTTGCTTTCCTAAGGTAAATTTCATTATGACAAACATAAGCAAAGAAAGATTAATATCTGTTTTTTTAGCTATTTTTGAATAAAGTAAACGAATATGAAACCCGATCTTTTTCAAGCACCAGATTATTACCTAGTTGACGATTTATTATCTGATGAACATAAGTTAGTTAGAAATACTACTCGTAGTTGGGTGAAAAAAGAGTTATCCCCAATTATTGAAGAGTATGCTCAAAAATCAGAATTTCCAAAACAATTAGTAAGTGGATTAGCAGAAGTAGGTGCCTTTGGGTCATATATTCCTTCTGAATATGGAGGAGCAGGATTAGATCAAATCTCGTACGGTTTAATTATGCAAGAGTTAGAAAGAGGAGATAGTGGTATTCGTTCTACAGCTTCAGTTCAAACATCTTTGGTAATGGGACCAATTTATAATTATGGTTCAGAAGCGCAACGAAAAAAATATTTACCAAAATTAGCATCTGGTGAATGGATTGGAAGTTTTGGTCTAACAGAACCCAATCATGGATCTAATCCTGGTGGAATGGAAACGAAGTTTAAAGATATGGGAGATCATTATTTGTTAAATGGAGCAAAAATGTGGATTTCCAATTCTCCTATTTGTGATGTGGCTGTAGTTTGGGCTAAAAATGAAGAAGGTAGAGTTCATGGTTTAATTGTAGAGCGTGGTATGGAAGGTTTTACAACTCCAGAAACTAAAAATAAATGGTCGTTAAGAGCATCAATTACAGGTGAACTTATTTTTAATAATGTAAAAGTGCCAAAAGAAAATATATTACCTAATAAATCTGGATTAGGAGCTCCTTTAAAATGTTTAGATCATGCGCGTTATGGTATTGCTTGGGGAGCAATTGGTGCAGCTATGGATTGTTATGATACGGCTTTAAGATATTCAAAAGAAAGAACTCAGTTCGGAAAACCAATTGGGCAATTTCAGTTACAACAAAAAAAGTTGGCTGAGATGATTACAGAAATAACAAAGGCACAATTAATGGCTTGGCGATTAGGTGTTTTGAAAAATGAAGGAAAAGCAACTTCTGCACAAATTTCAATGGCTAAACGTAATAATGTAGATATGGCAATTAATATTGCAAGAGAAGCTAGACAAGTTTTAGGTGCAATGGGAATTTCTGGTGAATATTCTATTATGAGACATTCAATGAATTTAGAAAGTGTAATTACTTATGAAGGAACACATGATGTTCATTTATTAATTACTGGATTAGATATTACAGGTTTAAATGCCTTTAAATAAAAAAAGCTACCGAATCCCCACGGTAGCTTTCTTTTTTTAACTAATGTTGAATTGCATAACTGGCCCCTTCTCCGAGTTTGCTTAGAGTTTTAGTAATCTCTTTTAAAATATTAGTTAATCTCCCAAATAACCCTTCAAATTGTTTCATTTTGTTTTCCCGTTTAATGTTCGTTATCTGATAGTAATACAACTCAGAATTTAAACACCCTATGGTTTTATGAAAAAAGTTAGAAAAGCTATCGAATAACAACCGATAGCTTTTACATTAAGTTCGGTTTTAGTGTTGTAAAGCGTAACTAGCTGCTTTACCACACTCTTTTAAAGCTAATAGAAAACGTCTTAAAACCCTTCTAGCTTTTATGATTAAAACTTTCCCCATGTTGTTAATTTTAAAATAATCCCTAAACTTGTTATTAAAGAATAACACTACAAATATACCAGCAATAACAAGGCTTTAACAAGTGGAAAACCGCAAGATTAAGTGCAATTTTCCGTATTTATAAAAGGGTTTTTTCTTGAAAAATTAGTACACAAAAAACCACCTTAAAAAGGTGGCTCTTAACATAGTTTATAAGTATTCGGGGGGTACTATATTTCTAGTGTTGTAAAGCGTAACTTGCTCCTTTAGCACATTCGATTAAAGTTTCAGCAAATGATTTGCCTATTTTGTTAAGTTTAAAAAGTAATAATTTTCCCATATTGTTAATTTAAAATAATCCCTAATATTTTATGTAATAAACAATTACATTGCAAATATAGTGTTGATAATAAGGTTTTAACAAGTGGAAAACCGCAAGATAAAATGTAATTTACCGTAGTTATAAAAAGGTTTTTTCCTTAAGAGATTAAATAAAAAAACCACCTTGAAAAGGTGGCTCTTGATATAGTTTATAAGTATTCGGGGGGTACTATATTTCTAGTGTTGTAAAGCGTAACTTGCTCCTTTAGCACATTCGATTAAAGTTTCAGCAAATGATTTGCCTATTTTGTTAAGTTTAAAAAGTAATAATTTTCCCATATTGTTAATTTAAAATAATCCCTAATATTTTATGTAATAAACAATTACACTACAAAAGTAAGGTGGCTTTTTAGTTTTAAAAAGGGGATATCCGCAAAAAAAAATGTGATTTTCCGTAATGTGCTAAAAAACAGATTAATAGTTGTTTAGGTGTTTGATTAAATTTGGTTTATATTTTTGTCCAATAGGAACTTTATGTTCAGAAATTAGTAAATGATTTCCTTCTATAAAATTTACTTTTTGAATATTTATAGCATATGATTTATGAACTTGAATAAAATTGTTAGAAGGTAATTTCTCTATCATAGTACTCAATTTACTATAGGTTGTTAATGTGTTGTTTTTGGTATGTACTTTAACGTAATCTCCTAACGATTGAACAAATAATATGTCTTCAAATTTTATAATATGTAATCTTTTATCTGCTTTAAGAATAAGTTTGTCTTCATCTTGCTTCAAAATATCTTTAGCTTTAATTACAGCTTTCTGAAAACGTTCAAACGAAAAAGGCTTCAATAAATAATCGGTTGCATTTACATCAAAACCTTCTACAGCGTATTCTGCATATGCAGTTGTGAAAATAACTAAAGGTGGATTGATTAACGACTTATAAAACTCTAATCCAGAGATGATAGGCATATTAATGTCTAAAAATAATAAATCTATTTTTTCATCTTCTATTACTTTTTGTGCTTCTTGAGCATGATTGCAGACAGCTTTTAATTCTAAAAAATCAACTTTTTTTACAAATTGTTCTAATACATTTTGAGACGAAGGTTCATCATCTATAATAATGCAGTTTATTTTTTTGATCATAATTCTATTGTTAATGAAACAGAATACTTCTCATTTTTAGAAGTAATTTCTAGATGATGTTGGTTTGGGAATAAAATTTCTAAATGTTGTTTAACATTTTGTATTCCTATACCAGAGTATGGAGTTTTATTTTTATTGAATAAGAAATTATTAGAAATGTTAAAAGATAAATTATTATTCTCTTCTATTAATTTAATGTGTACAAAAGGATTTTGCACACCGCTTTTAATTCCATGTTTAAAAGCGTTTTCAATTAAAGGTAACAAAAGCATTGGAGGTATTTTTTGATCTTTTTCTGTAGTGTGTTCAAAATTAATTTTAGCATTAAGTACACTTCTGTTTTTTTCAAAATCAATATAATTTTTAATGAGTTCAATTTCTTTACTTAAAGGAATTTTTTCATTTTCTGTTTCGTAAATACCGTATCTTAAAATATCTGATAATTGTAAGATAGCTTGCGTTGTTTCTTCTTTTTTATTTATTGACAAAGAGTACAATACATTTAAGGCGTTAAATAAAAAATGAGGATTAATTTGATTTTTTAAAACTGAAAGTTCTAATTGTAGAGCTGCTTTTTCCTTTTGATTAAAATAAATCCAATCTTCTGCAAGCTTAACAAAAACGGCCAAGAAAACAGCAGTTATAAACAATAACATTGTTTGTGAGTTTTTTAAGTAAGAAATAAAGAAATAATCAGGAAACAAGAAATCAATTAAAATATTGTGAAATGAAATATTTAAGAAGGAAAAGAATAGGGTAGTTGTAAGTACACAAATTACAAAGAGTACATTTTTTTCCTTTTTTAAAAGTTTTGGAATAAAATAATACAGTCCTAAAGTAACTGGAGGAACTAAGGTAATTAGATAGCTTACAGTGTAAATAATATCAATCTTTTGTATAGGATAATCAGAAAAGATAAATAGTAAAATGACAAAAAAGAACAGCCACAATATAACGTTGAATGTAGCTATATTATGTCTGTTCCAAATATTATATTTTTTATGAAGCTTCATTAACTCTTTGTTAAAGTAAATTTTGTTTCAGTTTCCCATTTTTCAGCAGATTCAGAAACCATATATTTCTTTAAAAACTGTTGTAATTCTTCAGAAGTTGCAGTTAATAAAATATCATCTTTGATTACACCAACTTTTTTGTGTTTGATTTTTATCTTCTTTTCTGTGAATAATTTTTCTAATCTTTTTTCATCAAACCATTTTATACTAACGGTTCCATCGTTTAACATATCTAGTTTTACAAGCGAATGCGTATAAATAATATGGTATTTCATTAAAGAACTTAAATCAATATTTTCAGAATCAAAAGGAATAAAGTCTAAAAAATATTGATTTCCAATTTTAAAAGGTGTTGCAATAAAAGTAGAAGTTTCTTTCTTTTTCTTATATTCAACAAAGTAAGAGTTTTTAAACTGTTCTCTTAGTATTTTTTCTTCTTTAGAAATTTTCCCTTCATTATTTTCAGGTTTAGAGAATTCTGATTTTGTAGAAATAATTGTCCAACTATTATTACTATTATCTTTCCATTCTCCGATTAAACTTTCAATATGTTTTACAGTGTCTTTTGTGTAAAAAGGATTTAAAGATTTTACAATACAAGAATTAAAAACTATTAAACTTAAAACTAAAATTATGTGTTTCGTTTTCATAATACTCAAATTTAAATTATTTGAGACAAAAGAACCTCAAAGTAAAAAGAATTGAAACTTTTTTCGATGAACACTATTATTTTCTAGTCAAACACAAAAAACTAAAAAAAATGCGCTTGTACTCTATTTTAATACACTAAGGAATTAAAGAAGTGAAATAGGTATAGGTAAATTTATATTTGAATGGAATTGGTTTGTAATTTGTTCGGGGGAATGTATACGGTACTAATTCCAAATATTATTTAAAGGCTGAATAGTAATCTATTCAGCCTTTATTTTATCATGAACTTTAGTTGAAATATTATCATTCCATAAGGTAAGAATGTCTGTAGCAACTGAAGCACCACTACCAGCCGCTATAGCATATTGACTTCTCCAGCCTGCGATTGTTCCGCAAACATATAATCCGTCTTTTATAAGATGATTAAAATTTCGTAATTGAATTCGATCTTTCATTGGGTTGGCACGAGAATGTTTTTCAACATATTGTTCTAATCCAGCTATCGAAAAAGGTTTAGCATAATTTAAAGCGACAACAACATTTTTTGCAAAGTATGTCTCTTTATTAGTTATTACTTTATAACCATCTTGATCGTCAAGAACAGCCTCGACTTTTTCACTATGAATCTGATTAATATGCGGATAAAGTTCATTCATTTGGTTTTTTCCCATCTCTAAAATATCTTTACCTAAAGCGCCAGGATTTAATCCTAAAACGTTATTAAATAATGCGTTTTGTAAATGTGAACTTCTTTGGTGCATTATAATTCCAATGTTTTTGTCTTTGGCAAACCATTTCTCCTTTGCAGAACCTAAAACTAAGGCACATTGCATACCAGCAACACCACCACCAATAATTAAAATATCAAACTTCATATTAAGCTAGTAACATTTTAATGTTTGCAGCAAAAAGTTTTACAGCAATTGCCAATAATATTACTCCAAATATTTTTCTAATAATTGCAATACCGTTTTTACCAATAATACGTTCGATTCTTGCAGAAGTTTTCAATACTAAATAAATAACTATTACATTTAATAAAACAGCTATGATAATATTCATTAATTGAAATTCTGCTCTAAGCGATAATAAAGTTGTTAAACTACCAGGTCCGGCAATTAAAGGAAAGGCTAAAGGAAATACTGTAGCATTAAGTGCTTGATCTTCCTCATCTTTATATAAAGTGATACCAAGAATCATTTCTAAAGCAATAAAGAATAAGATAAACGAACCTGCAACAGCAAAAGAATTTACATCAATTCCAATAAAACCTAATAATCGTTGTCCTACGAATAAGAATAAAATCATAATTAACCCGGCAATAATCGATGCTTTTTCAGATTGAATATGACCAACTTTTTTTCGTAAATCGATAATAATAGGAATGTTACCTACAATATCAATCACGGCAAATAATACCATGAATGCAGTGAAAATTTCATTTAAATTAAAATCCATAACTGATGTTTTTAGTTATACTTTTTTTAAAACAAGCGGCAAAAGTATGTATTAATGGAATTAAATGTAGTAAAAATAAGTTTATTTTTGCGCCATGTTTCAGTTAGGAAAAACAATAGTCTCAGAAGACATTATAGAAAAGGAGTTTGTATGTAACTTATCTGCATGCAAAGGTATTTGTTGTGTTGAAGGAGAAGCAGGAGCTCCATTAGACAAGGAAGAAACAAAGATTTTAGAAGAAATTTATCCGAAAGTAAAGCCATTTCTTCGCAAAGAAGGTATAGAAGCTATAGAGTCTCAAGGAACTTGGGTGACCAGTGATTTTGGAGAATTAGAAACACCACTAGTAAATCATGCAGAGTGCGCGTATGTAATTTTCGATGAAAAAAATACAGCTTTGTGTGCTATAGAAGAAGCTTACAATAAAGGATTAGTGGATTGGAAAAAACCAGTTTCTTGTCATTTATATCCTGTACGAGTAAAAGATTATGCCGAATTCTCTGCTGTGAATTATCACAAATGGGAAATTTGTGATGATGCTTGTTCTTTAGGAGAAGAGTTAGGCGTTCCTGTATACAAGTTTGTAAAAGAAGCTTTAATTAGAAAGTTTGGAGAAAATTGGTACTCAGCATTAGTGAAATTTGCAGAAGAGCGTAAATAAATTTATAATTTATTAAGTAGCTCTTCTATTTCTTTGTTTTTGTATTTGCTTAATTCTCTAACATTTTTAAAATACTTTTTAGCTTGTTCTTTATTGTTTAGTTGTAAGTAACTTAAACCTAAATACCAATTCGCTTTATCTTTAAATATTTCTTCTTTAGTAAGATATTTATTTAAAGCGCTAATTGCTTGTTCGGGTTGTTGTAAAGAAAGTAAACAATTCGCTTTGTATAAAAGTAAATGTGGTTTTTGAGTGTTATTATACGCAGATTCAAATAAAGCTAAAGCTTCTTTGTATTCTTGTTTTTCGTAGCTTAAAAAAGCTTTAAATTCTATAGTTTCAGACGATTCTCCTCTTACGATAGGCTGCACTACATTTTCATACGGACTGTAATATTCCTGAAATAAATCTTCTGAAGAAGTAGGATTATTATTCAGTAAGAAATAGGCTCCCAGTGAAAAAATTAAAACTATAGATGCTGCAACTTTTAAGAGTGGGAATGCAGATTTTTTCTTTACTTTATTGGTAATGTTAAACTCTAAATCTTGAAGTTCTTTCTTTAATTCTTCTCTTTTATTTTGTTGAATAACTTGTTGAAGATTCGTTTGAAATTCAAAATCCTTTTTAAATTCAGAATCCGTGTTGATTAATGAATCAAACTCTTCACGTTCCTTCGGAGATAAAGTATCTTCAAAATATTTTTCTATAAGTGAAAGTTTATCCATTGATCTTAGATTTTAATTGTTTTAAACATCTTGATTTTTGACTCTTAACTACGTTTTTATTGTCGTATTTCAAATAGTCTTTAATCTCTTCTATAGTTAAATTATTATAATAAAATAGTGTAAGAATCTCTTTACATTTCTTTCCTAATTGAAGTAATGCTTTTTGAATTTGTCTTTGTTGTAGGTTAATTGTATCAGAAAAACTAGGAACTTCAACTGTATCATAATCATCTTTTATATCATGATTTACAATGCTTACTTCTTTGTTTTGTTTTCTGTTTTTATCGAAAATCATATATTTTCCTATACCAAACAAATATGTTTTCAACGAACAATTTAAATCGTCTGTTTTTCCTTTAAGTACTTGTTCTCTAAAAGCAATAATAGCATCTTGATATACATCTAAGATGTCTTCATCAGAAGAACTAAACTTTTTACCAAACACTAAAAAAGGTTCTCTATACGCTATATAAATCTCCCTTAATATTTTAGTGTCTCCTTTTTTTATTCGCTGGAGTTTCTCACTATCATTCATTTAGTGTCATTTTTTTCTAAAAGTAAACAAAAATCTCAAAAACTTTTTTCAATAGTAATGTTAACCTTTTTAAAAAGTAAACATTAAGGTATAAAACAGATACTATTATGAAAACAAATAAACTAATTAAAACAATATGTATTGTAGCATGTTTACTTTATGTACCAATGAATGTACAAGCTCAATTTTGGAAAAAAGTAAGCAAAAGACTTCAAGATAAAGTTGAAAATAAAGCTATGAATAAAATTGATAAGAAAGCTGATGAAACGATAGACGGAGCTTTAAAAAAGAAGAAGAAAAAGAAAAAAACAACATCAGAAAGCACAAAGTATTCCTTTAAAGGAAGCGTTACTGTAGAAGTTTCTAATGAGAAAAATGATAAAACAGTTTTTAATCTTCTTTTTAATAGGAGGGAAGATGTGATTTGTATGGAAATGAATGTAGATGGTACCAATCAGATTTATAATATAATTACACCATCTAAAATCATTTCTTTAATTAATGCAGGAGGAATGAAGATTAAAAAAGAGAGTGAATCTATAGAATTTGATAATACTGATAGAATGCCTCAAGGAGAAGAAGGATTGATTAAAACTGGAAACACAAAAACTATTTTAGGATATAATTGTGAAGAATACCAATATAAAAATGAAGAAGGTTCTGCTTCAATTTGGGTAACATCAAGGTTTCCTATAGAATCTAGCTATGTACCTTTATTAGGAATGACAAACAATACTAATATTAAAGGTTTTGTGCTAGAATTAAATTACGAATCTAAATCAGGTGAAAAAGGTTTAGTTCAAGTCATAAAAATAGAAAAAGACAAGAAACAGGATATAAATACTGCTGACTATAAATCAATGTTTTAATTATGAAAGCTGTTTTATATGTTTTAGGAGTTGTTTTATTTATGATTTACCCTAAAGAGGAATTTAAGATTACAAAAAAATCAAAACCATACATCAAAATTAGTTTTAAAAACGGACCATTTAAAGGGACACATATTTTTAAACCTGCAAAAGGAGATTACTTGAGTCAAATTAATCTCGGATTTCACGATAAGGTAAGTCAAATAAGTGCCAATAAAATTATTTCTGAAGAAGGAATTCAGATTCATAATTTTTTAAGAAGTTTTTTAGGGGAAGCTAAAACAGGAGATCAGACTACTAAAAAATATACTTCAGGATGTGGTCATTTAAATTTTATCGATCTTAAGAACAATCAGAAGTATAAAAGAATTGATGGAGATTTTACAGGTTGTACAAAGACTAAAATTACCAAAGTTACTCCTTGGAAAAAGAGTGTTGTGAAATTTAGAAGAAAAGTAGCAGGAACATTCACAGATTCAATAAAATTTAAAATAACTAACGACGACGGTTCAGAAGAAACAATAATAACAGAAGTTACTATAGAGTTTTTAGCGAATCAATCTAAACTTTAATGAATTCAATTTCCAAAAAAATAATTGTAGATAATTAGTTATTTTGATAGAAATGTTTGTTCTGCTTTAGGTCTCAGTATTTATAATACTGGGACTTTTTAATAATAATGTTAACCTTTTTTCTGAAAAAACATTAATAGACGTACAATCAAAAAACACAAAGAAATGAAAAAAAGAAATCTTTTATTAGCGCTAATTTTAGCTGTTAATTTTTATTCATGTAGTAAAGATGAACAAACTATTAATGAAGAAGTTGTTCAGGAAATAAATGAAGAACTTCAACTCACAATTGAGTTTGCAGATGGACCGCACAAAGGAACTTATACATTCAAAGAAATTGAAAATAAGTTTGATAGTAACATTGATGGAGATCTATTTAACGGAAATTCAAGTTTCGAATTTAAAAATATAACAACAGAAAATAATCTCATTTTAAATAACTTCAGAAGAACTTTAAAAGGATCTGTAGATGTTGGAAAAATAGAAAGTATTGAATTTACCAATGGTTGCGGAAGTCTTTTTTTTAGAGATGAAAATAATAGTTTTTCTTATAAAGAAATACGAGCAGATTTTACAGGTTGTTCCACTACTGAAGTGTTAGAAGTCTCATCTTGGCAAAAAGATTTAGCCTACGAAAAACGAAAAATAAAAGCACAATTTCAGGAGGATATAACGATGCAAATTATAAAAGACGATAACAGTATTTCAGAAGTAAATACTACGATTAAAGTGAGTTTTATTGCAGAACAAAAAAAATTGATTTAAGATGAAGAAAATATTGAATTATAGTTTGTTTTTATTGATTTTATTATCGTTTTCATGTAGTAAAGATGATGAAGTTTTAGAGGAAGTAAAACCGTTACATGAGGCAGTAGTTGGTAATTTAAATAGTGCTTTGAATTTTACAGCGTTACCAGATGCTATGGTTGTTAATACTAATGAAACATCGAAAGAAGCTGTTACTGCTTTTGATGATCTTGTTAGAATTGCGGATCAGGTTGTAACTTTTTTAGAAGTGCCAAAGACTACAATTTCCTCAGATATTACAAATAATAAAGAATCATTTAGTTGGTTAGATAATCTTTTTGGCGACACTGTAGAGGTAAATTACGAAATAAAGAAGGAATCTGACAGATATGTTTTCAGTTATAAAGCTACTAAAGGTGATTTTTCTTTAGAGTTTATAAAAGGAAACACATTATTAGATGAAAATGCAGGGATTTTTATAATTAATGAAGGAAATACAATTGGATCTTTAAGTTGGGAAATCACAGAAAAAGATTTAATAATAGAGTTACTTTTTGAAGGAAAAACTACTTTAACATATAATAAAACAGATAAATCTGGAACCTTAATTAGTGGAGATGTAACATACCAATGGAATGAAGATGGTAGTGGTTCATTAACAGACAGAAGTTTAAATACACCAGTTGTAAAAACATGGTAATTTTTATCATGATGATTAATAATTTGTTTCAAAAAAAGAGCTACCTAAACAGGTAGCTCTTTTGAATTTATATGTTAAATTATAACTATTTGATTACAATTTTTCTTGTGGAAATTTTATTTTCAGAATTAATAACTTGAACTAAATATACTCCACTACTTAAATTTGTAGAAATTATTTGTTTTTCGTCATCGTTAAAATCTACTTTCTTAGTAAGAACTTGACTCCCTGATAAATTAAATACATTAATATTTGTTGCTCCATTTTCTCTTTTAGCGAAAACAGTAAATTCACCGTTAGATACTGTTGGATAAACTGTAAAGATTTTATCGCCTTTTAATACTTCGTCAACAGAAGCAGTTGCAGCTGTAAAAGCTCCAGAGAATACACCTCTACCATAAGTTGCTGCAAAAACAACATTATCATCTCTTAAGTCTAAATCAAGAACAGGAACATTACTCATACCATTGTCAGATCTTGTCCAACTTGGAGAAGTTGCACTAAAGTTAGATGTTTTCCAAACCCCTAAATCAGTACCAATAATTACCTCTTCTCTATTTAAAGGGTTTTGTAAAATTGATTTAACAGGAATATCAGGGAAATTTCCTTCTTTATCAAACCAAGTAGTACCACCATCGTTAGTATACCAAATGTTTCTTACACCATAATTATGAAAAGTAACAAAAATGTCATTTTCAGTAGCTCCAAATTCAATATCAGATATAGAGCCTACAAACTCACTTCCTGTAATATCTGTCCAAGTAGGGCTAGAAGTATTAGCATTTTGAATTTTTAAAAGTTTACCGTTTTTTAAACCAGCAAATAAGTTTGTAGCAGACGTAGTATAAGGTGAAACTTTTAATGAAGAAGGTTCCGAATCCATCATGATTATATTTAATAGATCTGATTTAGATACTGTTCCAGTCTTAAATCCAGAGTATTTTCTTATTTTGTACAAATTGTTACTACTATTATTAGATGAATAATTACTATAAAGTATATCTAGATTAGAATCTAAATCCTGTTGGTTTATAAAGTCTCCATTGTTTACATTTTCATCATTTATTAATAAGGTTGGGTTTCTAAGTCCAACTGTACTAAAGAAACTTATAAAGCTATTAAAAGTAGTATTTGTAATGTAATAAGTGTCATTTCCATCTTGATCAAAAAAGCTAGAAGCGCCATCCCCCCCTGTTGTTTCTCTTGATCCAGTAATACCACTGCCTGCATTTTCAAATATTAAGGTACCATTATCTTGTGCACCAGCTAAAAAATTGTCTCCGGGTAATGATGTAGTTGGGGCAACACCAAGAGTATAAAATTGAAGTGTATTATAGTTATTATTTCTAGAATTGATATCAATACCAGCATTTTCACTATAATAAACACCACCATCATTAGAAAAAACCATTTTTAAAGATGATGCAAAGGCAATACCATGGTGATCTGCATGAACATATTGAATGTTAAACCTACCTACCCATTCAGATATTTGATTCCAAGTACCACCGCCATCTATTGATTTAAACAAATCAATTCCACCAGCATACAAAACATTATCGTTGTTAGGATCAACTTTTATTAATAAATCATAAAAAGCTTGCCCTCTAGTAAAATCATTCGCAGCAATATCTGGATCAGCAGCATTTGGTAAAGCTGTCTCATTTAAATTAACAAAGCCATTAGTCGTTTTGTATATTTTTACAGGAGTACGAGAACTTCTTATTTCAGCTAAAACATATGCGGTATTAGCATTTGAGGATGATAATGTAATTTCTGTTCTATCTCCATTCGGAATAGTATTTATAACATCAAAGTTTGTTCCATCTGTAGATTTTAAAATTGTTCCACCTCCATCTCTAGAAGTATCGCTGCTAATTGTACTTACAAAAATTGAGTTGTCAATAGAAATCTTTATGTTATTAGGTTCATAATTATTTCCTCTAGGTGTTTTAGGTAAATTCAATCTTGAAAAATTGTTACCATCTGTAGATTTGTAAATACCAAAGCTGTCACTTCCTATTATTGTTGTTGTTGGATTAGTGCTTGAGTATGACGCGTCAGCCACAGCAATGTATAATTCTGAATTACCATTATTATTTCTTATTGCTATATCGTTTATATGTGCTATACCTGGAACTAGTGCGGTTCCAGAAGTATTATTAATAACTGCGTCACCAGTAATGCCGCCAAAAACTTTTCCCCATGTACTACCTCCATCTGAAGATTTCCATAATCCATTCCCATTAACATCACCTTGAACGTAAGATTCCCCAGTACCAACATAAAAGATTTTAGAATCATTAGGGTCTACAGCAATAGAAGAAACAGATAAATTTTCTGGAAGATCCATTCTCACCCATTGAGAATTAGGATTGCTAATATTTGTATTCTTCCATAATCCTCCACTAACTCAACCTGCAATA
>ERZ1740052.40-NODE-40-length-46434-cov-5.313827_pt1 | contig 46434 bp, 42 predicted proteins | sample MGYA00581750_ERZ1740052 | MGnify/ENA primary metagenome ERZ1740052 (study PRJEB43018, sample SAMN04849743) | marine metagenome | isolation source: floating plastic debris | place: Pacific Ocean | collected 2008-08-30 | study: EMG produced TPA metagenomics assembly...
CCGTCGTTAAAACCGAAAAGCCTGAGTTGTTATCGGCTCGTGAAAAAGCATGGGTCGTTCTAACCGGTGTGAGAGTACCTAGGCCTACGAATGCTAGAAATCCTGAGACGGTAGGGCTCGCCTACGAGACGCGCACTGTTGAATTACCTCAAGATGAATCTTTGGAGACTTGGTTTTCACCGGTTGAACCCTCATCTGCACCTTCGCTGGGTGTTGTTCTTTTGTTTCCTCCCTACGGTGCGAGCAAGCAGTCTTTACTGGCACCAGGTAAAATTTTCCACGAACTGGGCTATGACGTTTTGTGGGTAGATTTTCGCGGGGCGGGTGGGTCTTCGGGTAGTGATACAACGATGGGTGTGAGAGAGGGCGAAGATGTTGCTTCTGCTGTGCGATATGTAGAACAGACGTGGGCTGGGAAGCCGGTGGTATTGTTTGGTGGCTCTCTAGGTGCGGTGGCGGTGATGAGAGCGATCGCACACGAAAATATTACGCCTGCTGCCGTAATTCTCGAAAGTCCTTTCGACCGACTGTTAAACACCGTGCGGCGTCGGTTTAACGCTTCGGGATTGCCTGCGTTTCCCAGTGCGGAAACGCTTGTCTTTTGGGGCGGCTTACAGGCAGGTATCGACGGCTTTTCTCACAACCCAACAGAGTATGCAGAATCGATGCGTATGCCAGTTCTGCTCCTGCATGGCGAAGCGGATACTCGCGTCACCAATGAAGATGCCGAAGCCATATTTTCACAACTGTCAGGGCAGAAAGAGCTAGCTTTTTTCCCTACGGTAGGCCACGGTGCTTTCGCCAGCGAACATCCTCAGGAATGGACTCAAAAGGTACAGACTTTTTTGTCTGATACAGTCGCTTTGCCCGAAGCTGAACGTGGTAATCAGTAGTCCTTTCTGTGTAGTTTCTAAGCGATGGCTATCTCTGCCTTGTCCTGTGCTCTGTCTTGCTCTACAACAGTTACGGTACGTTTGAAAGCAAGCTCTCTATTGGTTCTAAACGCATTAATGCGCAAAGAATTACCCCGTGCGCCGTCGGATCGGGTTGTTCTTTTGGGCGTGAATAGTCCTGAATGCTGAAGCCCGATATGAGCCTTGTCGGGTGTGCTAACAGCTGCTGAGTTCCGAGAGCCTATGGTGCTCGGTGTGCCACTAGCATCATTAAACGTGTTGAGAAGCTTACTCACTGTAAGATAGCGGTTGAGCTGATTTGTTGTTTCGGTAGAGTTAGACATAGCTATCTTTGTGAAAGCGTGTGATTTTTGAGAAAGTTACACTGCTTTCTTTCTGACTATCTTCCTTTTGTGTGAAAAATGGGGATGACCATAAGTAAATTCCCACACGCCATAGCGTCCCACCGTGATCCATGACACGGTAACAAGCCGTATGCGATCACAAAATTGTAGCCCTGGCTACTAAAAAACTGTATGACCGAATGACTTTTTGTCACAAAAAATGCCTCCTTTTTGTCTGTTGCTTTCGCTAGAAAGATCAGACAAAGGAGGCATTCTTTGAAAGTATTTAAACTGTCTGTCCTAAATATCTAGACCTAAATGACTAACTCTAGATGGCTAGGATTAGAGAAAAGCACTTTCATCAATGAGGCCGGCATCTACGCCGCGCAAGCGTGCAATTTGCTGACCTTCTAGCTCAATCAAGGTGCTGCGACCAGACTGAGTGATAGTGACGTCGGCTGGCTCGAAGCCAGTGCCCAAAGAGATGCGATCGCCACTCGCAAACCCTCGAATATCAGCAAAGCCATCTGCCGACAGCACATAGATATCGTCACCTTTACCACCGTGCAGTACGTTTTGCCCTGCGCCACCGCTCAAAATGTCATCGCCATTGCCGCCTCGAATGGTGTCGTTGCCAGCGCCGCCGAGCAGCTCATCGTTACCATTTTGGCCAGAAAGCCTATCGTCACCCTCGCCACCAAGTATCCGGTCGTTGCCAGCACGACCGACTAATGTATCGCTCCCGCCATTGCCTTCGATATAGTCATCTTTGCGAGTGCCCCGTAGCAGCTCATCGCTATCGTCACCAATCACCGCATTGAAAATGCGCACGCGAGCAAGCTCATATCCTGGCTGAGTAAAGTCAGCATTGCTGAACCGAGGCGTACTCAAAATGTTGCCACCAGGTATAAACCCATCACTCACGGTAATAACGCCATTCTCTTCTACGCCCGTGTCATCTACTGTTTGCCCAAAGAAAGCAGTATTCTCAGGAATTTCGTCATTGACTTCGGTACCCGCATCGAGCACTTCGTCGCCTGTGATAATAAAGTCTGCGCCAAGGAAACGGCCTTTGCTATCAAAGACTAAGTGCTCACGCTGGTCGTCGTTGGCAACAAAAATATCGTTGCTAGGTAGTACCATTGCTACATAGTTAAAGTAGCGACCCTGACCCGCTACATCTTCGACGTCAATAAGTAGCTCAGCGGTTTCTCCTGGCGTAATAGGGCCGTTGGGTCCAGGAATAACGGCTTGAGTGCTGCCCAAGCCAGATTGTAAAAATTCTTGGTTCAATACGGCGGCATTGCCATCTTCCGCAATGCGCTCAACCCCTTCTGAGGCCGGTCTGCCAAGGTCAATTGTGTCGAACCCACCGTTGTGAAAGCCCACCCACAGTGGCGTGAGTGCGGTGCCATTTTCGGGCGCAATATTTTCAATAGAAACGAGAACTTGTTGGTTGTTATCCATGATTGGCGAGTTGTTGTTGTGTGAATAAAAAGACTGAAAAGTAAGAGAGCTCAGCAGAAAAAGGGCGCTGGTAGGAGACTCTCTACAGACGCTGAAATAGCCGCTAAAAGCGGCAGATGCAGTGATTCTATTTTTGCAATCGTCTGCGAAGGCTCTCTGTTATAAGCCTGATTTTTTGTCGCCGTAATTTAGTCGCAGACATTCATTAAAGTACTGGCAAACCTTGTCAGTTGACTGTAGATTCGTTGAGAGCTGTCTGAGAATTTCCTGAGAGGAACAATCTTTAAAGAGTTTAAGTATTTGAATGACAAAGTTAATACAGCAGCCCTACGAACGACTACTCAAAAAAGTTGTATAGGAAAAGACTTTTAGGTCGTATTGAACAACACAGTGATGCCTTGCTCTAAACGCAAACAAAGCCAAGAACAAAATTCTATTGAGGCCAGCTAGCGTCTATTTCCTTCGTGACCTCTTCGGCAGATGTGCCTTCCGCAAAATCAACAATGCCTGACCAAAAAGTGCCTGTGCCAACCTCGCTTGGCATCATGTCCGAACCGTCGAACCGAACCAGGTCAGCGTTGGCCAGGATCAGGGCAATCTTTTGGCTGACGGCGTCTGGATAAATATCGGGAGAGACTTGCTTGTGGGGTGATATGAATCCGCCTAGCTGTGCCCAAATTTCGTGAGGGGTCGGTGTTGCTAAGTAGGCCATGAGCGCTCTCGCTTCAGGCGTATCGTTGAACATGGCAAAAGCGTCTCCGGCGACCAGAATCGGCATGCCAAATTTTTCGTCTATGGCAGGCAGGGGGAAGACGTCGTAGTCGTTTCTAGGAACTTTGTCTTCTTCAAAAAAAGAGGCGATGAAGCTGCCTTGCTTATGCATGTAGCATTCTGGTGGGTTGGCAAAGAGGCCTGCGGGCGACTGGTCAAAGGATGTTTTAATAGCGTTTTCTGCACCACCATTGACATATTTAGGATCGCGTAAAATCTTGCCAAATTCGTTGAACGCGTCGATGACCTGCGGCGAGTTGAACGGCAGCCGGTGGTCGATCCACTGGCTGTAGGCTTCTGGCCCTGCGGTGCGCAGCATAATGTCTTCTATCCAGTCTGTACCGGGCCAGCCTGTGGCGGTGCCGCTTTCTAAGCCGATGCACCAGGGTGTTTTTCCTTCTGCGGCAATTTTGTTGCTAAGGGTTAGTAGATCGGACCAGGTTTGCGGGACTTCGTAAGCTTTGGCTTCAAAGGCAGTGGGTTTGTACCACACCAGACTTTTGACTGAGGTGCGGTACCAAACGGCGTAGATTTCGTCGTCTACGGTGCCAATATCGAGCCAGTCGTCACTGTAGGCCGCTTTGAGTGTGCCCGACTCTAGAAATGAGCTGATCGGAATGAGCTGGTCTTCTCTAGCGAACTGAGCAATGAGTCCCGGCTGTGGAAACATGCCTAGGTCGGGTGCATTGCCAGCTTCAACCTGCGCAGGCAAAATTGTGGCAAAGTCGTCGGATCCTTCATAGATGACATCGATACCGGTTGCTTCTTCAAACGGGCGCAGGGCCTGTTCTAAATTGCTTTGCTGTGCTCCAGTGACCACGCCGAGAATAGTGACGGTGTCGCCGCCGGTTTCTGGCGTGCTTTGAGAGCAGGCGGAGAGTCCGCCAAATAGCCCTAGCAGCGAGAGCGTTATGCCAACGGTGATTCTAGGAAGTGGGCGGTGCGATTTACAAAGCGGACGATTCATAGTCGTAGTCAAAGAGGATTGGGCCTTTGAGAATTGGACCTTTATGTACGCTACCCTTTAGAGTAACGGATCCTTCATTACACATGTCCCAGCTCAATTTGTTTGCCACTGACTCTTCTGCTCAAGGCGAAGCGGCATCTATTCCATCAGCTCACAATTTACCCACTTATAAGGTGCGCGAAAGTAAGCGTGCTAAGCATGTATCTATTAAGGTTTCGGTAGAGGGAGATGTAGAGGTGGTAGTGCCGCCTCGATTTGAGCGATCGCGCCTCCCAGAAATATTGGAAAAGCGGCAGGACTGGATTGCGAAGACTCGGGCGAAACTGTTGAGCGATCGCGCCCAAACCTCAGAAGACTGGCAAGTAGAAAAGCCCGACAGCATTTTATTCCGTTGGCGCTCCAACGACCTAGACGACGATAGTGTTAGCAATAGCAGTCGCAACAATAGCAATCTCAATCAAGGCGGTTTCAAGAAGGGCGGTTTTAAGAAAGGCGGTTTCAAAAAAAGCAGCTTCAGTGATAACTCGCTCGAAACATGGTCTGTCGCTTACGAGCCAGCGTCAGGAGATAAAAGAACCATTTGCATTCCAGAAGGCCCGCATCGCATCACCCTAAAAGGTAATACCGATCATTTACCCGCTTGTCAGGCGGTTTTAAGAAAATGGCTAGCATACCGAGCCAAAAGAGATCTGGCGCCTTGGCTCCGTCAGGTTGGCTTTGATATCGACCTCCCCTGTCGCAAAATCTCTGTACGTGGGCAAAAAACATGCTGGGCTAGCTGCTCTGGCCGCAAAGATATCAGCCTGAACTTTAAGCTACTGTTTTTACCTCGGCCACTAGTGCACTACGTGCTGGTACACGAGCTTTGCCACACCGTGCATATGAACCACTCCAAAGACTTTTGGGCTCTCGTTGGCCAAAAGCAGCCAGACTACGAATGGCGACGTAAAGCTATCAAAAGCGCTTGGCGCTATGTGCCTCGCTGGGTAGAAACCAAATGAGGGTTTCTAGTCCTTTGTTCTCGGGCCCTCTGTTTTCTGGTCCTCATAGCGGCTACCACTGGCGCGGCCAAACCAGTCGTTTTTTTGAAGGCTGGTACTTTCGCCTCACCCTGCCAGCAGCTGCCCAAACCTTCGCCTTCATGTACTCCATTGACGACCCGGCAGGCGGTACAGATCACAGTGGCGGTGCCGCTCAAATTTTAGGCCCCAACGAAGCCTACTACTGCCGCACGTTCCCCGATGCTCAGCAGTTTTGGGCATGGCCACACAAGCTTGGCTTCGGGCACTGGCGCTCTGCAAAGCGTTCTACAACGCCAGCTTTGCCCGCCCAACATCTTCCTGCTGACGATTTTTTTCATCAGGTGACAGAAGGCTATCAAGTGTGCGAGGGCCAGCACCAAGGTAAATTGCTGACCCCGGCCGGAGAGGTGAAGGCGCAATGGCACTACCAGGTAACGCCACTGACTAGCTGGGGTGCAAAGACGCCTCAGGCTACTGCCGGATGGCTATCTTACCTACCTGTATTTGAGCCGGGATGGCAGGTGCTCATGGCTCACGGGCTAGCGTCGGGCTGGGTCGATTGGCAAGGCGATCGCTACGACTTTGAAAATGCGCCTGCCTATGCCGAAAAAAACTGGGGCGGGGCGTTTCCCTCCAAGTGGTTTTGGCTACAGTGCAACGCCTTTGAAGCAGCTCCAGGACTCAGCATTACAGCAGTAGGCGGTATCCGCGATGTGCTCAGCTGGCAAGAAAATGTTGGTCTGATTGGTATCCATTACCAGGGTCAGTTCTACGAATTTGTGTCTACCAAAACAGCCCTTACCTGGCGGGTCGACCCTTGGGGCAGCTGGTATATGAGCGCCCAAGACTACCGATATCGGGTTGAGCTTGTAGGCTGTGCGCCAGATGCGGGTGCTTGGGTGCGAGTGCCCACACTGGAGGGATTGCAGTGGCTGTGCCGCGATACAACCCACGGAGAGCTACAGCTAAAACTATGGTCTGTCGGTAGTGATTCTGGCATTGGCGAGCAACTGTTGATAGATGCATCGAGCGACTTAGCCGGGCTAGAAGTTGGCGGCGGCCCATGGGACGAGGTGTGGAGCCGAGCGTAGGGGCATAGCACTGTGTCACACACTGCTGTGCCCAATGCAGTAATAGCCGTTGAGTCAGTACGTTATCTAAACACACATACCCAAGCAACCGGACAGGCGCTATAGTACTTGCAGTAATAGGCATAGTGGCGATAAGTCTAGGCCTAGTTTGGGGCTGTAGCTCAGCTGGATAGAGCAACCGCCTCCTAAGTGGTAGGTCGCGCGTTCGAATCGCGCCAGCCCCGTTTGAGTCCTTAGCTAACTGCTAGCTGAGGACTCAATTTTTGTTTTGGACAGAATCTTCTCGACACGGGAAACTGTTCCGACCAAAAAGCTTACCGCCAACGCAAGACCTACTAGCAGGCGACTTCTGCAAGCTGTAGCTCTGAGTTTTTGACTTTTACCTTGATTGGATGAGTGCTGCTGTTGCGCAGTGGCGACTGAACTCTGAGCGTAGAGAGGGCTTGCAGTAGCTGCTGCTGGAGATCATTCCAGGCGGCGGCTGAAAGCTTGTCCGACAGCACGGAGAGAATATTCTCTCCGTGGTAGGCGGTGAGTGTAATCAATGCTGGCACGACCATGTCCATGGTGTCTTGGTAGTTCCTCTGTTCGGCCCCTATTTCAGTTTCTATAATTTGAGCTAAGCCAATAACTAGAGTAGGCACTGACATTGTTTTGAGGCTTTGCATTGAAAGCATAGCGAGCTGTTGCTCTCTCTCTAACGCACTGTCTGCTGTGCTGAGGTGATGAGAGATTTTGAGAAGAGAGAAAACGGCGATACTGCCGAACTTAGGCAGAAGGTGTGCAAGCTGTTCGCGGGAGGAACGAGATTCTGTAGTGATAAAGAGATGACAGGCAAAGCCAAAGAACTGCTCGAAACTGAAAGATTCTATTTTGTCAAAAACGTTCTCAACTTTGGCTAAGCGACAAATTTTCAACAGATCGTCGCTCTCAATAGTGTGCTGAGCTTGTAGCTCGCTTGCATAAATGTTGGCAGGTGTGCGCATCCTAATAATACCAACCGTTTAGTTGGCCATAAACTGTAGATGATAGGTAAGTCAGTTGATGTAATTAGAGTTGAGAAGATGAGATGTTTGGCTGTTGTTTGCTTTACAAACTAGCCTAGAGAAAGACCCTAAACGAAAAGGGGCATAACCCTCTTTATGACTGTTTTTGGGTTGAGCGTTATCGCTCACTATCTTTGCTGCTGCTTTTCTTTTTCCAAAGAGCAAACTGTGATAAGTGATGGTGGCTTGTCGTCGTCAGCGAGCTGAGATACTGGTGAAGCCTGTCCCTACGTACGAGCGAAAATCTGAAACAGAAATATCTTGCGTTAGATCCGTATTAGACCCGTAGATGAGAGAAGCTGACCTCGCGTGTGTTTGAGAAATGTCCTAAACGGTTGCAGCAACCTTTTTCGTTGCTACATATGTTGTACCGCCTTCTAAACCGTATTGCAATATACAAAACTGAAATAATTGGACGCAATCTTCAGCCTTTACTGTCGCTGAGTGGATTATATTGCTTGTTGACTTGAGCGATCCCCGTATTAACACTGGGATAGACGGGGATTTTTGGCGCGAACGTGACAGGGTAATGGTGATTCAGCCTAGTAATATCTGTCATCAATTCTAGATATTGCTAGGCTAACTGTATGTATTTTTTGTGATGGAAGTATACAAATGTGTGGACGTTATACGCAGACGCAAGCCGGAGACGTCATCGCGGCTACCTTCAACCTAACGACTCCACCATCTCCCAAGCCGCGCTACAACGTAGCACCCTCTCAGCCGGTTAGTGCGATTGCCCAACCCGCTACAGAGCGCGAGTACCGCATTTTTCAATGGGGACTCGTCCCTTCCTGGGCAAAAGATCCCGCCATCGGCAATCGCATGATTAACGCGCGTTCGGAGACGGCTGCTGACAAGCCCTCATTCCGTACAGCTTTCAAGCGCCGTCGGTGCCTCATCCTTGCCGATGGCTTTTATGAGTGGAAAAAGGCCGCGGCAAAAGGTGCCAAAAAGCAGCCTTACTATATTCAAATGGCGGACAGGGCGCTGTTTGGTATGGCAGGTCTCTGGGAGATTTGGGAGAGCGGCGACGGTAGCTATCTGGAGAGTTGCACTATCCTCACGACCGAACCGAATGAGCTGATGCAGTCCATTCATAACCGGATGCCCGTCATCGTCAATCCGCAAGACTACGACCTATGGCTAGACCCAACCGTGCAAAAAAGAGATGCCCTACAGCCTTTGTTACGCCCTTTCAAATCAGAAGACATGCAGGCTTACGAGGTGAGTACTGCTGTGAACAATCCTCGAAACGAGACAGCGGAATGCGTAGAGCCAATAGCGGCATGAATAATTCTGTGTAAGCTGAATACTGTGTGAGTAAATACGACTGCCGAAAAGTGCTAGTGCTAGCTTCGCTGCGTCTGTAGACTAAGCCCAGCTGTTACCAGTGCTGATTAGCACTAGCAGGATCTATATGAAACCCTCTGATGTTGCGGAGCTGTTACTTCTGTCTGCGTTGTGGGGTGGCTCTTTCTTATTTATGCGAATAGCCGCGCCCGTATTGGGACCGGTTTGGCTGATTGAGCTGCGAGTGCTGATAGCTGGGATTGTTCTGCTGCCGTTGCTCTTGCGCCTCAGTGCAGGACCAACGATACGCGCTAATCTTAAGTCCCTATTTGTAGAAGGTTGTCTCAATTCAGCGCTGCCATTCTTGCTGCTGGCGTTTGCTTCGGTCTCTCTGCCGGCGGGCTACACCTCTATTTTGAATGCCACTACGCCACTATTTGGAATGGTTGTGGCGGCTATCTGGTATCACGAGAAATTAACGCTAGAGCGATTGCTAGGTCTCGGTTTGGGCTTTGTCGGTGTGGTGATTCTCATTGGCTGGCAGACCCTAGCAATGACACCGACGGTCGTGGTTTCGATTGTGTCTGGACTGTTGGCTGCAATGGCATACGCTGTGGCCGCACCCTATGCCAAGCGTCAGCTCACGGGAATTTCACCATTGGTGATAACAGTGGTGAGTCAGTTGAGCGCGGCGATCGCACTTCTCCCTTTACTTCCCTTCACCGTCCCGACAGCTGCACCCTCGGCCAGTGTCATATTAGTAGTATTGGCGCTAGCCGTCCTGTCTACTGCGGCTGCCTACATCCTTTACTTCCGGCTGATTCAAAACGTAGGCTCTAGCAAAGCGCTGACGGTAACTTATCTTGTCCCTGCTTTTGCAATGGTTTGGGGCTGGGCTGTGTTGAGAGAGCCAATTACTGTTGCGATGGTTATTGGGTGTAGTTTCATTTTACTGGGAACAGCAATTGCGAATGATCTTTTCACAGTACGATTCAAGAACAAATAGCCAATTCTCCACTTGTTTTGAAGTGCTGCTAAAACCGTATGTAGCTATGGATGATTTATCTGTTGCTCTTTTTTAGAGGCGATAAGCTCTTTATCTTTGCTGAAGTTTGTTGCTGACAAGTGTACGAATGTTTTGAATCAGATAGAGATCTTCGTAGCCGAGACGAGCTATCGCCTTAATCACATAGCTTTGATAGCGTTCAGAAAGACCAACTGTTGTCATGAGTTTAGAGAGATTTTTTTTCAGCTGCATATACTGTTCTACCGGCATCTCTCTAGCGTTGAGCCGTTGGTCCTCTATTTGAATTTGTGTGTGTGACTCTGCCAACGTAAAGGCGTAGATCATCACTGCTTGAGAGAGATTTAACGATGGCTGTAGGCTAACTTGGGGAATGTTCGTCACGACGTCGCAAATGCCTACATCTCTATTGCTGAGGCCAGAGCGCTCGCTGCCAAAAACAATCGCGACTCTTGTCAGGGTGTTACCTTTTGCTGCGATCGCCTCAGGCAAATCACGAACTGAAACGTAGTGATGTTTCTCGATACGATGGCGAGCCGTGGTTGCACAGGCAAGGTCAATATCAGCGATCGCATCTGCCAGCTCTTCGTAAATGGGAGCCGCTTCTAAAATATGCGCTGAGCCGTGGCCCATTGCCTTAGCGATACCGCTGAGATGATCTGCTTTGGGCCGTACCAGACGCAAATCGGTATAGCCCATAGTATTGATCGCGCGGGCTGCTGCGCCGATGTTACCGGCTTCACCAGGCTCGACTAAAACAAATGAGAACTGAATCACAGCAGCAGGGAAAGGTTAAAATCACTTCGTTACCATAGCTGAACGTTGCCATGACTGAAATAAAGTGCCGAAGCGCAAGCCTCTGAAGGGTAGAAAAGCACTACAAAAGTTAGCGTCGTTTTGCGGCTTTATGAATGACAATTTAAGAGGAGATATGAAGGAAACGGCGCATTAGGAGAAATCAGATGTCAGATAATCTTGCTCAGCAAACGTGTATTCCTTGCTCGGGTACGCTGCCGCCAGCGACCGCAGATGAAATTGCTAAGCACCATGCCCAGCTACCTCACTGGCAGGTAATTACTCCAGATGGCATCTCTCAAATTCAGCGTCAGTATGGCTTCTCAAATTTTCTGCAGGCGCTGGCTTTTACCAATCGAGTGGGCGAACTAGCAGAATCAGCAGGGCATCATCCTGCGCTACTGACCGAATGGGGGAAGGTGACTGTAAACTCGTTGACCCATGCGATCGCTGGCCTACATAAGAATGATTTTGTAATGGCTGCAAAAACAGACGAAGTCGCCGAGCGATGCAATGCAAAGGCTTCGGCGATTTCAGTTGGCATGCATGATTGAGAGCTGGAGATTAAGATTCGCTGTCTTTACTGAGGCTCTTTTGCACGTGCTCTAGCATTTTCATTTTCTTGGCTTCGTCGCCTTTGGTGGGCTCAGAGATACCGAGGGAGATGGTGGCGCTCTGCGCGAGGTGCTGTCTGATTTTGTCTTTGCTGGCCATGGAAAATAGGTCTGTTAACTTACTTAACAAAAGTATATAGGATGGTGTCGCGATTGTAGATCTCTAGAAAGGCAGAGGAAAGCCATTGGAGAAGCAAAGACAGCCATAGAATAGAGATGTCAGCAGATTTTTCAAAAGTATGGGTGAGCGGGAATTATCGATAGCAGTGGTAGGAGGTGGCGCAGCAGGATTTTTTGGCGCGATCGCAGCCGCAAATGCCAATCCTAAAGCCCACGTTACCCTCTACGAAGCCGGTCCCCAACCTCTCGCCAAAGTCCGTATTTCTGGTGGTGGTCGCTGCAATGTCACCCATCACTGCTTTGACCCGGCCCAGCTCGTACAAAGCTATCCGCGTGGTGGTAAGGCCCTGCGTGGCGCCTTCAGCCGCTTTCAGCCAAAGGATACGGTGAACTGGTTTGCCGAGCGTGGGGTAAAGCTAAAAACGGAGCCAGACGGACGCATGTTTCCGGTGACGGATGATTCAGGAACCGTGATTGCGTGTTTGAGCCGGGCGGCGGAGCGGGCAGGTGTGATGCTGAAGGTGCGATCGCCCATCGTCAGTGCTGAAAAAGTAAACGGCAGATTCAATCTCCAGCTGAAATCTGAACAGACAGTAACGTATGACCGCCTCCTCCTCACTACTGGCAGCAGCCCTACTGGCTACCGCATCGCCAAAGCCCTAGGCCATCAGTTAGAAACGCCCGTTCCCTCGCTGTTTACCTTCAATATTGCCGATAAACGCCTGCATCAGCTCAGCGGCGTCGCTGTCAACCCGGCGCACGTGCAGCTCAAAGTAGAAGGCGCGAGCAAAAAAGAACTCAAAGCGCTCCAGCAGACTGGCCCTTTGCTCATTACCCACTGGGGGCTCAGCGGCCCGGCTGTTCTCAAATTATCTGCATGGGCGGCGCGCCTTTTACACACCACAAAGTACAGAGGTCACTTGCTTGTCAATTGGCTACCTGATATAAATCAGGACCAAGTACGCAGTGAATTGCAGCAGGTAAAAGCGACAAATGTGAAGAAGAAGATCGCCACCTACAGCCTCTATCCTGTTATCTCCAAACGACTATGGAACTACTTGCTAAGCCGTATCGATATTGATACCGCCCTCACCTGGGCCAACCTGTCCAAAAAACAGCTCAACCGCCTTGTCCAAGAACTCCCCCAAGGCACCTATGAGATTACTGGCAAAGGTGTTTTCAAAGATGAATTTGTGACCTGCGGTGGCGTCTGCCTTAAGGAGGTCAACTTCAAAACTATGGAGAGTCGCAGATGTGACGGTTTATACTTGTCAGGAGAGAATTTGGACGTAGACGGGATTACCGGTGGGTTCAATTTTCAAAATGCTTGGACGACAGGGTGGCTTGCAGGCCAAGCCATTGGCACAGTCAATGACTCAGGGACTGACCGGATTTAGCTGAGCGCTACTGTCTATATAACCAGACTCTAACTTGAGAAACTATGAAACGATGGAGACAGCTCAGCTATGGTGCTGCTTGTAGCATGACGCTAACGGTGCTGGCGATGTCTTGTTCTGCTGCAACTGCTCAAGCCCCTACGGAATCTCCTTTAGGTGATCAGCCAGCTACTCAACAGAATATAACCGAAGCGCAGTCTGACAGCTCTCAAACATTGAAAGTAGGCACCAAAGAGATTCTTCCCTTTGAGTTGTTAGAAGAACAGGTGCCCTATGGTAACAGTGTAGAAGTGTGGAAAGAGATTGCGCGAGCCTCAGGGTTTGAAACAGAATGGGTTCGCTACGACTCAGTGCAATCTATGCTCGATGGGCTAAGTGTGGGAGAGATTGATGCGGCGATGGCAGGAATTTCTATCACAGCTGCGCGTGAGGCTGCTGGCATTGACTTTTCATACCCCTTTTACCGATCAGGCTTGCAGCTGATGGTGCAAGCGTCTAGTGGCAATCGATGGCAGTCTGCGCTGTCGGGCTTGTTGAGCTGGAAAGTCTGGAAACCCTTTTTGCTAGTGATGGCCACCAGCGCAGGTGTTGCCTTACTAATATGGTCTTTAGAGCACAAACACAACGATAGCTTTTCGAGCGATCCGCTCAAAGGTGTCGGTCAGGGTATGTGGTTTGCCATTGTCACGCTAGGGACATTCGGCTATGGCGATGTCACACCTAATCGGCTACCTGCCAGAATTGTTGCCTGCATCTGGATGGGAGCGAGTTTCTTCATTGTGGCTGACTTTATCGCTTCGCTCACTGTTGACCAGTTAGAAGAAAGCAATCTGTCTTTTGAAGATCTGGTAGGCGAGAAAGTGGGCGTTATTGATACCACTACTGCAGAAAGCTATGTTCGAGCAAAACCCGTAGAACTCATTGAATTTGCTAATTTTGATGACATGGTCGATGCCCTAGAGGCGGGAGAAGTGGCTGCCGTTGTGCACGACTATCCAGCGCTCAAGTATGTGGCTAGCCGTGCACCCGATACCTTTGAAATCACAGGTCGCCTGCTCACGCGAGAAGACTACGGTGTGGCCTTTCGTGACCAAGCTCAGCTGACAGAATCCGTTGACCGCGAAATCTTGACACTCCAAGAACAAGGTCGCCTACAGCTTATCCGCGAGAAGTGGTTTGGCGATAGTCAAGACTCGCCATGACCAATAGTTGTTTTGACGTACTCGAAACAACTATTGGTCATAAAACATGTCTGAAAAGCTAAATCCCTAGGCTGCTGTAAATGACATTGCAACACCGTTCATACAGTAGCGTAAGCCAGTTGGTGCGGGTCCATCTTCAAATACATGCCCCAAGTGTCCGCCACATCGGCGGCAGTGTACTTCAGTCCGAGTCATTAGAAATGAGCGATCAACAGAGGTGGCAACTGCGTTTTCTAATGGTGCATAGAAGCTAGGCCAACCGGTGCCGCTGTCGAATTTGGTTTCAGAAGAGTATAAAGGAAGCTCACAGCCAGCGCAGCTGTAAATCCCGGCAGCAGAAATGTTATTGAGCTCACTGCTGTGAGGGGCCTCTGTGCCTTCTTTTCTCAAAACTGCAAACGCTTCAGGCGACAAAATAGCCCGCCATTCTTCCTCTGTTTTGGTGATTTCAAACTCACCCTCTTCGCCTTTATTTCTGTTGGATGTGGGTGCACTCGTTGCCGCACTATCCTTCGCCTGCGATGGCAAAAACTCCGATAGTGCCACCGCACCCAAAATCACGGCACTGGTCTGTAAAAAGCGTCTTTTCTTCATCGTTTCAAAATTTCTCCCTTCTTCACAGAGAAGAGAGCACTACTAACGTTTCTGTTATTTATATAGTAGACAGCTACGCTGAGATATCGCTGAGCTTAAGGTAGTGACTTCCTGAGGAGGTAGGTTATTGCGATGACTTGCTGTTTCCTTAATAAATATCGTATTTCATCAGTTGGCAGAGTAATGCGCCGTTGTATACCGGGGTGCGTTCTGCTGATTTCATGCCAATGTTGCGCGAGAGGGCTTTGTTCCCGCTGAGAATGTAGGCAGTCCAACCTTTGAAGCGCTCCTTGAGTACGGTGCCGAGTAGTTTGTAAAAGGCGGCTAAGTCGGTGTCTTTTCCGAGGCGTTCGCCGTAGGGAGGGTTGCACATTACAATGCCGCTATCTGTGGGTGCTTCTACGTTTTCGAGTTCGCTCTGCTGGAATTTTACGAGGTGCTCGATGCCGCATTTTTGAGCGTTGCTGTTGGCTTGCACAATGACGTTGAGGTCGCGATCGCTTCCCCCCACAAAAGCTGCCAAATCTTCCTGCTGCTGATCTTCCGCCTCGGTGAGCATGCTTTCCCACAGTGTTTCGTCAAAGTCTAGCCAGGTTTCAAATCCAAATCGCTCACGAAAAAGGCCAGGGGCGACTCGTAGCGATCTCAACGCCGCTTCCAACGGCAACGTCCCCGATCCACACAGTGGATCGAAAAAAGCCTGTCCCGGCTGCCAGCCAGACATTTGAATCAATGCCGATGCCAAAGACTCCTTGAGCGGCGCTGCGCCTACGGCGGGTCGGTAGCCGCGTCGATGGAGACTGTCACCGGAGCTATCTAGGCTAAGAGTGGCTCTGTTTTCGTGCAGGTGCACATTAATGCGCACATCCGGCTCATGTGTATCGACATCGGAGCGATAGCCAAGGGTGTCGGTTTGCTGTTGCACAACGGCGTTTTTTACCTGGAGCGAGGTGAAGTGTGTGTGGTTTAGTGCGTCTGTTTTACCGGTGGCAGTTACCGAAAGGGTGAGTTCGGGAGTGAGATATTCGCTCCAGTCAATGCGCTGCACCCCGGCGAACAGGTCGTCGCCATCGGCGCAGTCGAATTCGCTGATACGTAGCAAAATTCTGAAGGGGAGGCGAGCCCATAGGTTTACTTTATAGAGGAGCTTGCGATCGCCCTTGAATGCCGCCCCACAAAAACCAGGCACTACATCCACCGCGCCTAGCCGCTCTAACTCTTCTACAACCAGCGGTTCTAGGCCTCTAGCAACGGTGGCAAAATACTGATTCATAGCGTTCCTTGGCGCGATTCCTTTCGGCGGAATACGTGTTAGCAGCTGTTTGATCCTACCTGAAATCGCTACGTCAGCTTTTCTCTACGGACAAGTCCTCCCATGTGACGTTACAAAAAAATATCTCTACCGTCAAAAATACGGATGCCCTTGCGCATCTATCAAGAGACTAATAACAGCCTCGCGCTTTGTCCAAGAGTGATGCTATCCAATCCGAGTACGGTTTTTACTGAAATAAATCATCAACTTTGTTTGCTTTTGGAATCTATCTGGGAACGATTAGCTACGTATAGCGCATGAATAAAGATGGCCTTATCTTTTGGGATGTGTCTAGGACTTTGTTTTGGTGCTGATGCCTCACAGTTTCACTTCTCTCATATCCATCACTCTGCATTTTTATAAAGAATATGACCACTAAACTGTATAGAAAAATTCTGGCTGGAACATTGTTAGCTGCGACGATGCTGTTGAGTAGCATCGGTGTAAAAGCAGAGGCTATGACCAGTGGGAATGTCAATGGTCTTTCCGCTGACGAGCTAGTGTCAGGCTATATCTCAAGCGATGCCTCAGATGCAGTAGCTGCCACTGTTCGCAGTTCAATTATTGATGAGATTGTGCCAACGGCCAGATTCTCTCGCTCTCCGGTTAGCGATATAGCAATGTCTCGTGCGGCTCAAGATGCCTACGATGATCCGGTGGTTGCGCAGGTCTCAAATCCTGTTGAAGATACCTTTGCACCATTAACAGACGACGAGATTCGTCAGTTGTTGCTGATCGACCCTACGGCAGCTTTAGATCGTCCTCAGCCATCGCCGGGTTCTGGTTTCCTAACACCTTCTGCCTACGGTGCGGATTGGGGTGATGCCTTTATCGGTTTGTCTGGGGTAACTGCGGGCCGAGATGACAATAAGTGGGATGGTTCTGCTAGCGTTGGTGTTGGCATTGGTGATGCGGTAGAGAATGTAGGCGTAGAAGTCAGCGTTGGTATTATCAGCCTAGATGGATTTGCTGTCGACGGTGTGGTGGGCATTAGGCTGCACAAGGTGTTCCCACAGGCCGACAATTTGGCGGTGGCCCTAGGTTGGTCGAACCCGATTAAGTGGGGCGATGCTAACGATGCAGAAGATACATTTTATGGCGTGGTTACCCATCGTTGGGATTTGCAGCCAGAACAGTCTAATACTTTGCCGCTAACGGCTTCACTGGGTGTCGGTACGGGGTCTTTCCGTTCGCTAGGTGCGATCGCTGACGGGACCAATGCGCCAAACGTTTTTGGTAGCTTAGGCCTGCGGGTTATTCCTGAACTCTCTCTTGTCTCTGGTTGGACAGGTAGTTCTCTAGGCTTAGGCGTTTCTGCTGCACCTTTCGATTTCGCTTTAGTGATGCCTGCGGGTGTTTCAGATGTGCCAGACAACACATCAACCGGTGCCAGGTTCAATGCATCTTTGGGCTATAGTTTCAGCTTCTAAAAACAGCAAAATAAACAACAGACTACATCACAAACAACAATTTTAGAGAGGTTTCTCGCATGCGAACGCTTAAGCAGACGTTCATCAAATATCCCTTAGCGACCCTTTTCTGCCTTGCGGCGGTCTCTACGGTCTCTCCTCGCACTGCGATCGCAGGCAATCAAACGGTTTCTCCTCCAGACTCTGGTGGGGTTAATGTTAGTGATACTTTTGCACCAGATGCAGACGATTCGAGTAGTTCTGGAGGATCTGACCCACAGACGATTGCTGCTCAAATTAGTGCAGGGATTGCTAGTACGGTGAGCAGTCTTCGTGCTACAGGTACAGTGCCGTCGGTAGATGGTACTGAGCTGTCAATTTCTGAAGCAAAAATAGATACTATTGTTGCGGCTGTATCCACTACGGGTGCAGGTAGCGAGGCTGCGATCGATGCACTAGAGCAACAGCTAGCCTCAGAGCTAGGTGCAGAAGGCTTTGACCTAGACATTACTATTCTAGGAAATACGCCTACTAACTTGCAGGCTGCTATTTCTGCTGCCAATAGCGTCATCTTAAGTTTAGATAGTGCTCAGCTAGCCGCAGCCATTCAGTCGCCAACGTTTATGGCTATTCTGCAAATGTTGGGTGGCGCGGTAGAAACTGTAGATGGCGAGCTAGTTATCGTTACTGAAGAAGGTGGTGTTCTTGGGCTGCCGCTATTGGCTATCAACAACATCTAAACAGGCCTCCTGGTGGCAATCGTATAGATTGTTGCTCTGTTTGTAACTATAAATGTAAAAAGGCAGTGCGCTTGTTTGAAGCGCACTGCCTTTTTGCTGACTACTAATGCTATCAAATAAAGAATAGAAGATTCTATGGAATGGCGTCGATGCTATTCTTCAACTGCTGGATACTTAACTTCTCTTAGCTCTATTAGTGGATAGCAGGGAATAGACTTAGGACCGCAGATGCCAGTGACACTGCCCGTTGCCACAACAGATTCTCCTACATAAGACTGGAGGGGTTGGCCGCTGAGGTACACGCGCCCAATGCTGGTGCCTTCGATGTAGTATCCGCTTGGTGGAGGTGTGAGGTCGTCACTTTCTTCGTAATCGTACTGCGCTTTTACAATACCTTCTACTGCAATCGGGGGGGCGACTGTGGCACGGTATAGCTTGTGTAGCTGCCAAATGGTGGCTACGCTAGCGGCCGATCCCATAACGAAAAAGACGATAGCGATCGCCCAAAGGGTGGGCTGCGATCGCTCTTTTCGCACCCGTACCCGATCCGATGGCTGAATGACAGGTTGCCCAGACCCAGGCTGTTGGGGCATTGCTGAAGATGTCATGGCTAAAAGTCTCCCCTTATAATTTTTTGAATAATCAGTAGGCCAACATCTGCGAATATTACCGACTGGCCCGTTGCTCTATGACCTTGCTGCTGACGGCTTTGCTGCTTATAGATGCACTATAGCGATGGAGTTGCGCATATAAAGGCAGCGGTTATCCGCTTCGTACAACTGGCTCGCATTCGATTTTTTGCGCTGGATATTTATCACTTGCTAAAGTAAGGTTACCCATCAAGATAAGTAATGCTCTACTCCGTCAAAAGCTTGCTGGGCGAGCGCTTGGAAGCCCACTACTAAACGTGGAAATTAGAAGAAACGTTAACTTTTTGTGCGTATGTTGAAACGATGAAGCGTGTGACAGTCTTCGGTAGTGACTGTTACACGTTTCGTCGTTTCAAAGGATTATTTGTAGTTGATCGGGTTACTGGTTGGTTGCCGAGAGCGTGTGGTAAGTAGCCCAAATTGCGAGTGGCCTTAGGTAGTGGCAAGCCCTAAAGGTGCCTACGGCTGTGATTGCCTCAGGCGTACGAAATTGCAGTCCGTGATTGTAGATTTGTTTGACAACGGCCTCTGTAATTTCCAAGGCTTCACCGCGTTTGCCTGTATGGGCAAAGAAGGCAGCCAATCCAAAGTTAATGCCTGTCCATACTTCTAGCTGGTGTGTGTCGTCGGGGTTTTGGGGTGAGCCGTCTGGGCGAACGCCATTGGCGCAGCCGATGCGGAGTCCTAGGTCTGCGGCGCTGAAGTGTCCGGTTTGTGCGCCTTCAAACTTTTGGTTTTGTGGTCCTAGCTGCGCTGTGTATTCGTTGAATTTTACAAAGCAGGCATCGTAAATCGCAGACAGCGTGGGCTCTATATATTCTTCATCAACGATGTTGGGTAGGCCCATGGTAGCCGTGCAGAACTGCCCACACAGCTGATCGGCCATGACCACGTCGGAGCCGCTGCCGGTGTCGAGCCGGTAGTAGCTACCGTTCCACAGCTGCTTTTGGTAGGCGGCTTGGCCATGTTTCCACCAGCGGCGGTACTGAGCGAGCAAGATGACGATGGTGCCCTGCACTTTGTTGTTCTTTTGTAGGATTTCACCCATTGCGATCGCCGCGCCCAAAGCCGCAATCCACAAGCCACCGCAATAGGCACTGATCCCCTGTAATCGCCAATCATCAAAGGTTTGGTCGGGCGCGCCACTATTTTCGATCAGGCCATCACCATCGGTATCGAATAGTTTGGTGTAGCGCAAAGTCTCTACCACCGCAGGCCAGCACTCAGCTATGAAGTCGATATCTGTGTTGCCGGTTGACTGAAATACTCGATATACCTGGAGCACAAAGTCGCTGGACAGATCTTTCCACTGGTTACAGTCCTGATAGCTGGTGTAGTTTGTCGCTACCCAGGGGTTCTCGTTCGGTGCGCCTAGGTCGTGTGGCGTTGCGCCTTTTATCTTTCGTGGTGCTAGGTGATTTTCTTCGCCAATGGTGTAGTAGTAGCCAATGATTCTCTCTTTATCGTCGACGGTGGGAATGGCTCTGGCAAAAGCGCGGACAATAGATTTTTCGAGTTCTGGCCACAGCAGCAGTGTGGCAAAGCCACCATATAGCCGCACGTCTAAGCTTTCGTACCAGCGGTAGTCTATGCATTCGAGCACGCCGAACTGGCCGACAGGGTCGGCTTCGCTGGCCGCAGACCAGAGGGTGCCACCGGATGCAAGATCGTATAGCTCATTGAAGAGAGCCATTTTGAACCAGTCTGGTAGGTCAGGGCGGTCGAGGATGGGTTGCTGCCAGTTTACGATCTGTTGTTGCCATTGGGTGTAGTGGTCTAGGGCGGTGGATGCGATCGCCCATGCATTTCGCCCTTTTCGATTGAAGAAGTCGGTGTAGCGGCGATAGGCGATTGCACCCTTGGCAAATTCGGTGACAGGTAAGTCCCAGCTGAGCGTGATGGGTATTTGTTGGCTTTCGCCGGGAGCTAGGGTAAATTTGAGAGCGATCGCGCCGCCAACTCGTTCTCCCGCACTTGGGCTCACATCCTCAATGTTCTCTAAGCAACCGCTTTGCGAAAAGCTATCCCATAGCTCACGGCCATCCCCAGCCGGATTCCACCTAGTACGATAAGAAGCTTCTGCTGTCTCGCAACGCGCTGCAATTGCAAACTGACCATCTCCTTCTGTGGGCTGCTCCTTCCAAGATCCATCCATCACTACACCTGCTGCAACACCATGCTCACATACAAGTTTGTTGTAGTTTCCCGTACTCTCTTTTAGCGGCGGCACATAGTCATAAAAAGGACTACCGTCTTCTCTTTGTTGAATCTCTGGAGAGGTTTCACTATTGGTAAACCAGCCCACCATGTTTTCCCAGCTCATCATGATGCTCAGCGTTAGCGGCTTATCCGTGGGATTGTGCGCAGTCCATACAAAAATTGCAACCGGGTAGCTCGTTTCTTGATAGTTGTTTTCCCAGATAGGAGAGAACTGTTCGCAGGTAAGTTCTGCCTGGAAGACATTCTTGTAGGTGTACCAGCTGCGAGGATAAAGTGCGCTGTAAGTACCTGTTGATTTGCTATCTGTACTTTCAGGATAGGGTTTCCAACTACTGAGTTCTTCAGTTGGAACCTTCGTTGTCATTGCGTGCACAATGGGATCGCTTTCCTCTGCCTGTTCGTAAATGCTGAACTGACAGCCCGGAAATGCATCGAAAATATGTTCGCCTCCATCTAGGTGCCACAGGTTAAATGACCCGTGAGGCGAGCGGCCAATGCAGCCAGCACCAAAGCCGCCTAAGGGTGCGCCGTGCTCTGGTCCATCGTCTAGGTTACTCGCGTAGCGAACGATGTAAGGTGTTTCCCACTTTTTGCCAATTGGCCACTGCCAAGCGCATTCTGGAATGTTGGTTGTTCGAGAAGGTGCCTGATACATGAGTGACTGTCCGCAGCTTTTAACTCACGGATTATCCTACGCTTTGCTCATTCAGCCAACCCGCAATGCCACGCTCAAATTTACCCTGAATTTAGTCTATAGAACGAGATGGTAAGTATCTTTGCCATGCGTGGGTAAGTGCCGTAATTTTTGATTTTGTAAGTCGGGATCTAGTCCTAAATCTTCCAATGGAATTAGACCTAGCAGAGGTATTTGACCGACGGGCAACTCTACACAGTCGTAGCGACCTTCTCTCCCTTCAACGTTCAGCTTCAGCCCTTCGTAAAGCCTCAGTGTTTGGAGCCCCGTAGCGGTTTGGGCTTCAATGGTTGCTGTTTGCTTTAATCCTAGGTTTTTAATGATGTCTGCTGGTAAGCAGAGGCGACTGGCTCCCGTATCTACCAAAGCATTCTCTACACGGTGAGACCGGACTTCTGTTGGCGGGATAAATCCACGCTCCGCTAGAACTTCATCCGCCCAGTTGGTAAGCTCCAGGGTAACAATGACTTTGCCCATATTCTGCCTATCTAATGATGTCATGCTCCTTATGTTCCCTGGGGACTGCTTGCCATAACGGTATCAAAGATTTGAAATGAGAGCGAAATATACGATTTTCTAGGCAATATTTCGTGATCGCCTCCAGTCAAATCGTCTAACATTAAATATTAAGCCCTGTAAACTTTGACGTGATCGCACCGTTCACCCGATGAAAAAGAAGTTTGACATCCAAGCCCCTTTCGAGCCCGCAGGCGATCAGCCAAAAGCCATCAAGCAACTTGTCAAAAACCTAAAGGCCAATCGTGAATATCAAACCCTGTTGGGGGCTACAGGCACGGGTAAAACTCACACCATCGCCCGAACCATCGACAAAATTGGCAAGCCAGCATTGGTACTCGCTCACAATAAGACACTAGCGGCCCAGCTCTGTAATGAGCTGCGTGAATTTTTCCCAGATAACTCGGTTGAGTACTTTATCAGCTATTACGACTACTACCAGCCGGAAGCTTATATCCCGGTGACCGATACCTACATTCAAAAGACCTCCTCTATTAATGATGAGATCGATATGCTGCGGCACTCGGCAACTAGGTCGCTTTTTGAACGAAAAGACGTGATTGTTGTCGCTTCCATCAGCTGCATCTACGGTTTGGGTATCCCTTCTGAGTATCTCAACGCTTCTATACCTCTGCGGGTTGGCGCAGAAACAAACCAACGACAGGTTTTGCGTGATCTCGCTTCTGTTCAATACACGCGTAATGACATTGAAATGGGGCGTGGTCGCTTTCGGGTGAAGGGCGATGTACTCGAAATTGGTCCTGCGTACGAGGACCGGGTAATTCGAGTGGAGTTCTTTGGTGATGAAATTGATGCCATTCGCTACATCGATCCGGTGACGGGGGCGACGCTACAGAGCATGGACTCACTAAATATCTACCCGGCTCGTCACTTTGTTACTCCAGATGACAAGCTGGAAGCTGCCTGCAAAGGTATTCGCGCTGAGCTGAAAGAGCAGCTCGAAATTTTGGAGAGTCAAGGCAAATTGCTAGAGGCACAGCGCTTGGAGCAGCGCACCCGTTACGACCTAGAGATGCTTGAAGAAGTCGGCTACTGCAACGGTGTGGAGAACTATACGCGCCATTTAGCCGGTCGCTTACCGGGCGCGCCGCCCGAGTGCTTGCTTGACTACTTCCCTCATGATGACTGGCTACTCGCGGTAGATGAGTCCCACGTGACGGTGCCACAGATTCGGGCCATGTATAACGGTGACCAGGCGCGCAAAAAAGTGCTGATCGATCATGGTTTCCGGTTGCCAAGTGCGGCAGACAATCGCCCGCTCAAGGCTGAAGAATTTTGGAATAAGGTCAATCAATGCATATTTGTCTCGGCGACGCCGGGTGACTGGGAAATAGGACTGTCGGAAGGTCATGTGGTTGACCAGATCATTCGCCCAACGGGTGTGCTTGATCCTGAAATTATTGTGCGGCCTTCAGATGGGCAGGTGGATGATTTGCTCGGTGAGATTCGCGATCGCGCGGCTAAGGATGAGCGGACACTTGTGACAACGCTAACGAAGCGAATGGCAGAAGACCTAACCGATTATCTCAACGAGCACGGTGTTCGTGTGCGCTACCTGCACTCTGAGATTCATTCTATTGAGCGAATCGAGATTATTCAGGACTTACGAAACGGTGAGTTTGATGTGCTGATTGGTGTCAACCTGTTGAGAGAAGGTTTGGACTTACCAGAAGTCTCTTTGGTGGCGATTCTCGATGCGGATAAGGAAGGCTTTTTGCGGGCGCAGCGATCGCTGATTCAAACCATCGGTCGCGCGGCCCGTCACGTGGAAGGTAAGGCGATTCTCTATGCCGACAATATGACTGAGAGCATGGAGAAAGCCATCAGCGAGACTGAACGTCGTCGGACTATTCAATCTGAATACAACGAAAAGAACGGCATCACGCCAACTGCGATTATTCGCCGTAATTCCAACTCTATTCTCTCTTTCTTGGATGTGTCTCGTCGGCTTAACGCTGAAGAATTGGAGAAAGCGGTAGACCATAGTGACGAGCTACCACTCGAAGATATTCCAGCGGTGATTGGTCAGCTGGAAACCAGGATGAAAGAAGCTGCGAAGAAGCTGGAGTTTGAAGAAGCGAGTGAGTATCGTGATCAGATTAAAAGATTGCGCGATCGCCTCCTTGGAAAGCACAAAGCCCCCTTCAGACTGGATAAGCAAGAAGTGAGTTGAGCAAAACTATTGGGTTGCCAACTCAGTAAACTGTCCCATGTTTGGTGAATGAAAACGGACCAGAGTACACTAGCGCAGACTATTACTTTGTCATTTCTCAGGAATTATCTATGGCAGCGTTGTCTTCCCAATCCTTGCTAGAACAGCTCAACTGGCGCTACGCAACAAAACAGTTCGACCCCAACAAGCCTATTGCCGACGATGTTTGGAGCGCTTTGGAAGATACCCTTGTGCTTTCACCCTCTTCTTACGGGCTTCAGCCGTGGCTGTTTTTGGTCATCAAGAGCGATGATCTCAAATCGCAGCTTCGACCCCTCTCATGGAATCAAAGCCAAATCACAGACTGCTCTCACCTCGTTGTATTTGCCATCAAAAAGAATCTCACTGCTGCCGATGTTGACCGCTTCATTGAAAGTACAGCCGCCGCCCGTAATGATTCTGTAGAGTCTCTCTCCGGCTATCGAAATATGATTGTGAGCGATGTGGTGAATGGGCCTCGTAGCTTCAGTGTAAATGAGTGGGCAGCTCGACAGGCATACATTGCCCTGGGTAATTTTATGACTAGCGCGGCGGTTATCGGTGTCGATACTTGCCCGCTAGAAGGCATTGATCCTGCCGGTTACGACAAAGTGCTAAACCTACAGCCGGATGGGTTTGCGACTGTTGTGGCTTGCGCGGCAGGTTACCGGTCTCCAGAAGATAAGTATGCTGATTTAGCAAAAGTGCGTTATCCCAAATCTGACATGATTAGAGTTTTGTAAGTCGGTATAAACTTGGGCAACATAGACATAAGTGCACATTGAAAGCTTTCTACAGCGCTACCTTGTTGCTGTAGAAAGCTTATCCACAGCAACTGTTTCTCGTCGGCTCATATGACTGCTTTACAGTCCTCTACCTCACCTCCTTCTTCAGCACCACAGCGTTTGGCTGATAGCGGCTCTCTTGCTCAAAAACTGCAAGGATTGCGGCCTTTGTTTCGCCGTTTGTTTCCTGATCGGGTCGCTTCAGATTTTACGGTGGTTATTGCTACTTATAATGGAGCGCAACGCCTAGGCGACGTGCTGCAATGTCTGCGCCACCAAATCGACGTCAGCGACATCGTTTGGGAGGTAATTGTTGTTGATAACAACAGTACTGACGATACTGCTGCTATTGTGCAGACCTATCAAGCGAACTGGCCAACAACCTTGCCGCTACGCTATGAGTTTGAGCCTCAGCAGGGCGCAGGCTATGCTCGCCAAAAAGGAACTCAAGTCGCCAATAGTCCTTTGATTGGCTATTTGGACGACGACAACTTGCCTTGGTTAAACTGGGTTCGTTCTGCCTATCGGTTTGCCCAGCGCTATCCTAATGTGGGCGTATTCGGCAGTCGTATTCGGGGTAAGTTCGCTACCGCGCCGCCAGAACACTTTGAGCGAATTGCTGCATTTCTTGCCCTCACCGACAGAGGCCCTAAGCCTATTCCCTACCGGCCAGAAGCAAAGATACTGCCGCCGGGTGCCGGGCTAGTGGTGCGTAGGCAGGCTTGGCTAGACAACGTGCCCGAAGAAAGAACGCTAGCCGAAAAATTTGGTGATAGAGAAGCTGGCGAAGATCTAGAAGTGGTTCTTCGCATTCAAAAAGCTGGCTGGGCAGTATGGTACAACGCCGAAATGTGGATGTATCACGATATTCCAGAGAATCGGCTCACTCGTGAGTATCTGTTGCAATTGTTCAAGGGTATTGGCCTTAGTCGTTATCACACGCGAATGCTTAGCTTAGATCCGTGGCAGCGGCCTGTGATGGTACTGCCCTACGCGCTCAACGACCTAAGAAAAATTGTGCGACAAATGGTTCGCTATCGGCAACAGCTGAAGACCGATACAGTGGCTGCTAGCGAAATGATGCTATACGTGGCAAGCTTGCTTAGCCCACTGCATAGCTGGTATCGGCAATGTAGCCGAAGATTACACCGTAGAAGATTACGAGACTCTAAATAGCTCTGTTTGCCTTTTGTTTGCCTTCAGATCGATCATTTCAATCTTTAAGAGACCGCACTCTCTGCGCGGGCCAGTAAATTTTGTATGCTTTGCCTACGATGGATTCTCTCGCGAGGAAACCCCACACGTGAGAATCCGCGCTCCCATCGCGATTGTCCCCAAGTACGAAGTACTTGCCTGGCGGTACTAAGTCTGGTCCCCATCGATAGCTCGCGGGGACATCAACATAACCTTCTTCTAGCGGGACTTTGTCGACCCACAGTTTGCCTTCAGAGACTTCTACTTGCTGACCAGGGAGGCCTGCAATCCGTTTCACAAATAGCGTTTCTGGATCGGCGTCTAATATTTCGATGGCCATTGGTGGGGCTTTGAAGACGACGATGTCGCTGAGCTTGGGTTGGTATAGCCGATCTCTGCTGACGAAGATGCGATCGCTCACCTGAAGCGTTGGCGTCATCGACTCACTCGGCACAATGCACTGCAGCACCGCTCGGTCTATCCACATAGGCGAACTGCCCACAGCCAAACGCAACATTAAGCTGCCCAGCACCACAATCATCAGCATGCCATTCGAGCGACTCGGCAGCTGCGCCGTGCCAAAGGGTGTTGTTCTATAGGCGTGATATACCGCTACCGACCACACAGTACAAGCCATCGACAGCAAAATCGGTTGCAGGCTCACTCCCATCGCCAGTGCTACGCCCACAGCCAAAAACATACCGCCAATCACAGCTTGCTTCAGATACAAATGACCCAGTCCAGGCAGTATCTGCGAGAGAAAAACGCCATACCAAACGTCCTTTCCCTGCCTTTTATCGCCAAGTGGATACAGCGGCCGGCCCACCGTAGCAAAGGCATCCCATACATTCAAAAAATACAAAAGCGCCGCTGCACCTAGCAGCCAAAATGTTTGCACCGTATTGCCTTCTGCCGCCAGCAGAGCCCAGAGTGCTCGGCTCGCCAACCGCACAAACACACCAAAAATAATCAGCCCTTTTGTCCACAGGGTGCCATAGCTCTGCCTCATTCCTGGCACCAGCACTGACAATTTTACCTCCAGCCAACTATCTTTTATCTGTTCTTTTATTTGGCTCTGCGCTTTCATCAACCTTCCTTTTGACCCTGCCGAATGCGCCCTTCGGTACGACTTACGCGTTCAGTTCTTCACTAATGACAGACCAAACCACATCGTTGATCTTTTCACCGATGCTGACCGCGCTACCTCGATTTCTATCGCCAATGTTCGTCGCGCACATTACTGCGATATCTCGCTCCGGTGCTACCCACACCTGGCTATACCAAGACAAAATTGTGCCGCTGTGGTTCAGGCACTTCCCACTCCCTCCGTTATCACCGCGCGCCCAAGACCGTTTGCTAACACCCCAACCCAGTGCGTAGCTATCTCCATCACCTGTTGGCATTCCCCGATGCAGCCGATCGTAAGTAGCCGCTCGCAAAACCTGTCCATGCTCTCCCCGTGCACCTTTCAAATGCTCTGCAATAAATCGAGACCAGTCAGTCATAGAAATGTGCAAGTTGCCACCCCCCGGATTGAACGCCGCTGGATAGTCGGTTTCCGCGCTAGGTTCAATGGGCGTGTTGTCTCGCTGGTGCCCCCAAGGGCTTTCAACATCAGCGCTGGCGTAGGTTGGTCCCGGACTAGCAGAGATTATGCCCAACGGCTCGAATACGAGATTTTGTATGAGCATTTCCCAAGGTTGCCCGGTGACGACTTCTGCAATGTGGCCAGCGATGCAGTAGCCCATATTGGAATAGCCATAGCCTCTGCCTGGAGTGTATGCGGGCTCGTTTTTCAGCATCATCGCCGAGACGCTGCGTCTGTGGGTGACAGGAGAATCTTCTCGTTTCCAGGTATATCGCCAAGCGGCAGGAACTTCGTGGCCTCTCGGTAATCCGGCGCGATGGCCCAGCAGCATTTCTACGGTCACATTTTGATAGGCCGAGAGCATTTGCTCTCTCAGGCTAGGCAGGGCTGAGTAGATTGTTGTATCCCATTCCAAAACGCCGCGTTCTACGAGTGCACCAATCAGGGTAGCGGTCATCGCTTTGGTGCAAGAGCCAATATGCCAGCGATCGGCTGGTCGTACGATGACAGACGTCCCAGCTTTTCTCATACCGGTTTCGCCCTTGGCAACAATTTGGCCTCTGCTCAAGGTGAGCGCGGTTACCGCAGGAAGCCCGTGTTCAGCCCGCTTCACTTCCAGCAAGTCATTGAGATTCCGGACCCGATTCGAGGCGATGGGTACTACTGGATGGCTTACGGTGCTGGGAATGCTCAGCGGATCTGCTGTGGCTGCACTGCTATGAGAGAGTGCTCGATACCCCGCGTTTAGCACAAGTGGTAGATCAAAGTTAAACGATCTACGGGAAACTTTCCTAGACATGAGTAAGTAGCGAGATGAAAGACACACAGTCGAAGAAGCGACAGATACCCTGCTATTCTTCTGCTGTTAAGATGCCCATCATGTTTGGTTAATATACTCAGCACCCATATACTCAGCACCTCTGTTGACCAAATGTGGAAAGCCTTTACGCGAGTCTATTCGACTTAAGTTTCGCAATTAAGACAGTTTCGCTTTTACGATGGATTGCACTTTATTGCCGTCGGCTTGGCCTTTTAGCTTTGCCATCACAGGGCCCATGACTTTGCCCATATCGCGCATACTGCTGGCTCCGGTTTGTGCGATCGCCTCATCTACAGCTGCCTCAATATCCGCATCTGAAAGCTGCGCTGGCAAATACTCTTCTAAAATGGTCAGCTCTTTTGCTTCCTTATCCGCCAGTTCCTGACGACCCGCATCGGTAAATTGTTTGATAGAGTCGCGGCGCTGCTTAGCCAGCTGCATTACAATCGCGAGTTCTTCTTCTTCGGTAAGCTCTTCGCGACCGTCGGCGCGAATCGTGCTTTCTTTTTCGATGATGACTTTTTTGATGCCGCGTACGGTTTCTAGCCGTAGCTTATCTTTGGCTTTCATCGCAGTTTTGATTTCGTCGGAAATGCGATCTTTTAAGCTCATGACTTTGTCCGTTCCGGTTGCTTGGATAACTATAAATGAAAAGATGTAAATGAAAGGAGGGCCTGCAACTGCAAGCCCTCCTTTTGTAGAAACAGAAATTGAGCGCTCTAGCGTCTAATACTCGGGCACAGCCGGATCGATCTCCTTGCTCCAGGCGAGAATACCGCCTTTCACATTTGTGCCATCGATCCCGGCTTCTTTAAGAATGGCGAGTGCCTTGGCAGAGCGGCCACCCATCTTGCAATGTGCTACCAGCTTGTGACCATTTAACATGCCTTTTAGCTTCAGCACTCCGTCACCATTTTCAATCTCACCGAGCGGAATCAGCGTAGAACCTGGAATCTTAGCAATCTCGTACTCATTAGGATTGCGCACATCTAGCAAGAAGAAATCGTCCTTCCCACTATCGATTAGTGCTTTCAATTCACTGACAGACATTTCATTCATGCTAGCAGCCTGTTTTGCTTCTTCTTCCGCAGCCTGTGGAATGCCACAGAACTGCTCGTAGTCGATGAGTTTATCAATCACCGCGCGATGCTCTTCAGCAGGCTTGCGCAGTTTCAATTCTCTGAAACTCATGTCAAGAGAATTATAGACAAGTAGCCGTCCACTTAACGTATTGCCTTTACCTAATATGACTTTAATAGTCTCCGTTGCTTGAATTACGCCAATCATTCCGGGGAGAATTCCTAGCACGCCGCCTTCTGCGCAGGAAGGCACCAAACCTGGTGGTGGTGGCTCTGGGTAAAGATCGCGATAGTTCGGGCCATCTTCGTAGTTGAATACTGTCGCCTGCCCCTCGAATCGGTAAATAGAACCGTAGACGTTGGGCTTATCTAAAAGGACGCAGGCGTCGTTGACGAGGTAGCGCGTGGGGAAATTATCGGTGCCGTCGACGATGATGTCGTAGGGTTCAAAAATTTCCAGCGCATTGTCTGACGATAGGCGCACTTCGTGGAGGTCGACTTGGCAGTAGGGGTTGATTTCGTGAATACGGTTTTTGGCCGATTCGATTTTGGGTTTGCCCACCCAGGAGGTGCCATGAATGACCTGGCGCTGCAAGTTGGAATGGTCGACCACGTCAAAATCGACGATGCCGATGCGGCCAACACCTGCGGCAGCAAGGTATAGCAGTAGGGGTGAGCCCAGACCGCCTGTGCCTACACAGCAAACGCTGGCGGCTTTGAGTTTCTTTTGGCCTTCGAGCCCGACCTCAGGGAGGATCAAGTGGCGAGAGTAGCGCTCGTACTCTTCTTTGGTCAGTTGGATTTCATCCAAGTTGGGGTTCAGCATGGTGTTTGAAATGATGAATGGCCGGATGGAGATGCGGCCTTAGCGATGAACATTTAAAGATGAACATTTGGAAATCCAGCGGGCGGAAACCAGAGGTTGCGATAGGCGAAGGTATGACCGAGTGCCCATCGGTGGCTGCTGACGGCAGTAGCCTAGCTGAGTAAGACTGTGGAGTCAGCCAGAAGTGATGAAGACCACTGCTTCATCACTTCTGGCTGAAACTGATGCTCTGAGTCTAGCGCCCAGTTCTGCACATCGACAGCTTTACCCTCACAAACAGACACAATCACATAGGCGTACTCGGGCCAGGCTAAGGCGCGATCGCACTCCGAAGGCTCTGCCACATGGTCTGGATGCGAATGATAAACCCCAATAATACTAAGTCCTTTGTTGCGGGCCTCGCGCTGAACCCTCAGCATATCCTTAGGATCTATCCAATATCGGCGACGCTTGGTATGCGTTTCCACGGTGCTAGTGCCTACTGCATTAGCTGCTACAGTGCCAACTTCCACACCCTGGGAAGTCAGGTTCTCAGGACTCCATTCATTGTTTAGTGGGGCTAGCTCTACTAGCTGTTTTTGCTGCGGTGCTTTCTGCAGGTTGCCGAGCATGAGTCCGCAGCACTCTTCGGGATATACCCGTTCGGCATGGGCAGACATCGCAGAAAGATGCTGTGGGGAAAGAACTAAAACCACAAGATAAATACTTTAGGAACCGCTTTTGTCGAGATTGATCTCAATCACATATATAAGGATACAGGGCTAGGAATCTGTCGTTGTATTGGTTGCAAAACTTTGAAGTAACTGGTCAACCACCTTATCCATTTCTACCGAGCGAGAGGCTTTGAAAAGGATGCGATCGCCTGCCATCACAATTCCTTTTAAGTGTGCTGCCAATTCATCGTGACCCGCAAACTGTCCTGTCGTAACATTGTTAGCCCCTACTGCCATCGCGTTTGCTTCAGCGGGGTCAGCCAATATCAGCAGTTGGTCTATCCCTAGCTTGGCTACCGTTTCACCAATGTGACGATGCAGCGGCACCGACTGATCCCCAAGTTCTTTCATTGTGCCGAGTACGGCGATACGCCGCTGGCCCACCTGGTCGGCCAATAGCTGCAAAGCGGCTTCCATGGCTTCGGCTCCGGCATTGTAGGTTTCGTCGAGCAGGGTGATGTCTCCGGGTAGCTGATGAATTTGGGATCGGCCTGCGGGCATAGAGACGGTGAAGCCGTCGGCTAGCTTTTTCCAGTCGAGGTTCAGGGCTTGGAGGGTAGCGATCGCACCCAGCAAATTCAGCGCATTGTGCTTACCCGGTAGCGGCAGCGGTATCTTCACCCCATCTACTACAACGAGGTTGTCTTGCCATTCACCTTGCACATCGCCGCCAGTTAGCCCGTAAGTAATCTGTGCGCCAGACCAGACCTTGGCGGCTGTCGATATGAGGAGCGGATTGTCATAGTTGAGGACAGCAGTGCTATTGGCTGGCAGCTCCCTGAGGAGTTCGCATTTTGCTTGTGCGATCGCCTCTCTCGATCCCAGCCGCCCAATATGAGCAGTCCCCACATTTGTAATCAGGCCCACTGTCGGCTGCGCAATCTGTGAGAGCAGCGCGATTTCTTCCAACCCACGCATTCCCATTTCAACGACCGCATAGTCATGGTTCTCTGTCATACCCAGCAGTGTTTTGGGTACACCAATCTCATTGTTGTAGTTGGCCTGCGTCTTAAGTACCGAGTTAGAGCTGCCAAAGGTCGAAAGCGCAGCGGCTACTAATTCTTTGGTCGTGGTTTTTCCCACTGAGCCAGTGATGGCAACTACAGGGATCGCGCACTGCCGCCGCCACCAGTTTCCTAGGGTTTGGTAGGCCACTAGTGTGTCATCTACTTCTAGCCGAGGGAACTTTTCTGTTTCAGGGATTGCGCCTTTGCGAACAATGGCTGCGATCGCGCCTTTTTCTACCGCTGCTGCCGCAAAAGTGTGCCCGTCGAACGTTGCACCTGTTAGGGCAACAAAAATACTGTCCGCTCCAACTGAGCGCGTATCTGTCGTGATGCCGTGCGCCCACTGTTCAGTGACGCAAAATTTAGCATCTGCCGACAGCACTGAAGTCAACGTACTCAACGCCGCGCCAAAACCACCCGTTGTGCCAGTCATGATTACTATCCCAGAAGTCTGCTAGATAATACCAAGTCTGGAGAGTATCATCTGGCCTGCCACGCCTAGTCATCTCTCAGTGATTTTATAGATAACCGACCCGTGCTCTCAAAAAATGTACTAAACAGCAAACATCCATACTTGATATGTTTGGTGGTCAGCAGGGCAACATGAACCTGTAACTAAATCACTAGAACTTGATATCAACGATAAAAGTTGAGGTTTAAATGGCTCAACGCTCATGTTGACTCAATTTTTTGGTGAACAGCCGGTATGTGCTCAGTCACAGCGATTGTCAGCAGTACCGGGGTACAATCTGCTCGATTTCTACGGCATTCCGTTGCGCACCCAACGTTGACAAACCTTTCCCCATCGCTGCGCTAACAGGTTCACAACCGCGACACGACCTTCGCCTTTAATAGATCCGCTTTACCTACACGCTGAAACCATGACCTCGAATAGTCGTCCTGTCACTCAAAATACTTCGTTTAACGCGGCCTCTCGCCCCTCTAGTCGGGTGAGTGAATCCTACAGCGATAACCTGATGGATGATCTGTTTGGCGACGTGGATCGGATTTTGGATGGCGACCTCAGTGCTTGTATGACCTTCGTCAATCAGCAGAAGAAGCCAGCTAACCCAGGAAGTAGAACCGTTCAGCTGCCTTCCAACTTTGTCCCAAAAAGTGCTGCTGATATTTATCAGGCCACTGTAGCCGCCGGCATGGCAGCCGGTGAAGCTAGTCAACCTGCGATCGCAAATTCTCGTCAGGTGGTCAGCCCTTCTGTTTATCGTCAGCCCGATTCTCATCGGCAGGCTAGTTCAGCCAAAGCTAATAATGCCACTGGCTACCGAAACGGCGGTCGTCCTATGACATCCTTCCGCGCGAGTGCAGCGCAATCCGGCAATTTCCGCAGCGCCGTGATTCAAACCCCCAATGGATTTGGCACGACCACAGTCGATGTGCACACCTCACCCGCCAGTGTAGATACGAATTATCTCTACGGACAGCAGCCGCTAAACGACAGCGCCTTTCAAACGGCATCGCCCCGACCAACACAAACTATTTTTGAGCCGAAGTCGTCTGCGCAGCCCGTTTCTTTGCCCTTTTTACTCATGGGCGCAGCCGGGATCTCGGTGGCTAGTACGGTCGGCCTCTGGGCTCTGGGCAGTACAGCACCCAATGGCGGCTGGATGCTCTCACTCAATACCGAAGCATCCGCCGCAGAACTCCCGTCGAATTCAGAAGAAGATTTTCTCGTTTACTTGCAGAAGTCGCTAGAAACTATCAGCGCCACGCAGACACCGCCAAACCAGACGATCGCCGTTGTGCCTGTCGCCGCCGCACCGACAATACCTACCGTAGTCCCGAAAGAAAACGCCGCACCTGCTGTAGGCGTACTGCCCAATCTTCCTGGTTCGCAGGCTGCGCCAAATGTTATTGAGCGCGTGTTTGTCCCGGTTTACGAAAGCCAGCCAGCCAATGCTCAAGTTGCGGTTTCACCCACAAATGCAGCGCTTCCTAATGTTGCAACACCTGGGACAGCGCAAAGGCCTACTGTCCCCGTCCCGGCACCTGTCGCCGCCGCTGCTGCCCTTCCACCGGGTGCGCCCGCAACCGCAACGTCTTCTGTTCCCATCGTGCCAGCTGGCAATTCCACACTGCCCGTGCTACCCACCCCCAATCCCGCTGTTACTACAGCTGTGGCTCCTACAAATGCTGCTGTTACTGGCTTGACAAATGTTACGCCAGCCTCGGAACAGGTGCTGGTTGGCGTGTTGAATTTGGGCAGTCGCTCGGCGGCATTGTTTGATGTGGATGGTAACTCGCAGAGAGCTTATGTGGGCGATCGCATTGGCACCTCCGACTGGAGCCTGGTCAGCGTCAACGGCCAAGATGTGGTTATCCGCCGCGACGGCGAAGTGCGATCAGTCTATATTGGTCAAAGGTTCTAATTACTTTTGCCATGAGCTTATTTGACGACCTCAGTCGCTTTCTAGAAACGCGACTAGACGAATTTTTGCGTGCTAACCCTCACTTAGAGCTGCGCGCCCTCGAAGATCAGCTGCGTGGCCAAGAGGAAGACGCCATTCGGCTGCTCGGCGATCTCAAACGACGCGAACAGCAATTAGAAAACAGCATTCTTGAAACAGCCAAAGACATCCAGCAGTGGCATGGCCGAATAGAAAAAGCCAAGGCCGCGAACCGCCAGGATCTCGTCGGTCCCGCGCAAGAACGAGAAGCCGCACTGCTACGCCAAGGCAACCATCTGTGGGGCCAAATGAAAAGCGTAAAAGAAAGAGTAGAACAAACCAAAGAACTGCGTCAGCGGGTGAAGGCTAAACGAGAAGAAGTCAAAGTGAAGATCGCTCAAGCGGCAGCGGCTCAGACCAAACCATCTACTGACTGGGGCACAGCGGGTTGGAATCAAACCACCTATAGCGCTGGCAAAGGTTACGACCCTCTAGATGACAGCTTCCGACGATGGGAAGCAGAAGAAGAGCTAGATGAACTCAAAAAGAAAATGGGATCATAAAGCAAAAGCTAAAAACAAAGCCGCAGGAGAACAAGAATCTCCTGCGGCTTTTAGTTTGTACTGAATCTTACACTGTCAGTGAACAGCTTACTGCCAATCACCAGAAACAACGTTCACGGCATTGCCAGATTCATTCACGACTTCTAGAGGGAGCGTTGCTAGCTCATCAACCCGGTTGAACTGCACGACCTGCATGCCAGTTGGCGCGGGTGCGACTGTCATTACGTAGCGATCCCCTTCCCAAGCGATGCTAGTCATCTCTTGATTGAGCAGCCAAGCTTCAGCCAGGCTGCCATTATTGATTGCGACTGTTGCTTCTGGCTCGTAGCAATTCCACAGCTCATCAGCGACCGTCCACACACCAGACAAATTCACAGGTTCCATGCGAGCGCTCAGCCCATAGGTCGTGAAGCTCACCACGTCATGATTCCAGAACTGATCAGACGCACGTTTGAGCGGTCCGTCTACCAGTGCCGCTTCATAGCGCGCATCGTCACCTAGCTGCTTGGCCTGCTCCGCATCACTAGGTCTTTGCCAGTCAGCAGCGGCGCACACTTCAAAATCAACTATGGTACTTTCTGTAGAGTCGCTTACGACAACTGTCTCTTGCGCAACGGCAGCCTGAGCAACCGTCGTTTCAGCTGCGTCACTATTATTGACGAGTAAGCTATTATTCGACCCAATATTTGCTTGGGTATTCGGGCAACCCGTCATTACGTAGGCTCCCATGACGGCTAACCCTAGCTGCTTCAATCGCTTGAGCTTTGCATTTTTCATTTCCCCTTCTCCACCTTTTTCTTATTAAATTGTCGAATCACTTACGTTGCATTCAAAGACTGACAACACGCTGTTCGCTACAGATACCTCCACGCCAGACTGCTCTTATGAGAAGTCTGTGCGTAGCGATCACCTTGCTATTCCATTAAAAATAAATCAGTAGCCAAACCATGTGCTCCTCAAGAAGGAGCTACAGCCCGCTTTAGATATATTCCGCTAGCCACTTATAGGAAGTAAGCGTGTAGAAATAGGAAACGTTCCATTCGATATTTCCTACCTTCACATTCAGGCTACTGCCTCACTACAACTTTATAGAAATAGATGTGACAGTTGGGCTCGTAGCGGAGGGTTGAATATTTGGGCCATAAAAAAGGTGCTGTGCAAAAAGCAACACAATTTATTTTTATGGCTCAGCGCGTAAGCACCGCTCAGAGAGGGCTAAGTGCTATCAGTAACGATCAGGAACTCGTTGATACACATTATCCACGAATTGGCTATTTGTACTCACTTTTAGTGGGCCAGTTTACAGAAATTGTAATAACTGGATTCGATAAGTCGGGAATTTCACAAGATTCATGCGATCTCTGCAACATTCCTTACCAACAGAGTCGTTGTAGTGTTAACTAACTTCACGAAGCGCACATAGTTAAAGCTCTTTGCGCAGAAGGTGCTGCCCTTTCTTCGTGAGCCGTACTTCTGTAATCGCGTACTTAGTAATCTTCAGCAATTTGCGACTGACTAAGCCACGCACAAGCTGCTGACCAGAACCCGGCGGAACACGATTACCTAACTTTTCCAACGTCATTGATCCCTTGCAACCTCTCAGCAGATTGAGTTCATCTGGGGTAACCGGCAAACTGGTTGTTTGCAGTGAGAGCAGCATTCTGCCAGGAGGCGTGAGCGCAAATCGGAATATTTGAGTGTCGTATTCTACAAGGCCTTTGTCGGTTAAGGTTTTGCAGATGCGATGGCAACGCCTCTCCGCAGGAGAATCGCGTTTCGCAGCCGGTGTTTTAGCGGTAGGACTCAAAAGAGAGATGTCACCTCGATAATCCTTACAGCCCCACAGCTTCATCAAAAACTTCAGCTCAGCTGCTTTCAACTCAACTGTTTGAATTATCGCTTGCTCAATCATTGTTCTTACAGCAACACGCGTGCTCAGTAGAATACTGTATTTAGTACGTTTGAATTATACAGTAAACGCCTGTCGATTTTCTTATAGAGACGCTTTGCGATTTTCTTATAGAGACGCTTTGCGATTGCTTGCCGCTACATTCCGCTCCCAAAAATAACCATCCGTATACCCTTGAATCGAAGTATCCTGCTTTACCAAATCCAATCTCTTTTGTGCCAAGCAGCAGTACAGCTCTTCCTGCTCGATGCCTACATAACGGCGTCCTAGCTTCTTCGCCACCACCGACGTTGTCCCCGAACCCAAAAACGGATCAAACACTATATCGTCGGGATCAGAACTCGCCAGGATCATTTTGGCAATCAGCTTCTCGGGTTTTTGCGTGGGGTGATCTGTATTTTCTGGCATAGACCAGAAGGGCACAGAAATGTCTGTCCATAGGTTTGATGGGTGGGTGGTGCGGAAGTTTCCTTGCTCGGTTTGCTGCCAGTCTTTGGGGTTACCACCTGCGTCGCGATATGGAGCCCGCACCCGCCGCTGTAGTTTCACCGCATCCACATTAAAGGTGTAGTCATCCCCCACCGTGCCAAACCAAATATCTTCCGAAGCGTTTTTCCAATTGCGCTTAGCCCCGCGCCCCTTTTCCCGCTCCCAGGTAATTCGATTGCGTACCTGAAAATACTCAGAAAACACCTGATAAATCGCATTTGATGACTGCCAATCGCAGCACATATATATAGATGCATTTGGTTTTAGCAAACGCGGTAGTTGTGCTACCCAACTTTTTAGCCAATCTAGGTAATCGTTTGGCGATCGCAATTTGAACTTTGAGCCATTGAAGTCTTTCTGACGGTTATAGGGTGGGTCGACGATCAGCAAATCGACAAAAGCATCAGGCAGCAAAGGCAAAACATCAAACACATTGTGATGAATCGTCTGGTTCAAAACGGCATCTACAGACGATGGCTCTTGCAAAGTTAATAGTTCAGCCGCATAGCGCTCAGTTTCTTGTGCACTCAGTGTCAGCGTTCGATTGTTTGGTGCTTTTGGTTTCGACAGGTGTTGATGGCTCCATCCGTCAATTTCAACGGTCAGCTTATCAGATTCTCCTACCGAACCATTGTCTATAGATAGGCTCTACGTAGTAGATAGTCAGCAATTTGAACCGAACCCTTTAGAATGGGATAGTCGGTTTACTTAGCTCATCACTCGCTCAGCGTCCTATGTTTGAAGCCCTCTCAGAACAATTTGAATCCGCCTGGAAAAAACTTCGCGGCCAGGACAAAATCTCGGAGGCAAACATTACCGAAGCGCTACGAGAAGTGCGCCGAGCCTTGCTAGAAGCCGACGCCAACCTCGACGTTGTCAAAGGCTTCGTCGCCGACGTCAAAGAAAAAGCGCAAGGTGCAGATGTCGTCTCGGGCGTCCGCCCCGACCAGCAATTTATCAAAATCGTCTACGACGAGCTGGTAGAAACGATGGGGGAAACCAACGTTCCCCTCGCTGACAGCGATAGCAAACCTACCGTTGTCCTAATGGCTGGCTTGCAAGGTACCGGTAAAACGACTGCAACAGCCAAGCTTGCCCTTCATTTGCGTAAGCAAGAGCGTTCCGCGCTACTGGTCGCTACAGACGTATACCGCCCAGCCGCGATCGATCAGCTGCTTACCCTCGGTAAGCAAATCAACGTACCGGTATTTGAAATCGGTGCGGATGCTAACCCAGTAGAGATTGCTCGCCAGGGTTTAGCAAAAGCAAAAGAAGACGGCATCGACACAGTAATTATCGATACGGCTGGCCGACTGCAAATCGATACCGAAATGATGGCCGAACTAGCACAGGTCAAGGAAGTCGCCAATCCAGACGAAGTGCTACTGGTCGTCGATGCGATGACAGGCCAAGAGGCCGCTACGCTCACCCGCACCTTCCACGAAGAGATTGGTATTACGGGTGCTATCCTCACCAAAATGGACGGCGACTCGCGGGGTGGCGCAGCCCTCTCTGTACGACGCATCTCCGGTCAGCCGATTAAATTCATCGGTGTCGGCGAAAAAGTAGAAGCGCTTCAACCTTTCTATCCTGACCGGATGGCTTCTCGCATATTGGGGATGGGCGACGTCCTCACCCTGGTAGAAAAAGCGCAGGAAGAAGTCGACATCGCAGATGCTGAAAAACTCCAAGAGAAAATCCTCTCCGCTGAGTTTGACTTCAACGATTTTCTGAAGCAAACGCGCTTGATGAAGAACATGGGCTCGCTCGCGGGCATCATGAAAATGATCCCAGGCATGGGCAATAAGCTCTCCTCTGACCAGCTTCAGCAGGGTGAGCAGCAGCTCAAGCGCTGCGAAGCCATGATCAGCTCCATGACCATGGAAGAGCGAAAAAATCCTGAAGTGCTTGCAGGTTCACCCAGTCGCAGGCGGCGAGTTGCTAAGGGTGCGGGCTACGGTGAAAAAGACATCAGTAAGCTGGTGACCGATTTTCAGCGGATGCGCGGACTAATGCAGCAAATGGGTCAGGGCAAAATGGGCTTGCCCGGCTTCGATGGTGGCTTCCCCGGCATGGGTGGAATGGGCGGCATGGGTGGCGGTAACCCGATGGGTGGTAACCCAATGGGTGGTCGAGCAATGCCTGGCTGGCGCGGTGCTGGTGGCGGCAAAAAAAAGAAAAAGAACAAAAAAAAGAAGGGATTTGGCTCCCTATAACCCCTACAAATAAGAAAAGCAATGAACAAGCGTGTGTCTGTCGAGTGTGAAAAAAGTGATTTGAGACCTGCCCTACGGCGTAACATCACTGCTCGATTGAGAACATGCATGAAAACAAGCCTCGTAGCCGGGCTAACTATCACAGGTGTTTGGCTGGGTATGAGTGCGATGATTCCAGAACGCGCGATCGCACTACCTGGCCAAACCGTCAGCGAAGCGGAAGCCTGGATGCAGGCACACCCTTCATTACGTGCCCGCCCTTCTGAACGTATTTCTATTCGGCGGAGCAATACGCCTTCTAGCCGTTACACCTTTCACGGGTCAGTGTTTGGCCCTGCGGGGGGTAGCGGTGAAAGCCTCCTAGTGCGCCGTCACTCCGGTGAAACGGTGACTATTCGTTCAGAAAAATTCACCCTAGTCGACAATGTGCGAGGCGTCAGCGTTCCTCGGTTAGAAGACTCGCTAAGAACTATTTACGGCGCTGAAGTATACGCCGACTATCGACGGGCGCAAGCTGTCATTGTGTATTCGCCCGGTCGCCCAGAAGATAGAGGTACAGAGAGGGCTCACCGCGCCCAGCTTTTGGAAGGAGATCTGTATGCCTACCTGATTGAAGTGATTCCAAATACGGACGGCGTGGTGGAAACAGGCGCGGTAACTGTGATGCTGCGGGAAGATGTTGCGGCTATTCAATCAGGGTTGCGCAGCCGAGAAATTGAAAGAAGAGAATTCGAGAATCCTGGTGGAGGAGCTATTCAGCTCAGGGAAGAGGGGGCAACGCTTCAAGAACTTTTGCAGTAGTGCAGACGCAGAGAAAGAAAGCGCGAAGGGTTACTTGTGGTAGCTGCCATTTTGCAAAATGGTTTTAGCTCGATATAGCTGTTCTATCAGCATGAGTCTGGCCATTTCGTGGGGAAAGGTCATGGCTGAGAGGCTAATCATTGGATGCTTTTTGAGGCGATCGCACACCCCTTCCGGCCCTCCAATAAACATCACCAGCGTCCCAAAAGCCTCCTTCCCTAGCCACTGTGCGAACGCTTCAGAGTCTCTTTCTTTGCCATACTCCGCCATAATCACCAGCCGGTCCTGCGCGCTGACCATACTCAGCAGCTTGTCGGCTTCTTTCTCTTTGCCGCTGTCTTTAATTTCAACAATTTCTACTTCGGGCAGTCGCTTCGCATACAGCTCGACGCCTTCTCGCAACCAGGACTTTTTTACTTTCCCTACCGCGATGATTTTGATTTTAGGAAAGCTCTGAACCATCGTATGTTTTGTGTATCTGTTGAGGTTCGAGCGCTACGTTGTCGGATTCATTCGCCGCTCTAGCCAAGAAAATACCTGCGAGGCCAGAATCGTTAGCAGTAAGTAAATCACCGCAACCGTAATATAAATTTCAAAGGCACGAAAGTTTTTCGCTACAATCAGTTGCCCTTGTTTTAGCAGCTCCTGATAGCCGATAAACGCTACTAGGCTAGTATCTTTCAGCAGAATGATGAATTCGTTGCCTAGGGGCGGAATCATTCTCCGTATGGCTTGGGGAAACACGACGTAGCGCATCGTTTCTCCAGAGCCCAAGCCAAGAGATTCAGCTGCTTCTTTTTGCCCAGTTTCAATAGACTGAATGCCTGCGCGCACAATCTCTGCCAGGTACGCTGCGGCGTTGAGGCTAAGCCCCAAAATAGCAGCCACGCCTCGGTCCAATCCAAAGTTAATGCCAAAAGATTGCAGCAGCGGTGGAATGCCAAAGTAAATAATCAGCAGCTGAACTAGCAGCGGTGTGCCTCTGAAAAAGTCAACGTAGATTCTAGAGAGCAAACGTATGACTTTAACTTTCGACAGTCTGGCAATACCCAGTGCAATGCCCAAAATCGATCCGAAAAAAGTCGCTGCTGCTGTCAGCCTGAGGGTGACTAGTGCGCCAGCAAGCAAAAGGGGCAGCGCGTCGATAATAAAGCCAAGTGACTTATCCACCAGTAAAACTCCAAACGGTTTGATTTGAAAGAGATGAGCGATGTAGAAGCGAGAAGTCTCCATATGCGAAAAAGCCCCAACACACTCGAATGCGTTGGGGCTTTTTCGGTTTATTCTACGGGAGGCTCAGCGTCAAACCATTTTCTGTAGAGTTCTGCGTAGGTGCCATCGGCCTTTATCTCTGCGATCGCAGCATTAATCGCCTCTGCATTCTCAGATCCTTTGGGCAGCGCAATCCCATAGGATTCCTCAGTCAGTAGTTCGCCCACGACTGTAATCCCAGGGATATTGCCAGTTGCGATCGCATCCAATGTCGCTGGCGCATCGTTAATAACTGCGTCTGCATTACCGTTCGACAGCTCCTGCAGGGCCAACGGCGCATTCTCAAAAGTAGTGACTTCGGCATCCGCCACGCTTTCAGCAGTCGCTGCACCTGTGGTGCCAATTTGTACAGCGATTCTTTTACCTTCTAAGTCATCTAAGTTTTGAATATCTGTGGTTTCTTCGTTGACTGCGATCGCCAGCCCTGCATTGAAATACGGAACAGAAAAATCAACCGTCTGTGCCCGTTCTTCTGTAATGGTCATGCCGCTGATAGCCGCATCAATTGTGCCGCCCTGCAATGCCGGAATCAGGCTATCAAAAGGCAAATTCTCAAATTCAATCGTCTTGCCCGTCTTCTCTCCAATTGCGTTGAACAAATCAATATCGAAGCCAACCAGCTCACCATCCTCACCTATCGACTCAAATGGTGGAAAGCCCGCTTCAGAGCCTACCGTCCATACATTTTCGTCAGTACCTCCGCCACCGCAGGCTATGAGGACTCCAGCCGATAACAGTCCCAAAGCTGCATTTCTTAAAAAAGCAGAGCGTGTTAATTTCATCGCCAGTTGCTTCACTCCAAAAAATTAATAACTCATTATCCCGTGTGCGCGTGCGAGAAAAGTTGCGAATGTTACCTAAGACAACATAAGCCGTGCACTTCTCTCCGAATGAACAACAAACAGCGACATTCAAGCGTTTGCATGGTTTTCAATATCAGTCTTACAGAAGTTTTTAAGGATGCTGCCCTGTACGTCTACGGATAGATGAGTCATTACGCGCCTTTCTGGTGTCTATGCATACTTTCTCGTTAGGAGAGAGTGATAGTCTTTTTCTAAGGCCGTCTAGGCCACCTAAATGATGGAAGCACCCACTCATGCCAGAACCGACGCCTGCAATTGTTAGTGCAAACCTGCAATAGAAATTTGGCGATCTAGAAGTGCTGCGCGGCATAGATTGCCAAATCAACCGAGGGGAAGTCGTCTCTATCATCGGCTCCTCTGGCTGTGGTAAAAGCACGCTTCTACGCTGTTTCAACCGCTTGGAAACTATCACCGGCGGGCGACTCATCGTTAACGACATTGACTTATCTAAGCCAAACATTAGCCGCCGTCGTCTTTTAGAGCTGCGGGCCCAAGTCGGGATGGTATTTCAGCAGTTCAACCTATTCCCGCACCTGTCTGTGCTCGAAAATCTCTGCCTCGCACCGCAAAAAGTTCAGGGATTATCCGAGACTGACAGTGCAGAAACAGCAAGGTTTTATCTCAATAAAGTAGGTCTTATTGCAAAAGCAGATAGCTATCCTGATCAGCTTTCGGGCGGTCAAAAGCAGCGAGTTGCGATCGCCCGTGCCCTCTGCATGAAGCCAGAAGTCTTACTTTTTGATGAACCCACCAGTGCGCTAGACCCTGAGCTTGTAGGCGAGGTGCTCCAGGTAATGCAGCAGCTTGCCCAAGAAGGCATGACCATGGTTGTTGTCACCCATGAAATGCAGTTTGCTAGAGAAGTCGCAAGCCGAGTGGTTTTTCTCAACAAAGGTCAGGTAGAAGAAGAGGGTGATCCTCGTGAGGTATTGGCCAATCCTCAGAGCGCTAGACTGCAATCTTTCTTGAGTCGTATCAGCATGTCTCTAGCGGCATAAGATGTCTACTTACAGCGGAACGATGCCAAAGCGGGCATAGTATAAAATCCATCTCTCATGCGGCTGGTCAAGCTGTTCGGCAGGAGCCATCTGCTTTACAAAGAGTGCTGCGCCATCACAAAAACAGTGCAGCGCAAAATCCAGACTGCACTATCACTACAGCAACTTTTGTACTCGCGTCATCCTTCTAGGTCCGGATACTGTAAAGGTTGAGCTATAAGTGCAGACAGCCTTCGAGTGCTATGTATGCCCCTTTACAAACCGGACTAGCTTTTCGTCTGATTGCGATCGCCTCATACTAGGCTGTACAAATCAATTTTTGTGTTCCTATGAAATCCGTCAAGTTCCTATCTGCTGCTTTTGCGCTCGGGAGCACCGCTTTTCTATCCACAGCATCTGCGATCGCCTCTCCTGAAATTGCAAGTGGCGACGGCATTGTCAACGCTAATATTGACGGCTGCCTCTCGCGAACCGATGCCTTTGTTAGCACTCTCGACGTTCAGGTAGAACAGGGACAGATCGATCGCACCGGTTACTTTGGTGACGGCTCATTCCGAATTCTTTGTTATCCCAATCCCTACGGCCAAACCACTCAAAGCCTAGTTGTAGTATTTGCCGCGCACGATACTGATTATGAAGTGGCAGATACTTTTATTCAGATTGCCATAGAAGAAATTGCCGACAGATAGTACACAACCAAACACCAGTTCAAGACCCCATAAGCCGTTACGGACACAGACTAGAAATAGACCTGTAGCCGTAACAGTCTATGCTTGCCGATTTAATCCACCGGTTTCATCAAATCAACTGCCAGTTCATCTTTTAGCCAATTAATGATTTGCGACCTTTCTCCTGCTGTTAGGTAAAACCGTCCCGTCTCGCGAACACGCTGATGGATATCCTCCATGTCAGATTGATTTAGTAGCTCCGCCGTCAATCCAACATCACACAAAATATCGTCCTTCCCAGACTGGTCTAGCTGTCCGTACCGATAGCGGCTAATTTGTTTCTCCAAACGGTTTAGCGTGTAAGCATCTGCTGCTTCCAATCGATTCCTACGCGTTGGGTCAATAGGCTCGCCAGCGACCATCTTTGCATAGTCGGTATCCAGCATGTTTAAGCGAACGATGCTGGCTTGAGAGTTGGATGGATATATAGGTTGCTCGCTCATCTGCTCGTTCCTGCGCTCCCATTACAAAAACAACGAGTAATAAGCCTAGTTCAATCGATCCACTATTTAGTCGGCCCCGTTTCGTAAATTAACCTCATCCTCACTTTGCCAAAGAGGTTACTGCCGAATTCGCATACTCAAATCCATCCAGGGCGATCGTGTAATTGGTGCACTGCTAGAAATATAGTCAACCCCCGTCTCTGCGACAGCTCTGATCGTCTCTATATGTATATTTCCAGATGCCTCAATTTTGATCCGTTGATTTGCCGCTCGAATTATATCAACGGCCATACGCATCTTCTCCGGCAGCATATTGTCTAGCATGATGATATCGGCCCCGTGCTGAATAGCTTCTTTAATCTGCTCCAGCGATTCTGTCTCCACCTCAATCGTCACAGGATATGGAATGCGACTCCTTATAGCGGTAATTGCCTGTTCAATCCCTCCAGCTGCTGCAATGTGATTGTCCTTAATCATCACCCCATCATCCAACCCCATTCGATGATTTTGCGCTCCCCCCACAAAAGCCGCATACTTCTCCAAAATTCTGAGCCCAGGTGTCGTCTTCCTCGTATCCACTAGCCGAGTTGGTAAATCTTCAATGACATCAGCAAAGTGTCTCGTCATCGTCGCAATCCCACTCAGACTCATGGTCAGATTCAAAGCCACCCGTTCCCCAGTCAGCAAAGTTCCGAGCTGACCGTCAATCTCAGCAATCACATCTCCTTTCTCAACCTTCGCGCCCTCCTTTACCCGAGAACGAAACACAACTGCCTGCTCCAGCAGACGAAAAGTGCGCTCCGCAAGAGGAAGCCCTGCTACTACGCCATCCTCTTTTGCAACCCAGTGAGCATGCCCCGGCTCCGTTGCTACCCCGCCTAACCCCAGCGTTGTTTGGTCCCCACGCCCGATATCTTCGCGCAACCAGCCCTTTAGCAAATCATCTAAAACTATCCAACTTGGCAACATATGCTTTCTATCGAACCCACAGTATTTAAATCTGAAACTTCTTTTAGCCTAAAGCTATATTGACTGAACACGTTGCTATTTATACGGTACAGCCTGCTTCCTTGCCTAGGCAGAGGCAACTTTTCGATATCAATTTTGAAAGAAAATAGCTCCTACATCGAAATTCGAAAAATAAAAAAACGCCAGAAGTCACTCACATAGAGGCTTCTGGCGTTTTTTGAAAATAATTCAGAAATTCGTTGACACTATCTGCCAAGTGTCGCTATAGTGATTAAGCGCTGAAGGGCACAGCGGGTTCACCGGCTGCCCCTGACGCGACAAGTAGCACCTAGAAAGTTGAATAGATTGAAGAGAATTAACGAGACCCTCGTTA
>ERZ1740052.41-NODE-41-length-46284-cov-6.380324_pt1 | contig 46284 bp, 37 predicted proteins | sample MGYA00581750_ERZ1740052 | MGnify/ENA primary metagenome ERZ1740052 (study PRJEB43018, sample SAMN04849743) | marine metagenome | isolation source: floating plastic debris | place: Pacific Ocean | collected 2008-08-30 | study: EMG produced TPA metagenomics assembly...
CCTTCTTTAATTCTATTAGCTTCTAACAACTGGAATAAAGAATTCCCACGGATATAGTCACTAATTTTACGCTCTCCATATAAGTTTTCTTCTTTAACTACGATAGAGTTAAAACGACGAGCATTTAAAAGGTTGTCATAAGAAATTGGGTGTGCTGAATTTTTAGGATTAAATACTTTAGACTCATGCAATACTTCACGGGCATCTGGGAAGAATACCCAAAATAACTCATAAATTTCATCATCTTGATCTTCAATTTCAGATCCTAAAACTTGTACATCAGGTCCCATAGGTGCTATTGCTAACATTCTATATTTTAACTCTCCTTGACGCTTGTCGAAATACCAAATACCTTTAATCATGTATCCTTTAATATATTCAGATTTGATCATATAAGTATCTGTATAACCACCTTCTTCCTCACCACCATCTACTTCTCTAACATTCAGTGTTCTCTCATCTATCTCTTTTTGAGTGAATTTAGCTGTAAAATATGAATCATCATATATTTCAGTGATTTTACCCTGCTTTATCCCCTTCATTAAAGTATCATAAAGAGATCTTCTAGAATTTGAAGCTCTAGCAGTATCAATTGGGTAATAGTAAGGTAAGTTGATCTTTTGGTTTAAGTCTATAAATTCCCACACTACTTTAGACCATAATACGTCTCGATCGCTTATGTAACCATATGGTAGCGGTTTATCATCATCAGAATCAATTTGTTCTTGACTCTTCCCTCCAATCTCCTCTACTTTTTTAGCATTTAATAGATTGGACTGTGAAAATGTTACACTGGATAAAGACAATGCTATAATAACCAAATTAAAACGCTTCCAATTCATACTTTCTTTATTTTAATTATTAATTCGCAACCTTAATATTTACGGCTCCTACTCTCTTAACTTTAACACCAGAACCAGCTACCGTTGCTTGAATATCATAAACACTAATAATATCACCTCTTCTAGCTTTATTAACAGCTCTTGAGACTCTACTATCCATTTTTGTTCCAGTAACAGTTACTGTTGGTTGTCCAGGTACTTTTACCTTAAAACTTTTAACATTTAATGTTAAATCAAATAAGAAATCTGGTAATCCTGCTCCAATTCTAACTTTACCTATACTAGATTTTGGCATAGAAACTGTTCCATATTGACCTCTTATCATACCTAACGCTGGAGGTATGTCTTTTATTCTAAATTTCTTATTAGAACTTACTTTTTTCCCATCTGGTAATGTTCCAGTAACACGAATTGTTACTTCATTTCCTTTACCAGGTCTCATGTTATAACTATCTCCTTTAGCTCTTTTTAAACCTGGAGCAGAAGCTACAACTTTATTTGAAGGCACACCTGGCATAGAAATCGTCATTGGATTAACTAACCCTCGGTATACAGCATTCATTTTATCAGCAGAAATAACAGCTTCGTTTGGTCTTGGGATAACTGAATATCCACCATTAATTGGAATTTCAACTAAAGAGTCATTCTCTTTGAAAGTAAATGTTCCCTTAATTGATCTATCTCCAACAGAACCAGCTGGTCCATCTAAAATAACCTGACCAGCTTTAATTTTATCTTCTGGCCAATCTTTACCGTTGATAGTTACTTTTTCTGCAGTTAAATTTGGATCGTTTTTACCTAATACGATTTTTCCAGATAATTTTTCACCAGGATAGTATGCATTCTTTTCGAATACAACCATTGCTTCATAATTCTTTAAAGAAACAGCAGTTTCTAGCTCTCCCCTCAATAAAGTAGATAAAGCATCTGATTCAGTTGCTTTGATATCTGCCTGAATCTGTGTTAATTTAGTTAAAGAAGCAACTAAAGGAAAACCTTCATAATGATAGTTTAACCAATTTAACTGTTTACCATCTTTATTTTTTACTGGATCTGTACTAAAACGACTAGAAACAACACCCGATAACTCAGTTTCTCCTAAAACTTCTAAAGAAGCTTTTTTGAACTCATCCATTTTAGAAACAAATTCTTTTCCTTCAGGAGTAATTGTTCCACTAACAAAAAATAATTCATCTAAAAACTTAGACTTATCCATTGTTTCATAATCCTTTTTATCTTTAAGATCGGAAGTCATTCTTCCTTTAAGATCTTCTAAATATGAATAAAAAGAATCTGCTTGTGCTTTAAGAGCATCTGTTTTTTCTTTAGCTTCTCCATATTGCTTTTCTTGTTCAGAAGCTTTAAGAGCTAAACTTTCATATGCTTTATTATTTTGTTCAGTTGCTCTAACATTAGCATCTGATAATTTTTCGTTCATCAATCCAAAAGCTGATAATACCTCTTTACTCATATTCATTGCTAACATTGCAATGAAGATAAGATACATAAGGTTAATCATCTTCTGTCTTGGAGATTGTTTTCCGCCTGCCATAATTTAAAATTAGTTTGCTTAGTTAATATTAAATTATTTTGTACTCATAGCAGTTAACATACCACCATATACTCCGTTTAATGAAGATAAGTTAGTTGCTAAAGATTGCATTTGCTCTTGCAAACGTTGGCTATTTTCTACCATTGCTGAGTTTAACTCAGTTTGTCTTGAAGCATTTTCTACTTGAGTTTGGTATAAGCTATTTAAAGAAGCCATTTGAGAAGCTGCTTTAGAAACTTGCTCGTTGTAGTTGTTTGTAGCAGAAATAGATTGAGAAGCTTGTGCTAATGGCTCAACAGCTCCTTGAAATCCTTTGATGCTATCTCCTAATCTAGATACTAACTGAGCATCTAATTTAGCTTCTTTTAAAATGTTATCTAACTTCTGAGATAATAATGATTGAGCTTCTTCTGGAGTAGCTTCTTTTTCTTTCTTTTTTCTACCTGAACCACTACCATCAGCTAATTCTGGGTAAACTTTAGTCCAATCTAATTCGTCTTCCACTGGTTCAAATGCAGATAAAGCGAAAACGACAGCTTCTACAGCCATACCAATTGTTAACATAACTCCACCGGTTAAAGGTCCAATCTTAAAGTGCATAATTTTGAATAATGCTCCTAAGATTACTACCGCAGCTCCTAAACCGTAAGCCATGTTGAACATCTTTTTCGTTGATTTTGATTGTGCCATAATTCTTGATTTTTATTAATTAGGGATATTTATTATGTTTATTTATTTACTGTTTTTTTGTACCAAGGTAATCTTGAACTGTTCTGAAACCAATGTAACTTCTTGCTGTATCTGCATATTCCCAGTCACGAGAACCTACTTCTAAGAAATAAGCTACATCTTTCCAAGAACCACCACGAACAATTTTACGATGATTTTCTCTGTTTTCAACATTTGGGTTCATTGTAGACCCCATATAGTAAGACATTTGGTTGTATGCTGTATTTGTCCATTCAGAAACATTTCCAGCCATGTTGTATAATCCGAACCCATTAGGGTTGTACGAAATTGCTTCAACAGTATATAAAGCACCATCTGCAGCATAATCTCCACGAACTGGTTTAAAGTTTGCTAAGAAACATCCTCTGTCACTTGTAGTACTTGGACCTCCCCAAGGATATTTAGCAAAGTCTAATCCTCCACGCGCTGCATATTCCCACTCCGCTTCAGTTGGTAATCTGAAAGCAGGAACTAGACCTAAGTTTTTCTTTGATCTTTGGTAAGAGTTTTTGTTTTTCGTTCTCCAATGACAGAAAGCTCTAGCTTGGTGCCAGCTAACACCAACTACTGGATAATCTTCGAATGCTTTATGAGCAAAATACTCTTGATGCATTGGATCATTATATGAATAATTGAAATCTTTAATCCATACTGTAGTATCAGGATAGATATTTAAAGTTTCGTCTTTTAAAAAGTCTTTTCTATTTTTTCCAGTTCTCGCAGCTTCTTCGTTATCAAACCAGAAGTATCTGTAGTTTAATAACTTTGTATTAAATGTACGAATTCCATTTAAAGCTTCATCTTTTTTAAGATAAAGAGAGTCCATTACTTCTACATAATCTTCGTCTGGATAATCTTCTTTATTCCAAATTAACTCTTCTTCCCAATTTAATGGCTTAATAGAATCTATTCCTTCACCAACTTCATAGTAATTCTCTCTCATATACTTTTGATATGGAGATTCATTAGCTGTATCTTTTGAAGCAAATGCATATAATTGAATACCTTCAGGTCTGTTTTTACCTTCTGTAAGATCGTCATCACCAGAAGCGAACTCTGCTTGATAAGCTAATTTTGTTCTTACTACAGAATCTCTTACCCAATTAACGAATTGTTTGTATTCACTATTTGTAATTTCAGATTCATCCATATAAAACGGTTGTACTGTAACCGTTCTTGTTGGGGCATTCATAGCTCCTAATGGGTCTTCATCTTGCTTACCCATAGTAAACGAACCACCTTTAATAAAAACCATTCCGTATGGTTTTTCCGCGAACCATTTTCTCTTCGATTTAACACCAGTAAGCTCTCCTCTATCGTTGTTAGATCCACAACTGTAAACAAGTGCTATAATTAGGGTAAACAGTGCTACTTTCTTCATATTTTTCTTATTAAAGAGTTTGTAACTTTTTTATAATTTTATTCAACATTTTCTATCAAGGAACGCAAATATAACTTTTTTATGTAAGTTTTTGCTGTGCTTTGTACCATCTTTCAGGAATTTTTTGCTCTGTGGCCTTCAAATAATCTTGATATGCACATGGTATTAACGCATGTCTTCTGTATTTATTATCCGTTATTCGATTAATCTCCATCCACCAACGACCACTTTTATCGCTTTTATAAAAATTTATTGGATCATCATCTTCTAAAATTACACTAAATTTTTGGTAACTTTCTTTAGTTGAAAATGGATAATCCTTAGCTCTATAATTTACTCCTTCTACAAAATACCATATTGCTTGAGCTATTAAATTAGAAGTCTGTTTATTACTATCTAACAGACTACTATATTCATAGACACCAAAAGAGGTAACTTTGTCACTTATTCCTGCATATCTTGCAATAGCGCATAATTGATCTCCAAAAAATCCATTAGGATTTGCATTGTTATTTGCTGGAGCATCACTTTGCCTAACGCTTCCTATGTCTATACTTACAATATCTGCATCTCTTAGTATAGGCTCTACTAATTTTATTTCTCTAACAACTTCTCCTAACCTATAAGTATCGAAATACAAATTTTGCAATAATTTTACTTCTTGCTGAGAATTTAAATAGGTTTGATAACCAATATTACTATAATTGAATAAATTATTAGGTTCTTCCATTATAATTTTGCTCAAAAAAGATTCTGAATTTAATTCATCTTCTAATGTACCTAGATCAAAATGACTATCAACTGAAACTAAATTGATTGTTTGTTCCAAAGCGTCATAAGCTCTATAATTCGCATAAGTAATATCTTGACTCCCTCCCAGTAAAACTACTACTATATTATTCTTAACTAAATTAGAAACAACATCAGCAACAGCAAAATATGTATCTTTTACCGTATTACCTCGTTCTACATTTCCTATATCTGCAATAGTTAAATTCCAATCACCAATAAATAACTTGTAAAATGCTTCTCTTATTTTGGATAAATCTTCTCCACACCCTAAGTTATCTACTCCGTTTCTCCCTTCTTTAACTCCTACAAGAGCTACACTCACATCTTCTAAATCTGGAAAACCGTTTTGAACTGTGTGAATCTTTATCATTCTCCCTAAAGCATCAGGTGAATGCACATCTAATTGTGCAACTACTTTTTCACTGATAGGAGATAAAAAATCTGTATTCATTAATTTGGGGATTAGTGAATGCTGAGCAATATATAAATTTATTTCTTTTTAGAAGTCTTTCTAGTTGTTTTTTTAGTTGTTTTTTTCGAATCAACTAACTTAACTGCATCTTCTTTTGTGAATTTCTCAATTTCGGTAGTTTTAGGCAACTCTATTTTAGTTTTACCCTTAATTACATTAAACCTACCCCATCTTGCTTTCTCTACTCGAATACCTACATCTTCCCAATTATGAATTAATTTTTCTCTTTCTTTTCTCTTTTTATCTTCTATTAATTCTTCTAAGTCTGATTGGGTTAAGTTATCGAAATCATATTTTTTATTCACATTAATAAAAATAGAATTCCACTTTATAAAAGGACCGAATCTTCCAACTCCTTTTTGAATAGGAAAACCTTCATATTCTCCGATAGGAGCATCTGCTTTTCTTTTTGCTTCAATAAGTTCAATTGCTCTATCCATATCCACAGACATTGGATTCTCATCTTTATCTAAAGAAACATATTTCCCATCAAACTTTATGTACGGACCAAACCTTCCATTAGCTACGATTACTTCTTTCTCTTCATAATCACCTAAGGTTTTAGGCAACTTAAATAAGTCCATGGCTTCTTCATAAGTTATAGAACTCATCGTTTGATCACCTTGTAAACTTGCAAACTTAGGTTTTTCTTCATCTGTAGCCTCTCCAATTTGAACCATAGCTCCAAACCTTCCTAAACGCACGTATACATTTTTACCAGAATCTGGATCGATTCCTAACAATCTTTGTCCGCTAGCTCTTTCAGCATTTTCCGCAACATCTTTAACCGTTGGATGAAAATCTTTATAAAAATCTTTAATTACTGAAGTCCAATCTTCTTTTCCTCCGGCAATATTATCGAAATCACTTTCTACTTTAGCAGTAAATCCGTAATCTAGAATACTTGAAAAATTCTCAACTAAAAAGTCATTCACAATGTTACCAATATCTGTTGGCATCATTTTTCCTTTATCAGAACCTACTTTTTCTGTTAAAACCTGCTCTTTAATTGAATCTGACTTTAATACTAATTGAATATATTCACGCTCAACTCCTTCAGCAGTTCCTTTTTCTACATAACCTCTTCTTTGTACCGTAGAAATTGTTGGCGCATAAGTAGAAGGTCTACCTATACCTAATTCTTCTAAATGCTTCACTAAAGAAGCTTCTGTATATCTTGCAGGAGGACGAGTATAACGTTGCGTAGTTGTAATATATTCGTTATTTAACTCTTCTCCTACCTTCATTTTCGGTAACATTCCTGCTTGTTCTTCCTCTTCATTATCTGTTCCTTCTAAATATACTTTTAAGAAACCTTCGAATGTAATTACCTCTCCATTCGCAGAAAAATCTTTATCATTTTTATTGTTAGAAATTTTAACATTAGTTCTTTCTAACTGTGCTTCACTCATCTGAGAAGCAATAGTTCTTTTCCAAATTAAACTATACAATCGATCTTGATCATAATCTACAGAAACAGTATGAACCGCCATATTAGTAGGTCGAACAGCTTCGTGAGCTTCTTGTGCTCCTTTAGATTTTGTGGAAAAATTTCTAGGCTTACTGTATTCTTTACCATAAGAAGCTTCAATTTCTTCCGCTGCCGCACTAACTGCCTCAGAAGATAAATTTACACTATCAGTTCTCATATAGGTAATCAATCCAGCCTCATATAAACGTTGCGCCATTAACATCGTTTTTGCAACAGGAAAACCTATCTTACGAGTAGCTTCTTGTTGTAATGTTGATGTTGTAAAAGGTGCTGCTGGTGATTTCTTCGCCGGCTTTGTTTGTAAATCTGAAACTGAAAAATCTGCAGATAAACATGAATTTAAAAAAGCTTCTGCTTCTTCTTTGGTGGAAAAATTCTTTGGTAATTTTGCCTTGAATTTCTTACCATCTGCATTAGTAAACTCAGCATCTACTCTATAAGAAGCTACAAGTTTAAAGCTTTCTATATCGCGTTCTCGTTCTACAATTAAACGTACAGCTACAGATTGAACTCTACCTGCAGATAAACCTGCTTTTACTTTTCTCCACAATACAGGAGATAATTCATATCCTACGATCCTATCTAGTACACGTCTTGCTTGTTGCGCATCTACTAAATCATAATTGATAGTTCTTGGATTTTCTATGGCTTTTAAAATCGCATTTTTAGTAATTGAGTTAAATACAATACGTTTTGTATTGTCTTTATTTAACTTTAATTGTTCTGCTAAGTGCCATGCAATAGCTTCCCCTTCTCGATCTTCATCGGATGCTAACCAAACCATTTCTGCTTTCTTAGCTAAATCCTTCAATTTTTTAACTACCGATTTCTTATCCGAAGAAACAATATACTTAGGTTTAAAATCTCCTTCTACATTAACCCCTAATTCTTTAGATGGTAAATCTGCAATATGTCCATAACTTGACTCAACTTGAAAATCTTTACCTAAAAACTTCTCAATTGTTTTTGCTTTTGCAGGAGACTCTACAATTACTAAATTCTTTGCCATGTATCTTTTCTTATAGATTTTTTGTTACACCATATATATAGTGTATTTTAAATTGCAAAAGTATACAGTTTTTTTTTATTAGGAATTGTTTTGAAAGAATTAACGCTAATTTAAATTTGAAACGACACATTATTTAATGACAATTTGTCACACAATCATAAAATTGGTTGTATATTTGCCCTCTACTTACAAGAGATAAGATTATGGATCAGGTTGAAAAAGTTATAGACGAAAAAAAACAAGGAAAACCTTTACTAACAGAACAAAAAGAAGGCAATAGCAAGAAACTTTTTATTGAAAGTTATGGCTGTCAAATGAACATGAATGACAGTGAAATTGTTGCTGCTATTCTTGCTGAACAAGGTTTTAATACTACTGGAGATATTAATGAAGCTGATTTAGTTTTAGTAAATACTTGCTCTATTAGAGAAAAAGCAGAACAAACTGTACGTAACAGACTACAAAAATACAATCATGCTAAAAAGCACAATCCTAAAATGAAAGTTGGAGTTTTAGGTTGTATGGCAGAGCGTTTAAAAGCTAAATTTCTAGAAGAAGAAAAAATAGTTGATTTAGTTGTAGGACCTGATGCTTATCGTGATTTACCTAATTTAGTAGAAGAAGTAGAAGCTGGTAGAGATGCTGTAAATGTAATTCTATCCAAAGAAGAAACTTATGCTGATGTTTCTCCTGTTCGTTTAAATTCTAACGGAGTTTCTGCGTTTGTATCTATTACAAGAGGTTGTGATAATATGTGTACTTTCTGCGTAGTTCCTTTTACTAGAGGAAGAGAACGAAGTAGAGATCCGCAAAGTATTATTGAAGAAATTCGTTCGATGCACGATCAAAACTTTAAAGAAATCACTTTACTTGGACAGAATGTTGATTCATATTTATGGTACGGTGGAGGGTTAAAGAAAGATTTCCATAAAGCTTCTGAAATGGCTCAGGCAACTGCAGTAAATTTCGCACAGCTTTTAGATATGTGTGCTACAGAGTTTCCTAAAATGCGTTTCCGTTTTTCAACATCGAATCCGCAAGACATGACTTTAGATGTAATCCTTATTATGGCTAAACATAAAAATATCTGTAAATACATTCACTTACCTATTCAAAGTGGTAGTAACACGATGTTAAAAGCCATGAACAGATTACATACTCGTGAAGAATACCTAGAGTTAGTAGAAAATATTTACAAGATCGTTCCTGAAATGAATTTAAGTCAAGATATGATTGCTGGTTTCTGTGGAGAAACAGAACAAGATCATCAAGACACTTTAGATTTAATGGAAAAAGTAAAATATAGCTTCGGTTTTATGTTTGCTTATTCTGAAAGACCAGGAACTCTTGCAGCTAAAAAAATGGAAGATGATATTCCTTTAGAAGTAAAAAAACGTCGCTTACAAGAAATTATCAACTTACAACAAGAACATAGTCTATATAGAGCTAAAGAACATGTTGGAAAAGTTCAAGAAGTTTTAATTGAAGGAACTTCTAAAAAGAGTGAAAATGAATGGAAAGGTAGAAATACCCAAAATACTGTTGTTGTATTTCCTAAAGAAAACTATAAAATTGGTGATTTTGTAAATGTAAAAATAGAAGATTGTACTTCTACTACATTAAAGGGAACTGCTGTTGGGTATTCTGAAAACAATTAAAAAATAATTTAGAAGAAAAAGAATGGAAAGTTTACAAGCAGTAAAACAACGATTTGGAATTATCGGTAACGATATACAACTTAATAGAGCCATTGAAAAAGCGGTTCGAGTTGCTCCTACAGATATTTCTGCTTTAGTGATTGGTGAAAGTGGTGTTGGAAAAGAAAGTATTCCTAAAATTATTCATCAGTTATCTCACAGAAAGCATGCAAAGTACATTGCTGTAAACTGTGGTGCAATTCCTGAAGGAACTATCGACAGTGAACTTTTCGGTCATGAAAAAGGAGCTTTCACAGGGGCTACCCAAACAAGAAAAGGATATTTCGAAGTCGCAGATGGAGGAACAATCTTCTTAGATGAAGTTGGAGAATTACCATTAACAACTCAAGTTCGCTTGCTTCGTGTTTTAGAAAATGGTGAATTTATAAAAGTAGGATCTTCTCAAGTTCAAAAAACAAATGTTCGAATTGTGGCTGCTACCAATGTTAATATGTATGAAGCCATAAAAAAAGGAAAATTCAGGGAAGATTTATATTATCGTTTAAGTACTATAGAAATTGGACTTCCTCCTTTGAGAGAAAGGGGAACTGATATTCAATTATTATTTAGAAAATTTGCTTCAGATTTCGCTCAAAAAAACAGAATCCCTGTAATTCGTTTAGATGATAATGCTAGTAATTTATTATTAAACTATCATTTTCCAGGAAATATCAGGCAACTTAAAAATATTGCTGAACAGATATCAATTATGGAAGAAAACAGAATAATTTCATCTGAAATTATTGCTCAATATCTTCCAAATATCTCTGGAAATTTACCAATGGTTGTTGGTAATTCAAGTTCTTCGAATAACGATTTTGCAAACGAAAGAGATATTATGTATAAGATTTTATTCGATATGCGTAATGACATTAACGATTTAAAGAAACTTACTTTAGATTTAATGCAAAATGGAAACAGCACAGAAGTTCAAGAAGAAAACAGGAATTTAATTCAACGTATTTACAATGAAGAAACACCTACACATAATGTAGAAGTAGTTGAAATTCCTGAAATAACTTCTCAGAACAATTATGATTTCATTGAGACTATAGAAGAACACGAAAGTTTATCTTTACAAGAAAAAGAGGTCGAAATGATTAAAAAATCACTAGAACGCAATAATGGAAAACGTAAACTAGCAGCAAAAGAATTAGGAATTTCAGAGCGAACACTATATAGAAAAATAAAACAATACGATTTATAAATTGAAAGTAAAGTCTACCATAAAATGAAAAAAAGCATACTTATATTTTTCTACAGTTTTAGTCTTGTTATTTTAATGGGATGTGGAGTTTATTCTTTTACAGGAAAAGGTGATATTGGTGATGCAGAAACTATTCAAATAGATTTCTTCCCAAATCAAGCTTCTTTAGTAGAACCAAGTTTAAGTCAACGTTTTACCCAAGATTTACAAGATTTATTTACAAGACAAACAAATTTAACTTTAGTAAGAGCAGGCGGAGATTTACGTTTCGAAGGAGAAATTATTGACTACAGAATTACTCCTATGAGTGCAACATCTAGCCAAGGAAACCAAACTGCCGCTCAAAACAGATTAACTATTGTAGTTAATGTTAGATATACAAACTCAAAAAAAGAAGAAGACGACTTTGAAAAACAGTTTTCTTTCTATTCAGATTATGGTGCAGCTCAACAACTATCTGGATCAGTTTTAGAAGCTGCTTTAGATGAAATTTTAACTAGGATGCACCAAGATATTTTTAATGCTTCTGTAGCTAAATGGTAAAAGAAAACTACATAGAATTCCTAAATCATCCTGAAAAAATGCAGGAGATAAACTCGAGTGATTTAAAATCTATTGTAGATAAATACCCGTATTTTCAATCTGCTAGGGTATTACATTTAAAAGCTTTAAAAGATCAAAAAAGTTTTCGATATAATAATGAATTAAAATTAGCTGCAGCACATACTTTAGATAGAGCTATTTTATTTAACTTCATTACTTCAGACATTTTTAAAGAGTCAAAAATCACGAGTAAATCGAAGGATAATAATAATGTCGATAGTGATACTAAGAAGAATGAAAAAGAAAGTATTGAAGAAGAACTTAACATAGGAAAACCGTTAACCTTTACTAAAAACGAAGCTTTTTCTTTCAACCAATGGCTGCAATTATCTTCAGATATTCCTGAAACTCCAAAAGAAAAACCAGAGAAAAAAGAAAGAAATATTCAAGAAGACATTATTGATCGATTTATTAGTAACAACCCTAAAATATCTAGGATTAATAAGAATGCTTCAGTTCCTTCTAAACAAAATGTAGTGAACCAAGAACCTACATTAATGACCGAAACTTTAGCTAGAATTTACCTAGAACAAAAGAAATACGATAACGCAATAAAAGCTTATGAAATATTAAGTTTGAAATATCCAGAAAAAAGTGGTTTCTTTGCAGACCAGATTAAAAAAATAAGAATTTTACAAAATATAAAATAATGACAACGTATAATTTACTTTTAATATTAATCTTAATTGTTGCAGTAGCTTTAATTTTAATCGTAATGGTTCAAAATCCTAAAGGAGGAGGATTATCATCTTCTTTCGGTGGTGGCGGTGGTATGAACATCGGAGGTGTACAAAACACAAACAACTTTTTAGATCGTACTACATGGACTTTAGCTATCGCAATGTTTGCTTTAATCTTATTAGCTAACTTTGCTATACCTAGAGCAAACAGCGCAAACACACCTGATCTTAAAGAATCGTTAGAAGGTATTGAAACTACAGTTCAAACTGAAACAACACCTCCTGCAACTAAAGATTCAGTACAGTAAATTTTATACGATATAAATTTTTAAAAATGCCAACGATGACACGTTGGCATTTTTTTATTGCTTTTTTTAAGAAAACAAGACTCCTAAGAAAAATTGTCAGTTTTGTTTCAATGGCACAATTTCTGTCAAACAATAGGAGAATATAAATTAAGATTAATCAATAATTTTTAAATAAAATGGGATTAAACATCAAACCTTTAGCAGATAGAGTTCTTGTAGAACCAGCTGCAGCTGAAACTACTACCGCTTCAGGAATTATCATACCTGACAATGCAAAAGAAAAACCTCAAAAAGGAACTGTTGTAGCAGTTGGAAATGGTAAAAAAGATGAGCCTTTAACTGTAAAAGTTGGCGATACAGTTTTATACGGTAAGTTCTCTGGAACTGAACTTAAATTTGAAGGAAAAGATTATTTAATGATGAGAGAATCGGACATTTTAGCGATCATCTAACAATCAACTAACCTAATAAAACAAAAAACAAAATGGCAAAAGATATAAAATTTGATATTGAAGCTCGCGACGGTTTAAAACGTGGTGTAGACGCATTAGCAAATGCTGTAAAAGTAACTTTAGGACCAAAAGGTCGTAACGTAATTATTTCTAAATCTTTTGGAGCTCCTCACGTAACTAAAGATGGAGTTTCTGTAGCAAAAGAAGTAGAATTAGAAGATGCTCTTGAAAACATGGGAGCACAAATGGTAAAAGAAGTAGCTTCTAAAACTAACGATTTAGCTGGAGATGGAACTACTACTGCAACTGTTTTAGCTCAAGCTATCGTAAAAGAAGGATTAAAAAACGTTGCTGCTGGAGCAAATCCAATGGATTTAAAAAGAGGGATCGATAAAGCTGTAAGTGCTTTAACTAAAGATTTAGCAAAGCAATCTAAAGAAGTTGGTGATTCTTCAGAAAAAATTCAACAGGTAGCTTCTATTTCAGCAAATAATGACAAAGTAATTGGTGATTTAATCGCTACAGCTTTTGGTAAAGTTGGTAAAGAAGGTGTTATTACTGTTGAAGAAGCTAAAGGAACTGATACTTACGTAGATGTTGTAGAAGGAATGCAGTTTGATAGAGGATACTTGTCTCCTTACTTCGTAACAAACGCTGATAAAATGATCGCAGAGTTAGAAAACCCATACATCTTATTATTCGATAAGAAGATTTCTAACTTACAAGAGATTTTACCAATTTTAGAGCCAGTTGCTCAATCTGGTCGTCCTTTATTAATTATTGCTGAAGATGTAGATGGACAAGCATTAGCTACTTTAGTAGTAAACAAATTAAGAGGTGGATTAAAAATCGCTGCTGTTAAAGCTCCAGGATTTGGTGATAGAAGAAAAGCAATGTTAGAAGACATCGCTATCTTAACTGGTGGTACTGTAATTTCTGAAGAAAGAGGTTTCTCTTTAGAAAACGCAACTTTAGATTTATTAGGAACTGCTGAAACAGTAACTATCGATAAAGACAATACAACAGTAGTAAACGGAGCTGGAGATGAAACTCAAATTAAAGCTCGTGTAAACCAAATTAAAGCACAGATTGAAACTACTACTTCTGATTACGATCGTGAGAAGTTACAGGAGCGTTTAGCTAAATTAGCTGGAGGAGTTGCTGTATTATACGTTGGTGCTGCTTCTGAAGTAGAAATGAAAGAAAAGAAAGACCGTGTAGATGATGCTTTACACGCAACTCGCGCAGCTGTAGAAGAAGGTATTGTTGCTGGTGGTGGTGTTGCTTTAGTTCGTGCTAAAAAAGTATTAGAGACTTTAACTACTGAAAATTTAGATGAAACTACAGGTATTCAAATTGTAAACCGTGCAATTGAAGCTCCTTTACGTACTATTGTTGAAAATGCTGGTGGTGAAGGCTCTGTAGTAATCAACAAAGTATTAGAAGGTGAAAGTAACTTCGGATACGATGCTAAAACTGAACAATATGTAGATATGTTAGAAGCTGGTATTATCGATCCTAAGAAAGTAACTCGTGTTGCTTTGGAAAATGCTGCTTCTGTTTCTGGTATGATCTTAACTACTGAATGTGCTTTAGTAGATATTAAAGAAGAAGGTGGTGCTGGTGCCGCAATGCCTCCAATGGGTGGTGGAATGCCTGGAATGATGTAGTAAATTGACTTATTTTCAGTAAATTACAACATAAGTAAAACCATATAAACAAAAAGAGATAGATTTTAAAAATCTATCTCTTTTTTATTTGTGCTATATTCTGTATTACATTTAATGAGTAGCGTAATCTGTAATTTCTTGCTGACTTAAAGTAGAATTAAAAAAAGCTAGTTCATCTATATTAGCTTTTAATAATCCAGAAACATTATCACTTCTTCTTTCACATATATTTGCTCCTATTTCAAGTGGTGCATTGTTTGTTAAATCAATATCTATATTAGCATCCCAACTTACTTCTTCAGCAAGTCCTGCATCAAAATACAAAGCAGTTTTTTTGTTTTCATTATCTAAAACACCAGTAACATGAACCCATCTTCCTTTTGCTATACCTTTAGCTGAAACACTCAAATTACTTCCGTCTGCTTGTCTTATTTCCAAACTAAGAATATTCGTATTTGGATCATCGAATGATTTCTCTTTGTAAATGAAGTTAAAGAAATTTGAAATATCACAAATCTCTCTCTTACTAAAGATATATCTAGTAAAATTAACGTCATCATTTTGTACATCTATAGCATCTATATTAATCCAAAAACTAATAGATAAAGATCCTTTTCCCACTGGAAAGTTCGGAACGGAAATAACTTGATCATCTTCTCCTGTTATATTATATGCTAATAAATCTTTTGAATTTCTATCTTTTGTAAAAACAGCATCAACTGCTTGGCCATTTAAATTATTTGTTGATGCATCCAATAAAGAATCATCAAAAGGATAATACGCTATTAAATTATCGTTTTCTAATGGTGTACTAGGGTTATCTGATGCTTCATCATCACATGAACACCCTAATAAAATTGAAAAACAAACTCCTAAAATAAATGCAGTTTTTGTGTAGTTAAGTCTCATTTTATAAATACTTTTTTTGATTTTGCCTTATCGGCAGTGTAGTTAAACTTTTTACTTTTTACGGTTCAAAACTAGATATAATAGTCATCCTACTTGTCACCCAAAAAGGGTGATTTTTTAAAATAAAAAGTCGGTTAAATGTTTAATTAGAGCACTAAAAATTAAAAACTCTAAAAAGATAGAGCTTGATAAATTCTATTGCTTAAAGTGAATAATTATATAAACTAACCTCTTGTTGAAATTGCTTTTTTTATATTTATAGTATAAAAATTGTTATTCGATAGAAAATTTAAAATTAAAGGATTCGTATGGGCTGGGATATAAGTTATCATCCAATTTCTGAAGAACAAATTATTGAGCGATATTTTGATGTTTTAGATGATAAATCTTTAATCGAAAAATTAGTATCTAAATATGGAGTAAAAGATTTTTATGCTAAGAAATATGAAGAACTTATTGACATTGCTTTAGTTACTACTTCAGAAGATGTTTTTGATAAAACTCACGGTTATTATATTGCTGCTACTCAAGGTTTTTTTGAAAAGTATTTTTATGTTAGAGGTAGTGCTTTTTCTTTTTTAGAAGGAAACATATTGTCTAAATACACAAAACGATGGGAAGAAATTCTTCCTAAAGAAAAACTCACTAATGAAGTTCATAATATAATTACAGAAAACTATTCTTCTGGTAAGTTTATTCCTCCAGAAAATATTGAATTATTATTAAATGATTACGATACTAATTTGGAGTTACAAGCAAAAATTGATCATTTGTTTTCAGATGAACGTATTGGTGTTTTTTTTAAAGCTATGTATTACGCCTTAGATAAAGGTCTAGGTCTCTTAGAAGCTACAGAAATAGTTGAACCCAACCCAATGGATTTAAACAATTCTATCTCTTACTCAGATCTTTTTAATTGTGATCCTCAAGGAGCTTTATTGTACCGAGATACAACTATGAAACAACTTTCTAAAATTGAAAAAGAGAATGATTTAGAAGCTGGGACTATAATATCGAACTCGAGTTATAAAATCACCAATCACGACCCCGTTCAGAAAAAGCAAAAGAAAAGCTTTTTAAAACGATTGTTTAAAAAGTAATTAGTTCAAAATCTTAGTTAAGAACAACACCTTTTTTCTTAAAATATTTCTCCTCTATGTCTGTCAACATTTCTTTTGTTAAAGGTTTATTTCTAAACTCTGAAATGAATTTATTAGAAAGTGCTCTTTCTTTATCATTAGCATTTAAAGAAGTAGTTAGCATAACAACAATAATTTGAGCTCTTTTACCTTTTGGTAACTCTTTATATTTCTCTAAAAACTCCCATCCATCTACTTTAGGCATATTAATATCTAAAAAAACAATATCTGGTATATCATTCTCATTAGCAGATTCTAGAAATTCTATCGCTTGTTCACCATCGTATTTGGTTACTATTTTATCACAATAATCGTTGTCTTTTATGATTAATTCGTGAATAAAGTTCGTAGCCTTATCATCGTCAATAAGTAGAACTGTATTGATTTTTTTACTCATTTATTTTAGTTTTTTAAGTTAGCTTAACTATTTCCTTTCTTAAAGTGAAGTAAAAATCACTCCCCTTTCCTTCTTCAGAATCTACCCATAATTTTCCATCATGCATTTCTACTATTTTTTTACAATGCGACAGACCTATGCCAGTTCCTTCATACTCTTCTTTACTGTGGATTCTTTTAAATATTGAAAATATTTTTTCTCTATACTTTTCTTTAATACCAATACCATTATCACTTACTTTAAACTTCCAATATTCTTCTAATTCTTCCGACGTTACTCTTATTTTAGGCTTATTTTCTGGATGTTGAAACTTAATTGCATTAGATATTAAGTTTTGAAAAAGTAATCTTAATTCAGATTTATACCCTGTAACCTCAGGTAAATTTTCCCATTTAATATCAGCACCATTTCTTAATATTATTTGATTAAGATCTTGCCTTACATCGTTTATAACTTCATTACAATTTACGTTAGACAACTCTCTATTTTGACCAAGTACAGAATATTCAAGTAAATCTTTTACTAAGTTTCTCATTCTACCTGTGGCAGATTCTATAAATCCTAACATCATTTTTCCTTGCTCATCAAAACTCTCTTTATATTTAGAACTAAACATATCAACCATACTCGAAACCGTTCTTAAAGGCTCTTGGAGATCATGAGAAGCTATGTATGTTATTTCATTTAATTCTTTATTCTTTTCTTTTATCTTTTCAAATGCATGTTCTAATTTCTCGTTCTTTTCTTCTAAAACTATGCTTGATTTTTTTAACTCCTTTTCTATAGGACGATAAATAAAGTAAACCTCTAATATTAGAATTAATAACGCTAAAATGAAAAGCAAATATTCTATTTGTACTATGAAACTTAGTTTTTTATCTGAATTTTTCTCTAAAACCTTAACAATAGTATCCATTTCAGCAAGAAAATTATTCTGATTTTGAGTAATTTCCTCTAAATCTAATTTAGTTTTCCCTAAAAGTTTCATTTGTCTTTCTACAAAAACAATGTACTTATCAAGCTTTTTTAATTCAACAGAAACATTAAAATCTTCATTTGAAAAAACATTATGATTCGAACGAGATATTAAAAGATTGTGAGCATCTTTCCACTGATACAAAAGTTCATTTAAAAACTCACTAGATTTTGCTCCTCTATCTATTGCGCAAAACTCATTTGTGATTCTTTGGCTAAGCATTCGCTGTTTTCCTGCAACGTTAATAGTATTTGCATCTGCTTTTTTTTGCTTTAACCAATATTGAATAAAAATTTGATTGATTCCCAGCACCAAAACTGTAATACATATGCCAATTACATATCTTTTGTTCATAGCCTAATAAGTTACGAAAATAGCTTATAAAAAGAATTAGCTTAAATTTAATAAATATCTGATTATCAAAAACAAAAAAAACTCAGGAAAAATCCTGAGTTTTTTTATTAATTTTTTTTGTGACTCTTCACAACTTCTTCATCTCGATACTTACAACAAGCATCTAGTTTTTCATAATTCTCTTCAGTTGCTTTAATCTCTTTAGTATCGTGACCAACATTAGCTACATTCTGACAAACTATTTTTTTATCAGTTTTTCGTTCATCTAAAATCACTGTAAGTTTATGCGTTTGTAAACTCCAATTTGCATATTTTACTCCTTTAGTATTTAGGGCTGCTTTCTCTATACGAACTTTACATTCCATACAAACTCCATCTACTTTAAAAGCAACTTTAGCATTTTTTTTCTTCTTTGCTTGCCCGAAACTACTCACTGCAATTAATACGAAACATAATACTGTTATAATTTTCTTCATAATATTGTTATTTAATTTTTGTTTTTAGTTTAATTTAAATCTGAATCCTGCATAAAAAGTGCTTCCAAATATTGGAGCATATACTATTGTACTATCAAAACTTGCTCCAAACGGATTCTCACTTCCCAAAATTGGATTTTCTTGTTGAACATTTGTTAAATTCTCTCCTCCTATATATACTTCAAACTTCTTAGAAAACACCTTTGTAATTTGTGAATTCAATAAATTGAAGCCATTTGCGTAATTAGGTAATTGATCTTGAATTGGATTGGAAGTTGTATTTGGTAACCTTTGTTTGCCTATAAAATTATATGTTACATCAAACTTCCATTGTGATTCATTAACTTTCTTTCTTGTATTATATGAAACATTAGTAAAGAATCTATTTCTAGGTTGTAAAGGCTTTGCTAAGCTTCCTGAAATATAATCTGTAGAAACATCAAAAAACTTATATGCTGTTCTTATATTCAATCTAGAAACTGGCTCGTAGTTTACTTCTACTTGAAAACTATTTGCAATACTTTCTCCTTCTAAATTATAAAACGAAATAGCTCTTGGATCTTCCCAGTCTACTACTGCTTGACTTTCAAAATCTGTCATATAATAATCGAAAGTGACATCTCCTTTTTTCCCAAATAGCTTAAAACCTTGTAGAAAAGAAACTCCGTAATTCCATGCAATTTCAGGATTTAATCCATAAATATTTCCTCCTGTACTATTGATATTAATTTGACGTGAAGAAGCAAACAACTGTTGGTTTTCAGCAAAAACATTTGGACTTCTCTTTCCTCTACCTACTGAAGCTCTTAAAACTCCTTTTCTCCAAGGTACATAACGTAAATGCAAACGAGGCGTTAAAAATGTACCTAGTAAATTATGAAAATCTACTCTTAAACCTGCAGTTAAACTAAAGTTGTCAGCATTGTCATAAGCATATTCAAAAAAAGCACCAACAGAATTTTCATCTCTATTAAAGTTTGTAGCCTCTACCAATTCTTTATAATCATCATAAGTAAAGCTTAAACCTGTTTTAAACTTATTTCTTGTGTCTCCGATTATAGAATTAAATATAAAGTTTGAATACACGCTTTGGTGCTGAATATTATAATCTCTTAAACCGAAATACGATTCTTGATCATGATTACTATAGGCTAATTGTAATCCCATACTTTGAAATGGAAGTTCAGGGAAAACATAACCTAATTTTCCTGAAAAATCGAAACGTGACGTTTTAATCTCACTTCCCCATGCATTCGTAGTTTTCTTATCTACATCAGGATCAAAATTTAACTCACCTGTTTGTTTTCTGTCATTTAAATATCTAAAATTTAAGAAACTTACCCATCCTGTTTCATTGTCAACATATTGCCAACGATTCATAACGTTAATTTGTTCAGCTAATGGTGCATCTAAAAAGTTATCATTATTATTATCAAACTTTTCTCCTCTTAAATTACCATGTAAATACAAACCTGTACTCCATTTCTTACTTATTTCTTTATTGAAATGTGTATTTAACTCTAGTCGTCCGTTTCTGTTTCCATAAGCATTAACGAATATTTTTTTATCTGTTAACGGCTTCACTAATTCGGCATTAATTTGACCAGAAATACTTTCAAAACCATTAACTACACTCCCTGCTCCTTTGGTTATTTGAATGCTTTCTACCCAAGTTCCAGGTGTAAAAGTTAATCCGTACACTTGAGAAGCTCCTCTTACCATAGGAATATTCTCCTGAGCAATTAATAGATAAGGACTATTTAATCCTAACATTCTAATTTGTCGAGTTCCTGTTAATGCATCTGAAAAATTAACATCAATAGAAGGATTTGTTTCAAAACTCTCTGCCAAGTTACAACAAGCAGCTTTTAACAGTTCTTCACTATTTACAGTGAATACATTTTCTGTTTGCAAAAACGACTTTGAAGTTGCTTGCTTTTTCACAGAAACAGATACTTCATCTAAGATTGCTTGTTCTGTTAAAAAATGATGAACTGGTTTTAAACTATTGATTTCTATTGTATCTGTTTTATACCCTACAAAACTTATAACTAATTTTTTATATTCTTTCTTATAAGGTATTTCGAACCAACCTTTTTCGTTAGTGGTGGTTCCTACTTTTGTATTTAACCAATGTACATTGGCTCCGAACACTCCTAGGTTATCTTTTGGATTATTTTTATCCATAATCATACCTTTAAATGTTTGTTGTGCATAAGCTTGTGAACTTATTAATATAAGCACACAAACCAACATCTTAAAATTCATGATTTGTTTATGATTTATATGTATAACTTTTTTTAATAATTGACATTACGTCACTAAAAAAGGATATAAATCATATGATGTAAACTTCGTGTAAAACCTGTAAATCTAGATCTAGATTTGGTGGTGAATAAAATTCATTAGTGTTTGTTTGTTCGTAATTCTCTACAAACAAATTATAATAAGAAGAAAGAAATGCAACTATAAACTGTTGCTTTTGAATATCAAACTTCTCTACAGTATTTTTAAGGTCATCTTGACCCTGAACTTGTTCTACTTCGTCTTTACAACAATTCTTCTTTTTGATTACTTCAGGATCATCACAATCTTCTTCTCCCGCTTCACCTGAACAATCTTCTCCATCACCAAAATAAGATACACTTACTAAAAAATCACCACAATAATGCTTTTCTACAGTAAACGAAAATGTAGAAAACAACACTAAAAGTGCTAATAAAGTTGATGATATTTTAGAAAACAAATTTCTCATTCGGTTATACAAAAATAAAAAACTTCTTCTTACAAAGTTAGAACATTAACATTTTGGTAACTAAATTAAGTTGAAAAGTTCTTTTTAATCGATGAATGGCTTAACTGGATAGTTGAAAAATTAAATTTTTCTTTCAACAACATAATCTATCATTGCTAATAAAGATTCTTTATATTCTGAATCTGGGTAATTTTCTAAAATATTTAATGCTCTATTTTTATAATTATGCATTTTATTGATTGTATAATCTATACCTCCATTCTCTTTTACAAAAGCGATTACCTCTTTAACTCTTTTTTTATTTTTATTATGGTTTTTTACTGAGTTAATTAACCATTTCCTATCTTTTTCACTACAATTGTTTAAGGTATAGATTAAAGGCAAAGTCATTTTTTGCTCTTTTATATCGATTCCGGTAGGTTTACCTATCTTTTCTTCTGTATAATCAAATAAATCATCTTTAATTTGAAAAGCAATACCGATATATTCTCCAAATTTTCGCATTTGCTGTACAACTTCATTACTACAACCTACAGATGCTGCTCCAATACCGCAACACGCAGCTATAAGAGTTGCTGTTTTTTGGCGAATAATTTCAAAATAAATATCTTCTGTTATATCTAGCTTTCTAGCTTTTTCTATCTGTAGTAATTCACCCTCGCTCATTTCTCTTACTGCTATAGAAATAAGCTTTAATAAATCGAAATCTTCATTATCTATTGAAAGTAATAATCCTTTTGATAATAAAAAATCTCCAACAAGTACAGCTATTTTGTTTTTCCAAAGAGCATTTATTGAGAAAAAACCTCTTCTCATATTACTATCATCTACAACATCATCGTGAACAAGTGTAGCTGTATGAATTAACTCTACAATAGAAGCCCCTCTGTATGTTCTTTCATCGAAACCACCATTAGAGACCATTTTTGCCACTAAGAAAACAAACATCGGGCGCATTTGTTTTCCTTTTCTTCTTACTATGTAATATGTGATTCTATTTAATAACGGAACTTTAGAAAGCATTGAATCTTTAAACTTAGATTCAAACAGTTCCATTTCTTTTGCAATCGGAATTTTGATTTGTTCAACAGGTTTCATTAAGCCTTCCTTATACTCGTCAAAAATAAAGAAATAAATTAAGATGCTTATCTTTGATTGTAAAGTTTAACTGATGAAAAAAATTACTTGTTTTTTAATACTTCTATCTAGTTTTTTAGTTTTCTCTCAAGAAAAAGGTAAAACATTCCCTAATTCTTTTCTTGGAAAGTATAAAGGAAACCTTGAGATCACTTCTAAAAGAGAAACGCAAAAAATTCCTATGGAATTTCATCTTAACAAAACGGAAAAGGATTCTGTTTTTAATTACGTAATTGTTTACGATAAATCTCCTAGAAACTACTCTTTAAAAATCGTTGACCAAGAAAAAGGAATTTATAATATTGATGAAAATAATGGTATTATTCTTCCTGCTTCGTTTCATAAAAATGTGCTTTATAGTTTTTTTGAAGTTCAAGGTAATTTTTTGAGTACTCGATTGGCTTTTGATTCTAATCAAATGGTGTTCGAAATCTTATTTACTCGTCTTGAAAACAAAATAACTACTGGAGGAATATCTAAAGAAATACCCGAAGTTTTTGGATATCCTATTAGTGTATTTCAAAAAGCTGTTTTAGTGAAAACTGACTAATTATTTTTACGGTCGATTTTAAATACTTTTTCTAACGAAATCAGTTTTCCTTCTTTTGAAATTCCTTCAATAAACACTCGAACAGATTCTTGTTTTAGCTTAGGAAAAGTAATTGAATGTTCTTTATTATTTTTATCTAAATAAATATTAGGCTCCCAATGTACTGCTCCAAACCTCTTAAAACTCTCACTATTTGTATTCAAATATTTTGGCTGATAATATTCTTTTTGAACATGAAAACCTATTGGAACTTTGTATTCATAAAAAGCATTAACATAGTTTTCTGTTTGAACTCTATCTTTAGTGTATAAGTATATGCGTAAATCAAAAACGTCTGTTATAAAGATTTCATCATACTCACCTAACTTTGTATGCCTAAGATTTAAAAGTCTTGTAGGATCTAAAGTTATATCTTGATTATCTAAAAATACTCTAGTTTTAGATTCTAAAATCTCTCTTTGATCTGCAGTTGAATCAAAAGCTCTTGCTTTAGTCATATTCACTCCGAAATCACCTGGACCGGATCTCGCAGCAACACCTTCATCAGCAGGATTATTTCTTAAGCTAAATGCTCTTTGTCTAGACCTCCTTATTCGAACTGTTTCTGGATTCGTTAAAATATCAAGTCCAACAGATCTTAAAAAACTAAACAAAGCTTGATGCTCAGAATAATCTTCACTTACTTTATAACCTCTGGCTCTATCACCTATTAATGGAGTATGATTAAATTTTAATTTACCCTTAACTTCAATTTCATTCAATACTTCTTCAGTTTCAGTTAAGAGAGCTGCTAAATCTTGGCCTTCATCTCGTGTTTCTATTTTATCTCTTTGTTCTGGAATTTTAATTTTTTCTTTATTAATTATTTGAGACGGTTGAACATATAAGTTTGGCAACTTAAACTTCCCTTTTTTATCTGAATAAGATATATATACTTTAGAGTTATCTTTAATAAATAAATTATCAAACTCAAATTTATTGTCTTTCAATTTTCTACTCGTAAACAATTTGTTTTGTCCACTTCTAATAAATACATCTACATCATTTCCTAAGCCAGTCATATTAAAAGTACCTTTTACTTTAATTCCTCTTTCAAAATCAAACCTTTCTACAGGCGGATTATTAAAAATATTATACCAACTGTATTTAGACCATCCTTGAGTTAGAAGCAATAAGTCTAATTCCCATAATTTTTTTCTATTTATATCAGTAAAGAAATAATCTCCATTTTTAATGCTCCCCTTGATATAAGGTGCTAAAAGAAATTTAGAATAAATATTTTGATAAGGTTTGTACGCCTTAGTATCATATGGCAAAACAGATGCGCTTAATTTATATTCTCCTAAATTATTTAAACTCTTAACGTTTAATGACACACTATCTTTTCCTTCATTAAGGTTAATTGCCACATTATCGAATAATGATTTTTGATAATTAAAAAATACACGTTCTGCTATAGGTTGATCATCATCTGTAAATAAAGTAACAATGTTTGTTCCTGGCTTGAAAAGTTTTTTACTTATAAATAACGAATAGGTTAATAAATTCTCTTTAAATTCTATATCTCTTCTTAAAAATGAATTCGTGTTGTGAATTAAGATATAATACTTTCTATCTACTAATTCATCTATTGTTTCTTTATTTGTTGAAACAATTACTTTGGTCATATTACTACTAATATTCTCAAAAGCTAAAGCAACTCCTCTATTGTTTTTTACTGGAAATTTAGCTGTAATTTTTTCTCCGTTTCTAAGTTTTATTTCAGCTTTATAAGCTTCCTCTAAATTGATATAAATAGGAACTTTAACCATTCCAAATCGATTTAAAGTAAATTCTTTTATTACTTCATTTTTACTATCTACAATTTGTCCTTTTTCAATTTCTGGAGTATTGCCATTATTATCTTTAAGAATGATACCAACACTATTTCTAGAATTCGCTAATAAATGCCCTCCTTCAGGTAAAACTTGCAAATCATACTTTGTTTGATTATTAGTATTAGATTCTTTAGTTAGATTATCATTGATAATTTTTATTTTCTGAATAAAAGACTGATTCTCCTCAAAATTCTGCATGTAATTTGTTGAAGCTTTTATGTAAAAGTTATTCCCCGCAAAAGTTGAATCTACTTTAAAGCTACCATTTCCTACACCATCATTTAAATAAATGAGTTTTGTTTTTTTAAATACTCCTTTATCATCATATATAGAGCAATATAAATTAGATGTCGCTTTATGGAGTTTTTGTGTATTTGTATTTAAAACATAGGCTTTAAACCATATTTCTTCACCTTTAACAAAAGAGGTTTTATTTAAGTGTAAATATGGCACTTCTCTTTCGTAGCCAAAATACTTGGTATAAGCACTATCAAGAACCTTATCTTGAGCTAATAATGTATAAACAGAGCTAATAAATAGCAGCAACAATTTTTTAGTTTTCATATTAGAATTTTTGGTCTACCTAAAGATACAAAAAATAAACTAACACATTGATTACTAAATCAAAACAACTATTCCTCTAATGCTTTTGAATTTTTATAAACTTTTTCTACCGCTATAAGTTTTCCGTCTTTAGAAACACCTTCAATAATAATTCGGATTTCTTCTTGATTCAATCTTGAAAATTTAAAAGTTTGTTTTTTATTGTTTTGATCTAAATTAATATTAGGTTCCCAATATATTGCTCCATACTTTTTAAAAGTATCAGTTGTTGTTGAGGAATATTTGGGCTGATAATATGCTTTTGAAACATGAAAACCTAAAGGTATTTTATATTCATAAAAGGCGTTTGAATTATCAATAAATTCAGCTTTATCTTTACTATATAAGTAAATTTGAAGATCGAAAACCTCGGTTATAAATATTTCTTCATAATCTCCTAATTTGGTGAATCTCAAATTCAACAATCGATTATTATCTCTTGTAATATCTTGATTATCTAAAAACACTCTTGTTCTAGACACCAGTATTTCTCTTTGATTTTCTTGAAAACTAAATGCACTCTGTCTAATTCTTCTAATTTCTAAAGTTTGTAATGTAGAACGTACTTCTAAACCTTGATTTCTAAGAAAGCTTATTAAATTCTGATGAACAGAATAATTTTCACTGACTTTATAACCTCGAGCTCTGTCTCCAATTAAAGGAGTGTTATTAAATTTTATTTTCCCTTTTACTTCTACTTCTTCCAAAACCTCTTCCGTTTCAGTTAAAAACACTTTCTGCTCTTCATTAATTTCCTTTAATTTCTGCTGATCTTCAATTGGTAATTTGATATTAGATTTATCAATATTTGGATACGATCTTACATACAGATTCGGCGATACAAATTCACCTTTTTTATTGGTATATGAAATAAAAACTGATGATTCGTCTTTTAGGACTAAGTTTTTGAATTCAAATTTATTATTGATTGCTTTTTCGTTAACAAACAACTTATTCTTATCACTTCTTATAAAAACATCTGCAGATTTACCTATTCCAGCAACATTTAAAGTTCCTTTCACTTTTATACCAGCTTCAAAAGGAAATCGTTCTATTGGTGGGTTATTAAACACATTATACCAATTGTATTTAGACCATCCTTGAGTTAATAATAATAAATCTAGCTCCCATAATTTTTTCCTTGTTATATCTTTAAAAAAATAGGTTCCATCTTTTATTTTTCCTTTGACATAAGGTTGAATTAGGAAATTAGAATAAATATTTTGAGAAGGATTGTAAGCTTTAGTTTCTGCTGGTAAAATAGAGGCACTTAAACGATACTCGTTTGATAATTCTTCTTTTCCTACAGTTAAAGAAATACTATCATTATCCTGTTTCATATCTAACGCTACAGTATCAAATAATGATTTTTGATAATTAAAAAAAACGCGTTCTCCAATAGGTTTATCAGTATCAGTAAATAATGTAACAATATTAGTTCCAGGCTTAAATAATTTCTTACTTAAAAATAAAGAATAGGTTAATAATTCTGGTTTAAATTTTATTTCTCTTTTTAAGAAAGCATTTGTATTATGAACTAAAATATAATACTGCTTTCCTTGTATTTTTTTTATTGTTTCTGGATTAGTTTTAACAATTACCTTAACCATGTTACTACTAATGTTTTCAAAAGCTAACGCAACTCCTTGTAACTTTTTTGAAGGTAACAAAGTCTCTAAATTTTCTTCATCGTTCTTAATTCTGACTTTAAATTCATCTTTTGAAGAAACAAAAACAGCAACTTTAGTCATACCAAATCGATTTTAAGAAAATTCTTTAACTACTTTTCCTGATTGATTTATAATCTGTCCTTTTTTAAAACCTATCGGATTACCTGTAGCATCTTTTAAAATAATCCCTAAAGAATTTGTTGTATTTGCTAGTAAATGTCCTCCTTCAGGTAAAACTTGTAAATCGTACTCTTTTTTGTTTCCTGATTTTAACGTTTTCTCTTTACCATCTAGAATAGTTATTTTTTGAAGAAATGTTTGATTTTCCTCAAAGTTCTTCATGTAGTTTGTAGCAGCTTTTATATAATAATTTTTCCCTGAAAATGTTGAATCTATTTTAAAACTTCCATTTCCTACACCATCTTTTATATGAATTAGTTTTGTTTTTTTAAAAACTCCTTGATCATCATAAATTGAGCAATGTAAATTGGTAGTGTAAGAATGTAGTTTTTGTGAATTTGTGTTTAGCACATATGCTTTAAACCAAATTTCTTCTCCTTTAGCAAAACTAGTTTTATTTAAATGTAAATATGGAATTTCTCTTTCATATTGAAAGTATTTTACATAAGCACTATCAATATTTTTAGTTTGTGCATTCAAACTAATTACAATAAACAACAACAGAAACAATACGCTTATACTTTTCATAATAGATTTTTTAAATCTATTAAAAGTACAAATATTTATTTTGTTAAACTTCGAATAGCTTTGAATCTACTCCAAACTTGCTTGTTTTTTCTTTTGTATATTGAAAGTGTTCCTCGATCTAAACCATAATAAAAAAAACAAATTCCTGAAGGAGGATTTGCACTTGGTAAAAACTCAAATTTCCCATATGCAATACTTGGCCAAACCCAGCAATCTAAAGATGTTCCTACGATCTCCACAACAGCAACGATAAAATACATGCTTAAATAAAACAATCGTTCTTTTGGATATTTACGTAAAGAATAGAAAACTAAAATTGTAAGTATAAATCCAAAAATATCTTTCCTGAAAATTAGAAATAACACAGCATAAATTACGATACAAATTGAGATAAATATCTCTATTTGTTTTCTGTATGATTTTACTTTCTGTTTTCTGGAGAAGAAATAAATCCCTAAAAAGATTACAGCATGACCAAAAGGTACATAATGAGGAATATTATGCAATCGATAAGCATACATTCCTAAAACTAAGGAAAAAAGATATTCTCCAATTATTCCTATTATTAACGCATATATTAATTGCTCTCTAACTCTTGATGTTCCTTTAACAAAAAAATAAAAGTAGACGAAAATGACTAATATATTATTAAACCATTGTCCGTGTTCAAAATAGTTTTCAGCAAAAAACTTACTATCTAAAAATAGTCCTAGAAAAATAATGAAAATTAGCCAACCAATAGATTGAACAGTTTGCCCGAATAACGTTTTAGAAAGATTCATTAAGATTTATTAGCTAATTGTCCACACGCAGCATCAATGTCTTTACCTCTAGATCTTCGAACATTTACTACTATATCGTGCATTTCTAAGTTAGAAATATAATTGTTCAATGTTTTTTGAGAAGCTTGTTGAAATTCACCATCGTCGATTGGGTTATATTCAATAAGATTTACTTTTGCAGGAATATGCTTACAGAATTGAACTAAGGCATCAATATCTTCTTTTCTATCATTAATTCCTTTCCAAACTACGTATTCGTATGTAATCTTTCTTTTTGTTTTTTCATACCAATACTCTAATGCTTCTCTTAAATCATTTAATGGAAACATTTTATTAAAGGGCATAATAGAAGTACGAACCTCATCAATAGCTGAATGTAAAGAAACAGCTAAATTAAATTTAACTGCTTCATCTGCCATTCTTTTTATCATCTTTGGCACTCCTGATGTTGATAAAGTAATTCTTTTAGCAGACATCCCTAATCCTTCAGGAGAAGTGATTTTATCTATCGCCTTAATTACATTTTTGTAGTTCATCAGTGGCTCTCCCATTCCCATAAAAACAATATTTGTTAATTTATGATTATGGTATAATCTACTTTGTTGATCTATAGCAACTACTTGGTCATAAATTTCGTCTGGATTTAAATTTCGCATACGTTTTAAACGAGCTGTTGCACAAAATTTACAATCTAAACTACAACCTACTTGACTAGACACACATGCCGTAGTTCTTTTTTCAGTTGGAATTAAAACAGATTCAACAATTAAGCCATCGTGTAGTTTAATCGCATTTTTAATTGTACCATCGCTACTACGTTGCATTGCATCAACTTCGATGTTATTAATCACGAAGTTTGCATCTAACATTTCTCGTGTATTTTTAGAAATGTTAGTCATGTCATCAAAAGAATACGCAGCCTTACTCCACAACCATTCATACACCTGATTTCCTCTAAAAGCTTTATCTCCATTTTCAACAAAGAAATCTCTAAGTTGTTCTTTAGTAAGCGCTCTTATGTCTTTTTTCTGTGATTTCATCACTGCAAAAGTACGGTGAATGATTCTAAAGCCAAAATCTTTAGAAAAACTAATACTTAGAATATTTCAAAATAGTTGAAATAACAATTCAAAACATTTTCATAACACAAAAAACAATTAAATTTATATTTTAAAAGTATCAACAACTTTAAAACGTTTGAATATGAGAATCTTAAATAAAGCAAAATTATTTTCATCTGCTTCTGAAGTAGAAAAACAATCTATTTATGACATTAAGATTAACGACATTCGTAATCAACCAATTTCACTTTCAGACTTTAAAGGAAAGAAAATCTTATTTGTAAATGTTGCTTCTAAATGTGGATTTACAAAACAATACAAAGAGTTACAAGAATTAAGTGAAGCCTATAAAGATCAACTTACTATAATTGGTTTACCTTGCAATCAATTTGGAAGTCAAGAACCAGGAAATGAAACTCAAATTCAAGAATTCTGTGACATTAATTTTGGCGTTACTTTTCCTTTAACAGAGAAAGTAAAAGTGAAAGGAAGCAAACAACATCCTTTATACAACTGGCTTACATCAAAAAGTTTAAATGGAGAAAAAAACTCAAAAGTTCGATGGAATTTTCAAAAGTATTTAGTTGATGAGCAAGGAAACTTAATCGATTATTTTTACTCAACTACCAAACCTACAAGTACTAAAATAACATCAAAATTATAATCTTTTTACTTTAGGTTTTTACCAAGATTAAACACTTTATTTAACCATTCTTTACGAAAATCTTGAGTTGAATTTTTAATTGGAGCAATGTAAGTTAATTTTGTTGGCTTTACCCCACAAAATGCTAAAACTCCTTTTTTTAGTTGATTAATTACTGAGTTTTTTAAATACAAAGCATAATACCATCTTGGAGAATCTGATGTTATAATTAATCGAGCAGTTTTACCTTTTAATAACTTTTTAGGTAATAACTTCCCTTCTTCTATATCAAACATAATTCCAGGTAAGAAAGTTCTATCGATAAAACCTTTTAATATTGCTGGCATTCCTGCCCACCAAATAGGAAAAATCCAAACTAAATGATCTGCTGCTTTTATCTTTTCAATCGCAAATTGCAAATCTGGTTCTAATTCAGTTCGTTTTCGATATCCGAATTGTAAATTTGGATTAAAATCAAGTTCCCTGATATTTATAAACTCTATCGAATTTACTGAAGATATTGCTCCTTTGTAATATGTTTCTGCTAAAACATTATTAAAACTCTCTTTATCTGGATGTCCGTTTATAATTACAATATTCATTGTTTAATTTTTCTGCTAAATAACAATGAACTCAATAGTTAAAAAAGGACAAATGTCTAATAAATTGTTTTTCGAATTCTACTTAAATGTCGCTGTGTGATTCCTAAATAAGAAGCTAGATAATTTAATGGAATTTCTTTTACCAATTGAGGTTGATTCTGCAATAGATCTAAGTATTTACTCTCAGCTGTTTCTTTTTGAAGCATAAATATCCTTTGTTCTAACTCGATATATTCGTATTCTGCTAAAACTTTCAATAACATCGTCCAATTAGAACTTTCTTTTTCTAATTGAATTAACTGTTCTTTCGTCCAAAATAAAACTTCAGTATCTGTTATTGCTTGCAAACTCTCTACAGAAGGTTTACCCGTAAGGTATGATGAATAAGCAGATGCAAATGAGCCAGAAAATCTAAAACAATATGTAATATCTTCTTCTGTAGAAGACCAATAAAACGATCTTAAAATTCCTTCATTTATAAAAAAAATCTTATTGTTCACTTTACCGCTTTCAGCTAAAAAACCTCCTTTTTTAACTTTCTTTGCTTCTCCTTGATTTATAAAATTTTGTATTTCATCTTCAGATAAAATCTGAAAACTTTTCAAATAATCTTCTAGCATTATTATTTTATAAAATTCACTTGTAAAAATAAAAAAACCGGATAATTTATCTTATCCGGTCTTTTCTATATTATTTTGAAAAATATTAAATAATTAACATCGCATCTCCGTACGAATAGAATTTATATTTTTCTTTAATTGCTTCTTGATAAGCTTCCATTACAAAATCGTGACCAGCAAAAGCTGAAATCATCATTAATAATGTTGACTTAGGTGTATGGAAATTTGTTACCATACTATTTGCAATACTAAAATCATATGGAGGAAAAATGAACTTATTTGTCCATCCTTCATATGTGTTTAATCTTTGACTAGCAGAAACTGAAGACTCAACAGTTCTCATTACAGTTGTTCCTACTGCACAAATTCTTCTTTTCTTTTCAATAGCATTATTAACTACATCACAAGCTTCTTGAGGAATAATAATTTTCTCAGAATCCATCTTGTGTTTCGATAAATCTTCTACTTCAACTGGATTAAAAGTACCTAAACCAACGTGTAAAGTCATTTCTGCAAAATCTACTCCTTTAATTTCTAAACGCTTCATTAAGTGCTTAGAAAAGTGAAGTCCAGCAGTTGGTGCAGCTACAGCTCCTTCATGCTTAGCGAAAATAGTTTGGTAACGCTCTTCATCTTCTGGCTCTACATCTCTCTTAATATATTTTGGTAATGGTGTTTGACCTAATTCGATAAGTTTTCTTCTAAACTCATCGTAAGAACCATCAAATAAGAAACGTAATGTTCTTCCTCTAGATGTTGTGTTATCAATTACCTCTGCTACTAAACTTTCATCTTCACCGAAAAATAATTTATTTCCGATACGAATTTTACGAGCTGGATCTACTAAAACATCCCATAATCTATGCTCTGCATTTAACTCTCTTAATAAAAAAACCTCGATTCTTGCTCCAGTTTTTTCTTTATTACCGTACATACGAGCAGGGAATACTTTGGTGTTATTCAACATCATTACATCTCCTTCATCAAAGTAATTAATTAAATCTTTAAACAACTTATGTTCAATAGTTTGTTCTTTACGATTTAATACCATCAAACGAGCTTCGTCTCTGTGCTCAGAAGGATATTCTGCTAATAATTCACTAGGTAAATCAAAGTTAAATTGAGATAATTTCATTATAGTTATTTATTAATGGCGGCAAATATACGATTTCAACATAGGGTTTGTCAAGCGTTTCATCTTTTATTTTAAGACTTCTTGTTCAATCCCAACCTTTTCAAAATCAGACCAAAAATCTTGATATGACTTTGTTACAACGGTAGCATCTGCTATTTTTATTGGAACTTTTAAGGCTAATGGCGCAAAAGCCATTGCCATTCTATGATCGTGATATGTCTCTATCGTTACGTTTTCTTGTATTGAATTTGAAGTATTTAAAAATAATTCTTCGTTCGTAACAGAAATATCACCTCCTAATTTAGTAATTTCTTCTTTTAAAGCTTCTAAACGATCTGTTTCTTTTATTTTTAAGGTGTGCAATCCTTTTAAATCACAAGGAACTTTTAAAGCAAAACAAGTAACGGCAATAGTTTGAGCAATATCTGGTGCTTTTACTAAATCTAACACTAATTTATCTTGACTTCCTAATCTTTCTTTCTTTAGCGTAATTGTGTGGTCATTGAACTCAGTAGTTACTCCAAAATGCTCATAAATTGAAGCTAAACAACTATCCCCTTGTAAACTTTCTTTTTTATATGAAGACAACGTAATTTCTGTACCTACCTCACTTAAAGCCACCAAAGAATAATAATATGAAGCCGAACTCCAATCTGCCTCAACAATAATATTTTTTGAGGAAACACTTTTTTTATTGAAAACTTCTATTGTATTTCCTTCAAAATTTGTTTCAATTCCAAGCTGATTCAATAAGCTTAAAGTCATTTTGATATAAGGAATAGATGTAATTTCTCCAGTTAATTCTAACTTTAATCCGTTAGGTAAACTTGGTGCAATTAACAATAAAGCTGAAATATATTGACTACTCACATTTCCTGCAATAGCAACATGATCTTTTGTAAAAGCTTTCCCTTTTATTTTTAGCGGAGGATATCCTTCTTTTTCTAAATAGGTAATATCTGCTCCTAAATCTTGTAACGCATCTACTAAAATTTTAATTGGTCTGTTATGCATTCTTTCAGATCCCTTTAAAACTTTAGTAGTTCCTTCTTGTGAGGCGAAAAGTGCTGTTAAAAATCGCATTGTTGTTCCTGCATGCCCTATATCTGCTACTTCTTCATTATTATTTAAGGCATTTTGCATATGTACAGAGTCGTCCGAACTAGAAAGGTTTTCAATGACCAATTCTGGGAATAACTGCTGAAGAATTAACAATCTATTCGATTCACTCTTAGAACCCGAGATAACTATACTATTTTTAAATAATTGATTTTTAGGAATCTTTAACAATAAGTCCATTAACAAAATTTTATATTTAGCTTCTTAATCAACTAAATCAAATGAAAAAACTACTTTTTGGAGGAGTAATACTGCTCCTTTTCTTGAGTATCAAAGTTAATGCTCAAAATAACAATAGCCAATTTTCTGAAGAATATTTTAACGCAATCGATTGGAGAAACATTGGTCCACATCGTGGAGGACGAAGTTGTGCTGTAACTGGAGTTCCTAAAAAACCGAATTTATTCTACATGGGAACTACTGGTGGTGGTATCTGGAAAACGATTGATGCTGGAAATACTTGGCAGAATATTTCTGATGGATTTTTTGGTGGTTCTGTAGGTTCTATATCTGTTAGCGAATGGGACAACAACATCATTTATGTTGGAATGGGAGAAAAAACTGTTCGTGGTAATGTTTCTTCTGGTGACGGTGTTTGGAAATCTGAAGATGCTGGTAAAACTTGGAAACATATAGGATTACCAAATTCTAGACATATTCCTAGAATGCGTATTCATCCTAAAAACCCAGATATTGTTTATGCTGCCGTTTTAGGAGATTTATACAAATCTACCACAGAAAGAGGTGTTTACAAAACTACAGATGGTGGAAAAACTTGGAAAAAAGTTTTATACAGCAATGCAGATGCTGGAGTTGTAGATTTAATTATCGATCCAAATAATCCTAGAACTTTATATGCTTCTACTTGGAATGTAAGAAGAACTCCTTATAGTTTATCTAGTGGCGGTGAAGGTTCTGGAATTTGGAAAAGTACTGATGAAGGTGAAACATGGACAAACATTTCTAAAAACTCTGGATTACCAAAAGGTATTTGGGGAATTTCTGGTTTAGCTGTTTCTCCTGTAAATTCTGAAATTGTTTACGCACTTATAGAAAATGAAAAAGGTGGCGTTTACAAATCTTTAAATGGTGGAAAAACCTGGAGATTAATTAATAGCGAGCGTAAACTTCGTCAAAGAGCTTGGTATTACACAAGAATTTATGCTGACACGAAAGATGAAAACATTGTATACGTTATGAATGTACGTTATCATAAATCTACTGATGGTGGAAAAACCTACAAAACATACAATGCTCCACATGGAGATCATCATGATTTATGGATTGCACCAGAAGACAATCAACGTATGATTATTGCTGATGATGGTGGTGGACAAATTTCTTTTGATGCTGGTGAAAACTGGTCTACATATTTAAATCAGCCAACTTCTCAATTTTATCGAGTAACTACAGACAATCATTTTCCATATAGAATTTATGTTGCTCAACAAGATAATTCTACGATTAGAATAGCTCATAGAACAGATGGAAGGTTTATTACTGAACAAGATTGGGAATCAACTGCGGGTGGAGAAAGCGCTCACATCGCTGTAGATCCTTTAAATAATGATATTGCTTATGGTGGAAGTTATGGAGGATTATTAACTCGAGTAAATCATAAAACTGGAGCATTCAGAGCAGTTAATGTTTGGCCAGATGATCCTATGGGACATGGTGCTGAAGATTTCAAATATCGTTTTCAATGGAATTTCCCTGTATTATTTTCTCCAAACAACAAGAAGAAATTATACGCGGCATCTAACCATTTACATGCAACAACTAACGAAGGTCAATCTTGGGAAATTATTAGTCCAGATCTAACTAGAAATGATCCTAAAACATTAGGTCCATCTGGTGGTCCAATTACAAAAGATAATACTGGAGTTGAATACTACGGAACTATTTTCGCTGTCGCTGAAGTTCCTGGTGAAAATGGAGTAATTTATACAGGTTCTGACGATGGTTTAGTTCATATCACAAAAGACGGTGGAAAAAACTGGACTAACATAACTCCGAAAAAAATGCCAGAATGGATGATGATTAATTGTATTGAAATTGATCCTCACACCAAAGGTGGAGCTTACATTGTTGGAACAAAATATAAAACTGGAGATTACCAACCTTATATCTACAAAACAGAAGATTATGGAAAGTCTTGGAAAAAAATTACTTCAGGAATAGAAAACGAGGATTTCACTAGAGCTTTACGTGCAGATCCTAAAAGAAAAGGATTACTATATGCAGGTACAGAAAGAGGAATGTATATTTCTTTTAATGATGGTAAAAACTGGCAAAAATTCCAATTGAATTTACCTTTAGTTCCTATTACAGATTTAGCTATTAAAGAAAATAACTTAATTGCAGCTACTCAAGGACGTTCTTTATGGATTATTGATGATTTAACTCCATTACATCAATTAAACAGTAAACTTACAAACCAAGATTTCTTTGTTTATAAACCAAAAGAAAGTTATAGAATGGGTGGTGGAAACGGAGCTAAATCTAGAAGAAATGGAACTAACTACCATGGAGGTGTTCCTGTGAACTTTTATGTTAAAAATTACACCAAAAAAGATACTGTTTCGCTTAAGTTTTATGATAGTTCTAAAAATTTGATTCGTGTATTTAGTACCCATCCTGACAAAAAACAAAAAGAAGGTAAATTAAAAGTAAAACAAGGTGATAATTTATTTTACTGGAATATGATGTATACTGGAGCAGACCGAGTGAAAGGCATGATTTTATGGTGGGCTTCTTTAAATGGACCAATGGCTTTACCTGGTGAATATAGAGTTGATTTAACTGTAAATGGAAAAGCTAAATCTGAAAACTTTATGATTAAAAATAAGCCAAACTCTGAATCAACTCCAGCTGACTTAAAAACGCAATTTGATTTTATTAATAGCATCAATTCTAAAATGACTGAAATTCATAAAGCATTAAAGAACGTAAAGAAAATTAGAGCTCAAGTAAATACTTTAAAGAAATCTATTAAAGATAAAAAGAAACATAAAGACTTATTAGATTTTGCAAATCAATTGGTAAAAGACATGACTGTTGTTGAAAACAACTTATATCAAACAAAAAGCAAGAGTAATCAAGATCCTTTAAACTTTCCTATTAAGTTAAATAACAAATTAGGACATTTAAATTCTTTATCTCGTATTGGTGATTACAAACCTACAGATCAAGCTGTAGCATTTAAAAATGAAATCACTAAGCAAATTGACATTGAATTAAATAAGTTATACGATATTTTCAACAGCAAAGTGAAAGACCTAAATCAAAAGGTTAAAGCTAGTCAAATTGATTTCATTCAATTAGATTAAAAAAACTTTGAACCTATAAAAAAAGGCTGTTTAAAACATTTTAAACAGCCTTTTTTATTTAAGGATTATATAATTACTTAACTATAATTTGTTTTGTAATTTTCGAATAATCATTGCTTAAGTTTAATAAATAAACTCCTGTAGCTAAATTATCCGTAGCTATTTCTGAATTCTCTAATCTTCCAGTTTTTAATGCTTGTCCGAATGTATTAAAGATTGTGTAAGAAGTGTTTTTTAACTCTTTAGAAGAAATTATTCTTAAAACATTTCCTTTCACAACAGGATTTGGTCCTATTTTAACTGAAGCTAATAGATCTTCATCTTCATCTCCTAAAAGATCGTTTCTTACATCAAAATCTTGAGCTGAAACCACAGCAGCAGAAGATGAACAAGATCCTTCGTAAATTCTTACGTTAGTAAACGTAGATGTATTTCCAGAACCTCCATCATTATCGTTAATAAAAACTAATCTATTCATTGTTCCTGTGTAAGAAGCTCCAACAGTAATTGCATACGTACGAGTTCCTCCAGCATAATTATCAAAATTAGTAATACCATAATTTTGAGTTCCATAAAGTTTGAAATAGTTATTAGCCGATAGGTTATTATCAGTTTCAAAACCAATTCCGTGAATTTCACCTTCAGAAGTACTACTAAATTCAAACTCAATTACTGTATTAGCTGTTACTGTATAATCTAAAGGAATAGATTTCCATGTATTGTTTGTTAATGTAATAGAAGATCCATCTGTACTTACTGAGAAGTTACCTGCATTATCTTGGTTTGAGAAACTAGATACTGTAAAGTTGTTAAAGTCTAAAGCCTCACAAGCAGGATTTGTTGGAGTTCCTGAGTTTCCTCCAGCAGTTAAAGCAAGATTATCAATTGCAATATCACTAGACCAGCTTGTTCCTGTAACTCCTACAAAACGTAAACTAACCGTTCCTCCTAAATAAGCAGCTAAATCTACAGATACATCATTCCATTGGTTACCTTGGTTACCAGAATCTGTCCATAAGTTTACCCAAGAAGTTCCATCTGTAGACGCTTGTAAAGTTAAAGAACCCACGCTTGTTCCAAACATATGGTTGCTGAAAGAAAAACTTGCAGAAGACTCTCCAGAAAGATCAAAACAAGGACTTTGTAAAATTGCAGTAGCATTATTTCCAATTTGTCCAGCACTATTATTTGTTGATGCTTCTAAGAATAAATAAAAACTTCCATCAGCACCATTACTTGGTCCAGTTCCACTTGAAGGAGTTCCTCCACTATCTCTTAACCAGTTTCCATCATCACCAGCAACTTGAGTCCATCCATCATTCGTTTCAAAACTTTCACTATATGGAAAAGAAGCAACTGTTGAAGTACATGATGAACTAGCTCCTCCAGATGTAGTTACATTCACAGCAGCACTTGCATTAGATTCGTTATTAGCTGCATCTTTTGCTCTCACTGTAAATGTATAAGCTGTATTTGCGGTTAAACCTGTAATATTTGTAGAAGTTAATGCTGTAGTTTCTATTAAGGTTGATCCTTGATACACATCATACCCAGTTACTCCTACATTATCTGTTGAAGCAGTCCAACTTAATGTTAAAGAAGTAGCAGTTACATTAGAAGCTGTAACATTATTTGGTCTACTTGGCGCTTGAGTATCTACAGCTGTGTTCGCTGTAAACTCTCCCGTAAATACTCCTCTACCGTAAGTAGAAGCTATAATTCTGTTTTCTGTATTATTTCCGTTAACGTTCCAGTAATCGAAAGCAGTTACACTTACGTCACTCATTCCGTTGTAAGCTTGCGTCCAATTTGGAGCAGCATCGTTAAAGTTTGAAGTTGACCAAACTCCTAATTGAGTTGCTAAAATTGCTTCATTTCTATCTAATGGATTTTGTAAGATATCTCTAACAGGAATATTTGGTAAGTTACCTTCTCTGTTTACCCAGTTTGCTCCACCATCTGTAGTAGCCCAAACACTTACAACTCCATAATTGTGCATTGTTACAAAAATATCATTCTCAGTAGCACCAAATCTTACAGAAGAAATAGAACCTACGAAAGGTGTATTTATTTGAGTAAAAGTTGCATTACTATTATTCACTCCAGAAAGTCTTAATAATCTACCATTTGCTAAACCAACAAACCATCTGTTGTTTGTGAAAGGAGAAGCTCTGAAAGCTGTAGGAGATGCATTTAATAAAGTGTTAGTTAATGTACCTCTTGAATTTGCAGCAACATTAATACTTAAGATAGAAAAAGCAGCAGGTGTAGTACTTGTAGCTCTTGTTGAGTTATTTGATAATAAACGATTCGCATCACTATCATAATCCATTGGATTCACGAAGTCACCAGTAGTTTGACTACTCGATAAAGTTGTAGCACCACCTTGAATTCTACTTCTTCCATTCCATGGTAAATTAAAACGATAAATTACATTGTTTGTAAATGTAGAAATCATAAACTGACCATCTTTATCAACAAACGTATAGAATCCATCGCCATCACTTAATTCAGTAGAACTATTTACACCAGGAGTAGCGTTTCTAAAAGCTTGTGTTCCGTTATCTTGAGCACCAGCAGTAAAAATTCCATCCCTATCACCTGGACCATCTGGTCCAATTCCAGCTTTTACAAATTGAGTTACATTGTAACCTCTGTTTCTAGCTGCAATTGTTCCTCCACCATTATTTGAATAGTATACACCACCATCATTACCAAATAACATTCTTGTTGAAGAATTACCTGCAAAAACAATTGCATGATGATCTGCATGAACAAAACTAGCATTTCTTAGACCTAAATTTCTCCATTGAGAAATTTGAGTCCAAGCTCCACCACCATTAGTACTTCTAAATAAATCGATACCACCAACATAAACTACATCATCATCATTAGGATCAGCTTCAATAACTAAATCATAAAATGCTTGTCCTCTCGTGAAATCATTTGCAGGTATACCATTATCCGCATCATTAGGTAAGTTTAATGTTCTTACTGTACCAAAAGCATTTGTAGTTTCAAAAATACGTACTGGTGCAACATTTGTTGTTCCTTGTGCTAAAGCATATAATCGATTTGGATTTGAACTTGAAGGCTCTAATTCTACTCTATTAGATTCTACTAAAGGAGAAGCAGCAGCTTCTGTCCAAGTAGCACCATTTGTGGAACTAAATACTCTTCCTCCTCCTTGACCTAAACCAGGAGTTGTGATTGTTCCCATCCATAATCTGTTATCAGAACCGATTTCTAAATCATTAGGAATGAAATAATAGTTTGCTCCACTAAACTCAAAACTCATTCCAGTATTTTCTACTCTGCTCCAAGTATTTCCATTATCAGTAGAACGATATAATCCAGCAGATTGTAACCCTAACCAATTAGTAGGAGAACTAGCATCTGCATATACATTAGCTCCAACTCCAACAAATAATTCTGTAGAAGTTCCATTATCCCAAGCTAAAATATCATTCACATAGTTAATTCCTGATAAGAAAACATTACCAGCATTAAAATCGAATGTAGCAGCTCCGGCAGCTGGAATATTAACAGCAGTCCAAGTTGTACCGCCATCTGTACTTCTATACACTCCATTACCAACAACATCTCCAGCTGTATATTGTTCTCCAGTTCCTAGATACCAATTAATTGAGTTTCTTGGATCTACTGTAATTGATGTTACAGATAAATTCCCCGGAACATTTTGTACTCTTTGCCATTGTGAATTCGCATTAGTGATGTCGTTATTTACCCATAAACCACCACTAACTCCACCAGCATAAACACGTCTATTACTAGAATCATTAGGATCAAACAACATTGCTCTAGTTCTTCCTCCAACATTATTTGGTCCTCTTTCTACCCAAGGAGAATTACTATCCCCTGGCACTCTACGAGCTATACGTTGAGCTGTTAATTCTTCACGAAGTTTAATTACATTTTCATCTTCCAATCTTCCCGTTGCTGGGTTAATTGTTAACTCCCACATTTGCTCAAAATACTTGTTTGGTGGAAGTCCATTTAATTTTCTTGTTTTTTTATCCCATTGTAATCTTTCGTTGAATGGGCTATTTTTCAGGAATTTTGCATGAGTTTGTCTTTTTTCTTCAATTTCCTTTTCAGCTTTATAAGACACATACTCCTTATAACCTAAAGTGGTAATTAATGATAATGACAAACCTCCAATTAAAAGTTTTAAATTACTTTTCATTGTAATGAAGGGTTTTTAGTGGGTTAACTTTATTAGAAAACACTTTTAATATTTTCTTAATTTTTAAAAATTTGGTCACCAAAAATACAAAAACAATGAATTATTCTTATTAAAATAGCTAATTTATTAACAAATTAATACCCTATCAAAACAATAGGTTATTATTGAAGTTTTATTTATTTTTTTAACTTTTAATTTACATTTAACGTAAAATATTAAGTTAAAATCAACAAATAATTAAAATAAAAAATATTAGAGAGACAACTTTTATCATAATAATTGTTTTTTTCACTAAAAAATATCGGTAAAACAAAAGCAGAGTCTTTTGACCCTGCTTATTTAAATTATCTCTATTTTTTTGAAAGTTTATTTCATTTTTTTCATCGTAGTATACATACCATATCCAAAACTTATAATAAGCCTTGGCACTAAAAAATTGATCCATTTTCCATTTTTAAACTCTTTTTCGAATATCGCATCGAAATCTCCTGAAAACATCAATTTTCCATTATAGAAAAGCAATGAAAAAATAATTACAAAAATGAAAAAAGGAATAGCTACTTTCACTACATTTTTCCAAAATAAAGGGTTCTTTAACTTCTCTATAGCTCCCATTATTTTAGTTTTTCATTATTATGATGACGATCGTGATCTCGTTTAGTTTTGATATCTAATTTCTTATCAAATGCTTCTTGTAAATTAACTCCTGTTTGATTCGCCAAACACAATACTACAAAAACCACATCTGCTAACTCTTCACCTAGATCTTTTTGTTTATCACTTTCCTTTTCACTTTGTTCTCCATATCTACGAGCAATAATTCTAGCTACTTCTCCTACTTCTTCAGTAAGCTGAGCCATATTTGTTAACTCATTAAAATAACGAACACCGTGATTTTTAATCCAATCATCTACTTGTTTTTGTGCGTCTTGTATATTCATATTTATATTGAATTTTCACTTTCAAAAATACTATACTTATCACAAAAAATAAGTCATCATTATAAAATTTATATCAATTATTTTTTTATAAATTTTATTTTAACTCCATTACTATTGATAAAATAAATTCCTGAAGGAAGCTGAGAAACATTTACCATTTCCATATTAGAATTCTTTACATCTGTTGTCATAATCACTTTACCTAACATATTATATATCTTAACTTTATTCCCTAACTTAAAATTTACTAATCGTAATTCATTTGTAGCTGGGTTTGGATATACAATTACATTCTTTTTTTCTTGCGTAACTTCTTCTGTACTTAGGACACCAGAAACTGGATTAAATAAATTTCCAGATAAAGTAAACATATACAACACTCGTAAAGTAGTTGCAAAATAAGCTGTTGATGTTAAGTTTTTAGTAGTTGTGTAAGCATTATCTACAGTACTTTGTCCAGAATTCATTAAAGAAGCAGCAAAAGAACCTGTGTAAGTAGGATCTTTAAATGTATGTATTTGAGTTCCATTTTGATTATATCCTGCTGTAATATTATCAATTCCTCCTACTCTATTTACAAAGTTCTCGCATTTTTTCAAATAATCTGAAGCTTCTGTTTTTCCATACCAAAGAAAATCTGTTGCAATTCTCCAAGGAGTTCTAGCTGCATCGTAGTAAAAAGATTTCCCAGAATTAAACGCCCAAGGAACAATATCTGAATATGATCCGTCTGCTTTACACCAATCTGAAACCAAGCAATCTACTGCATTATTTACAGATAAATTTGCATTTAAAATTTCATATGTTTTTGTTTTAACATTATTCCAAAATTGAACATCATTTGTGAATTCTCCATATACTCTGAAATACCCTGGAGCAAAATAAGATGGATTTGTATTATTAGAACCACCCCAAGCATCACCAGGCTTTAAAACATATGAATTCGCTTCAACTTCATGTTGTTTCATTATGGCAATTAAATCTTTAGCTTCTTGGTGATAATCGATTCCGCTTGTATTACCAAAACGTTTTCCTGCTACAATAAGTGCTATTGCAACATCTAACTCAGCATCTGTTGCTCCATTTTGCCCATTTACAGTATTACAGCCTTCAATTTTCCAATGCATAACTCCATTAGCATTAGTATGACTTTGATAGTATTTCCATAAACCATCAAAAAGTTCTTTATCATTTGCATAAGCAGATAATAACATTCCGTATGCAATTCCTTCAGATACCGTAAAATTAGGATTATCGAATTTTACTCTTGCTCTTCCATTAGTACAGTTCGTATCTACAAAAGCATTTTTCCATTGAATATACGCATCTCGTAAATCTGAAGTTTGCACATTAGTAGGCATGTCTCCAAAAGGATAAGCTATATTTTCAAATTGAATATTAGAATTTTGAGAAAAAATTGATACAATAGACAATAAACAAAGAAGTGTAATTTTTTTCATTATTATTTGGGGATTTAGTTAATTAAATACAATAACTACTTTTTTATGTAAAAATTATAATCCCCAAATCATTTTATTTCACAAGAATTGTCAATCTTCTATGCTTTTTCTACTTGCTTTGTTTTGTAATGTAATACCAATAAAAACACTCCACTTAGTAAAGACAAACCAAATATGATATACCAAGTATTATCAAATCCAATTTTATCAACTAAATGCATTCCAGAGAAATGACCAAAAACATGAGCTAAAGAAAATGAAATAGCATACCAAGACATATATTGTCCTTGATTTCCTTTTTTCGCTCTTTCCATTGCGTAAGCATTAGAAAAGGGAAACATTATCATTTCGCCAATCGTCATTAAAAACATTCCAACTAGTAAAATTCCAACCCAGCTAGTCATATTCAACACAATAAAACTTAAAGTTACTAAAATTCCTCCTCCGAACATTAATGCTATTTTGGTTTGTTTAGATTCTTCCAACCAGGTTACCAAAGGCATTTCTAATAAGAAAATAATAAACCCATTCGCTCCTAATAGCAGACCTATTTCTAATTCTGACAAATGATGTACATCTCTATAATACAAAGGAATTGTAGAGAAGTATTGTAAAAACACAACTCCAAATAATGCCATAGCTACAAAGAAAATCCAAAATAGTTTATCTGAATATACAGAAACCGGATTTTCATTCTCTATTTTATCCAATACCCTTGCCTTTTTAGGATGTAAAACACTCATTAACAAAACTGTAGCCAAAACACAAGTAACACCATCTACCCAAAATAATCCTTGATATCCTAATGTTGTAATAATTAAACCACCTAGCGCTGGTCCAGCAGAAAACCCTAAATTAATTGCTAAACGTATTAATGTTACCGACCTTGTTTTATTTTCTGGTTTACTATATGAACTTAAAGCCACGAACATTGCTGGGCGAAACGTATCTGCAACTGTCATTAACACAAAAATTGAAGCACAAAATCCAAAAAGTGTTGTTACATATTGCAGCAATACAAATAAAACACCGGTTAAAAATAAACTCACCTGCATTACTTTGTAATACCCAATTTTGTCGGTTAAATACCCACCTAATCTAGATCCTGCCACAGAACCTAGCCCGAAAAAAACCATAATTAGTCCTACATCAGAAAAGGAAAAACCTAAGCCTTCTTTTAAATACAATGATAAAAATGGAATTACCATTGTTCCTGCTCTGTTGATAAGCGTAATTAAAGACAACCACCAAACCTCTTTAGAGAGTCCTTTGAAAGTTGCTAAGTAATTTTTAATTAACTTTTCCATAATTGTTTGTTTTAAGTTGACATGATAAAAAATAAAAAGTCCGGCTAAATAGCCGGACTTTTGCAATTGTATATTCTTATATTGATATAACATTTACACATAAATAGCCCGACATGACGGTGGTCTCACAACCGACGTCCACTGCTTATATGTACAAATGTTTTTCATGTTTACTTTTTAATTACTTTACAAACATAGACAAAAAATAAATAGGTTGTATATGAAACAGTTATTTTGTTTTTAATTCTATTTCGAGTAATTTCGTTACTGTCATAATTTATTATGGTACTAACCAAAATCTACTACGTTATGAACAATGAAAAACTCTTTAGCATTCTAAAACATTATGCAGATGAAATAGAAGGAAATGAAGGATATTGGAAATTTGAAATTAATGAGATTGCTTTTATGTGTTTAACAGATCAACTTCATAACAGAATGCGAATTATTGCACCAATTACTGAAGCTAATGATATTACCGATACACAACTTAAAAAATGTATGGAGGCGAATTTTCACTCTACTTTAGATGTACGTTATGCGATTTCTGATGGAATTTTGTGGACTGCTTTTATACATCCACTACAAGAGTTATCAGAAAATCAAGTAATCGACGCTTTATCTCAAATATATTCTAGTGT
>ERZ1740052.42-NODE-42-length-46244-cov-6.816991_pt1 | contig 46244 bp, 36 predicted proteins | sample MGYA00581750_ERZ1740052 | MGnify/ENA primary metagenome ERZ1740052 (study PRJEB43018, sample SAMN04849743) | marine metagenome | isolation source: floating plastic debris | place: Pacific Ocean | collected 2008-08-30 | study: EMG produced TPA metagenomics assembly...
CTATTATTTCTAAAAAACGAATTTCATATTCTTCTTTTGTACTCCAATCGTAATCTGGCTTCACCATCTTACTGATAAAATTTTTAGCTTCTCTTTCTGTTTTAAAAGTATTTAATTGCGAAATCACTCTATTAAAATCCGTTTGATTCCCATCAAATAAATGTTTCACAAAAGCAATACGATCGTTAAGCCCAATTTGTATTGTAGACTGTAAATGATCATTTACAGTTTTTTTAGGTTCTACTTTTTGAAATAAATCTGCCATTACATCTACTGGCAAAGTATCTTTTAATTCATCTTCTAAAGTAGGTATTTTGGATTCAGTAGGCACTTCTTCTTTTTTATCTTCTTCAGGTGCTTTTAATTCTTCAATGAATTTAGCTTCTTCAAAAATTGTAGGATCATCGTTTCCAAACAATAAATTTTCAAGTTCATCAAAAGGCTGCTCTTCTATTTCTTGAACTTTATCTTCAACTTTTTCTTCTTTTACTTGAATTAAAGTTGGTTCTTCAATAATCTCTTCAATAACTTCAGGAAGTTCTTCTTCTATAGTTTCTTCAGTAATTTGTTCCTCTATAACTTCAACCTTCTCTTCTGTTGTCTCTACAAGTATTGGAGTTTCTTCAATTATTTCTATTTCTTCTTCAACTTCTTCTGTAGTAACTTCAGTTTCTTCTATAAACTCTACTTTTTCATTTGTTGATTCAGCTATAGAATTTTCTTCTACAACATCTACCTCAACGTCATTTTGTTCTGTAACATTTAGAACCTCTTCAACAACTTCAGGTTTTTCATCAATTGAATTAACAATTGGTCTTTCTTCAATTACCTCAACTGTTTCTTCTTCATGATTTGTATTGGTAACTTCCTCATCTTGATTTACTACATTAGTATTCCTTACTGTTTCAATTTGCGTAACTCTCTCAATCAGTTCTTCTTTAGTTTCTTCTGCTTGAGGTGTTGTATTAATATACTCTTCTACATAAGCCAATACGGCTAACTTTTCGTAAACTTCATATGCTTTTTCTTTTAATGCAAAAACATCTTCTTTGTTTTTCATCTTTAAAATGCTATGCGCTAAACTAGTTAGATCTGAAGCCAATTTTTTGTGCATAAGTTATGAGTAGGTTTTATTTTTTGCTCTTAAATTTTAATAAATTTGTTCCCTTATCGAAATGTAAGACAAAAATAATTATTTGAGCATTAAAATTACAAAATGTTTCTTGAAAATACAGTAAATCATACAGAACAGTTTGGGTGGATAGAGGTAATTTGCGGCTCAATGTTTTCGGGGAAAACTGAGGAATTAATTCGTAGATTAAAAAGAGCAAAATTTGCCAAACAAAGAGTTGAAATTTTTAAACCTGCTATTGATGTAAGATATGATGAGGAAGAAGTAGTTTCTCATAACGACAATAGAATCCGATCTACACCAGTACCAGCTTCTGCAAATATCAGATTGCTTGCTAACAATGTTGACGTTGTAGGAATTGATGAAGCTCAGTTTTTTGACAATGAAATTATTGCCGTTTGTAACGACCTAGCCAATAGAGGAATTCGAGTTATTGTTGCTGGTTTAGACATGGACTTTAAAGGAAATCCGTTCGGACCAATGCCTGCTTTAATGGCAACAGCAGAATATGTTACTAAAGTTCATGCTGTTTGTACAAGAACCGGTAACTTAGCACATTATAGTTTCAGAAAAGCTGAAAGTGACAATATTGTACTTTTAGGTGAAACTCAAGAATACGAACCACTTAGTAGAGCTGCTTACTACAAAGCTATACAAGAGCAAAACGCTCAACTTAAAGAAGAGGAAGAATGAACAACCATGTTACCGTATTAGAAATTGATGCAAACGCTATTTTGCATAACCTTAGTTACTTTAAACAGAGATTACAGCCTACAACTAAAATTTTAGCTGTTGTTAAAGCCTTTGGTTATGGTAGTGAAGCTGTTGAAATAGCTAAAATTGTAAGAGATCATGTGGATTATTTTGCAGTTGCTTATAGCCATGAAGGTATCGCTTTAAGAGAAGCAGGAATTGACACTCCAATTCTAGTACTACATCCGCAAATACCAAATATTGAAGCTATTGTTAAATATCGATTAGAACCTAATTTATATAATTTCAAAATTTTTGAAGCTTTTTTAAATTATGCTAATGATGTTCCTTTGATGAATTATCCAATCCATATCAAATTTAATACTGGGTTAAATAGATTAGGTTTTTGGCATTCTGATGTACCTAACATTATTTCTACACTAAAGAAATCTAACAATGTTATTGTGCAATCTATTTTCTCTCATTTAGCAGCTAGTGAAGATCTTAATGAGCAAGAATTCACCGTAAATCAAATTAACAACTTCGCATATATTGTAAAACAAATCTATCAGCATTTAGGTTACGAACCTATGCTACATATTTTAAATACTTCTGGAGTAGTAAACTATCCAAAAGCTCAATTCGATATGGTACGTGTAGGAATTGGGTTATATGGTTTTGGAAATGAACCTAAAGAAACAGCCAACCTTAAAAATACACATAGTTTAAAAACTATTATCTCTCAAATCCATATGGTTCAGCCAGGAGAAACAGTTGGTTACAATAGAGCTTTTGTTGCCAGCAGACCTACTCGAAGTGCTACAATTCCGATTGGACATGCTGACGGTATTTCTAGAAGATTAGGAAATAAAAATGGTTTTGTTATCATTAATAATAAACCTGCTCCTATTATTGGAAATGTTTGTATGGATATGATAATGGTAGATGTTACAACAATTGATTGTAAAGAAGGAGATGAAGTTATTCTTTTTAACCATCAACAACATATTGAATACATGGCTCACAAATGCGAAACCATTCCATACGAAATATTAACAGCTCTATCTCAACGAATTAAAAGATTTGTAAAACGTTAAAAAATTCTTAAATTACAAACAGTAATTAATATTTAAAAAATCTATTCAAATGGGAATGTTAAAAGAGTTTAAAGACTTTGCCATGAAGGGTAATTTAGTAGACATTGCAGTTGGTTTTGTAATGGGTGCTGCCTTCAACAAAGTTGTTTCTTCATTCACTGGAGGAATTGTTTCTCCATTAATTGGTCTAATCTTTAATGCTGACTTTAAAGATTTAAAGTATGTAGTTAAAGAAGGCGTAGCTGATGCTTCTGGAAAAGTATCTGGTGAAGTTGCCGTATTGTATGGTGAATTTATAACCAACGTAATTGACTTTATCATTGTTGCTTTTGTAATGTTTATGATTGTAAAAGGTGTTAACGCAATGAAGAAAAAAGAAGAGGAAGCTCCTGCTGCTCCAGCTGGACCAACTCAAGAAGACTTATTGGCTGAAATTAGAGATTTATTAAAGAAGAACTAATCTTCAAAATCACTATAAAGTTTAAAAGGCTATTGATGTTTATCAATAGCCTTTTTTATTATTTCGTTTAATTGATTTCTTATTAATTCTTAATATATTTTTCTACTGCTACAGTTTTTTTAGCGTCATTTTTAAACTTTAAATAATACATTCCACTTGACAAACCTTCAATAGAACCATAACCATCTATTAATTTTATCGTACGAATTAAAGCTCCACTTAAATTAATAACGTCAACGGTATTTAATTTTAAAAGATGATTATTATGAATTTCAAATTTTCCATCACCAATGTTGTATTTTAAAATGGTAACATCATCATCTTCTGTAGTTTCTTCAGCAACACTTAATATACTTGTTGTTCCAGAGAATTTAACTTCTGCTAACCCCATAGACTGAAAAGCACTGTTGAAAGGATTTAAAATAGTAAACTTTACTAATCTTACTCCTTCTTTTTTAATATTGAAGTTCTGAGCAAAGTGCCCTCCAGGATAAATAGCTATTTTGGTTGCATAAGTGAAATCATCGATATCATTTGTTGTAGACGTATAAATTTCTATATCTCTTAATCCTGTTTTAAGTGATTGTGTATCGCTATTCCAGTTCCATAAATGAACTTGATCTATATCTTTCGCTTCACCTAAATCAAAAATAATTTCACCAGAAGTATAACCTCTTTCTGTAAACCACATATTACTTTCATCTTCATCATGCGGAGTTCCAGGTGTTATATCACTTGTTGAAAAACCAGTATCATTAATTAAATTATTTGCTACAGATGGATCTTTTTCAGTTGGAAAACTTACTATTGAAGCAGGTGAAAACAAACCTTCTTTATCTCCTGCAAAATCATGGAATGTTAATTTCGGATTTTTAATTTCTATTGGATATGCATTTGGCAAAATACCTTGATCATTAAAAAAATTATGAATTCTATTAATGATACTCGCAAACCATTCAGACTTATCTGCAAAACCATGAACTTGCTCACTACCCAACCATAAACTTGCTGGTACTCCTTTATAATGTAAATATTGAACCATTTGGTGTGCTTCTGACACTCTTCCATCATTCGTTCCTGAAAAACATATTACTGGAGGAAAGTCTGAACCATATTTTTTGTATGAAATAGGATCTGTTAACTTGGCAATCTCTTCTCCCCAATCTGCTTTTATTTCGTTATAATCATCTGTTGGTATTTTTATAGCCGGATCTATTAAAAAGAACGCATTTGGTTTAGATGAAACACTTAGATCATCATTAGAATCATCTAATCCTTCAGACAAAAATGTAGACATTGCAATATGCGATCCTGCAGAAGCTCCAGCTGCTGAAATTTCATTCGGATTAATTCCTAGTATATCACTGTTAGATCGCACCCAACGCATAGCACTTCTAGCATCTAAAACACAACTTTCTACACTTCCGTAAGTATAAGAAACAGATATTGCGACCATTCCTTGAGATGCTAAATAATTACACCATGGAAACATTTGAAAATACGATCCAGACACCCAACTTCCTCCATGAAACATTACAATTGCTTTTCTTCTATCAGTATTTACCCAAAAATCCGGGTAATACACTCGTAAATTAACATCTTTTCCATCAGTTTGCTTATACACAAACTCTTGAAAAGTAGCGTCATTTACCTTAGGAGTAATAACCATTTTAACTGTCGCAGTAAAACCACCATTTTCAGTAGCTGCACTAAGCATTACTTCACCTACAGCCAATGCTTTTACCAATCCGTTTGCATCGATAGTTGCTATCGACTCATCATTAGATGTCCATATGTAGTTTTTATTAGTAGCATTAGACGGCCTAATAATTGGCGGCAATAGCAATAATTCACTTCCTTGATCTATAGTTAAAAACTTTTGTTCTTCAGCAACAAACACACCTGTTACTTCTACTGTATTATCTGCTTCTGCTAAAACAGTAATATTACTTTCTGCTTCAAATCCTCCATCTTCAGTAACAGTTTTAATCTTTACATTTCCTGTGGTTAAAAAAGTTAATTTCCCAGTTGCATCAACTGTTGCTATCGATTCATCACTAGAAGTCCAAGTAACATTTTTATTGGTTGCATTTGTTGGTTGAATAATTGGGAATAACTGTAGTTCTTTATTTTTTTCTATAGCTCTATTTTCTTGATCTTCATTAAAAGTCACCGAAGTAACAGCTACAGTTGTACCAGTGTTAATTTCAAACCCTTCTTTAATCCATCTATTAATTTCAATAGCTGTATATTCATTTTTCCAATTATGCATATTTAACTTACGAAGATTCTTATAAAATGTTTCTAAAGAGTCCAATCCTAATACTTCAGTAATGTATCGTTCAAAAGACCTATCAGGATCTACGTAATTTGCCAATGTTGTATTCGTTATCTCTTCTGATGTTTTATCTTTCCAATTACCAACACTTTGTAAATCTCTTTGAATATATAACGACGGTGTTGCTCCCTGACCAGAATAAATATTCCCTGAGAAAGCTAAATCTTCTGAGGTAAAAGTTCTATTTACAAAAACATGCTTCGAACGATCGTGAGTATTGTGCACAATGTTATCACTTAAAGTACTGTTAATAAACTCACTTCTATCTAAATAAATATAGTTAGTCGATTTTAAGTTATAAAGTATGTTGTTTTCAATTTGTACATCTTTATTCTCTCCTCTTAAATACATTCCAATTCCGAAATGAGAATCTTCGTTTACATTTTGATGTACAATAAAATTATCTTTAAAAATTCCATTTTCCCAATCATCAATTTCAATAGCCCAACCTAAAGTTCTATTTGTTTGTTTGGATTCACCTAAAGAATTAAACACATTATCATTTACCAATAAGTTTTTAAAACGATATGCATCTGTACGCACATTACCTCCTAATGAAATTCCTATTTCACAATCGTAATAAAAGTTGTTTGTAATGGTAATATCTGTACTACTTCCTTCTCCTTTATTTGCTGTAAACTTTGCTCCAATACTACTTGGTCTGTAAAAAGAATTACCATCAAACACAGTATTTTTTACAGAACTGAAATATAGATTATGATTAAAAATAGTAGCCTGACCTCCATTTTGATCGTTATTACCTGCTAACGATTTTTGGTACCATCCGTTATGATCAAAAATATTTTCTTCTAAAATTATATCGTTTACCTGTTCTGTAAAAATACCTGACGAATGACTATCAGCGGCATAACTATCAAAAAACAAATTTCTTCTTAATCTAATATTGGTAACCCCACCTAATTCTTTAGAAGAAATATTACAACCTTCTGTAAAACGGAAAGCGCAACCTTCTACTAAGATATCATTTGCTGTTCCTGCAGAAGCGGCATATATAAAAAAACCAGGAATATTTCCTTTAAATGAAGTAAACTCAATGTCGTTTGGATCACTTTTCTTTGCGTAAAAATCAATTCCTATCACATAAAAATGATTCAATTCACCTAAACTTCTGAATCCAATTTTATCATCTAATAAAATTAAAGGCAACTCTTTTGAAGTTCCGTAAGTTGCGTATACAAAAGGAGCAGTTGCAGACGCTCCACTTTTTGGTTCCAATGTTTCTGTAAAAGTATCGCCTCTTTTTAAAAGAATCCATGCAGACTCACCGTTGGTAATATTTGTAAGTGCAGCTTTTACTGTTTTAAATGCTTTTATTGACGTACTTGGCAAAAAAGGATCAACACCTACTACTCCATCAGTATGAACATAAACTTCTGCGGTATCGTCGTCTCCATCTTCACTACTAACATATATAATTTTAGAAGCATTTTCGGGATTTAATTTCGTCCAACCATTACTATCTATGGTTTGCGAAAAAAGATGTAAGCTACTAATAAACAATATTAAATAGCTAATTTTTGATAAAAGTTTCATTGGGATTATTAATAATTTGATTTCACAAGAATAAAACATGGCAGATTAACGTATTACCCTGTTTTCAGTGAAATTATATATACACTATTTATATAAGACAAAAAACCGCAACTAACATAAAGTAGTTACGGCATTATCCAGTTTAAAACATTAGATAAAATTATTTTTTAATCACTTTTTTGCTTGAAATAACTTTACCTGTTTTATTATAAATTTTTATGATATAATATCCTTTCGGAATTTCCGAAATATCAACTGGTTGTTTTACATTTTCTACTTGCTTTATTAAAGCTCCAGATTGATTATATAATTTCACTTTTGAAACCTCATCAGGATTTGAGACTCTTAAAACATTAGTCACAGGATTTGGAAACAGAGTAACTTCTACATTCTCATTATTTGTAGTATTAACAACACTTCCGTAAGTTAGGTTTAATTTTGCAGAAGCTACAGCGACATTCTCTTTTGAAGCAAAAGCAAAATCGTTACCTCCACTTAAACTTAAAACTAGACTCAATTGATCTTCTGTAATTTTAGAAGCATCTAAAGGAATTGTTACCACTTTAGCAACTTCAAAAGAAGTATTTAGCTGACCAAGAACACCGTTATCATTAGGTTTATTTGCATTTGAAAGCGATGTTTCTGTCCAATTAGAATTCGAACCTTTATGAACAGTTAACGCTCCACTACCAGCATCTGAATATACTGTAAAAGTTAACGAAGCTTTTTTCACTACTCCAGAAACAGCAGAAAGATCAAACAATAAATATCCAACTCTTTTTCCACTTTCTATACGAATCATGTCAGAATTAAAATTCTTACCATTTTGTAAATATGAATCATGAATCGGACTCAATTCCAAGTCTTGATCTAGAATTTGTTCAGCTTTTACAATTACTTTATCTAAATTATATAAATAACCTGCAGCTCCTTTAAACACTAACTTTAAAGCTTTCGTTCCAGAAGTTAATCGAACGCTTACACTGTACTTCTGGTAATTGTGCCAAGTATTATTTACTGGAATAGCAACACTACATACAGAAATACCATCATCTAAAACTTCTATTTCTCCTCCAACTCCATTACTTGACGCGTAAAATTCAAACAAATAATCTCCTGTATTACTAACATTCACATTGTAAGAAACAGTATCTCCATTTTTAATGAAACCTAGATTTTGACCTGTTGAATTTGGCGTATTTTCAATTTTTACACTTCCTGATTTACTCGAGTAATTTTCAGCTTCAAAATTTCCTGGTAATTGAATAGCTGTACTTACTCCTTTTACTTTTATTAAAACAGAATTTGATGTTGTTGTAGCTCCGTCATTATCTGTTGCTTTTGCAGTAATTTCATAATTTCCTGCTTGAGCTATTGTTATAGAAGTGTTGTAAGGAGCTGTATTCTCAGTTGCTATTAAATTTCCGTTTGAAAAGAACTCAACTTTAGCAATATTCCCGTCTGAATCGGAAGCATTTGCTGATAATTGCATCGGTTCATTAATAATAAACTCGTTACCATTTGCTGGTGAAGTAATTGACACTTGAGGCGCTTGATTATTTCCACCACAATCTACTAATATCTCAGCAGGACCAACACCTGTTGGTTTTGTATATGCTTTAGATAACACAAATTTATCCATTTCAAAACCATCTTCTCTCATTGAAAATGAAATTGTATGAATACCTGCCGTAGGAACGTTGATAAAAATCTTTTGCGGTTCTCCACAATGATTTGCACCAGTTCTCTGCTTACTATCCCAAGTCCAAGCATTCTTACCAGTACACCATTGCATTCTTTGCCCAGATTCTGGCCATGTTCCATCAATACCAACATGAACACCATTATCTTCTGATCCTGTCGAATGAGCTCTCACCCAAACAAAATATTTACCAGGAGTTGTAAACTTTACTCTATAATTAATAATCGCAACTTGACCTGGTGTATTTGAAAAACTTTCTCCATTAACTAAAGGATCTCCGTGCGTAACTCTAGTATCAGGTAAAATCTCTAAATATCCACTTTCACTAGCTCCGTTTGTATGTAAAGCATCTGGATCTGGACCCGGTAAATTACTATCTGTATTCTTATACCATTGTCTTTTTCCAGTTTTAGATTGACTTAAAAAATGCTCTGCCTCAACAGCAACTACTCCATTTTGTTCTAAAGCAGCACAATCTCCGTCACCTCCGCCAGTATCTCCACCACCGTTTTTATTGGTAATTAAAGCAACCCAATCGTTATTATCTGGCGCAACTAAATTATTTCCTAAAGTTTGTTTCGCTGATAAATCACCTCCAGATCTTGGATTAAACCATTGTACATTGTATTTATTATTTCCTGTAGTCAATCTTAAACCTGTTGTACCTCCATTTGGTCTGTAAATCGCATAAATTTCACCAGCTTTTGCAAATACAAAATCTCCATTATCATTAGTTACACCATCGGCACTAATCATATCAATTAAATAAGATTGTAAGTTTTTATTAAAGAAATCTAGCGCATAGCTACCTTCTTTATATTTCTTACCTCTTTTCCTATGATCGTTACCATTAATATCTCCATCATCATTTAAATAACCACTGTAGTATTCAACTCCAGCTCCACCAGCTAATAAAGTACCCCAAAGCACTTTTTTTCTTACATCTTTATCAGATACACGAATTCCTTGTGAAGCAGAGCCTTGCTCATCATTTGCAACTACCCATTTTTTCCCAGAAGCTCTAGATTTATTTAACCAGTTAATTACATCGTTATGAATTGAATTCTGATTCGATTGTAGAGACGCTCCTGTTAAATCTGATGCATTTCCTAAAAGTGGAGTATAACGTTGATCTTTTTCTCCTGGATACGTATGAATAACAATATTATGATTGTATGGATCTAATTGCTTTATATAAGTCGCTGTAGCTTTTACCACATTATTAGGCAAAGTAGTTTCTTCAGTAATGTTCCAGTTTAGTGCTAAGTGGTGAGAGAATCTAGCGATTAATTCTCTGTAATACAGTTTTCGTTGTCTTCCAAAAGTATTACCATCCATTTTATTATCATTCTCTGTTTCCATCGTTTTAAAATGAAGATAAATACCTTTTTGATCTGCATACTGCATCACTTTTTCCCATTGCGCCATTTTAGAAACATCAAAACGATCTTTATGTACTTTATTCCACTGTTGCGATCTTCCTGTGTTTCCATATTCTTGTAAAGAAACTTTTAAAATATGAGGAAAAACAGCTCCACAATCTCCACTAGTATTCCAAGTTAAAAACGACATTACGTTCGCTCCTTGGTTATACAGATAATTTACCATTCCTAAAATTTCTGTTCCTTTACCATTAGCCCAAGTATAAGGACTCGCATCACTTGCTACATAATCTTGTTGATGAGGTTGCCAAGTTTTACTTCCAATTTTATTTAAGTTATTCGTATAACTTGGTGTCGCATCAAAATCAACATAATTGAATGCATTTTCAGGTGAATCGGCACCAGCTTTCACAAACCATTTTCCATTCGGGTTTTGAGGATTGGTTCCGGTGTGCTTTAAATAATGTTCTCCTATATACTGTAATCTTCCTAAATTTTTATTTCGAAAATCTCTTCCGGTTTTGTTAGATTCAGTAATGGTTAAGTTTCCTGAAGTACCGTCCATAAATCCAGCACTAGTTCCACCACCATTAATAGCTACGTCTGCACCTTTTTTAAAGGAAGCAGTCCAACTCCATTGACCTGTTTGATCTGGAGCAAAATGAACTCTCCATTTATTTCCAGATGAACAACTATTATTCTCAGCATTTCCGCAGGCAGCGAAAAAACCTGGAACGGTGTATGATCTATTGCTTGAATTATGAGTAAAAGTTACTTCTAATCTATAGTCTGAAAACGGATTAGGATTTGCGGTTTCAGAAGTATTGGGTCCATTAAATGTTAACGATATCTTATGCCATCTCTTAAGCTCTCCTGAAGTAGTTTGAGCATAACCAACAGCAATAATGAAGAAAGCAAGCAAAATGCTTCTTGCATCAATTAGTTTCATGATTTTTTGTTTTAAAAAGTCTTTTAAATATGGTTGTTTAGTAACCTATTATGAAGAAATAGGGGAATCAAAAAAAAATAGGAAGCGCAAACAGTTACACAATAAAACTGTTGTTTAACTATGTAGAGATAGTTAATATATACTTGTTTATGTTTGTTCGGGGTTTTAGGGGACTGTTTATTTCTTGGTATTTTCTTAGGGGATCTTTTTTGTTATCTGAGAAGATAACTTACGGTTAAAGTTTGTTTTTTTACGTTTTCATTACACTCTGATTTTAATTAGATTAATATTTGGATTTATAAGTTAACGTAAAAAAATAAAAACTCGTATAGCTACGAGTTTTTAGTATAAAAGTTTGAGTAAATTTTATTGATGCTTACCTTTATTCCAACCGTGTTTTCCAAGATATTGTTCTCCACTCTCAACTGCTCCATCTTCAATACTTGTCCCCATAGAATCATTCCATCTATTCAAGTATCCGAATAAAGAAATTACTCCTAACATTTCTACGATTTCACCTTCATCCCAATATTTGTATAATTCAGTCTTTATCGACTCATCTACATTATTAGGTACTACCGAAGCAGCTAACGAAAAATCTAAAGCAGCTCTTTCAGCATCTGAGAAAGCAGAATGCGTTCTATATTCCCAAATATTATCTAACTTTTCTTGTTCAGCTCCATAACGTTCAGCAGCTCTAATTGCGTGTGCTTGACAATATCTACAACCTGTAGCGTTACTACTTACCCACGCAATCATACGTTTTAAAGCAGAAGTTACACGACCATGATTTGCCATAACAGCTTTGTTTAAATTGATAAAAGCTTTAGAAATCTCTGGTCTTCTTTGCATTGTAAGAACTGAATTAGGACAAAACCCTAATGTTTCATTATAAAAATCTGATAACCTTTTTGTCTCCTCATCGTGATTAGGATCTAAGGGGGTTACTAATGGCATAATTATTTTTTATTTAAGTAATTTTGTAATTTAATACAAGTAACAAAAAAAATCTCACATGGCATCGAATATTGTAACTACTGAATGGAAGAAAAATTTACTTTTTCAAAGTGACAACCCAAATGGAGCACAAGTTTTAATGGATACTTCTTTTGCAAACGGCGGTAATGCTGCTGGAGCTTCACCTAAGGCATTAATGTTATCTTCTTTAGCCGGATACTCTGGATTAGATGTTGTTATGATTGCTGAAAAAATGCGTGTTTCTTTCGATGATTTAAAAATAGTCGTTGAAGCTAACTTAACAGAAGAGCATCCTAAATATTATGATAAAGTTCATGTAAAATATTTTTTCGAGGGTAACAATTTAGATCATGATAAACTAACTAAAGTAGTGAACTTATCTATTGAGAAATATTGCGGAGTTATGGAAATGTTTCGTCAGTTTGCAAAAGTGACTACAGAAATTATTTTCAACAACTAACAGCATGACTTTTTCGCTATGAAATGGACTTTAAAGCCCAAACCTGATTTTAATATTGTAAATACTTTAGCTAATGAATTAAATGTAGATTTAAAATTAGCTGAAATCTTAGTTCAAAGAGGGATCAAAACTTTTGATGAAGCTAAACATTTTTTTAGACCTTCTTTGGAAGATCTTCATGATCCTTTTTTGATGAAAGATATGTATGAAGCTGTTTCTAGAGTTGAAAAAGCTGTAGAAAATGGAGAGAAAATTTTAATTTATGGTGATTATGATGTTGATGGAACTACATCTGTTTCATTAATGTATTCCTACTTAAAGAATATTCACCCGTATTTAGCAACATATATTCCTGATAGATACAAAGAAGGATATGGGGTTTCGTTTGCCGGTATAGACTTTGCTCACGATAATGAATTCTCTTTAATCATTGCTCTCGATTGTGGAATTAAAGCCATTGAAAAAGTTGCTTATGCTACAGAAAAAAGTATAGATTTTATTATTTGTGATCATCACAAACCTGGAGAAAAAATACCTGATGCAGTTGCTGTATTAAATCCTAAACGGGTAGATTGTGATTATCCTTATAATGAGCTTTGTGGTTGTGGCGTTGGATTTAAATTAATACAAGCTATAGCTAAGCAAAAAGGTGAAACTATAGATGATTTATTACCATATCTAGATTTGGTAGTTACTGCAATTGGAGCAGATATCGTTCCAATGACTGGCGAAAATAGAATTTTGGCTTATTATGGTTTAAAAGTTATAAATACATCGCCTAGAATTGGAATCCAAGCTTTAACTCAGCATTTAAACAAGAAAGAACTTTCTATAACTGACGTTGTTTTTATTATAGCTCCTAGAATTAATGCAGCTGGTAGAATTAAACATGCTAGCTACGCTGTAGATTTATTAATCTCTGAAGATCTTGATCTGGCAAAAAATATTGCAAAAGAAATCGAAGAGTTTAATGCATATCGAAAAGAGTTAGATCAGGAAATTACAAAAGAAGCTTTGTATCAAATAGAAACAAATAATGAAGAGCATAATTTCACTTCCACTGTTTACGATGAAAGTTGGCATAAAGGTGTTATCGGAATTGTTGCTTCAAGATTAACTGAAACTTACTATCGGCCTACTGTAGTTTTCACAAAAAGTGGTGAATTTTTAGCTGCTTCCGCAAGATCTGTTAAAGGTTTTGATGTTTACAATGCTTTGGATGCTTGTTCTGAATACATTGAACAATTTGGTGGACATAAATATGCTGCTGGATTATCTATAAAACCAGAAAATTACAGCGCTTTTAAATCAAAGTTTGAAGAAGTTGTAAAAAATACGATTCAAAAAGAACTATTAGAACCTGAAATTGAAATTGATGCAGAATTACATCTTAGCAATATTTCTCCTAAATTCTATAGAATAATAAATCAAATGGCTCCTTTCGGTCCATTAAACAGAAGACCTGTTTTTCAATCTAATTCAGTAAGAGACAATGGTTACGGAAAACAGGTTGGACAAGATAAAACTCACCTAAAACTAACTGTTTTCCAAGGAAATCCTAAAAACTGTATTGGAGCTATTGGTTTTAGTTTAGGAAATAAAATAGAACATGTACAACAAGAGTTTGATATTGTTTATCAGCTTGATGAAAACACATGGAATGGAAATACATCTATACAACTACAATTAAAAGATTTAAAATAGCTTATTTAGATTAAATAAAAATAATATATATTTGCTCCATAAAACAAACACTATGGAACAAATAAAGACTATATATACCAATGAAATAGGAATATCTTTTCAATGGTCCAATTCATGCTCACATTTAACTCAAGTCATATTTAGAGATACTGGTTTTCATTTGACTTTAGATGAAATTGAACTTTTTCTTGAACAAACTGTTGATGCAAAGACACAAAAAAGATGTAAAGAATGTAAAAAGGGTGAAAGTTGTAGATCTCTTTTATTAAGAACACCATCTAACAAAGTAAGCATGGCTGTTTCTATGGTTGATTTGGGGCAAATAGAAGATTTGTTAAAAGGAACTCTTTTCCAATTAAAATTCAACGACTATATTGAAGAAATATGTAGAAATTAAATAAAAAACAGCTTAGGTTGATTTAGTATCAACCCAAGCTGAACGGATATATAAAAACAATCAATTACTTGAAAATTCAAGTGATTGATTATCTCAAGAAATCATTCTCCTTTAAACTGAAAAGACTCTGTCTTTCTATCGCTTTTTAATCCGTGTTCTACTTTTATTGTAAAAAAAGGATATTTATCTTCATCAACTTTAATAATTTTTGGATTGAAAACACCTTCAATTTTATATAGTTTGCTACCAGAGTATCTATCCCCATCTGATGTCACAGAAACCATATAACTACTCATAAACTCATCTGATTCAGAAATCATTTTTCCTTTAGAAAGTTTCGAGTCTGAAAATTTATAAACTGATAAAAATAAACTGTTATTAAATAGTTCTTTATGTAATGGTTGAGTTGAATACATACTAGAGAATATGTAGTTCATATTAACATCTGTTGTAGATAAATCAACTTTCTTTTGCGCATTACATCCTAAAATCGCACTAAATACAGTTATAAAAAATAGTCTTTTCATGTTTTTGTTTTTTTATTATTTTCTTACTGAAATATGAATATGATCTTTATGCCCACCTACAGGATAATTAAAATTCCATCTATTTGTATTTAAATCATATTTATGTTTAAAATGTGGACCAAAATTTTCTCGTATATACTGAAAACTATCGAATGCTTTTTGTAATTCCTTTATCTGATTTGTCACTCCTGTAACAGCCATTCTTTTACCATTAATTCTACTTATATCTATTGCTAAACCTAAAGGATGATTACTTGTTGCACTATGCTCTCCATTTGTTGTAGCTGATATGTATATACTTGTTATTTTTTCTGATGAACTTAAATTATTATTAGCCTTTTCTAAAGCAAATTTCATCCCTTCTACTAAAACTGGTGAAACTTCTTGATCTGCATTTTTATTATCAGATCTTGTTGTTCCAAAATTTATATTAATCGAACTTCCATCTGATAAAATTAACGTATCTGGTATTGATTCTTTAGGTCCATCATAAAAATAATTATCATCAGACACTTTTGTTTTAATATACCAATCATCAAAATTTACATCACCATTATCCATAAGAACATTAATAGCCTCTTTTATAAACTCTTCTGCTTTTAGAGAAAAATTATCTCTCTCGTAAAAAACGCCTATTTCTTTTCTAATAGATGAATTCTCTAATTCATATAAAAATTTATGCTGTTCAGGAGTTAATCTATCAACTAGTTCAAAAAACTCAGTTTTTAAATCTGATGGTAAAGGCGATGTTATTATAGTACTTCCACTATTAGAAGGACTTCCTGAACCTCCAGAAGAACCACTATCAACTGCAATTATTCCTCCTCCAGTTTCATTAGTAAAACTTGGTGGGCCAAATGTAGTTGCACATTCAATAGATTGAGCTGTATAAATATTATCTGGTCTTGTACATGCGTCTGTTACTTGATGATCTGAAGTATAATCTCCTCTATTATCATTACACATTAAAACACCAACTCTAAAACAAACTGTAGTACTTCTAGACAATAAACCTTCTATAATTTGCTCTTCTACAGGTATAATTTCTAATGTTCCTTGAAATGGATATGGATCCCCATTTTGATCTACTTCTAATTCAGTAGCCATTTTGTACTTTAGAAAAGCAGCTGTTATTTTATCCTCTTGTAAATCTTTAGTGATCACTAAATTTTCGTATTCATTTCTTTCCAAATGATCTTTATCAACAGCGAAGGTGTACGACTCTATCTTATCAGTTTTAATTCTACGAATTAAAGTAGTATTAATACCTATTCTTTCTTCACTTCTTTTTAAAGTCTCTCCCTCACTAATAACTTTATTGTAAAATTCTTTTAGTTCTTGTTTCCGGATAAAACTATTAAAGTTAATATCTTCAATTTCATAATTTAAATTTTGTTTTTTCTCTAACTCAATTTCTTCTTCATTGCAATTTGCAAAAAACAAAACTGTTCCTAAACAACATAGAAACAGTTTGATGTAACTTAATTTTTCTTTTAGCATTTTTTTTAAATTTTTACTTTTTCAATACAAAAGTAATTATGCTAAAAGAAACATGAGTACGGGCTACCCACACTTTTGGTGTGGAAAAACCGTACTTTTTATTTCTCTTTTATCAAATATAAGTAGACTGGGTAGTGATCACTATAACCTCCAGAATACTGTCCGTTAGAAAAACTTCTAAAAGGATATCCTTTATATCTACCTTGTTTTTGCATTAAAAAACGCTTATTAAAAATACCTGACTTAAACATTTTATAGCTAGAAAAATCTTTTCTTCCTTTCTTATTTAATAAAGGAGAAGTAAACATAATCTGATCAAAAAGACTTAAATTATCTCTGTAAGCAGTTGTATTTAAACCTTTCTCAAACATTTTTTCATAAGGATTATAAACATCATCTTGAGCTACATCTTCTTTATCTGATTTTGTTTTAATTACTTCTTTAAAAGATTTATTCATAGGATCATCGTTAAAATCTCCCATAATAATGATTTTTGCATCTTTATCGTTTTCTCTAATTCTTTCCATAATTTGAGTTACTTTGTATGCTGCTTTCTCTCTTAATGGACTACTCTTAGCTTCTCCTCCTCTTCTCGACGGCCAGTGATTAACTAATATATGTACTAACTCATCGTCTAGATATCCTGAAACCCAAAGTATATCTCTAGTATATACTTTTTTATTATTTGAATATATATTAGGATTTACTGCTTCATAATGAACTGGCTTAAAATAACGTTGTTGATATAATAAAGCTACATCAATTCCTCTTTTATCAGGAGAATCGAAATGAATAATACCATAACGCTTCTTTTTTAGATGTTTATTTTTTACTAAATCTTCTAAAACTTGCTTGTTCTCAATCTCTGCTACTCCTAAGATAGCAGGACTTGTTTTAGCTTTTTCTGCACCTAGTTCGTTAATTACCTTTCCAAGTTTATCAATCTTATCCCAATATACTTTAGACCTTCCTGCTTTTAGCTCCATCATTGGACTAAACTCGTCATTCTTAGTAACATCATTAATAGTGTCAAACAAATTTTCAACATTATAAAACGCTACTGTTCTAATTTTGTACTCCTTTTGAGCGCTTATAGAAAACACGCTCATTATAGAAACTAATAGTACTATTAATTTTCTCATGAAATTATTTTTTAACGGCACAAAAGTAAAAACAAATTTCAAGCCAATTCGCTGATTGTGTATAATATTCTCATTTGTTAATATTAACTTAACATTAACAACCTCGAAAAAAACTAAGTTTGCGGGCATTTTTTTTAAAAAATATAAACTTTTATGAAACAAATTATCTTAACAGTATTGTTTTGCTTTACAATATCTTATGGGGCAATAGCACAAAGTACTGTAAAAGGAGTTGTTAAGGACAGCGACTCAGAAAAGGTATTACAAGGCGTTTCAGTCAGTATTGAAGGAAGGAATGACAGTCAGGTTACTAACATTGACGGTTCTTTCGCTTTACAAAATTTACCTGACGGAAAATTTATTGTTACCTTAAAAAAAGTAGGTTATGAAACTCAAAACTATCCAGTTACTTTATCTGGTAGTGTTGTAGATTTAGGAGACATCTTTATGTATGAAGATGAATTTTCTGAAAACCAAGACTTAAGTACTATTATTATCGCTGATGATGAATTAAACGACGATAGTAGTGCTGCAGATAACATTTCTAGTTTACTTCAATCATCTAGAGATGTATACTTACGTGCTGCTGCTTTCGAATTTAGTTCTTCTTTCTTTAGAATTCGTGGTTTAGATTCTGATAACGCTATACTATTAATCAACGGAATAGAAATGAACAAATTAGAAACAGGTCGTCCTGAATGGGCAAACTGGGGTGGATTAAATGATGTTTTAAGAAATCAAGAGTTCACAAATGGTTTAGCTCCTTCTAATTACACTTTTGGTGGTGTTTTAGGTTCTACTCATATCAGCACAAGAGCTTCTCAATACCGTAAAGGTGCAAGAATTTCTTACGCTTCTTCAAATAGAAGTTACAGACATAGAGTTATGGGAACATACTCATCTGGATTATTAAAAGATGGATGGGCATTTACAGTTTCTGGAAGTAGACGAGCTGGTAATGAAGGTTTCGTAGACGGAACTTCTTATGATGCCACTTCTTTATTTGCTTCTGTTGAAAAAATATTTAACGACAATCATAGTTTAAACTTAACATCTATTTTCGCTTCTAATAAAAGAGGGGTTGGTTCTCCTAACACTCAAGAAGTAGTAGATTTAAAAGGTATTCGTTACAACTCTAACTGGGGTTATCAAGATGGAAAAATCAGAAACTCTAGAATAAAAGATGTTGAGGAGCCATTCACAATGTTAAGTCATTATTGGAAAATTAACGACAAAGTAAACGTAAATACAAACGTTTCTTATCAGTTCGGAAAAATTGGTAGAAGTAGAATTGATTTTAACGGAGGACAAAATCCTAACCCTATTCAATTTAGAAATCTACCAAGTTATTGGCTATCTATTAATGATTTAGATGGAGCTTATGAAGCTGAGCAACGTTTTTTAAATGATGGTCAATTAAATTGGAATGCTATTTACGATGCTAACATCAACAATTCTCAACAAGGAATTGATGCTGCATACGTTTTTTATGAAGATAGAGTAGACAATAATACTTTAAACGTTAATTCTATTCTTTCAGCAGATCTTACAGATAATATTACTTTAAACGGTAGAGTACAATACACAAAATCAGAATCAGAAAATTTTGCTAACGTATTAGATCTTTTAGGTAGTTCTGTCGGTTATGTAGATGTTAATGGTTTTAGTAGTATTGGTACAAACCAAAGACAAAACGATTTATTAAATCCAGATCGTATTGTAAATGTTGGTGACAGATTTAAATACAACTACAACATCAACTCTGAAGTGATGAATGGTTTCTTACAAGCGCAATTCAAATACAATAAATTTGACTTTTATGTAGCGGGAGACATCACAAAAACTTCTTACCAAAGAGAAGGTTTTTATCAGAGTGGAGCATTAGATCCAACTGATTCTAGAAACTCATTAGGAAAATCACCAGAAGTAGACTTTACTACTTTTGGAGCAAAAGGAGGATTTACATATAAATTATCTGGTAGACATATTTTAGATTTTAATGTTGGATATTTAGAAAAAGCTCCAACTGTAAGAGATGCTTTTACGCAAGCTAGAGAAAGTAACATTATTACGGATTTCTTAACTAGTGAAAAGGCTTTATCTTTTGATGCTAGTTACATCGTTAGATCTCCTAGATTTACTTCTAGAATTACAGGATACTATACTACAATTGAAGATAGCGTAGAATCTAACTTCTTCTTCTTACAAGTAGGACAAAGCGAAGGATTCTCTCAAGAAATTGTAACAGGTGTAGACAAACGTCATTTAGGTGTAGAATTAGGTTTCGAATACAAATTAACTTCTACTTTAAACTTAAAAGGAGCTGCTAACATTGGAGAATATGTTTATAGCAACAACCCTAGCAATGTTCAATTAGCAGTTAGAGATATCAATACTCAAGAATTAAATATTAATAATTTAGGAGAAGCACAATTGAAAAACTACAGATTAAACTCTGGTCCACAAAAAGCATACTCTTTAGGTATCGAGTATCGTGACCCAGATTACTGGTGGGTAAGTATGACAGGTAATTATTTTGATGATACTTATATTGGTGTTAGTCCAATCTTAAGAACAGATAGATTCTTTACTGATGTTGATGGTGTGCCACTTAACGACTATGACCCTGTAGAAGCTAAAAGGTTATTACAACAAGAAGAATTTGGAGGTTACTTTGTTGCCAACGTAATTGGTGGAAAGTCTTGGAAAATAAGTAGAGATAATAAATTTATCGGATTTACTTTAGGAATTAGCAACATCTTCGACCAACAATTTAGAACTGGAGGATTCGAGCAATCTAGAAGAGGAGATTTCACTTCTTTAAGTGAAGACTTTAGTAATCCTAAGAGATTATTTGGTCCAAGATATTGGTATGGTAGAGGTGCAAACTACTTCTTTAACGTTTATTATAGATTCTAAAAAATTAAAAAAATACATTTCAATTATGAAAATTAATTCAATTAAAATAATAAGTGTAATCTTAGTTACATTATTACTATCATCTTGTGTTGATGATAACTTTGACGTACCTACTCCTTCAGGTAATGAAGAAAACAGAGAGTTAAGTATTATCTTGGGTAATATTGCTAATGACACGAACTGGAATTTAGTATCAATTGCTGATCTTAAATCTAGATATAATTCAGGTGATGCTCCTATAGCTATTACAGCTAACGACGTTGTAAAAGGTTATGTTGTTTCTTCTGACCGTACAGGAAACTTCTTCCAAGAAATTTACATTCAAGATGCTGCAGAAAACCCAACTGCTGGTCTTAGAGTTGTTTTAAACTTAAGATCTAGTTACACAAGATATAATGTAGGTAGAGAAGTTTACGTTTACTTAAATGGATTATACTTAGGAGAAACAAACTCTGGAGACGGAATTATCTCTGTTGGAGGAAAAGTAAACCCAGAAGATAGTGACGAAATAGATGTTATTTCTGAAAATCAATTAGCTAATCACGTATTTAGATCTACAACAACAGAAACTATTGTACCTAAAACAATTAAAGTTGCTGAAATTGGAGCTAACTTAATCGGAACATTTGTAAGAATAGAAGATGCATTTTTCCCAGCTGAATTAGATGGATTAACTATTGTAGATCCAAATGAAGATTTCGATACTCAAAGAACTTTATCTGCTTGTAATGGTTCTGGTTTTTCTGAATTCATTTTAGAAACAAGTTCATTTGCAAACTTCTCTCAAGTAACAATGCAATCTGCTGAAGGTGGAGCAATCAGCGCTATCTTAACTAAAGACTTTGGTGGTGATAATTTCGTAGTTGTTGTAAACGATGTAGAAGATATTCAATTCAACGAATCTTTATGTCAACCATTAGATTTAAGTACTTTTACTCCAATTTTTGAAGAGGATTTCGAAGGAACTTCTGGTTCTGGTGACATCGCAATTGCTGGATGGACAAACTACAGCGAAGAAGGAACAAGATTATTTAGAAGCTATAACGATGGTGATTCTGGAAGTAGAGCTGCTAGTATTGGATCATTCAGATCTGGAGATGCAAGTTCTATCACTTGGTTAATTACTCCTTCTATTGATTTAGACGCTACTGCTAACGAATTCTTCTCTTTCGAATCTTCAAACAGCTTTGCTGACGGAAGTGAATTAGAAGTATTAATCTCTACAGATTGGGATGGTACTGAAGCTAATATTACTACAGCTACTTGGACAACTTTACCTGCTGCCGTTGTTACAGATGGAGAATTCTTCAGAAACTGGGTAAACTCTGGCGATGTAGATTTATCTTCTTTCTCTGGTAGTGCTTATATCGCATTCAAATACATCGGAAGTGGAGACGCTGGATCTGATGGAACTTTTGAAATTGATAATATAAAAGTTGTTGCTCAATAATTAAGAGTAAAAAACTAAAACATATACTAAAAACCGAGTTTTGAAAACTCGGTTTTTTTATTGAAATTTATCAAAAACAAACCATGTCTGCTAATAGTCGATTATCGAGAGCTTTTAAAAACGCCAAAAAACTTCCGCTTAATCAAGATTCAAAATACATACTTTTCTCCGATTGTCATCGAGGTGATAATAGTTTTGCAGACGATTTTTCTCACAATAGAAAAGTATACAACTTTGCCATTTCTCAATATTTCAATAACGGATTTACATATATAGAACTTGGAGATGGAGATGAACTTTGGGAAAATAAATTTGACTCTATCTTCAACGCTAACAAAGACACTTTTTTACTATTAAAAAAATTCTACGACAAGAATAGAATTCATTTTATTTGGGGAAATCACGATATGGTTTATAAAAACCCAAAACATATTAAAAAAATTTAAGTCACTATTATGAATCTGCTACAGAGGAATTCAAAGAATTGATGCCTAACGCACCTTTTTATGAAGCAATAAAACTAGAAAACAAAGACCACAATTCTATTTTTCTACTTCATGGTCATCAAGCAGATTGGTTTAACTATTCTTTTTGGAAATTGAGTCGATTTTTAGTTCAATATTTATGGAAACCACTACAAATTATTGGAATTAAAGACCCAACAAGTCCTACTCAAAACTTTAAAGAACTAATTAAGGTAGAAAGACACATAGAAAAATGGATTAGACGCAACAATAATCAAGTAGTTGTTACCGGCCATACACACCGACCTAGCTTCCCTCAACCTAATGAATTACCGTACTTTAACGACGGAAGTTGTGTACATCCAAGATGCATTACAGGTATCGAAATAGAGAACTATCAAATCACGCTAATCAAGTGGCATATAATTACTCATGAAAATGGTACAATGCAAATTGTTAAAACTATTCTTGAAGGACCTGAAAACTTAAGTAATTATGTAGATTTGCAGCATTTCATAACAATTACGTAACATACCGCAAATCGTAGGTGTTTACTTTTGTCGAGTTTAATTATCTTAATATAAGAGATGGGAGATCCTTTTATTTTAATGCTAGTTGCACTGGGAGCACTAGCAATTTTAGATTTAGTTGTAGGAGTAAGTAACGATGCCGTTAACTTTTTAAACTCAGCTATAGGTTCTAAAGCTATTCCTATTAAAACCATAATGATCATCGCTAGTGTCGGTGTATTTTTTGGTGCTGTATCTTCTAGTGGAATGATGGAGGTTGCAAGGAAAGGTATTTTTAACCCGAATATGTTCATGTTCGAAGAAATCATGTACATTTTTATGGCAGTTATGATCACAGATATATTACTGCTTGATATTTTTAATTCTTTAGGAATGCCCACGTCAACTACGGTATCTATCGTATTTGAATTACTAGGAGCTGCTGTAGCCATAGCTTTGATTAAAATATCCGGAACAGATCAATCTGTTACAGAAATCTGGAACTATATTAATTATGAAACAGCAAGTAGAATCATTCTTGGAATTATTTTATCTGTTGTTGTTGCTTTTAGTGTTGGAGCCATCGTACAGTACTTTTCTAGAATTATTTATTCTTTTGATTTTGAAAAGAGACCTCTATACATCAACGCCTTATTTGGAGGATTTGCAATCACTGCGATTACATATTTTATTATCATTAAAGGTTTAAAAGGAACTCCTTTTTACGGAAGTATGAAAGGCTTAATTGAAGGAAATTCAGTTGCTATTATAGTGGGAAGCTTTATTTTATGGTCTGCTATTTCACTTGCTTTAATTAAATTCTTAAAAATTAATATCCTAACAGCAATTATAGCTATTGGTACTTTTTCTTTAGCAATGGCTTTTGCTGGAAATGATTTAGTAAACTTTATTGGAGTACCAATTGCCGCTTTAAATTCTTATGATGCTTGGCAACTTTCTGGTGAAGCTGCTAATGAATTTTCAATGGGTATTCTAGCTAAGAAAGTTCCTTCTAATGTTGCTTTATTATTAGTAGCTGGAGCTATTATGGTAATTACTTTATGGACATCTAAAAAAGCTAGAGCTGTTATTGAAACTGGAATTAACTTATCTAGACAAGGTGATGGTCATGAAAAATTTAGACCTAATAATTTATCAAGAATAGTAGTTAGAGCCGCAATGTTTACAAACTTAGGTTTTAATGTTCTTATTCCAGAAAAGACTAGAAATTATATCAATTCAAAATTTGAAAAACCTGTAATAAAATTACCTAAAGATAAAACTTACGAATTACCAGCTTTCGATTTAGTAAGAGCAGCTGTAAACCTAATTATGGCCAGTATTTTAATTTCTATAGCTACATCTATGAAATTACCTCTTTCTACTACTTATGTTACATTTATGGTAGCCATGGGAACATCTTTAGCTGATAGAGCTTGGGGACGCGAAAGTGCTGTTTATAGAGTTGCAGGTGTTTTAAATGTTATTGGAGGATGGTTTTTAACAGCTATCATTGCCTTTACGGCAGCAGCTATAGTTGCTTCTTTAATTTCTTGGCATCAAGCTATGATCCCTGTATTATTATTAGTTGTAATTGCAATGTTAGTAAGAACAACGATCCAATACTCAAAAAAGAACAAAGAAGAAAAGCAACAACAATTTGTAGAGCGTGCAGAATTACTATCTATCAATGAAATTATTGATGAAAGTTCTGAACACATTGCAAACGTAGCTCAACGTGTGAATAAACTATATTCAAACGTTGTTAACGATCTAGCTACTCATGATTTAAATAAATTAAGAAAAACAGAAAAACACGTTTTAAAATTAAATGAGGAGATAGAGAATTTAAAAAACGGTGTGTTTTATTTTATTAAATCGCTAGATGACACTTCTGTAAAAGCTAGTAAGTTTTATATATTAATTTTAAGTTATTTACAAGATGTAACTCAATCTATCAGTTATATTTCTAAAATAACATTTAATCATGTAAACAACAATCACAAAAACCTTAAGAAATCTCAATTAAAAGATCTTAAGAATATTGACAATAAATTAAGTGATTTGCTAACAAAAGTAAACGCGACGTTTGACCAAAAAACTTTTGATAATCTTACCTATATATTAGATGATCAAAAAGATTTAACTTCAGATTTGTATAACTCAATCGAAAATCAAGTTGATAGAATTCGTACAGATGAAACGAGTCCTAAAAACACTACATTATACTTTAGTATTTTACTAGAAACTCAAGATTTAGTTGGAGCCTTAGTTAGTCTTTTAGAAAACTGTAATGAATTTTACATCTCAACAAAATCTACTTCTGTAAGAATGTAAAAAACACACATAATAAATAAAAAAGCCTTCAAATATTTTGAAGGCTTTTTTATTATTTAAAAGAATTTAATATCTCACTAAGAAAATGATTAACATCTGCATTTTTGGTTAATCCTAAACGAACAATTACCATTTCTTGATCTGGTAAAACAAATACATTCTGCCCCTGATAACCATTAAAAGAATACATATTTTTAGGTACATCTGGATATCTTCCTCCTGCATTTAACCAAATCTGTGCTCCATACCAACCATCAGAAGTAGGTGTTGGTGTTGTTGCATATTCTACCCAATCTTTATCAAAAAGAGATTCACCATTCCATTGTCCATTTTTTAAATACAACAACCCGAATTTAGCCCAATCTCTTGCTGTAGCCCAAGAATAAGAAGATCCTACGTAATTTCCCTTCATATCTGTTTCAACAACCATCGAATTCATTCCAATCTTATCTATCAGTTCTTCATACCAAAAATCTAAATATCCTTGATGAGAATCGAATTGCTTTCTAATAATTGCAGACAATACATTTGTGGTTCCTGAAGAATAATTCCAAGTTTCGTTTGGCTTCCCTACCAAAGGCTTATTAATCTGTAACTCTGTAACATCTTCAGCTAAAAACAGCATTTTTGTTACATCAGAAATTGAATTATAATCTTCTATCCACTCTAAACCACTATTCATTTGTAATAAATTATGAATAGTAATATTTTTTCTTTCATCATTAGCCCATTCTAAAAAAGGAGCTTTATCATACACATTTAACCTACCATCACATTGTAAAATTCCCATTACTGTACTCGTAAGACTTTTAGTCATAGACCAACCTAACAACAATGAGTTTTTATCAAAACCATCTGCATATTTTTCAGCTATAATCTTATCCTTATATACAACTAAAAAAGCTCTAGTTTTATAATCATCATTAAACATATCTCCTACTGCTTTGTTTAATTTATCATAATTAACTTCAGCAAAAACAGAATCTATTGGATCTAAATTCCCATAAGGAAAAGGAGTATTATTATTTGGAACTGCTCTTTTAGGAACCAAAGGTTTCTCATCTAAATCGACACCATCAACAACCAAAACACTCCCTAAACCTTCTCTGTAAATCGCTTTTCTAGTTAACAAACCGAAAGCAGAAGCATAAGCCTCTTTTTTATTTTCATCAACGCTATTAGAAGCCAGATCAATTGGCGAAAAATTAGTATCTGTGCTATCTGTAAATTGCAAAGTTCGCTTCGCTAAAAAAACTGACGAAGCTGTATTTTTAGCGGTGTAACCAGCAATAATATTTAATTTCGGATAATTATAGAAGACAGCTACTAGCAGAATAGCTATTAAGAGTAGCAATACTCTTTTAAAAATTCTCATAATTTGGGTCGTTTTCACAAATGTAAGAATTTATCTGTTTGATTGTTCTTTTAATAACATAGCCGTATTTTTGTATAAAATTAATTTCATGCTAGATATCAAAAAAATCCGTGCAGATTTTCCTATTCTTGAAAGAAAAGTGCATGGAAAACCATTAATATATTTCGATAACGGAGCTACATCACAAACTCCAACTGTAGTAATTGATGCTATTGTTGATTATTACTCTAATTACAACGCAAATATTCACCGTGGCGTTCACACTTTAAGTCAAGAAGCCACAGATAAATACGAAGAAGCTAGAATTAAAATTCAAAAACATTTTAATGCTAAGCATGCTTATGAAATCATTTTAACAGCTGGAACTACTGAAAGTGTAAACATAGTAGCCTCAGGATTTTCTTCATTACTACAAGAAGGTGATGAAGTAATTGTTTCAGCATTAGAACATCATTCAAACATTGTTCCTTGGCAAATGATGTGTGAAAAAGCTGGTGCAATTTTACGAGTAATACCAATGGATGAAGATGGTTCTTTACGAATGGATCTTTACGACGAAATGTTAAGCAATAAAACTAAGTTGGTTTTCTGCAATCATGTATCTAATGCATTAGGTACTATAAACCCAATTGAAACTATTATTCATAGAGCTCATAAATTTGGAGCTTATGTTTTAATTGACGGAGCACAAGCTTGTCCACATATTAAACCAGAGGTTCATTCATTTGATGTTGATTATTATGTTGCCTCTGCTCATAAAATGTGCGGACCTACTGGAGTTGGAATTTTATACGGAAAACAAGAACTACTAGAAAAACTACCTCCTTATCAAGGTGGAGGAGAAATGATAGAAACCGTAACTTTTGAAAAAACAACTTACGCTGGTTTACCTCATAAATTTGAAGCAGGAACTCCTAATATTTGTGGAGGAATTGCTTTTGGCGTAGCTATAGATTACATGAACGCTATTGGTTTTGAAAATATCCAAAAAGCAGAACATGAACTTTTAAACTATGCTACAGACAAACTTTCTGATATAGAAGGTTTAAAAATATATGGTACATCTACTAAAACTTCTGTAATATCTTTCAATATAGAAGGAATACACCCTTATGATATTGGTTCTATTTTAGATAAGTTAGGTATAGCGGTTAGAACAGGACATCATTGTGCACAACCTATAATGGACTTTTATAAAATCCCTGGAACTGTAAGAGCATCTTTAAGCTTTTATAACACTAAAGAAGAAATAGATATTATGATAGAAGCTGTAAAAAAAGCCAAAATGATGTTGAGTTAAAACAAAATTTTAAAAAAGATGTTCATTATGAACATCTTTTTTATTTTTATATCATGAAAAAAATCACACTACTCCTTATTATTATAACCTCTTTAAGCTGTGTTTCTCAAAAAGACAATCAAACTTCAACAATTTCAGAAGTTACCTTTAATGCTCACACCAGAGGCGCAATGGAAAATATCAGTTTAATTGATAATACTGTAACCTACAAAGATTACAACACAACAAAAACATACTCTATTACTAAAGTTCAAAAAGAACAACTTCTTGATCTTATAAAAAATTTAGAATTAAAATCTATATCTGAACTTAAAGCTCCTTCCAATAAAAGAGCTACTGATGCTGCTTTACATGCTTCTCTTCAGATAAAAACAACAAATGAGACATATATATCTAGTGATTTTGATCACGATAATCCCCCAAGCGAATTAAAACCTATTGTAGATTTATTAAGAGATTTTGTAAAATAAATATTTACTTTCTTCCAAAATCTGCAGGAATTTCTCCCCATGCTTTGGTTTCCCATTTTAAAATCGGATTAGTAACTGGATTTTCTTTTAACCATGCCTCGGCTCTTTTAATTAAATCTAGCAAATCCTTATTAGCTTCGGTAAAAGTTATATTTGTTCTACATTGTTTCTTTTTTACCCAGGAAATTGCAATTTTAGAATCTGAATATAATGGATAATCAGGAAGCTTTTGCTTTTTTAATAAAGCCAAACCATGAACTAAAGCTAAAAACTCTCCTATATTATTGGTTCCTTGTTTAAAAGGACCTTGAATAAAAATCTGTTTTTTAGTTTTTGTATCTACTCCTCTATACTCTAGTACTCCAGGGTTTCCAGCACATGCTGCATCTACAGATAAACTTTCTAACACAGGAGTTCCATATTTTTCTTTTTCTGAAGCAGACAACTTCTTTTTTGTTGTGTCTTTCCCTTTATATTCATTATAGTTCTTTGTAAATGCAATTTTAGCTTCTTCTTCACTTGAAAAAGCTTTATACTGAGCACCCTCAAATCCAGAAATTTGTTTTTTACAAGTTTCCCATTTATTAAACACGCCTGTTTTTTTACCTTTCCAGACGACATAGAACTTCTTTTTTTTACTCATTCTCAGATAAAATAATATCTTCTATTACTTTAGGATAGTGTTCATATTCTAATTCATGTACTTTTTCTGCAATGTCTTCAGCAGAATCTTGTTCTGTTAATTCAGTTTTAGCTTGAAAAATGATAGCTCCTTCGTCATAATGTTCATTTACATAATGTATTGTTATACCTGTTTCTTGCTCATTATTTTCTTTTACTGCCTTATGAACATGACTTCCATACATTCCTTTTCCGCCATATTTTGGTAATAAGGCTGGATGAATATTGATGATTTTATTCGGAAAATTCTTCACAATTGCTTCAGGAACTTTCCATAAAAAGCCAGCCAAAATAATTAAGTCTGCTTCTTTTTTTAGAAAATCCAGCACTTTATCACCCTTAAAAAACCCCTCTCTATTAAAAACCAAAACATTAACATTCAATCTTTTACACCTATCTAAAACTTTGGCATGCTCGTTGTTAGTAAGCACATGAGTAACCTCACCAGTTGTTTTAGTTTGAAAAAACCCAATAATATTTTCGGCGTTACTACCTGAGCCGGATGCAAAGATGACTATACGTTTCATAATCTTAAAAATAGCTATGTTGTTACTGCAAAAAAACAATAATTATTAATATGAATGTGGTGCTAAGCAAAAGATTTTATATTTTAGACCCCACATTTTTGAGCAAAAATTAGATTAAATTCACAGGATTCGTATTTTTGCCTCGATTTTAAATTTAAAAATTACAAAATTATGTCAGACATTGCATCAAGAGTAAAAGCAATTATCGTTGATAAATTAGGAGTAGACGATAACGAAGTAACTAACGAAGCTAGTTTTACTAACGACTTAGGAGCAGATTCGTTAGATACTGTTGAGTTAATCATGGAGTTTGAAAAGGAATTTGATATTCAAATCCCAGACGATCAAGCAGAGAACATCGCTACAGTTGGTCAAGCAATTAGCTATATTGAAGAAGCAAAAAAGTAAATTAATTACATATGCAATTAAAACGAGTTGTCGTAACTGGACTTGGCGCATTAACGCCTATAGGAAACAATATTGAACAATACTGGAATAGCTTAGTTAACGGAGTTAGCGGGGCTGCACCTATAACATACTTTGATGCTGCCAAGTTCAAGACTCGTTTCGCATGTGAGCTTAAGAACTTCGATGTCAAAGATTACATCGACAGAAGAGAAGCTCGTAGAATGGATCGATTCACTCAGTATGCTATGGTAGCTTCAGATGAAGCTATTAAAGATGCAGATTTAAATATCGACCAACTTAACAAATATAAAGTTGGAGTAATTTGGGGAGCTGGTATTGGAGGTTTAGAAACTTTCCAGAATGAAGTGATAAACTTTGCAGCTGGAGATGGAACACCAAAATTTAACCCTTTCTTTATTCCAAAAATGATTGCAGATATTGCACCTGGTAACATTTCTATAAAACATGGTTTTATGGGACCTAACTACACCACTGTATCTGCTTGTGCTTCATCTGCTAACGCAATGATAGACGCACTAAATTATATTCGTTTAGGTCACTGTGACGTTATTGTTACTGGTGGTAGTGAAGCTGCTGTTACCATTGCTGGTATGGGTGGGTTTAACGCTATGCACGCTTTATCTAAACGAAATGAAAGTCCTGAATCTGCTTCTAGACCTTTCGATGCCGAAAGAGATGGATTTGTTTTAGGTGAAGGTGCTGGAGCATTAATCCTAGAAGAATACGAACACGCAAAAGCTCGTGGTGCTAAAATTTATGCAGAAGTTATTGGAGGAGGTATGTCTTCAGACGCTCACCATATGACCGCTCCACATCCTGAAGGGTTAGGAGTTATTGCTGTAATGAAAAACTGTCTTGAAAACGCAGGTATTAACCCAGAAGATGTTGATCATATTAACACTCATGGAACTTCTACACCTCTTGGTGATGTAGCTGAATTAAAAGCTATTTCTGAAGTATTTGGAGATCATGCTAAAAACATTAATATTAACTCTACAAAGTCTATGACAGGACACTTACTTGGTGCTGCTGGAGCTATTGAAGCTATTGCTTCACTATTAGCTATGAAGCATGGTATTGTGCCTCCTACTATAAATCATAGTACTCCTGATGAAAATATTAATCCAGACCTAAATCTTACTTTAAACAAAGCTCAAGAAAAAGAAATCAACGTAGCTTTAAGTAACACTTTTGGTTTTGGTGGACATAACGCATGTATCGCATTTAAAAAATATAAGCAATAATTAATTAGTAATCCATATGAATTTTCTTCGTAAAATAGTTAGACCTAAAACTAAAGAGGACGAAGAATTTTTTTATGAACTTAAATCTTTACTTAACTTTAAACCTATTGTTCTTAATCATTATAAAAAGGCCTTTATCCATAGATCTTTAAAAATGACTGACAACAAAGGGAAACCTATTAATTATGAGCGTTTAGAGTTTTTAGGCGATGCCATATTAGGCTCTGTAATAGCATCTTTTTTATATAAAGAAGCTCCTAGAGGTAATGAGGGATACTTAACTCAAATGCGCTCTAAAGTAGTTAGTAGAGAAAATTTAAATAAATTAGGTAAAGAACTCGATTTAATTCGTTTTGTTAAAAGTAATATTAACCAAAATCAAGTGGGAGAAAATATTCATGGTAATATTTTTGAAGCTTTAATAGGTGCTATTTACTTAGACAGAGGTTACAATTATTGCCACCAGTTTATATATGACCAAGTTATTTTCCCTTATATAGATCTTCAACAACTGGAAAACAAAATTACAAGCTACAAAGGTTTTATTATCGAATGGTGTCAAAAAACAAAAAGAAAATATGCCTTTGAAAGTTATGAAGATTCAGGAAATCAAAATCAAAAACATTTTAGTGTTCGTGTAATTATTGACGGACAAAAAATAGCGAAAGGACGAGCTACTTCAAAAAAGAAAGCTGAAGAGATGGCAGCCAAGCGAGTTTACTATGCTTTTCAGAATCAAATAACTAATTCATAATAAGCATACAAGAAATCGTTTTCGTTAATTTCATATTATTTTCACATTACATTCTGTAAATTAGCATAAATTATTTTATGCAAATTCATTCACTTACATTAGATGATTTTTCATCTACTGATTATATTTTAATTGGTATTCATAGTCCGGTAGAAGACTATCGTTTAGCGTATCTTTTGAATTTACATTTGCAACTTAATTTAAAACGATCAGACTTTGATATTGATGTTACAAAAGGTAATATCGATGCCTTTTTTTCACTTTATGAATTCACTCATAATGCAACAGAAAACTCTTGGTATCTTATATCAAACTATCATAAAAATAAAGTTGCAGGAAATAATTTAAGTTTATTTTCAGAAAGTCAAACAGTAACATTTTTGCTTCCTGAAAGGAAAAAAGTAGATTATTTTTTAAAACTGGAGGGAGATTTTAATTCTATGACAGTTAATAAAACCATAGAATCAATAAATAAAATTCCACAAATAGTCACTTCTTATTCCATAGACACAAACAAACTAAAATCTAAAGAGTCTTTAATTTTTTAACCTATGCCACACAACAAAAAAACGAAAATTGTTGCCACGTTGGGACCTGCAACCAATACAAAAGAAATTCTTGCTAAAATGGCGGAAGCTGGTGTGAATGTATTTAGAATAAACTTTTCTCACGCAGATTATGATATTGTAAAGGAACGTGTACAACAAATACGCGAAATAAATGAAGAAAACGGATACAATGTCGCAATTTTAGCTGATTTACAAGGCCCAAAACTAAGAGTTGGTGTTATGGAAGATGGTGTAGAAGTTAAAGCCGGAGACACCTTTATTTTCACCACAGAAAAATGTACAGGTACAAAGGAAAAAGCTTTTATGACATATAAACGCTTCCCAAAAGATGTTAAACCTGGAGAAAACATTCTTGTTGATGATGGAAAATTACTTTTTGAAGTAGTTTCTACAGACAAAGAAAAAGAGGTTATTACCAAAGTAATCAACGGAGGTCCTTTAAAGTCTAAAAAAGGGGTTAACTTACCTAATACAGATATTTCTTTACCTGCACTTACTGAAAAAGATAAAAAAGATGTTGTTTTCGCTTTAGAACAAGAAGTAGATTGGATTGCTTTATCTTTTGTTAGAAACCCTGAAGATTTGAGAATGCTTCGAGATTTGATTAAACAAAAATCAAGATACCGCGTACCTGTAATTGCTAAAATTGAATAGCCTGAAGCAGTAGAATATATAGATGCATTAATTCCATATTGTGATGGATTAATGGTAGCTAGAGGTGATTTAGGTGTAGAAGTTCCTATGCAAGATGTGCCTCTAATACAAAAGAGTTTAGTTAGAAGAGCTAAAAAAGCAAGAATACCTGTTATTATTGCTACTCAAATGATGGAAACTATGATAGAAAATAGCGTTCCTACGAGAGCAGAGGTAAATGATGTGGCAAACTCGATTATGGACGGTGCAGATGCAGTAATGTTATCTGGTGAAACTTCTGTTGGAGCTCATCCTATAAAAGTTATTCAGAAAATGACAGAGATTATTGGAAGTGTTGAATTCTCTCCATTAATTAAAGTTCCTGTAGAGCCACCACACGTAAGAACAAACCGTTTTATTACCAAGTCTGTATGTCACCATGCTGCATTGATGGCTGATGATATAAAAGCTTCTGCAATATCAACTTTAACAAATAGTGGATATACAGCATTTCAAATATCTGCTTGGAGGCCTAAATCTCACGTAATTGCTTTTTCTTCTGAAAAGAGAATTTTAGGTAAATTAAATCTTTTATGGGGAGTTAGAGCTTACTATTATGATAGAGATTTAAATACAGATGATACTGTTAAAGATATAAACGAAATTATTAAAGAGAAAAACTTTGTAAAAACTGGTGATTTTGTAATCAATTTAACTTCAATGCCCGTTGAAGAAAGAGGTATGGTAAACACCTTAAGGGTTTCTCAAATAGATTAAAAATAGAAAAAGCCCGTAATTTAATTACGGGCTTTTTATTTTATAAATGCTAAAACAAAATTTCTAGTCAGCTAGAATAATTGCCTTATTATCTTTTATTTCAATTGTTCCAGAATTGATCGCTAAAGTTAGTACTTTATCATCTGCTGGTAATTTTTCAATACTACCATGTAAATCATCAAATACTAAATGACTTTGATTGTGAACATGTACTTTAACTACCCCTTCATTCAAAACAGACACTATCGGTGCGTGATTGTTTAAAATTTGGAACTCTCCATTTACACCAGGAACTACAACAGAATCAATTTCTGATGAAAAAACAACTGCTTCAGGAGTAACGATTTCTAAAAACATAATTAACTATTAAATAATTAATATTAAGCTTCTGCTAACATTTTCTCACCAGCTTCAATTGCATCATCAATTGAACCTCTTAAGTTAAATGCTGCTTCAGGATATTTATCTAACTCACCATCCATGATCATATTAAATCCTTTGATTGTATCTTTAATATCTACTAATACTCCAGGAATACCAGTAAATTGTTCAGCAACATGGAATGGTTGGGATAAGAAACGTTGAACACGACGAGCTCTATGTACTACTAATTTATCTTCTTCAGATAATTCTTCCATACCTAAAATCGCGATAATATCTTGTAACTCTTTATAACGTTGTAATAACTCTTTTACTCTTTGTGCACAATTATAGTGCTCATCACCTAAAATTTCTGGAGTTAAGATTCTAGAAGTAGAATCTAATGGATCTACCGCTGGATAAATACCTAACTCAGCAATCTTACGAGATAATACTGTAGTTGCATCTAAGTGAGCAAACGTTGTTGCTGGTGCTGGATCCGTTAAATCATCTGCAGGTACATAAACTGCCTGTACAGAAGTAATAGATCCTTTCTTTGTAGAAGTAATACGCTCTTGCATAGCTCCCATCTCAGTAGCTAATGTTGGTTGATAACCTACAGCGGAAGGCATACGTCCTAATAATGCTGATACCTCAGATCCTGCTTGAGTAAAACGGAAGATGTTATCAACGAAGAATAATACATCTTTTCCTTGATCTTCTCCTGCTCCATCACGGAAATATTCAGCTATAGTTAATCCAGATAATGCAACACGTGCACGTGCACCTGGTGGCTCATTCATTTGTCCAAATACGAAAGTAGCTTTAGAATCTCTCATTGTAGCTTTATCTACTTTAGATAAATCCCATCCTCCTTCTTCCATAGAATGCATGAAATCATCACCGTATTTGATAATTCCAGATTCTAACATCTCTCTTAATAAATCATTTCCTTCACGAGTTCTTTCTCCTACACCAGCAAAAACAGATAAACCTCCGTGCCCTTTTGCGATATTGTTAATTAACTCCTGAATTAATACAGTTTTACCTACTCCTGCACCTCCAAATAATCCAATTTTACCTCCTTTTGCATAAGGTTCAATTAAATCGATAACTTTAATACCTGTAAATAAAACTTCTGTAGAAGTAGATAATTCCTCAAACTTAGGAGCTTGACGGTGAATTGGTAAACCATCTTTTCCTGTTCTTGGTAATTCACCTAAACCATCAATTGCTTCTCCAGTTACATTAAATAAACGTCCATAGATATCATCTCCGATTGGCATTTGAATAGGATTTCCTGTAGCTAATACTTCCTGACCTCTTTGAAGACCATCTGTAGCATCCATTGATATTGTACGAACAGTATCCTCACCAATGTGTTGTTGAACCTCTAAAACTAATGTAGTACCGTCAGTTTTTTTAATTTCTAATGAATCATAAATTTTTGGTAACTCTGAATTTTCAGTGTTAAACTCAACATCGATAACCGGACCAATAATCTGAGAAACTTTACCTTTTATTGTAGACATTACTTTTTGTAATTAAGTTATTGTATTTATTAAGTGCTATTTATCTCACTTTTCAGAGCGCAAAGGTAATTTTTTTATAACAAAATAAAAAAGCTTTCTTAACAATTTTAATAAAAAAAAAAGCTTCGCAAATTGCGAAGCTTTTTTGATCTATTTAAGATGTTTAAAAATTACTTTTTCAAGTTAATTTCTACACGTCTGTTTTGTGCTCTACCAGCTCTAGTCTTGTTAGTAGCGATTGGGTAATCTTCACCAAATCCTACAGAAGATAATCTGTTTGAAGGAACTCCTGATCTACCTACTAAGTAATCTACAACAGCTTTAGCTCTTCTTTCTGATAATCTTAAGTTAGAAGAAGCTTTACCAGCGCTATCTGTGTGACCTTCTACATTGAAGTTAGCATCTGGATATTCTTTCATAATCTTAGCGATTAACTCTAATTTACCAGTTACACCTGGTCTGAAAGAAGATCTTCCTGAGTTAAAGTAGATAGCTCTTGCAAACTCATTTAATTTAGCTTTAGCTTCTTCAGTAATTACTGGTTTTGGCTCTGGACAACCTTGTCTTGAAGCAACACCTGCAACGTCTGGACACTTATCTACATTATCCTTAATTCCATCATTATCTTTATCTCCCCAAGGACATCCACCGTTTTCAGCTGGACCTGCTTCGTTAGGACACTTATCTTTATTGTTAGCGATACCGTCACCGTCAGCATCTGGACATCCGTTCATTGCTTTAGTTCCAGCTTCAGTTGGACATGCATCATCTTTGTCAGCGATACCATCACCGTCAGCATCAGGACATCCGTTTAAAGCAGCTAATCCAGCTTCTTCAGGACATGCATCATCAGAATCTTTGATACCATCACCATCAGCATCAGGACATCCGTTGAATTCTTTTAATCCAGCAATCTCTGGACATGCATCATTCTTATCGTAAACACCGTCACCGTCAGTATCTTTTCCACCAAAACGGAAAACTAAACCTAAACTGTGTTGGAAGTGATCTCTTACTTTATCAGCAAATTCTTTCTTACCACCTGTTTGGAAGCTTAAACCTAAGTTATCATTGAACCAAGTATTGAATCCGAAACCAGCATTTAAAGTTCCTTCTCCTACATCTCCTAAGTTAGTGTAACCACCACCTAAGTATACGTAAGGATCAAACCATGCAGTGTCTCCAATTAAATGGTTAACATCCCACTTAGCATTTAAATCAGCAGACCAGTATAATAAATCTGAATCATTTTCTGACACTACTGTTTTCACCTTGTTTAAAGATCCTGCTAATTGTAATGTAAATCCATCACTTAAATATCTTTCTGCAGTAATTCTAGAAATTGAAGGTAAAGTATTACTTGCCCACTCACTAGTACCAATGTAATCTTGTACATAGTCACCGAATTCAGATGGAATTCTAACATCAATGGTATTAATACCGAAACCTACAACCCAAGGATTGTTTTCATCTTGTGCGTTAACATTACTAAATGTTAAAAACGCAAACATAGCTAGCATAGCTAATTTTAATCGTTTCATTATCAAAAATTTAAATTAAAAGTTCGTTTATATATAACGCAAATGTAAGTTCTTAAAACTTATTTACAAAAGCAAATCTACAAAAACTTATAAAAAAAACAAGTTTTTGTTCGTCTTTTACGAAATAACACTTAACGCTTTTCCTACTTTTACAAATGCATTTATTGCCTTATCTAAATGTTCTTTTTCGTGAGCTGCAGATAATTGTACTCGAATTCTTGCTTGCTCTTTTGGAACTACAGGATAAAAGAACCCTATCACATAAATCCCTTCTTTTAAAAGTTCATTTGCCATTACTTGAGAAAGCTTTGCATCATACAACATTACTGGCACGATAGCTGCATCTGCACCTACCAAATCAAAACCAGCTTTTTCCATTTCTGATCTGAAGTAATTTGTATTCCATTCTAATTTATCTCTTAGAGAAGTATCGTTAGACAACAGATCAAAAACCTTTAATGAAGCTCCAACAATTGCTGGCGCTAGTGAGTTAGAAAACAAATATGGCCTTGATCTTTGACGTAAAATTTCTATAATTTCTTTTTTACCAGTAGTGTAACCTCCCATAGCTCCACCTAAAGCTTTCCCTAAAGTTCCAGTAATGATATCTATTCTACCCATTACTCTCTTTAACTCTAATGTACCTCTACCAGTTTCCCCAATAAAACCTGCAGCATGACATTCATCTATCATAACCATTGCATCGTATTTATCAGCTAAATCACATATCTTGTCTAATTCAGCAACGATACCATCCATAGAGAATACTCCATCAGTAACAATGATTTTAAACCTATGATTTTGTTTATTTGCTTCAATTAATTGTTCTTCTAATGAAGCCATATCATTATTATTATAACGATAGCGTGCCGCTTTACATAAACGGACACCATCGATAATAGAAGCATGATTTAAACTATCAGAAATAATAGCATCTTCTTTTGTTAATAATGGTTCGAAAACACCTCCGTTTGCATCAAAAGCTGCTGCATATAAAATTGTGTCTTCAGTTTGATAAAACTCAGCAATTTTAGCTTCTAAATCTTTATGAATATCTTGAGTTCCACAAATGAAACGCACAGAAGACATTCCGAAACCATGCGTATCCATAGTATCTTTAGCTGCCTGAATTACTTCTGGGTGATTTGACAAACCTAAATAATTATTTGCACAAAAGTTAATTACTTCTTCACCTGTAGAAATCTTAATTACAGCATCTTGTGAAGATGTAATGATACGCTCTGTTTTATATAATCCAGCATCTTTAATATCCTGAATTTCTTTTTGTAAATGTTCTTTTATTTTTCCGTACATGGCTTGTTTGTTTGTGTGGTAAAATTATGCAATTTCTTCCACTAAAATTTCATCATTTATATATATCAATATTTTTTTATCTACCTTGAAATTCAACTGACCTAAATCGTTGGCGTATTTATTAATTTGATGCACATGTGAACGATCAGGTTTTCCTGTTTTGTAATCAATAACAGTTACCATATTATTATAGAATACTAAGCGATCTGGAATAATAATTTCATCCATATCGTTTCGTATTTCTCTTTCGTTAACAACCGTTACCTCGTCAGAATAAAAGTAAGTCAGTTTAGGATGATTGATGATATCTCGAATTCGAACAGCAAGATTATCTAAAACCTCTACATCAAAATCACCTTTACTCTTATAAAAATTTAAAATTTCATCTACATCTTCGCTCGTTTTTATCTTCGATAAAATATCATGCGTAATGTTTCCGTAAGCAACAGCTTCTTCTGCATCAGTATTCCAAACTTTCGATGCACTTGACAACAAGACAATATTATGATCTTGCCAAGAAGTAGAAATAAATTGATCTTGTAATTTCAGCTTATTCGTATCAACAACAACTTTCTCACTATTTCTTTTTGATTCTCCAAAAACATATTCATTTACATCCTTTTCCCATCTTCCGACTTTTTTCAAATAAGAAATAAAAGCTCCAGAATAATAATTCATATTTTCACCTGATTTGGTTAATCTTTTTTCCGTGATAATATGTAATTGTTCTACCGATCTTGTTAATGCAACATATAATAGGTTGAAATTATCCAACTCTAACTCTTGTCGTTGTTGATGATAAATTTCTTTTCCTAAATCATTGATATATTCGAGACTTTTACTGTAATCGATAAGTAACTCTTCAAAACCTAAAAAGTCGTTTGATAAATTATGAAACCAAACTTTAGGTTTTACTTGTCGATAAATATCTAAATCGAAAGGAAAAATAACCACAGGAAACTCTAAACCTTTGGATTTATGAATCGTCATTATTTTAACCGCTTCAGATTCGTCTGGCGTTGCAATACTTAGGTTATCTTTTTTTGAACTCCAAAAATCTAGGAAATCTTGAATCGTAACACCTCTTCCTTGTTGATCTAAAACCAAATCAAGAAAAAATTGAACGTAAGCATCTGATGTTTCTAATAACGAAAATCCACGGATGATATATTCTATCTTTTCGTAGAAAGGCAACGTATTAAAAAGCTCTAACTTGAAATTCGTTCCTAAACCATTTAACAACTCTATGAAAGTTGGTAAATTACACTTCACCTTGTCTGTTAGAAATGTATGTAGATCACTATCTATTTTTAAATGTTTATGGAGGAAACATAGTAATTCGAATCGGTTTTGCTCGTCATTAGGATATAAAATTAATTTCAAGAAATTAATAATGAATAACACCTTATTACTATTCGCTAACAACAATGTTTCAGATGAAACTATGGGAATTCCTTTTTCGGATAAATAATTCGCAACAGCAATTCCTTCTTTTTTCTTGCGAACTAAAACAGAAATTTCACTTAAAGCGTATTCCTTCTGTAACTCTACAATTTGCTGATAAACTTTTTCTGGATATTTATTTTTCTCTTCTTCTTTATCTTCTTTCTTTTCTAAAAACGAAATACTAACACAACCTCCTGCTTTACTATTTTCTTGTTGCTGATTTCCTTCTATAAATAACTCTTTATAATTCGGATTAGAAAATAAGGTGGCTACATGCTGGAAAAAATCGTTATTGAAATTGATAACTTCAGAATAACTTCTAAAGTTTCTTCCTAAAAGCTTTAATTCTTTTTCAATATTGAAAGTTACATTTTCAGAAGAACTTAAATTGATTAACTGTTCTGCTTTTCCTCCACGCCATCTATAAATCGCTTGCTTTGCATCTCCTACCAATAGTAAGCTACTGCTTTCTTGTGCTAACGCATTATCTATTAAAGGAATTAAATTTTGCCATTGCAAGATTGAAGTATCTTGCATTTCATCAATAAAATAATGCATGAAACGCTGACCAATTCTTTCATATATATATGGTGTAGGTTGATCTTTAATATGATCTGAAATTAATTGATTGAATTCAGCATTTAATCGAATATTATTTTCTTCTTTAATGGTATTTAATTCCTTATTGACATTATTTAACACCGCTAATGGAACCAAACTTTTTAAAGCTAATTGTTGCAATAATACATCTTGAAAAATCTTTTCTGATTCAAAATATAGATTCAAAAGTTCTGGAAGAATTCCGTCGATTGCAGATTTGATATCTTCAGATTTTGATTTTGAATAGAACATATTTTCTTCTATTCTTTCTTTCAGTTTACTTTGATCAAAAAATTTAGCTTGTAACGGGGCTTTTTGTAAGGCAATAAAATGTTTAGGAATTAAAGAATAATAGAAGTCTTTATGATCGAGATTCATAGTAGCAATTACTTCTAATCCTCTTGCTCCTATTTCTTTCAATCTTTTTACTGCTTCCTTTTTACTTTTCTTTAGCTTATCTTGTAAAGCATTAAAATCTCCAACAGTTTTCTGACTTAATTTCCTGAAATGCTTCACATCATCTTCTCTCAGTAAAACCTTAGAAAACTCTTTCAACTCAAAAGAAACATCCCAAGATTTATCCTCGTCTATTTTCGATGCAGAATATTCAATTAAAAGTTTCGTAATATCGTTTCGAACACCAATTTTAGAGACTAAAATATCAACTGCTTCATTCAGCAATGAAACTGCATCCATTTCAACTTCAAAATTTAAAGTTAGTCCAAGATCATAAGCGAAATTCTTAATAATCTTATGTGTAAAACTATCGATAGTAGTAATTGAAAATGCAGAATAGTTTTGAAGAATCGCATTTAAAACCTTCTGACTTCTTTCTCTAATTATAGTTACATCAATTGGAGTTTCTTGCAAGATCAATTCTAGCATATCTGTAGACTCTCCATTAGAAAAAGCGTTTAAGTTTTTCAACACTCTTTCTTTCATTTCTCCCGCCGCCTTATTCGTAAATGTTACTGCTAAAACTTTTTGAAAGTAAAAGATATCTTTCGACTGTAATAAAATCTTAAGATATTCTTTAACAAGCGTAAACGTTTTTCCGCTACCTGCTGAAGCATTATATATTTGAAAAACAGATGTATCTTGCACGTACTAAATTTTATGCAAGGTAAATAAAAATTACCCTAAATAAATAGGGTAATTTTAATATTTGAGCTACTGTAATTCTCTAATTAGTTTAGAATTGATTCTTATAAAATCGTCGTTTTTTGCTTTTTTTGATAACGCTAAAGCTCGTTTTGCTGAATCTAAAGCTGCTGTTTTTCTATTTAAATCTTTAAGTATTAAAGCTTCTCTTGTTACTTGAAAGAATAAAGCTTTACTCGAACTCGTAACTTTTTGAACATAATCTAAAGCTTTGTTTAAATCTGTTTTTGTGTCATGTAAATAAACTGCCGCTCTAAAATAATCGTTGTTACTAGGACCAGATAAGGTCTTATCTATTGATTTTAATATTTCTTTCTGTTCATCTAACTCTAAAGGAATTACAACTCTTGTCGTTTCCCATTCAATAAAAAGCTTAGCGCTGTTTAACGTAATATCTTGTAAATGGATGTCTAAAGTTTCTACGTTAGATAACATTTTATTTACTGGAACTTGAATCGTAAACAATGGTTCTTCCTTTACATAATTTGTCCATCTAGAACTAGAATAGTTAAACCATTTTATTTCCCAACTATTTTTATTCGGGTAACTCAACAACGTGTAACTTCCTTTTTCTAATAATTGACCGTTTACTTTTACTGGTTTTGAAAACGATATTTTCGTAGCTGCATTTGCTCCTGTTCTCCATACTTGATAAAACGGCAATAATTCTCCAAAAATTTTTCTTCCTCTTTTACTTGGCCTCGAATATTCTATAGTAATTTCTGAAAGTCCGACACTTTGAGTGCTTACAGATTTTGGACTTAAACTTGGTGTTTTTATTTGTCCAAATACTACTGCATTGACGAAAAGAAATAGAATGATAATTTTATGTTTCATTTTTTACTGATTTTTATTGAAATATGCTGATGGTGATACTCCCATCAAGTTTTTAAATGATTTATTAAATGTTGTTTTTGAATTGAATCCAGCTTCTTGAGCTAATCCAAAAAATGTGAGCTGTTTTCCTTTTTCTGATTCTGCTAATTGTACAAACTCTTTTATTCGGTAGTAATTGACATATTCGAAGAAATTCATTCCTATATTTTCATTCAATAATCGTGATAATTCCGGACTATGAACTCCTAACATTTCGGCTAATTCCTTTTTTAAAAGCTTATTGTTTAAATATGGTTTCTTCTCAAGCATTAATTGTTCTAAATCTACTTTTAATCGTTCTAAGTCTTGAACACCTAATTTTGATTGCTGATACTTTTTCTCTTTTAATTCTGGGATTGATTGTAACACTTTTGGATTCAACATTAAGTAATAGGTAATAAAGAAAATGATGAATGTGAAAATCAACCAAATGTATGGTCTTGAATTTCGCTCTAACATTGGAAATCCTAAGAAACTGGTTAAAAATAAAATCAACCAAACCAGTAAACACCCCCCTGTTATTACAAGAAAATTCTTTAAGAACTTTGTGTGCGGAACATAAAAGATCTAAAAACTTTAACGCCCAAAAACCAATACCAAATGTTTACGACTAACCCCACAGCATGACACATATAAATAACATGCATTAACGGAACAATTTTATTTCTTGCTAATTGGGTTTCTCTAGATGGCAAAATAAAATAACTTAAGATGAATATTGAATAGAAGAAACCTGGCAGGTAATGCACTATATCTTTCTTTATAAACTTTTGTTTATGCAACACAGATCTTACAAAAAGGAAAATAGTTGGACCGAATAGCAAGGCAGAAAACTCCGACATAGCAATTAGTCTAAAATTCTTATTGAAAAAACCACCACTATGCAAAACTTTACCTAAAAAACCTACAGAGAGAACAGCAATTAAAATCAACATGAAACTATTTATATACGCTCTCTTTTTTAAAGAAATAAAATAAATACTAATGATTAACAGACTTTGGAAAAATCCAAAATAAATAAGTTGATTAAGTATCGTTTGCATATTTTTTGTGGTGAATTTAATCAATTACAAATTGATGTATATGTTTTAAATCTTTATACGTTGATAATGAATGTTGCTTAAAAAAAGATTGAAACGCTTGTTTAGTTTCCCAAGTTACAATCGTAATTAAAGTTGGATTATAATAATAACCTAAAGGAGATTTTCCGTTTGTAAGTTTTATAACAATTTTTCCTCCTGATTTTTCAACTTCTTGAATCCATTCTTTTATAAATTTTTCATTCTTCTTATCCTTCTTCCAAAACGAGGTTACTACATTATATTTTTTTCGATCAATCTCAAATTTAATGTCATTTTGTATTTCATAATACGCTAATTCAAAATGGGTAAACAACCTTCTTCTTTGCTCATGAAAATCTGGAACTTCTTTTTCAACAACATTTAAAAACTGCTCTCTTTTCACAATATTTTCCCACTTTCCAAAGATCAAACTCTTCGGAAGATAACTTCCTAAAATTAGTTCACCTGTTTTGAATCCTTTCTGCGGAGTGAAGGAATATTTAACTCCCACAGGAAAAATAGTTTTCTTATAGCGATCGAACAACTTGTTAAAATCTTTCTTGGTATTACTAATTAAAAGCATATCTAACACCTCTCCTTTTTTAAATTCGTACTGTTGAACATTTTTTTGTGCGTAGAAATTACTAATCAAAAGCAACAACAATACAACCATCAATTTTAATTTCATTTTTTCTGTTTTAAAATTTTCATCAAAACAAAAACAAGCTTCTTTTAAAAACAATTTTTTGATGTACGCATACGGTATATGTACCTATAACACACAGGAGTTGTTGCAAACTCTACATTTTATAACAATTTGTTAAATCCGTTTTCATTTTAAAATTCTCATCTCATTTTTGAATATATTCGTGTAACAAACAAACCTAAATAACTATAATGAGCAGTATCTTAAAAATTGGAATGGCGCAAATTTCTCCTGTTTGGCTGAACAAAGAAAAGACCATTGATAAAGTGAAATCTTACATTCTTCGAGCAGCAGATGAAAATTGTGATCTTGTGATATTTGGTGAAGGATTATTACCTGGATATCCATTTTGGTTATCGATAACTAATGGTTCTGAATTCAATTCACAAATCCAAAAAGAGATACATGCTCATTATATCAAGAATTCAGTTCAGATTGAAAAAGGCGATTTAGATGATATCTGCAAAATCGCTAAAGAAAAATCAATCGCTATTTATTTAGGTATTATTGAAAGAGCAGCTAACAGAGGAAATCACAGTTTGTATTGTTCACTTGTTTACATTAATGAATTAGGAGAAATTAAATCTGTTCACAGAAAATTACAACCAACATACGAAGAACGATTAACTTGGTCTCCTGGAGACGGACATGGATTACAAGTTCACTCATTAAAAGACTTCACAGTTGGTGGTTTAAATTGTTGGGAAAACTGGATGCCATTACCAAGAACTGCTTTATATGCTCAAGGTGAAAATTTACATGTTGCTGTTTGGCCTGGTGCAGAAAGAAACACTTTCGATATCACAAAGTTTATCGCTAAAGAAAGTAGATCTTTTGTAGTTTCTGTTAGTGGATTTATGAGTATTGAAGATTTTCCTAAAGACACACCTAACTATGATGCTATTGTAAAAAATGCTCCAGAAGTTTTAGCAAACGGAGGATCTTGTATTGCTGGTCCAGATGGTGAATGGGTAATTCCGCCAGCTACAGGAAAAGAAGGACTTTTTACTGGAGAAATTGATTTTCAGAAAGTGTTAGAAGAACGTCATAATTTTGATTGTGTCGGACATTATTCTCGACCAGATATTACAAAACTCACTTTAAACACAGAAAGACAATCTATTATTGATTTTTCCAACTAATTATTTATGAGCTTAAAAGATTTAAATACCGCTTTACTACTTGTTGATATTC
>ERZ1740052.44-NODE-44-length-44947-cov-14.549029_pt1 | contig 44947 bp, 29 predicted proteins | sample MGYA00581750_ERZ1740052 | MGnify/ENA primary metagenome ERZ1740052 (study PRJEB43018, sample SAMN04849743) | marine metagenome | isolation source: floating plastic debris | place: Pacific Ocean | collected 2008-08-30 | study: EMG produced TPA metagenomics assembly...
TTGCATCCCCTTTACATTTAACGTCTTGTTTTGTAAATGTAACTTCAACTACTGGGTTCTCTTTTAATTCTGCTTCCGAAGGAATGATACCTCCTGAAGCATCTTTTGTTATTGCTACATTTCCATTAACATCCGTAACAATTAACTTATAAGTGCCGGCAACATCAGTTAATACTTCTGAAGTTTCTACTACTGTAGCTAAATCATTTGTATTATACCATTGGTATTCATAATATGGCTTCCCTGATGCATCTGTAAAAGGCACTCCTCCATTTGCTGATGCATTAATAATTCCTTTTTCGCCATTACATCTTATAAAAGAAGGGTTTGGTGAAAAACTAACCAATAATTGTTCTGGTTGTTTGATAGTAAACTCTTTCGTTTCAGTACAACTATTAGCATCTTTAATCGTCATTACATATATAATTCCTGTTTCTGATCCTGCTAAACCTGTTACTGTACTTGTTGTTCCTAATACTGTCGTACTTCCTTTTTCTACTAAATAATATTCGTAATACGAACCCGAAGCATTTGTAAACGGTGTTCCATCTTTTGCAGTTACTGAAATACTTCCATCTGATACTCCAAAACCTGTTGCATCACTTGCTGATGAATTTGCGTTATCAAACGCTAATTTTGTTGGTTCTGTTAACGTGAAGTTTAATATTTTTTCTGTTCCATCAGTTTCTTTTGGAGAACAATTATTTTGATCTAAAATTTTAACTTCATAATTACCTTCTAGTAAATTTGGAATAAGCGTGCTTTTACCAGAAGTAAACGGAATTTTTGCACTCTCAGCTCCTCCATCTTTTTTATAAAAATATCTATATGTACCTGTTCCTCCTTTTACTTCTATCTGTATAGAACCAGTTTCTCCGAAACATTCAATTTTATTTTCCCTAGTATTAAGATTATTTATTGTTATTGGATCTGGCGCTCTTAAAATGAAATCATTTACTGGATATTTTTTTACTACAACATTATTATTATTTGTCATTTCAACCTCAACACCATAATCACCTGATTCTAAATCTGAGATAGTTAATTGGTTAGACGCTTTAAAGTTTAAGGAACCATCTGCATTCTTTTCGTACCAAGAATAACTATATTTACTTGGCGTTGCTCCTTTAATTTCAACAGTTAAGCTTCCGTCAACATCTCCAAAACAATTCAATTCTCCGAATGGAGATAAAGAAATATTTATTTCTAGTCTTGCTGGCTCTTCTATCATGAAATCTCTTATGATTTTACAACCAGTTCCGTTTCTGTCTGTTACTTCTAATGTATATTTTCCAGCTTTAACATCTATTAAGTCTTTGTTTGAACCTACAACATTGTTAGACTCATCTGTCCATTTGTATCTATAATTTCCCCAACCACCTGAAATATTCATTCTAATTTTACCATCTGGTTGAACTTCAGTTGGTAAATCTTGAATATTGATTGTTAAGTTGACGGGTGCACCATTATTAGTGACTGATAATGCATTGGTTGGCTCTTCTATTTCTGTATCTGAACTAATTATACTACAGCTTTTACTGTCCGTAACTGTTAAATTATAAATTCCTGCTTTAGCATTATTCCCCGTAAAATCTCTAGATGTACTTAAAACTGTACTACTTCCTTTTCTTCTCCATTGATAAGTGTACGGACCAACTCCTCCAGAAACTGGGAATGTAATTCCTCCATTTCCTCCTTTACATTTAGCATCTGTTATTCCTGAGGTTCCAAGTTGTATTGGTGGATTATCAGTAATTATTATTGACGCTCTTTCTTCTGTTTCAACAACACTTCCAGCAACAATCACAGAAACTTTTACCCTATACTCTCCTGCTCTAATACCACTAGTAAATGTATACGTTGTTACTGACGGATTCGTATTTTCTGTTTTAAATGGAGTTGTTGCATTTTTTTTAAATAATTCAAATCGGTATGTCGGTTGAAAACCACCACTAGCTGTTACACTAATTGTTCCGGTAGCTTCACCATTACAATCAACATTTGTTGAGTTTACAGAATTAATTACTAAAGGTGCAGGATCAATAATTGAAATTGTTCTATTAGTAGTACAAACTCCTGTATTATCTACTATAGTTAATTTATAAGTACCTTTTTTTAAACCTGTGAATGTCTTTTTATAATTTCCACTAGCATCAACTACTATACTTCCTGTTCTTGGATTTGGGCTTGCTAAATTTGCTCCTTCAAATGTGTAGGTGTATCCTGCCGTATTTGGCGTACCTCCTTCTATTTCAAAATCTACTTCTCCATCATTATTTCCTACTCCTTTAGTAGACCTCGGAGTTGCTGTTATTGATAATACAGCTGGCTGGGTTACAGTTCTAGTGAATGTTTTTAAAGAACAATTATGTATATCATTTACAGTAATAGCATAACTTCCTGCAGTAAGATTACCTATAACTATGTTGTTAGAATTATACGTTGTATTTACGATAGTTGAACTTCCTTTTCTTACAACTACTCTATAGGGTTTTGTACCTCCTGAGGGTTGAATTGTTATTACTCCATCGCTTCCCGCGTTACATGTTACATTTTTTGTAACGTTAACACTGGATCCATTTAATACAAACAGTGGTGGTTGATTTAATATAATTGAAGCTGTTTGTTTTACAACATTTTTACTGTCTATTACTTTTAAAGTATAAGTTCCATCTCCTAATCCTCCAAAAACAACTGGTCTCTCTGATGGTGGAACTGCATTTGTAGCTGACTTTTCAGTAATAGAGCTCCCTTGTATTAACTGCACTCTGTAATTACCTATTCCTCCTTGTACGTATGCTGTTATTGCTCCTTGTCCGTTAAAACATGTAATACTGGCAGTAATACTTCCTCTTATTTTTAAAAGTTTCGGATTTGTTAATGTTCTTGTGACACTTTTTTTATGATTACATCCTGTTCCCGCAGCAGGTTTTGCTCCTGAATAATAGTTATCATATACTTCAACAAAATATGAACCTGGTAAAAGGTTATCTTCTTCTTTATTTCCAGAGCTGATTGTTCCAGTTCGTACTGGTGCTGTAGTTCCTACTTTGTACAAGTTATAACTGTATGGCGGAGTACCTCCAGAAGGTGAAATATTAACTTTACCTCTTCTTTTTGTACCTGTTTGCGCACCAGTATTATGTTCATCAAGAGCTCTGGTGATGCTAAAATTTACTGTTAAATTAGCATCTGGTCCATCTATTACAACATCATAAAACTTTCCGTTTGAATCATTACCTGAAGTAACTTGAGCAAATGAATTTAAACATAGCATAAAGAATAATATGCTGGTAATCGTTAATTTAATTTTTTTAATCATAACTAGTGCAGTATAATTTGACACAACAATTTTATTGTTCAAAACAATTTCTATTATCTTTTACTTGTATTCTATAATTATCTTTTGGTAAGCCTATTACCGTTGTTGTTCTTTCACTGGCAAATGGTATCCAACCCATTCCTTCATATGGTGTGAAAGTACTTCCGTTTACTGTATAAAGGATGTATGAGTAATTTCTTCCATCTTCTCCTTTACTAACTTTCAACTCAATTTGTCCATCTCTTGCTCCTAAACATGTTGGTTCACTATATCGTGTTACTTCATATTCAATAGCTTTTGGTTTTAATACATCAAAATCATTTGAAAATTTTAAAGTTCCCCAACTAGGATCTGATGATGGTATACCTGCTGTACCAACTCTCACTTGATATTTTACAGTATAGTTATCAGCTGATAATCCTTCAGTTCCTGAATTATCCCAAAAGAAACTAAATGTTCTGTCTCCGTTATCAACTAAATCAAACATATTTTGTTGACCGTATAAACTATATCCTTCTGGATTAGTAGCATCTTTTTTATACAGTGTAACTATCAATTGTTCATCTTCAATTAAATCTCTATCTACTAATAATTCAAAAGAACCATTATTTATATAATTACATGAAAGATCTATAGGCTTTATATCTTCAAATTCAGGAGAACCTACTATAAAAGAAAATGGGATAATTCTAGAATTATATCCATTTGACATTCCTATTCTAAACTGTAAACTTTTCCCTATTACTTTATAAGCATTATCTCCAAATAAATCTTTGACTGTAAATGTGATTTCGTCTTTCCCTAGAAATTCATCAGGTAAATTTACCCAACCGAGTTCTTCTTCTTCTTCAGGCAAACCTCCTCCTATTGGTCCACCTCCAACTGGTCCGCCTCCGAAAGGATTACCTATTGATCCACCACCACTTACTTCTCCTCCTTCAAAATAGTATCCACATCTATTCGCACCAGTAGATTTTATTAATCCAGCTAACTCTGGTGATATGTAAACCTGCCAGTTATAAACCAACTCATGATAATCTTTTGTTGCTTTTAAAGTGACTTCGCTTCCTGTTGAATGATCGCCTGTATTTAATCCTGTTGGCGTTGTTAAATTAATATCCAATCCAACTGGTCTTATGCTAAATGAGTACAGTAAATCATCATAACATTGATTTGATAATATTAATGGGGTAGGATTTCCATCTGTTTCTAATGTTACTCCACATAGCATGTTTTCTATCCCGTAATAGTAATTGGCTACTCCTCCTGCAACGCCTGGAGTAAAATTTACTCTTAAATGATCATTTCCAGAAGCAACACTTATACTAGCTGGTTGAATAAATGCTAAGCCTGGACCAGGATTACCGGTGCAAGCTGGTTTTGTTTGTAATCTTCTATCAGCTTTGAAAACATCATATCCTTGAGAATAAATAGTACAACTATAAAAAATAGCCATACATATTAGTAACCTGTATTTGATCTTTCTTTTATCTTGCATAACAACTTTCACTATCTCTAACTTGAATTCTGTATTTATTTTTTGGTAGATTATTTATTATTATTGATGAACTAGAAAAAGAAGTCCAATTTTTATAAAGTGTTAATGTAGCTGAGCTACCACTTCCCACAACCGTATGAATTATATACTGAAAAGTTCGACCAGATTGATTTGTTTTTATTTTTATCTCTGTGCTTCCATCTTTTACATTTGCTTGAGCACACTCCTTATCAGTGAGGTGAATTACTTCATAATCTAAAGGTGTAGGTTCTAAAATTGTAAAAGGATTTGTTGTTTCTGCTGTAGCCCAGCTAGGATCAGAACCATCGATAGCGTTACCTCCTATTAGTGTTTGATATCTAACTTGATAACTTTTGTTTGGTAATAAACCATCTGTAGTTCTATTCCATTCAAATGTATATGTACCATCTCCGTTATCTGTTAATGTATTAATATCTTGTTGCAACCTAAAACCATATCCTCCGATAGCTGTATTGTCTTCTTCGTATAATGATACTATTAGATTTTCACTTCCGTCTGATTTTAAATCCCTTTTCAATCGTATTTTAAATCCTCCATCTGTACCACCTACACATGTTGTCTTAACTGGAGTAGGATCTTTATCTTCTAGTTGTGGTGAACATTGAAACACATTAAATACTGTTACATCTGAACATAAATAAGGATAACTATTACAGTCTACATTATAATATTTGACCTTTATCTTCACGCTCTGAGTTGGACTAGCTCCTGGAAGCCTTGTATAATCTAAGTCAAAAGAATCCCCTCTTTTTGCATAGGGTAAATACGTTTTAAAAGAACCAGAACCTATTGCATATTGAACAGCATAACTAGATGATTGATTACAATCGTTTACATATACCTTAAATGGTTCACATACTTTTAATTCTGGGCTACCAGATCCGAAATTAGGAATGTTCTTAGGTATTTGTGATAGCTTATCGTAAATTCTATACATTGAAAAACTATTAACGATGGCACTACTACAATGGGGGAAAATTTGACTTCCTATTTTACAGCCTGAAGGATCACTTATCCTGACATCAGTGCTAGAATCTATTGTGTTTATTCCTCCAATTCCACCACCTCCAGGGTCACCTGCATCGGTAGCACATAAAAGTTGTGACTCGTAATATATATCTCTACTTCCTACCATTTTTTCTAATGGAATTCTGAAACGTATAATACTATCGTACTTTTTATTTCTTAAAATTAGCGGATCATTTTCTCTGGTATGAGGAACAACGTCTCTGTAAATTTGTTTAGATTCACTACCGTTTACATTTTCTGTTCTCACTCTTAAATCGTAATTTCCTCCGTATTGCTTAGAATTGAATAATTTGTTTGATAAGTCAATATCATATTCTACTTTATAGCTGTAAGCTTTAACAACAGGTTCAACTCTGTAATTAAATCTAACATTTATACTAGCATCTCCGCCACCGTTACTATCGCTATCACTAAGAAGTCCAGACGCTATATTAGAACCATTAAAAGCCAAATTTCTGTTTATTCTAACACTTGCTGTGTAGCCATTACAAAAACCTACGGCATCTTCTTCGTGAACAAAAGATGAAAAATGTACACTTTTAGGCTTTTTTAACACATATCTATCTATAAAATTAGGTCTATTTAAATTGGATGGATTACCAGTAGTGTATAACATCTGTTGTGTGTTATCCTCAAAAACCACCCATAATCTAACATGCTTGTTAGGGCCACATAAACCACTTTTGGCTCTCATTGTATACACATAGTTCTCTATTTGAACTCTATATTTATACTGTTGTGCATAACCTAATAACCCAAAAAAGAAAAATAAGTATGTTATTTTTTTTAATTTCATATTACTCTGCATAACAATTTTTATTATCTCTTACTTGAACTTTATATCTATTTTTACCTAGACCATTTATAGTAGTTTCAAAACTCCCGGAAAACCCAGTCCAATTTTTATATAATGTAGTCGTAGTTCCATTAACTGTATACATTATGTATGAATAAATTCTTCCTTGTTCTCCTTGAGTTAACTCTACTTTAATTTTACCATCATTTTCAAGGTAACACGTTTCGTCACCCAAAATTTGAGCCGTATAATTAATTTGATTTGAGGGTTGTATTGTAAATGAATTTGAGAATTCTAAACTAGCCCAACTAGGATCACCGCCAGCAATAGTTCCACTTCCTTTTAAAGTTTGGTATTTTATTTTGTATTTATTTGGTGGTATATCTCCTAACCACGTATAACTATAACCGTTAGATACAGTAGTTAACGAAGTTGGTGCTTCTTGGGTTAAAAAACTATATCCTTCAGGGTTATTAGTGTCCTCTACATAAAGCGAAACTATTAGTTTTTCTGTTGGTACTAAGTTTCTATCAACTGTCATTCTAAATTTACCATCGTTTGTGTAACTGCATCTTGTTTTTTGTGGTTGTATAGCTCCTATTAATTCAGGAGAACATTCTATAAGTTGTATTGTATAAGTACTAAAAGAAACTACTGAACTTGTTGTAAATGGGGCTGTAAACCTAAAACGCAACTGCAAATTTCCATTAAATTGACTTCGCCAATTGGTGCCAAAAATATCTAGTAAACTTACATTTAAAGGATATCTATTTCTATAATTAGGAATATTTTCCCATCTCCCTGCTGCACTAAAATATTGCCAAGATAGTCCTGTAATATTATGATTTACTCCATCTGAATGTTGTGGAAAGATAGGTTGACGTTCACATCTTCTATCAGCTGGTGTTGTTAATTTTGGCAATAAGACTGCTTGATAACTAATAGGTAAACATGTATTTGAGGTACACTCTATTGGATCTGGACCTGTATATCTTCTATAATATCTAAAAAAGTGTGTAAATGTTCTTTCATATTCTACCCCATCACAATATTCACTATACTGACCACACCTACCATTACATCCAAAACCTGGATCGTCATTATATCCTTCTCTATAATCAATTTTCACATTTACAGTATTGCCAGCAATTAAATACCTCCCTTGACTATGAGAAATATTGTACCCATCTCTATAATCTCCAATTCTACAGGAACCTCCACCTGTAGAACCTGTTGGTGTATTATTTTGTGGTGTTTTAACTAGTACGTACAATTCGGATTGTGATACCAAACCATTACAAATCAGAAGCAAAAAAAATGTGAAAAATAATTTTATTTTCATAGGCTTAAACAAATTAATACTTAACTTCTATTGTTTTAATTTGTCCTAAACTACCATCAACAAATACTGGACGTATGATATAAGTATATATATTGTTAGGTTTAACGTTCTCATCTACCATTCTCTTGAATTGTGGCGGTACATTACGTAATAAAGAAGTCTTTTTCCCCTTAACTCCTTTGTATATCATTAACTCGACAATATTTTTTTCATTTACGACTCTCCAAAATAATTCAATAAAATTATTTGTTTTATCTACATAACTACCGAAATTCTTAATTCCTGAGAGTAGTTTAAAACGTGGTACTTCTACAGTAACTGATTTCGTGTTTAATGATACTAAATTACTATCATCAACAGCTTTTACTAGGTATTGATAGTCTCTTCCTCCTTCTACATTAGTATCACTCCATTTAGTATATACTTTCTTAACAGAGTCTTTTGCTTTTAATACTGTAGAAATTAAATTCCATTGTATACTGTCTCTTACTTTTCTGTACACTTCATGCTTAACCACATCTGTACTACTACTATTTGCCCATTTGAAATGTACTTGCTCATTTTTAACTTCATAAGATACGATGGATGGTGCACTAGGAGGAATAAAATCAGGTTTATCAAGTGTTAATATCTCTGAATATTTGGACATATTAAATCGTTGATCCACCGCTACGATTTTATAGAATACTTTATCGTTAAGATTTCTAACAGATATACTGTCGTAAAATGTAGTTGCTTTGTGAGGAGATACTGTTATTTGAGAATATTCTTCTTTTTTATTGTTTCCTCTAAACACTCTATACCCTAACATATCTAATTCAACATTGGCTTTCCATGATAATGTTACCACACCCAAACTATCCACTTTACCTTTCAATCCAACTGGTTTAACTGGTGGAACAGAATCTATAGGCTGTACTAAAACTGGATATGAAGTTCTACTATTTCCTTCTTTCCCTAAAGCTGTTATTTTAAAATAATTAGTTGGCTTTAGATTATCGTAACGTAATTTTCTTGATTTTGGAGAGATGTTTGTAAGTACCGTCTTATAATTTCCATCTACCTTGTCACTTCTATTCAGTTCAAAACCTTTTATAAAATCATTTCCTTCTTTTAGAAATTTCCATTCAAGAATTACACTTTTATTCTCATTAATAATTTCTTTGGTTGAAATTTTAGGAACGTACGCCAAAACCTTTTCTCCTTTTCCTGAAATAATATCTGAAGGAGGACTTAGTTCTCCAAAAGGTGTTCTACCTTTTACTCTATAATAATATGTTTTATTGTTCGAAATAGAATCTACATAATAAATTCTCTTTGAATCAACTCTTCCTCCACTGTTAAGTGTAGTATAGGGTAATTTATTTATTTGCTTAAAAGTATTTCCATCTTCAGATTTTTCAATGAAATAACTATTGTACTCTTCTTTATGAATAGCGTAATTCCAGTTTAGCATTACTTTTTTATCACTAAAAATCCCTGCTAAATCTAACGGTTTTGGTAAAGCTTGATAATCTTGAAGCCCTATAAAAAGACCGCCATCCTCAATGTCCATTTCTTCTTTAGGAACAAGAGAAAACACCTTGTATACATATTTTTCAGTAGACTTCACATCTGTATCTTCGTAACCTAGACCGGCTAATCTAGCTACACCGAAGTCTTGATCTGCAACATACAGCCCCCAAGTAAAACGCTGTTGCTGTTCTTCAGACATATTTATAATACCTTGCAATGTTCCTACTCCTTCTACATCGAAGCTTTCTCCGAAAATAGATTGTGCCATCACCGCTGCATTATTATTACTTTCAATGATTTTTTTCCATTCTTCCGGATCAGCTGGCTTATGTATTCCTAAATCTTTTTCTATAGGTTTTAATAAAGTCTGACCACTTATGCTAATAGTATAACGCATCAACCTATATCCATACTTATTTAATTTTCGAAATGCTATTGGTTTAGTCGGTGCCCATCGTAGCATTATCTTGTTGCTAGCGTGTGGCCTTGCCAAAACCATGATCGCATTTTTATCTATATTGTCTTGAGATGAAACTGTTTGGATCGAGCAAACTAATCCAATACATAATACGACTAATTTTGATATTGTATTACTATAACTCAACATTAAAAAGGGTTTTTATATTTAAAAATGTAGCTAGATCCTAATTTATTACCTGGCATAACATATTGCATCTTAACTTTATATTTCCCTGATTGAATAGCTGGAAAAACACCATTTATGATATAATCATACTTTGCTATCTGTGAAGCATATTGCTGTGGATAGTTTAAATATTTATTTACCACTTTATATTGAATGTCTACAAAATCTTTCTTATAATAATAAGGCAGATGATATCTAAATGGAATTCTTTTATCTAGTAAAGAATACGTTGGGTTTTGTTTTAAATAAGGCACATACCATGTTAGTATATCTACTGCTTTTTTAGGAGGTAATCCTAAATCATTTGTATTTCTAGTTACCGTAAACTCTGGCTCTAAAGGATAGTTTTCATAAATAAGTGGATAAATTCTATCTTCATAATAAGAATCATCTAAAACCGCTTCAACTGTAACTAATGCTTTGTTATCTGTGTATTCTCCTCCTTCTAACTCTAATTCATCAAGTCGTTCAGAATCTTTAACATCTGTTTGAATAGCATGTACGTCTGAGTAAATTGGTTCTAAATAATGCTTAACAATGTCTTTGTCTCTAATCTTATCAGAGAAAGTATTGTATTTACTTGTAGTAAAAGAATATTTCAATACTTCTGTTTCAGCATCATTATTTACGACATTTTGTACCTCTTTATTCCTAACTTTTACAGAATTTCCTTCTTGACCTCCAGTATCTATATCAGTATACGATGTTGAGTTCTCGGATATCTCGGTACCAGGAGGTAAACTTACAATCATTACCGTATGCTTATTCTGCTTCGTTAATTTATTTAAACTGAAGCTAACTTGTCTTCCGCCTTTATCATAAGATACATTATTGATTGAAGCCTGACCAGTTTCTTCATTGGTATACCTAACTTTCTGTGTCCAATCCGTTTCTGGAGCAAATAAGTAAGGTTGTCCTCTTTTTAGTTGCACATATCCATTTGTACTTTCTTTTTGGTAGAAATACTTCTGATCTACTACAGGATATGAATAAGCTACATTCGTCATTGGAATATAATCTGGTGCTTCACCAGTTGTAAATGTACGTTCTTCTATTTCTTGAGCTTTTTTACCTTTATCCATAATAGTAACCCAAGCTCCAGACTTTAATTCTTGGAAGCTAACCGCTACTTTAACTTTGATTGTAGAATTAGGTGGTAATACATCAAAAGAAACAAAATTAGCGATGTCTTTAGAACCTCCCCAATCTAATTCACCAGCAATCTCTTGTCCATCTTTCTTTACGGTAAATTCATCTAATAAAATTCTATACGTTCGTATACCTTGATCATCTTCTAAATTAAACTGCTTATTTATTTTCATATTAAACGCAGCTTGTGGTGCTGTAAATACATCAACATCTGAAGATCCATCATCTGGTTTTACTCCCGATATAATTTTAAGTCCACCTAGTGGCGCACCTCCTACAATTTCACATTCATCTCCCAGTTCTACTTTAAATCTAAATTTACCACTTACTAAACCACCGAGCACGCTAAAATGACCTCCTACATACCCTCTAAACCAAGCTGGATTAGGGAGTTTTGCTTGTAGCAGCACGGCTGCTCCTGCTTTGATAATGGGTATTTTTGCTTTTAAAAACCAAAGTCTAATCTTTATTCCTAATTCTCCTTCTAAATATGCGTAAGCTTGACCATTCGCATACCAACCATCTACACCTATTTGACCACTACCTTTACAAGCTGTCTCGCCATAATCTTTTATCATGATATCAAAACCTAAACCAGCTCTAAATCTTGCATAGAAAATCAGGAAACTCATTTCTCCAGTATCGATACTTAAATCCATTCCAATGGCAAAACCTCTACCTTCTCCAAGAGCATTGAGGTCTCTCATATAATCGAGCTCGCCCATATCTGTTCCTAAAATATCAGCCACTGCTTGCGGCGGCGGCGGGCTACCTGGAATTTTATCTCCAATCATAAGGTAAGTTGTAGCTTGTACACTAAATCCTCCTACTCCAACTCGTAAACCTATTCTATCTTTAGGAGTCCCCATATGAATATACCACCCATCTGGTCCTGTATGGAATACAGCCCATCCTGCTCTTCCTCTTGGTCCTACACCACTGAAGAAATTACCAGGTGTATTTAAATACACTTCCATTTCAGCATGAAATGAACTATTTACAAAATCCATTTCCATTGAAAAATGCGCATCTATACCAGCATCAAACGTTAATCCATTTTGAGGGAAGGCTACTTTACTATATTCAACTAAATTCTTTTCTTTTAATTTTTGTATCGTTGGATTATTCTCTCCGAAACTATTGATTTTGTCTTGCATAGCGGTCATCTTCTTCTTGAATTTATCGCCAAACTTAAAATCAATTGTTTTCATGATATGAGCTTCTCCGAAGAACAAAATTCTATTAAGTCCTCCTGATGTATTAAAGGCCATCTCAAAACCTATCTTACCGTTGAAAGCTTTTTCATTCCCTAAAGCAAAACCTAGCATTGCTCTAAAACCCAATCCAGATTTTGAATCTGGCACATAATCCATCCCAGAAGGAGGACCAGGTGTTTTTACTGGAGCTCCTGCATAAACCTGAGGTTGCGCATTAGACTTTTTAGTCATATGGTAATAAGCTCCACCTCCGAAACCATTAACCTCAACAGGTCCTATCATTGGTTTTGTAGGCATAGAAGATAAATCTGCATAAGCATCTACGTACCAATACCTAACATCTGTTTTCCCAAACCAAGCCGTAGCTTTTACATTTATATTGTTGAAATCTGCTTCTAATTCTCCGTAAAAACCATCTCCGTATACTGGATCATTATCTTTAATGTCTACTAATCCTTTAAAACTTACTGCTCCTAAATCAGCAGCTATATTGATTCTTTCAATTTTAACACGGTCGTACTTCCAACGTTGTACGTTATTTTTTTCTTCAAACTTTCCTATGATGTCTAGCTTGGTACCACCTGCAAAACCTTTACCCATTAAGTTTACATCAATAGCAAATTTTAATGATGCCTTAGTGTCGTTTGCAGTAACTCCTATTTCAGATATGGTTACTGGGAATTTAGCAAATTTTACTTCACCCGTATACCCCATATAGTCTACTGAAAAGTATGGTGATTCTGTTTGTAATTGTAGGTTTTCAAATGTTACACCTTTAAAGTCTATAATTCCTTTTTTTCCATTTGCCAATTCGCCATTACTGGCATTTATATTCAAATTACCGTATAGCGTAGCTTTTGGTCTAAATTTACCATCTGTTACTTTTAATTCAATTTTTGAATTTGCCTCTAAAGTTGCCTTTGCCTTAAAAACATTAAATTCTAATTTCTTTAATGGTTCTAGGGTTAAACTGTATTCTTCCTCTTCTACATCTACTAGTGCAGTATATTTTATTGCTTTTTTGGCTAATGCTTCCTCCGATAAATCTTTTGCTTGTTGCTCTGTTATATTTTTAGACACTGGCAATACTATGTGACCTCCGAAACCACCGCCAATAAGTTTATTTGCTTCTAAAGAAGCATGTAAATTTTTAACTGAAAATTGCCATCCTGCTGCATTTCCTTTATCTAAAGACAATACATTTTCTGCCGAAAACTTACCCGTTATTCCTTCTGAATCTATTAGTAAATTTTCTGCTCCTAATGTTATTCTTTCGTCTTTTCCATTTTCTTGAAACTCCTTGGGTAAACTTACTTTGATCGTTTTGATATAAACACCTCTCCATAAATCTTCATTCCCAGGGATTAGATACTTTTGTTTGTAGCTATCTGTAAACTCCATATTTTGTGAGTTTCTAATATCACTAAAATCAAAAACTGCATTGTTTACTTCAAATACTAATCCTCCTTTTCCTTTGCCTGAAGTACTCTTATCGTTGGTAATTTGAAAAGGATGACTTAAATCTACTTCACCTAAAATATCATTCCAATCGGTAACAACAGTTTGAAAAGATCCTTTGACTTTAACTTTTTCATCTGTAATTAAACTAAAATCTGAATTTAGAGGTTGTAATAGTGTTCTAGAGAAAATAATATCTGCTGCTACTCCTATTTCTCTTATTCCAGAGCAATCTATGGTAATGTATGTTTTATTGTCTATTACACCGGTTTCCATATTGAAACCTCCTTTCAGTTCCAATAATGCCTTATTTCCATTAATTGGTATTGCTATATCTCCTAGAAGGGAAATATTCATGTCTCCATAAATTCCTCCTGTGTGTGATATTTTTACATTATTGGCACCAAAAAATAATTCTTTCTGTTTTCCGTTTGGTCCTGATTGAGGTATTAGTAATTTTACAAAAAGTGTAACTTCTGTGTAGTTTGGATAGAATTTTGCCTCACTAACTCCCATTATGGTTGTTAATTTACCTATCTTCTTTTTGACTCCAATAGGTAAAGTGATCATATCATCTGATCCCAACACATCAACATAGCTACCCGTCTCTTCAATTGCTTTGAAAATGGCAGCAGCTTTATCTTTAATACTATCTAATTTAGCATCTTGAGCGTAGTTTTCTTTAATATAATTTGAATCGAACTCACCTTTAACATTAGGCGAAAAATTAAATTCTCTTAATCTATCATCTACTTTTGAGATACTGTCAATAGGACTAAAGCCATATAAATTAGGGATAAGAGATACCAGTAAAAAAAACAGAAAAGTATTTTTCTTCATAGACAAAATAAAATTATAATTTTTTCAAAAACAGGGACAAAGCTAATCTTAAAATTTAATTACCCAAAAATATTTTGTTAAAAACTGTTTATTTTTTTTGAATTATACAACACTTATGACCATACCTTGAAAGAACTATAAAAAAAGCATAAAAAAAAGGGCTCAATAAAAATTGAGCCCTTTTTTTTATGCTTTTTTTATTTTAGGCTTGCTAAACTACTTTTAAGCGTTTCTATTTTAGCCACTGCATCTGCTTCTTTCTTCTTTTCATTAGCAACAACTTGATCTGGTGCATTGTTAACAAACCGATCGTTAGATAGTTTCTTTTGTACGGACTTAAGAAAGCCTTCTGTGTATTTTAACTCTTCTGTTAATTTTTCTATTTCCTCTTCTACATTTATATTGTCAATAGAGATAGGCACAAAGTACTCGTTAGACTTTACTCTAAATGAAGCTCCGTCTACCTTTTCTTTTATGTAATTAATTTCCGAAGCATTAACTAATTTTTTAATTACACTATCAAAATTTTCTGTGTAGTTTTCGTTATTAACTACATATAGCTCAATTGTTTCTTTAAATGCTATATTTTTCTCTTTTCTAATAGTTCTAATGCTCGAAATAATCTCTGTAGCAAACTCAAAATCAGATACAATAGCTTCATCAGGATTTTCCAGAGTAGGATATTTAGCTATAATCAATGCTTCTTCTGGTGTTCTTTTTGCTATGTGTTGCCATATTTCTTCTGTTACAAATGGCATAAAAGGATGTAATATCTTTAAATTATCTTCAAAAATTGTAATTACCTCTTTATAAGTAACATTATCAATCGGCTGTTGATATGCTGGCTTAATTGCTTCTAATAACCAACCACAAAAATCATCATAAATTAATTTGTATATCGTCATTAAACAATCGCTTAAACGATATTTACTGAAATTATCTTCTATTTCTGCTAAAGCTTTCTGAAATTTTGCTTTGTACCAAGTCAATGCTATTTTACTAGATTCTGGCTGCGCTATATTTTCTGAAACTTCCCACAATGATGTTAAATAAAATGCACTCCACACTTTGTTCCCTAATCCTTTACCTTGCTGACATAGAGCTTCATCAAACATTAAATCGTTACCCGCAGCAGAACTTAATAAAAGACCAACTCTAACTCCGTCTGCACCGAAATCTTCTATTAACTTTAATGCGTCTGGTGAATTCCCTAGCGACTTACTCATCTTTCGACGTTGTTTATCTCTAACTAAACCTGTTAAATATACATTCTCAAAAGGACGTTCGTCTTTATATTCATATCCAGCAATAATCATACGAGCTACCCAGAAAAACAAAATATCTGGACCTGTTACTAAGTCGTTGGTTGGATAATAATATTTAATCTCTTCGTTTTCTGGATTTCTGATTCCATCAAAAACGCTCATCGGCCATAACCAAGAAGAAAACCAAGTATCTAATGCATCTGGATCTTGAGTTAAGTTTTCAATAGTTAATGTTTCATTATTTGTTTTTTCTCTGGCTAATTCTAGTGCTTCTTCTTTGGTTTTTGCTACAACGAAATCCTCTTTACCATCTCCATAAAAATATGCTGGAATTTGTTGCCCCCACCATAATTGACGAGAAATATTCCAATCACGAATATTTTCCATCCAATGACGATATGTATTCTCAAATTTCTTTGGAAATAACTTCACCTCTCTATCTTCACCTAAAACAGCATTGATTGCAGGTTTAACTAATTCTTCCATTTTTAAGAACCATTGGTCTGATAAACGAGGTTCGATTACAGCCTTTGTTCTTTCAGATGTTCCAACCTTATTTGTATGCTGTTCTATTTTTACTAAAAAATCTTTTTCTTCTAACTCTTTTGATATTTCCTTACGTACTACAAAACGATCTTTACCTTCATAATGTAAACCAAATGAATTAAGTGAGGCGTCTTCGTTAAAAATATCGATCACTTCTAGGTTATGTTTTTCTCCTAAAACCTTGTCATTTTCGTCATGAGCAGGAGTTACTTTTAAACATCCAGTACCAAATTCAACGTCTACATATTCATCTTCTATAATAGGAATTACTCTATTACATAAAGGTACGATAGCTTTTTTCCCTTTCAAATGTGTGTAACGCTCATCGTTAGGGTTGATACAAATTGCAGTATCTCCTAAAATTGTTTCCGGACGTGTCGTAGCAATTGTAATTTTCTCGTCGCTTCCTTCAACTTCATATTGTAAATAATATAAATTCCCTTGACGTTCTTCATAGATAACTTCTTCATCAGATAGTGTAGTTTTAGCTTCAGGATCCCAGTTTACCATTCTAAAACCACGATAAATTAATCCTTTATTATAAAGATCTATAAAAACATCAATAACAGCCTCACTTAAATCTTCATCCATGGTAAATTTGGTGCGTTCCCAATCACATGAAGCTCCTAACTTTTTTAACTGTTCTAATATAATCCCTCCATATTCATGCTTCCATTCCCAAGCATGGTTTAAGAATTCTTCTCTAGTTAAGTCATTTTTATCTATTCCTTGCTCTTTCAGCTTTGCTACTACTTTTGCTTCTGTTGCAATTGATGCATGGTCTGTACCTGGAACCCAACATGCATTTTTTCCTTGTAAACGAGCTCTTCTTATTAAAACATCTTGTATAGTATTGTTCAACATATGTCCCATATGCAATACTCCTGTGACGTTTGGCGGTGGTATTACTATCGTGTATGGTTCTCTTTCATCTACTTCTGAATGAAAGTAATTATGTTTCATCCAGTAATCATACCATTTACCTTCTACTTCGTTAGTATTGTATTTAGATGGAATATTCATATGTTTCCTTTTTAACAGGTTTGTTTTATTTTAATTAATTTATTAAGTAATTGATTTCCAAATAAACTTTGGCATCATTTTTGAAATATAGTTGACAAAAATACAACTATCTCTGACGTTTATAAAATTAAGAAGTTGATTTTTTATAACTAAAAAATTATCTTAGTTTTGTAAAAGAGGTAAATCCCTAACGCAATTATTAAATATTATGAAAACAGTTTTATCATTTATCGCAGTTTGCTTTTTAGCTTTAACTGTAAATGCTCAAGAATTTAAATTTGAAAAGGAGTTAATTAATTACGGTAAAATCTCTCAAGGATCAGAAGGAAAGAGAGTTTTTGAGTTTACCAATACTGGTGACGCACCCCTAATTATAAAAGATATCAAATCTACTTGTGGATGTACAGTACCTAGTAAACCTGAAAAGCCAATTATGCCAGGAGAAAAGGGACAGATTGAAGTTTCTTATGACACAAAAAGATTAGGTGGTTTCTCAAAAGCAATTACAGTATACTCTAATGCTAAAGAGGAAAGAAAGATGTTAAAAATTAAAGGTTACATTACCAAAGGTGATGCTAAGAGTGAAAATTAATTTTACACCACATTAACATAAAAAAAGCTTTCGAATAATTCGAAAGCTTTTTTTATGTTAATCTATTCTCTTTTTTAATCTGAAATTTACTTTATACCGCTGCCCTTTACGATCTATCTCCATTGAGATTCTCACATTTGGCTTCTCTATAAACATAGCATTTATTTCATCTAATTTGTAGGAATGTGCTGGCCTTCCATTTATTTTTTTGACAATATCTCCTTTTTGAATTCCTGCTTTATATCCTGGAGATCCCTCAACTACATTTTCTACTTTAAAAGCTGGTTTAAAACGAAATGAATAGTTAGTTAGAAATGAAATACGTTCTGCGCTAGACATGTTGTTATCTTGGTGATATGAATCAAATCCATCGATACTAGAGGACTTCTCTTTAACTAATTCTTGTCCATCATATACTATTATCAATCCACTCATGTTGTAAAAAAAACCTCTTTTTAAAGAGCCGTTTTTTTTAAAAATCACTCGTTTGTTAGGATAATCTAACCATACTTTAAACCTTCTTAAAATACCTCCTCCTATACTACCATTTCTTTCTTTAAAGCGTCGTGCATTAGCGGTAGACACACTATCTAAAAAGGAAACTGTAGGTTTTTCTATTACATACTTTCCTAATCTAAATTCTGGTATTTTACTTCTGTTTCCATAAATAGTACCACTCAAACCTTCACCTAAGATATCTTTGAAATATTTTTTTGGTGTTTTTATATCTTTGTGCGTTCCTTCAAAAAACCATAAAGCATCACTACCTCCCGAATCTATCAATAATTTAGTGGCAATTTTCTCGTCGGAAATTGTATCTAACTGTGCAAATGTATTTATATAAGGTTTATTTCTAAAAAAATCTAATTTGAACTCTTCGCACCTTCTACATTTTTTTAGTTTATATTTTCTGGGATTATAAAAGGTTAATACCTTTCTATTATAATCTATTTTTACGATTACATTTTTCAAAAGATCGAAACCAATAATTCCATGTATGGTTTCTCCCATTTTAGCAGACATATTGAAATCATCTCTTAAAATAACGTAAAGCTCTTCGTTAGGATTAACCATATTCTTAACTCTAAACCTGTTTTTCTTTGAAAGTAAAGCATCAACGGCTTCTCCACTTCCTAATCCTCTTAATCGAATTCTTTCTACATTATTTAATCCTAAACTATCGTTTTTAGTTAAATTAAATAGAATTGTTTTGTTAACTCCAGTGTCTAAAATAAAAGAAAGTTCTTTGCCATTTATTTCTAAAGGCATGATGATAAGGTTGTTTATAAGCTTGAATTTCACCTTTTGTTTTACATCATTCCTGCCATAAAACTGAAATCGAGTTTGTGAATAATGAGCGTTAAAAATGAAAAAAATGAGTAGGGATAGTAATGGTTTTCTCAAATTATATCAATATTAGTTTAAAAATGAAGATACGACCTTATTCTTTATTCCTCATTTTTTTTAAGACACTTTAACCATTTCCTATCGATGAATAGCATATTTTTTACGACAAAAACATATTTTCTTAGCAATATATTTTGCAAATTTGCTTTTCTAAATCATTAAATAAATATCAAATGCCTTCGATTTCTAATAAAGGAAAATCAATGCCACAGTCGCCAATTCGAAAATTGGTACCTTTCGCAGAAGCTGCAAAGAAAAATGGAACTAAAGTTTTTCATTTAAATATTGGTCAGCCAGATATTAAAACTCCCCAAGTTGCTCTTGATGCTGTTAAGAACAATACAATTGAAGTATTGTCATATGCAAGATCTGAAGGTTCGGAAACTTACAGAGAAAAGTTAGCTAATTATTATGCTAATAATGACATTCATGTTACGGCTAATAATATTATAGCAACTACAGGAGGATCTGAAGCCTTGTTATTTACCATTGGAAGCATTACAGATCCGGGCGATGAAATTATCATCCCTGAACCTTTTTATGCTAATTATAATGGATTTTCTACCGCTTCTGGTGTAAATGTTGTTCCTGTAATTTCTAAAATTGAAGACAACTTCGCACTGCCTGCTATTGAAGATTTTGAAAAATTAATTACGTCAAAAACTAAAGCTATATTAATCTGTAACCCAGGAAATCCAACAGGTTATCTATATAGTGAGGAAGAAATTGAAAAATTAAAGCAAATTGTTTTAAAGCATGATTTATTCTTGATTGCAGACGAAGTATACCGTGAGTTTGCGTATGATGGGGAAAAACATAATTCTGTAATGGCTTTGGAAGGCTTAGAAAATCACGCAATAATGATTGATTCGGTTTCTAAACGTTATAGTATGTGTGGTGCTAGGATTGGTTGTATTGTTTCTAAAAACGAAGTTTTTATTAATACTGCCATAAAATTTGCTCAAGCTCGTTTGAGTCCTCCTACCTATGCCTTATTAGCTAGTGAAGCCGCACTAGATACTCCTCAAAGTTATTTTGATGATGTTATTGAAGAATATGAAGAAAGAAGAAATACTTTAATCTCTGAGCTTGAAAAAATTCCTGGCGTAACAGTTGCCAATCCTAAAGGTGCATTTTATTGTGTGGCTCAACTTCCTGTAGAAAATACTGACGATTTCGCACAATGGATACTAGAAAGTTTCCATCACAATAATGAAACTGTAATGGTAGCTCCTGCTAGTGGGTTTTATTCAACAGAAGGAGAAGGAAAAAATCAAGTTAGAATAGCTTATGTCTTAAATAAAACTGACTTAAAACGTTCAGTTGAAATCTTAAAAATAGCATTAGAAGCCTACAAAAAATAAGCTTGGATATTCAGGAAAACATAGCACTAAAAAATTATAACACGTTTGGTATTAATGTTAATGCCAAACGTTTTGTAACTATTGAATCTGTATACGATTTGCAGCAACTCTTAAAAAAAGAACAAGATGTTTTTTTATTATCTGGCGGTAGTAATATGCTACTCACAGAAGATATTGATAAATTAGTTGTTTATCTAAATATCAAAGGTATCTCTATTGATCGTGAAGATGATTCACACAGTTACATTACTGTAAATGCAGGTGAAAATTGGCATGAATTTGTTCAATGGTGTATTGCAAATAATTATGGAGGTATAGAAAATTTATCGTTAATACCTGGTAATGTTGGTACGTGTCCGATACAAAACATTGGTGCTTACGGAGTTGAAGTTAAAGATGTAATCACAAAAATTGAAGCCATCGATATTGAAACCAGTAAACTGATGCAATTTTCAAATGCTGAATGTGAGTTTGGTTATCGAAATTCTATATTTAAAAATAAAGTAAAAGGTAAGTATGTTATTACTGCTGTAAGTTTTAAATTAACGAATAGAAATCATATACTAAATACATCATATGGTGCAATTAATCAGGCATTAAATAACAACCATATAAAGAAACCAAGTATTAAAGATGTTAGTGATGCTGTTATTGCCATAAGACAATCTAAACTTCCAGATCCTAATAAAATTGGTAACAGTGGAAGTTTCTTTAAAAACCCTGTTATTTCTAAAACTCATTTTGAATTGTTGTTAAAACAATATCCAGACATCCCTAGTTACATTATTTCTGATGTGGAAATTAAAGTCCCAGCTGGTTGGTTAATAGAAAAAAGCGGATTTAAAGGAAAACGTTTTGGTGAATTTGGAGTTCACGAAAAACAAGCTTTAGTTCTAGTCAATTATGGTAATGCATCAGGTAAAGACATTTACAAGTTAGCTCAAGATATTCAGCAAACAATTCGTGAAAATTTCTCAATTGATCTAGAGATCGAAGTAAACATTATTTGATATGTATTATAACTTTATTTGTGTACTTAGAAAGTATAATATTATTACTAACTAAAGTATTTACTCAATTTGATAATTTAAGGGGGTATTCTATCTATTTATCTATTATTACTTCTAACTTTAATATAAATAGGGTTTACTTCTTTATTTAGTGTAGCAATTATGCTACATAGTAAATCTTCTATTTTCTTGTATATTACAGTAATTAAATCTTGCATTTTTTGTTTGTTTTTATGTTAGGCTTCTTATAATGAGACACTTTTATTATTAAAAAGTCACTTACCTATGAAAATTAGTTTAACTATCTTTGTAGTATAAAATAAATTCCATGAAATTAATATTTTTAACAATAGGTTTATTAGCTGTAGCCTTTGCTGGAATAGCTATAAAAATTTGGGCAAAAAAAGATGGTGAATTTGCTGGTACATGCGCAAGTCAGAATCCGATGTTAAATAAATCGGGAGAAGCATGTGGTTTTTGTGGTAAAACACCAGATCAGTTTGATAACTGTAATGAACCTGAACACAACTAGTTTAGTATTTTAAAAATTTGGAAAAAGACAAAGACGTATTAAAGCATATTCAGGGTGCCGTAGATGGAAAACAAGCTTCCTTTAATTTTCTATTAGACACTTTTTGGGGTGGTGTATATGGATTTCTTCTAAAAAAAAGTACTAATGAAAATGATGCTGAAGATATTGCTATTCAAGCTTTCTCAAAGGCTTTTGACAAAATAGAAACGTATAATCCTGATTATAAATTTAATACCTGGATTACGACTATTGCAAAAAACACTCTCTACGATACCATTCGTAAACGAAAGTCTTCAATTTTAATTAAAACTTCTTTAGAACAAAAAGAAGAAGCTTATAATATTATTGATGATGCTCCTACCCCTGAAGATAAGCTTATAACTGAACAAAATTTAGCACAACTTCTTAAAGATATTAAAAAACTAAAGCCAAAATACCAAGAAGTTATTCAGCTTCGTTTCTTCCAAGAACTTAGTTATAAAGAAATTGCTTTACAAACAAAAGAGCCAATTAACAATATAAAAGTCAAGTTGTTAAGAGCAAAAAAACTCCTTGCTGAAATCATTAAAGACAAATAGTAATAGCACTTAAGCTATTACATTACAGTTAATTAAAAAAAAATCTTAAAAAAATTCAAAAAAAAACTTAAATTAGCACGCTTTTTGGTATTTACCAATCAGAAAAATAAAATCCCAATATTCGATGCAAACAAAAAGAATAATCCCAAACTTTGCGTGTGTGATAGTTATTACGCTATTATCTTTTCAAAGTATTTTTGCCCAAGCTGACAAGTTAAAAAGCGCCATTACCGATACAACTTTAAAGGTGCATGGAAAACTTCAAGAGGAAAATGGAAAATTTAGATATGATTATCACGATGTTTACCAATCTGACTCTCTAGCAAAAGATTTACAAGCTAGCGGATATCATGGCGGTGGTCCTTCATGGTTGGGTATAATTTATGGAGCGTTCCAAATTTGCGAAAACAATCTTATTGAGGCTTTGGAAATGAAAGTTGAAGTAACTGGTGTTACTTTTTGGAGTCCAAATAAAGAAGATTTAGAAAAAATAGGTAGAGTTGTTGGTATAATTAAGTCTAATGATGCAGTTTTACAACTCACAATAGATAAAGCTACCGAATTAGATATTATGCAATAAAACTTTCTTCGTAAATTTGTAATTCAAATTGATAAAGAATGTCTAGTAATACTATAACTCCAATTATTAAGGAAAGAGTAAAAAAACCGAAATGGTTACGTGTAAAATTACCTGTAGGAAAAAAATACACTGAACTTAGAGGCTTAGTAGATAAGTACAAATTAAATACAATATGTACTAGTGGTAGTTGTCCTAACATGGGAGAATGTTGGGGAGAAGGTACTGCTACTTTTATGATACTTGGTAATATTTGTACACGATCTTGTGGTTTTTGCGGTGTTAAAACTGGTAGGCCTGAAACGGTAGAATGGGATGAGCCTGAAAAAGTTGCTCGTTCTATAAAAATAATGAACATAAAGCATGCTGTTATTACTTCTGTAGATCGTGATGATCTTAAAGATGGAGGCTCAATTATCTGGGCAGAAACAGTAGATGCAATTCGAAGAGCAAATCCTAATACTACATTAGAAACTCTTATACCTGACTTTCAAGGTAACACAAAACAAATCGACCGAATTATTGAAGTACATCCAGAAGTTGTTTCTCACAATATGGAAACAGTAAAAAGATTGACTCGTGAAGTTCGAATTCAAGCTAAATATGATAGAAGCTTAAGCGTATTAAAATACCTCAAAGAAAAAGGTATGCGTACAAAATCTGGTATGATGTTAGGTTTGGGTGAAACTGAGGATGAAGTTATAGAAACGATGAAGGATTTACGTAACGTTGGTTTGGATGTTATAACTATCGGTCAGTATCTTCAACCTACAAAAAAGCATCTACCTGTTAAAGAATTTATAACACCGGAACAATTCAAAAAATATGAAACCATTGGTAAAGAAATGGGCTTTATGTATGTTGAAAGTGGTGCTTTGGTTAGGTCTTCTTACAAAGCACATAAACACGCTAGCTAACATTTCATTATCGATTCCTTAACAATAAGGAGGTTAAATATTAAAAAAATGTAAACTATTCAAAAGAAAGAATTTTGTGTTCCTAATATTCGTAATTTTGGCACAGAAATTGAAAACACATAGTTGTTAACAAACAACAATTGTTTTCATTGTGTAAATTATTTGAATTAGTTGATTAACGAAAAACCACCTCTATGAGGTGGTTTTTTGATATATTATTTTAAGCTTTATTTAATCAATATAACCTTTTTCTTTCATCCACTCATCATTAAACATTTTACCAACATAACGACTACCGTGATCATGAAAAAGAATTACAACTATATCATCTTTCGTGAAGTGCTCTTTTAATTGTAATGCTCCTTTGATAGCAGCACCTGCAGAATTCCCTAAGAACATTCCTTCTTCTTTAGCTAATAGTTGCGTATAAACTGCGGCATCTTTATCTGTCACTTTAGTAAATCCGTCAATAATTTCAAAATCTACATTTTTAGGTAAAATATCTTCTCCAATACCTTCAGTTACATAAGGATAAATCTCCTTTTCATCAAAGATACCAGTTTCGTGGTATTTTTTAAACACTGAACCGTAAGTATCAATTCCCCAAACTTTAACATCAGGGTTTTGTTCTTTTAAATACTTCCCTACACCAGATATAGTTCCTCCTGTACCTACACCTACTATAAAATGTGTTACTTTTCCTCCTGTTTGTTCCCAAATTTCTGGTCCTGTACTTTCGTAGTGTGCTATCGCATTACTAGGATTATCATACTGATTAACATACCATGAATTTGGTGTTTCTTCTGCTAATCTTTTAGAAACTGAATAATAACTTCTTGGATCATCTGGTTCAACATCAGTTGGACAAACAACTACTTCTGCTCCTACAGCTCTTAAAATATCCATTTTCTCTTTACTCTGCTTATCTGATAATACAAAAACACATTTGTATCCTTTAACGATAGCTGCTAAAGCTAATCCCATACCTGTATTACCTGAAGTTCCCTCAATAATAGTACCTCCTGGCTTCAATCTACCATCTGCCTCAGCATCTTCAACCATTTTTAAAGCCATACGATCTTTAACTGAGTTTCCTGGATTAAACGTTTCGTACTTTGCTAAAGTTAAACAAGGTAATTCCTCAGCTAGTTTATTTATTTTTATTAATGGCGTATTACCAATAGTTTCTAATATATTGTTAGCGTATTTCATTCTCTAAAAAATTTGAATTGCAAATATAAAATAGTTTACTTTTTTTATGTTTGAAAAAGACAATAAAAAATCCCGCTAGCGGGATTTTATTATTTTTAATTGAACCATACAATGAAGGATTTCATTTTTGCTAAATCTGGTATTTGTTCAATACTTACCTTTCGCATATTAAAATCATTCAATCCTAAATCTTCTTTGTCTATGGCTATTGTCGCATTTAAATCATCAATGAATATAGTTGCTGATGAAAATGACGTTTCAATTTTACTGATAGCGTTATTTGCATTAACTTCTCTAAAGCTTGAACTTACATTTAGACCACTTTCCGTTTTAAATCTTGCATCAAAAATCTCAACGCTTTTTATTGTTGACGTAGAGTCTAATTGTTCTCTAGGAACAATAGTTAACAAGTGTTTCCCTCCTTTTTCAAATATTTGATATTCATCATCGTCTTGAAAGTAATAATTCCCTTTTGCTCCTTCACTCAAAATCTTTACAATAGAGTCATTTTTAAAAATTTTATCTAGATCTTGCATAGTTGTTTCTTTGGTAAGTTCTCCAACCTTACCCTTTTCGATAGTAAATTTATCTTTTCCACATTGAACAAACAGTATTGATATACATACAAGTACTATAATTTTTATATTTTTCTTCATTAAAATTAGTTTTCTTAAATAACGATTAGTTTTATTGTTTAGTCTAAATTACTTTCTTTAAAATACCAAATACAGCTCGAATAAAAGTAGCACTTGTTAATACTTTTACAACTGGATTTTGGCGCGTACTCCTTCTACTCGATGAAGTTCTCTTTTTATTTATTTTTTCTTCTTCCTCTAGTTTAGCTTTTTCTGACTTTTCTTTGTTGATGCTTTCTATTTTCTCATTCAATAACTCATAAGCACTTTCTCTATCGATTGACTTATTATACTTATCTATTAACGATGAATTATCTAACACTTCCTGAATTTCTTTTTCAGTAAGTACATCCATTCTACTCATTGGCGCCCTTAACATTGTTCTAGCTAAAGGCGTTGGAATTCCTTTTTCATTTAACACTGTTACAAAAGCCTCTCCGATACCTAATTGAGTTAAAGCTGTTTTAGTATCGTAATATTCTGAATCAGGATAATTTTCAGCGGCTAGCTTTAATGCTTTTCTATCTTTCGCAGTAAAAGCTCTAAGCGCATGCTGAACTTTCATTCCTAATTGAGCCAATACATCTTCTGGCACATCTTTTGGGTTTTGTGTTACAAAATATAACCCAATTCCTTTAGACCTTATTAGTTTTACTATGCTTTCAATTTGACTTAATAATGCTTTTGATGCTTCATCAAAAACCAAATGTGCTTCATCTATAAATATTATCAATTCTGGTCTTCCACTATCGCCTTGCTCAGGAAATGTTTCGTAAACTTCAGCAAGCAATTGTAACATAAACGTAGAGAATAACTTTGGCTTATCTTGAATATCAGTTAGTCGTAATACAGAAATTACGCCTTTACCATCTTCACTTACTCTGGTTAAATCATCAACTTCAAATGATTTTTCTCCGAAAAATAATGCTCCTCCCTGCTGTTCTATTTCCACGATTTTTCTAAGAATAGCACCAGTACTTGAGGTAGATATTCGTCCATATTCAGCTGAAATTTCTGCTTTTCCTTCAGCAATTATGAACTGTAATATCTTCTTAAAGTCTTTTAAATCTAAAAGCGGTAATTTATTATCATCACAATACTTAAAAATAATAGCTACTATTCCAGACTGTGTTTCAGTAAGGTCTAATATTCTTGATAGTAATACTGGTCCGAATTCAGAAACGGTTGCGCGTAAGCGGACACCATCTTGATCGGATATGGAAAGTATTTCTACAGGAAATTTTTGTGCATCAAACGGTATTCCTATTTTTTCATGACGTTCATCTATCTTAGGATGACCAGAGCTTGGTTGGGCAAGACCACTCAAATCTCCTTTCACATCCATTAGCAATACTGGAATCCCTTTATCAGACATATTCTCAGCTAAAACCTGTAACGTTTTAGTTTTACCAGTACCCGTTGCTCCTGCTATTAAACCATGTCTATTTAATGTTTTTAAAGGAATATTGACTAATGCATTGGTAACAGTTTCTTCACCTAACATTCCTGCTCCTAATGTTAAGAATTCTTCTTTACATGAGTATCCATCATTTATGTAATTAAAAAACGCTTCCGTTTGACTCATCTTTTATTTTTTGATAAAAATACTATTAAAATCAGCATTTCAAAAACAGTAAGCTTTTATTTTGATTGTATTTTATTTGCTTTGAGTAAATTTGTTAGGTAATCAAAAAAATAGTAGATATGAAAGTATACCATTCATTATGTTTAGTGTTTATGACATTATTAAGCTCATGTAATAATACTAATGAACAAAACAAAGTTATAGAAAAGCCTAATTTAATTTTTCATACCTCTACTGTTGAACGTAAAAAAAACGCTCCTTTTTCTGATGCTGTAGAAGTTGGTAATACGCTTTATTTAGCTGGTCAAGTTGGTATTAATCCTAACACCTCTAAACTTCCAGAAGGCGGAATAAAAGCTGAAACTAGACAAGCCTTGGAGAATATTAAAGCTGTGTTACAAGAACATGATTCAGATTTAGAGCATGTTGTTAAATGTACTGTAATTCTTACTTCAACTGATGATTTTGCTGATTTTAATACAATTTTTCGTGAATATTTCCCTAAAAATAAACCAGCAAGAACTACCTTTGCAGGCGATTTGCTCGTGGGAGCAAAAATAGAAATAGACGTAATAGCAGTTAAAGTTGATGGATTTAAGGACGCAAGAGTTAATTAACAAGGGAGAAATGCTTCCTTTAATGGAAGAGTTTTATACAATACAAGGCGAAGGTGCGCATACTGGAACGGCCGCATATTTTATTCGTATTGGTGGCTGCGATGTTGGCTGCCATTGGTGCGATGTTAAAGAAAGTTGGAATGCAAAATTGCATCCTCCTACACTAACAAACCTCATAGTAGAGAATGCTAAAAAATATGCTGAAACAGTTGTTATAACTGGTGGTGAGCCTTTAATGTGGAGTTTAGATTATATTACAAAAGAATTACAAAATAATAATATAAAAACACATATTGAGACTTCTGGAGCTTATGATTTTTCAGGAGTTTGGGATTGGTTTTGTTTGTCTCCAAAAAAAACAAAACTGCCTTTGTCACGTTCTTATGAAGAAGCCGATGAACTTAAGATGATTATACATAATACTCACGACTTTGAGTTTGCAGAAGAACAAGCAAAAAAAGTTGGTGATAAATGTGTTCTGTTTTTACAACCAGAGTGGAGTAAGCGCGATAAAATGATTCCATTAATTATAGACTATGTTATGAAGCATCCACAATGGAAAATTTCCTTACAAACTCATAAATATTTAAATATACCTTAATACAACAAAAAAACGCCTTAAAGGCGTTTTTTTGTTTGTTGTTTTATACCTCGATTAGCATAAAAATAACTGCTTTTTCTTTTTTTCATAGAATTCTCCCCTCCCTACGACTGAAGTATAAAACAACTTATACCCGACCTTATATACAAGGCTTTTTTTTACCTTCACAAAGGTATATTTTGTTTTTTTTACATAAGTACGGTTCAACCGTACTTTTAGTGCGGTTGAACCGTACTTTTTATCTATTTATTTTTTTCTTTCCACCGTTATAAGCAATCCGTACATCGAAATTTTCATTGTAGTACACTTTGTTAGATTTAATCATCTTCAATTCAACCCCTTTTAAAACCACATTAAATATATATAATTTATTTTTTTAACGTTTTTTAACAATTATAATAAATTTTATATCTTTGTAAAGATGATAAATATGAATATTAATACATTAAAAACAGTATCGAAAAATTCGTTCGTTTCACAATTTGTTGGCGAAGCTCGAGCTTTATTTTGGATGCATTTTAGTAGTTATATAAGATGAACTGATTAAGTTATTGTATATATAAATTACAAAAAAGCATTCTAAAGTTATTTAGGATGCTTTTTTTATTATTAAATAAATTATTATGAATAAATCTTTTGACATATAAAATTGATCAATTTAAACACTAAGCAATTGAGCTATAAAGCGTTGTACTAAATTTAATTTCTCTGAATAATTTCGGGCAGAATCCCCTTATACCAAAAACAACATAAACAACTGACATACAGTTATTTAAATATTGTTTTTATTGTAGAATATTGAAATTACATGTATATTTGTATCATAAATTAAGAGAAGATTCTTAATTAATAATTTTAAATTTATAGAAAACATGCAAACAATTTATTTAAACCTACACATAAAAATATCATCGAAAATAGATGTTAATTTTTGTAGCGAATTGCGTAACGATGTTTTTGAAAAAAAAGAATATTTGATAGATGAGTAAAAAATCAATATTCTAAATATATTTTCATAAGGCATCTTCTAAAAAAGATGCCTTTTTTATTGCATATCAATAAATATACATTGAAAAATATTTGGAAAATATGTTAATTTTTCTTAAATTAATGATATAAATGCAAAAGTTATGAAAACAACAAAATTGTTTATTCTAAATGAAAAAGGACGTTTACTCACCCAAAAGTATCGCACACTAAAATTAAGTTTGTTATCCATTTAAACAACCTTAATTTAAATAATCTAAAAGATTAGCGTTACTCTAAAAATTGCAAACGCTTCCTTGTTTTAAGACACGTAGAATTTCCTGAAGCCTAAAACTTTATAGGCCTTAACAGTATAGTCTTCTTGAATTGATATTAAGATCAATTTAATTCTACAAACCGCCTGATTTACTTGGGCTGGATGACTATTGTCTCGGTTTAACCGAAACCTATTTACTGTTCGATAATTCATCGATACACAAAACGCTGCTTTACGTGGCATGGAAAACTATTGTCTAACTATTAAAAATTGAAAATTATGAAAACTTTAAAATACCTATTTATGATGTTCATTGTATTTACAATCACAACATCTTGTACTGATATAACTGAAGATTTAGTAACTAATACTAACACAGAACATAAAACTGATCCTCCTACCACATTTGAAATCAATGCTAGAGGTAGTGATACTGGTGGAGATAATAGTAATGATGGTAATGGAGGAAAAGGTTCTCTATAAATTATTTTTTCAACCTCTAATATTGAATTATTAGAGGTTTTCTTTAGATTTGTTTAATCTAAAAAATACAAGTATCAAAAACAACTTTCGACTTTTAATATTATTAATATCTATCACTTTTAAAACTTATTCATTTCAAATAAGAAATGATAGTATTAAAGTTTGGTTAGAAAAAAGTAATAATGAATTAGACCTCAATTCTAAAAAACTTTACTTGGAAAAAAGTTATAGCTCCATTGTAAATAATAAATTACCTTATCCATTAGAGCTAAGCACAATAGCTTATAGTTACTACAAATTAAAAGATAATATCAATTTTCTTAGAGTTAATAAAGATGCTTTAGAGTTATCAAAAAAAACAAATCACTTATATGCTATTGGTGACTCTTATTGGAATTATGCTACATATTACATTGACAAAGAAATCAGAGACAAAGCTTATTCTAATTTTTATGAAGCTCATAAAGCATTTCAAGCTAATAATTCTCACTATGAAAATGCTACAGTTATCTTTGGAATGTCAAGAATAAAAGGGTTTTACCGAGATTATATAGGAAGTGAAATTCTAATCATAAAGTCAATTGAAATATTTAAAAAAATTAATGATTATAAAAACTTATATAAATGTTATAATCACTTAGCGTTAATATTTGTTGATATAAAAAATTATAGTAAAGCTCTACAATATTATGATAAAGCATCATTCTTTTTAAAAAAAATACAATCAAAAAAACTTAGAAAAAAATACTTTACTTCCTTGTATAATGACATTGGTTTAATTTATTTAAAAACTAATAAATTTCAGAAAGCATTAAGTTACTTTGAAAAAGTATTTGATTATGAGAACCTGAAAACTGAAGATTTGAGTAGATACGCTAGAGCTATAGATAATAAATATTACTGCTTACTATCTATGGGAAATAATCTAAAGGATGTAGAAAATAAATTTCTATTCGCACTTAAAATAAGAGATAGTATAAAAAATAAAGCAGGAGTTCTTACATCTAAAATACATATCTCTGATTATTATAAGTTAGCTAATGATAAAAGTAACGCTATTAAATACGCTAAAGAAGCTAACACACTCGCAAAAGAATTAAAAAACGGTAGAGATTATTTAACCTCACTTAAACAACTCGCTAATTTAGACACTAAGAATTCAAAAAAATACTTAGATCGTTATATTGAATTCAATGATAGTTTAATTAGCGCTGAGCGTAGAGCTCAAAATAAATTTACACGTATCGAGTTCGAAACTGACGAATACATTGAAGAAACTAAACGTTTATCTGAACAACAGATTTGGATTTTTATCGCAAGTATATCTACACTACTAATTTTAAGCTTATTGTATTTTTTACGTGTTCAGAAAGTAAAAAATGAAAAACTACAATTAGAAGCAGAGCAACAAAAAGCAAACGAAGAAGTTTATGTATTAACATTACAACAACAAGCTAAATTAGAAGAAGAGCGTATTAAAGAACGTAATCGTATTTCTGCTGAATTGCACGATGGTATTTTAGGAAAACTTTTTGGAACTCGAATGAATATGGGGTTTTTAGGTATGCAAATGGATGGAGGAACCCAAGAAAAACATCAAAACTTTTTGGATGAATTACAAGAGGTAGAAAAGGAGATACGTGATGTTTCACACCGTTTAAGTGAAAATTTTGATGATACCACAGTTAGTTTTGTTACTATTGTAGCACAACTATTAAAAGATAAAAGTATTATTGGTAATTTTAATTATACTTTTTCTAAGGATAAAGCTATAGTTTGGAAGCAACTTAATGAAATTACAAAAGCTAATATATATCGAATAATTCAAGAAGCTTTACAAAATATTATTAAGCATGCTAACGCAAAAAATGTTATTTTAGAGTTCTCAATTCAACAACAACAATTACAGATTACTTTAAAAGATGATGGTGTTGGCTTTGACGTAAAAAAGAGCAAAAAAGGAATAGGATTAAAAAATATTAAGACAAGAGTTGAAAAACTTAGTGGTACTTTAACATATACATCAACAATGCTTGAAGGTACTGCTTTATACATAAACATACCGTATACCCCTTAAAATGCTAGTTAAAAACTATAATGCCCTACTAATTGATGATCATCCTCTAATTGCCGAAGCTTACAAAAGTGCTTTCAACTATGTAGAAAATCAAGATGAATATATTAAGTTTCATATACAGACAGCAATAGACTGTGATTCTGCTTATGAAATTATTACTGATTATGCTTCAAGCGATAAGAAGTTAGATATTGTTTTCTTGGACATGCGCTTACCTCCTTCTAAAGATAAAACGATACTGTCTGGTGAAGACTTGGGTATAAAATTGAATGAACTACTTCCAGCGACAAAAATCATTGTTTCTACAACATTTAATGATAATTATAGGGTTCATAGTATTTTAAAAAATATAGATCCTGATGGTTTTTTAGTCAAAAATGATCTGACTCCTCAAGAACTAGTTCAGGCTATTACAGAAGTTCTAAATGATCCTCCATTTTATAGTAAAACAGTTATGAAATTATTACGTAATGAGGTTTCTAGCGATTATTTACTAGATGATATTGATAGAAAAATTATTTATGAGCTGTCAACTGGTCTAATGACTAAAGACTTGCCAGACAAGGTACATTTGTCATTAAGAGCGATTGAAAAGCGTAAACGTCAGTTGAAAAAAATTTTTGATATCGATAGTTCCGATGATCGTGAATTAATACTTATTGCTAAGGATAAAGGTTTTATTTAATTAGATATATTATTCTTTAAAAGTAACTAAAATACGCTTCAAGAGTACTTCATCCCCTTTGTTATTATATTATTCTTGGCAATAAACATTGTATAAATCCATTATCTGAACTTGAGTTAAGCTTTTATACTCCTTACTGTCAATAATATCTTGTATAACATCACAGTCATCAAAATAATTACTTAATATTTTTTTAAAAGTATCTTTAAATAAGATTCTATTAAAGTCAGTAGCTATAGCTTCATTTTCTCTTTTTAAATAATAGTTTGCTGCTCTTATTTTTTCTCTCTTACCCATATACATTGGTGGTCCTAAACTAGGATCTATAATAGTAGGTGGAGATGTAGTACTCCAGTATTCATAAGCATCTTCATAGAGTTTGATATCTCCATCTCTAATTACTCTCAATAGATAAGGTCTCCTTTTTTTTGGTATAGTAATGTACTCAAACTCTTCATTTGATTTAAATATAATTCCTTTTACAATAGTTCCATCCCACTTATCTTCTTCATCTTTTAAAGTAGCTTTAAAGAATATTTTATTCTTTTTTACATAACCAAAACCTTCAATTATAGTTCCGTCTTTAAAAATTAGTGCAGCCCTTGCATAATTTTGACAATTGATAGTTTCACTAAAAAAAATCACACACAATATTATTAATACTCTAAACATTTCAATCTTTTTAATTCTTTTTCTTTGGTCTCTATTTTATCCTATTTTTTACATAAAAAAAGCCCCACAAAATAGTGAGGCTTGTATGTTTAGTTGTATTAACTTATTCTTTATAAACCCCCATGTTAGCATACTTATCCATACGCGCATTTATCAAGGATGTATCGTCCAAGTCTTTTAGTTCATCAAAAGCTTTTAGTATTTGTTTTTTAACGATTGTAAAAGCTCCTTCTCTATCAGCGTGAGCGCCTCCAGCAGGTTCTTTTATAATAGCATCAATTAACTTTAATTTTTTCATGTCCTCTCCAGTTAACTTCAAGGCTTCAGCTGCTTGCTCTTTATATTCCCAACTTCTCCATAAAATAGAAGAACATGATTCCGGAGAAATTACAGTATACCATGTGTTTTCCATCATATAAACTCTGTCTCCTACTCCAATACCAATAGCTCCACCAGATGCTCCTTCACCAATAACAATGGTAATAATTGGAGTTTTTAAGCGTGTCATTTCAAAAATATTACGAGCTATAGCTTCACCTTGCCCACGTTCTTCAGCTTCTAATCCAGGATATGCTCCAGGAGTATCTACGAAAGTAACTACTGGTATTCCAAATTTTTCAGCCATTTTCATTAAGCGCAATGCTTTTCGATACCCTTCAGGATTGGCCATACCAAAGTTACGATACTGACGTGTTTTAGTATTATATCCTTTCTGCTGACCGATAAACATGAACGACTGATCTCCGATTTTACCTAAACCTCCAATCATCGCTTTATCATCACGAACATTTCTATCTCCATGTAATTCCATGAATGTATCTCCACAAATTGCTTTTATATAATCTAGTGTGTATGGTCTGTTAGGATGACGAGATAATTGTACACGCTGCCATGGCGTTAGGTTTTTATAAATATCTTTTTTTGCCTTTTCTAATTTTTTTTCGATTTTCTTACATGTTTCAGTAACATCTATCTCACTTTCTTTTCCAATCTCAAGACATTTTGCCAATTGATCTTCTAATTCTTTAATTGGCATTTCAAAATTTAAATATTCCATGTACTAAAGTTTGATTCTTTCTGTTGTTTGTTAGAGCAAACATACTAAATTATCGTTGTAATCTCTTTTTAATTTTAGAAGAATTTTTAAGTAGTCCGTTCAATAAAACTACAAATATTACTATAAAAGCTCCATAATAAAACTCTATATTCATCTGTTCCTTCTCTCCAAAAATTATAAGTGCTAATATAATGGCATATACAGGTTCTAAATTTATGGTAAGCATTACGGTATATGGCGTTAGGTATTTCATCACTCTTACTGATGCTATAAATGCATATGCAGTACATACACTTCCTAATAAAACTAAATATAGCCAATCTGTTGTTTTCAATTGAAAAAAACTGGTAGTAAAACTTCCTGAAAACCCTAAGAATAGGGTCACAAATAAAACACCAAATAATAACTGATAGAATGAAATAGAATCTGCTTCATGTTTTTTGATAAATAGTCCATTTAACACCGAAAATAAAGCTGAGAGTGAGGCAGAAATTAATGCATATACAATTCCTAAGGTATATTTACTTTCGAAATTGAAAATTATATACAATCCTAGTATTACCAACATACCTAATATCATTTCTATGGGATTTATTTTTCTTTTAAAGAAAATTGGTTCAATAAGTGCTGTAAAAAAAGCGCCCGTGCTCATCGTCACCAAAGCAACTGAAACATTAGACACTTTTATAGCTTTAAAAAATGTAATCCAATGTATGGCTATAATAATTCCCGTAACTAGAAATTGTAATGCTGCCTTTCTTGTTAGTTTGAATGATTTCTTAGTGATTAAAAAATAAATTGCAATACAAATAACTGCTATCAACATTCTAAACCAAACTAAAGGTATCGCATCTATAGATATTAGAGCTCCTAAAATAGCAGTAAAACCCCAAATAAAAACGATAAAATGAAGTAATGCGTAGTTTTTAAGTTTACTTTCTTGCATTGATGTATAAATAAATAGCGTATGCGCCAAAAACCATATTTGGCATCCACACGTTTAATAATGAATTAGCACCTGCTACTGCTCCTAGTACTTCTGCTACTTTTAGAAAGAACACATAAATAAACATTACGGCAATACCCAGTGCTAAGTTAACACCTATTCCTCCTCTTCGTTTCTTGTGTGCTAAAGCTACTGCAATAAGTGTTAGTATATAAGATGCTAATGGTAAACTTGTTCTTTTGTAAAGCTCTACTAAATATGCATTTAAATTCTTAACACCTCTTTTTCTTGATAATGCAATAAAATCAGAGAGTTCTCCTGAAGGCATTTCTTGAGCAAGTGTAGACTTATAATTGAAGTCTTTTGGTGAAAAAGCAAAAGTTGTATCAATAGAGTTTCCTGAAAAAATACTGTCTCTATCAAAATATATTTTTCGCTCTTTCCAGTTTAACAATCTAAACGTAGAATCTTCTTCTTGCCAATTGATATTATCAGCAATCAGCTTGTATTTTAACTTTAATCCATCGTATGTTTCTGTAGAAAAATTATACCCTGCATTACGTTTCAAATCGAAGTTTTGTAAAAAAATGTAAGTACTATCATTCAATTGTAAACTAAAGTCTTTTACAATTCGATCTTTATATTTTTTCTTTACAATATAAGTACTTTCAAACTTTTTTCTTGTTTTACTACTTTTAGGAACTACATAATGATTCATTAATAGAGCAACAATAGTTACTATGGTTGCTCCTATGAAATATGGATATAAAAACCGTGTAAATGATATTTGAGATCCGTTTATGGCAACAATTTCAGTATTATTAGCTAATCTAGAAGTAAAAATGATTACTGCTAAAAATAATGCTAATGGCATGAACGTGTTTGCGTAGTAAATGATGAAATTTTTATAGTAATCATTAACTACTTCGATAAAAGTTAAGTTATCATGCCTTAAGAATTTATCAATTTTCTCGGCAATATCAATGGCTACCGCAATAGGTATTAGAATTAACAACGTAAACAAAAATGTTGTTAAATAACGCTTTAATATGTACCAATCGAGGATTTTCAATTTACAAACGGTTATTCATTTGTTTTACCATTTTATCCTTCCATTCGGCAAAATCACCTGCTAAAATGTGTTTTCTTGCTTCACGTGTTAACCATAAGTAAAAACCTAGGTTATGAATGGATGCGATTTGCTTTCCTAATAATTCTTTTGAAGCGAATAAATGACGTAAATATGCCTTAGAGTACATGGTATCTACAAATGTAATTCCCATTTCATCAATAGCAGAAAAGTCATTTTCCCACTTTTTATTTTTTATATTGATTGTTCCATATGCTGTAAATAACATTCCATTTCTTGCGTTTCTTGTTGGCATAACGCAATCGAACATATCTACTCCTAAAGCTATATTTTCAAGGATATTAATTGGCGTACCAACTCCCATTAAATATCTAGGTTTGTCTTCAGGTAAAATATCACAAACAATATCAGTCATTGCATATAATTCTTCAGCTGGTTCTCCTACAGATAATCCGCCAATAGCATTTCCTTCTGCTTCAACTGACGCTATAAATTCAGCAGATTGTTTTCTTAAATCTTTATAGGTACTTCCTTGAACTATTGGAAAAAAAGTTTGATTATAATCATACTTTAAAGGTGTTTTCTCTAAGTGAGAAATACATCTTTTTAACCACCTGTGTGTCATATGCATTGAATTTCTTGCATAATTATATTCACATGGGTAAGGAGTACATTCATCAAAAGCCATAATTATATCGGCTCCAATGGTACGTTGAATTTCCATAACATTTTCTGGTGTAAAGAAATGTGTAGAACCATCGATATGACTCTTAAATTTTACACCTTCTTCGTTTATTTTTCTTCTTCCTGAAAGTGAATATACCTGATAACCACCACTATCTGTCAATATATTTCTATCCCAATTCATAAATTTATGAAGCCCACCAGCTTGTTCAATTATATTAGTTTGAGGACGTAAGTATAAATGATAGGTATTTCCTAAAATAATATCTGGATTTATCTCGTCTTTTAATTCCGATTGATGAACACCTTTAACTGTGGCAACTGTACCCACAGGCATAAAAATTGGTGTTTCTATAGTACCATGATCAGTAGTGATAACACCTGCTCGTGCTTTACTTTTGGGATCTGTAATTTTTAAGTCAAATTGCATAGGCGGCAAAGATACACATGTATGTTTAATGTTAAACAGTAGAACGTTAAAAGTTTCTTATTATCCTTATTGATGAATATTACTTTCTGCGTTGGCGACCAAATTTAGTTTTAAAATTGGTATTTTGTTTTTGTTTATTTTTTGGCTTTACATTATTCGAACTCGTTTTTTTTGAAGCTTCTTCGGTTTTTACTGAAGATTTTACTAGGTTATGAATTTCATTCATTTCTTTACTAGTTAATTCTCTCCATTCCCCTATTTTTAGGTTACCCAAAGCCACATTCATTATTCTTGTTCTTTTTAGTTTAACAACATTATACCCCAAATATTCACACATTCTGCGTATTTGTCGGTTTAATCCTTGGGTTAAGGTAATTTTAAATGTATTGTTATTTATTTGTTGAACTTTACATTTTTTAGTAGTAGTTCCTAAAATAGGAATACCGTTTCCCATTCTATTTATAAATCTGTCATTTATCTCCTTATCAACCGTTACAATGTATTCTTTTTCGTGATTATTTCCTGCTCTTAAGATCTTATTTACTATATCTCCGTCATTTGTAAGAAATATCAAACCTTCTGATGGTTTATCGAGCCTTCCAATAGGAAATAATCGTTGTGGATGTCCTACGAAACGGACAATATTCTTTCGCTCTTTACTATCGGTTGTACAAACTATTCCTACAGGTTTATTTAGTGCTATGTATAATGTTTTAGGTTTACTTTTTAAGGGTTTACCATCTATTTTTACACTATCTCCTTCGTATACTCTATTCCCTAGTTGAGTAGGCTTTCCGTTAATAGTTACTCTTCCTTCCGTTATTAACTTTTCGGCTTCTCTTCTAGAACAGATTCCTGTAGCACTTATGAATTTATTGAGATTGGTCGAATTTTCATTATTTACTTCCATTGTAGCAAAGTAACTAAAAAATCCTCAAGTAAGCTTGAGGATTTTTTAGTTGTATTATGTATTTATTATTTAAAACATTATCATTTTTTGTGTACATCTAGCTAAACTAGGACGACGATCGTAATCAAAACCTAATGTAATCATGTGTGTTCCATTATTAAATCCTATGATTTCATTAGTTGTTATACTAAACCCATAAGAAGCATAAAACTTATTCTTTTTTATACCGAATAAAGGTGCTACTGCATTTGGTGTAAAGAATTGATCATTTAAAAATGTATAACTTACTCCACCCCAAATATAACCATCACGGATTCTCTTTCTTAGTTTTACATTTAAATCGGTTCGAGAACGATTACTAGCTTCAAAATATTCGACAAATGCTGATGGTTCGAACTCTGTATTCCTATTAATTCTAAAATTATAGTTGGTATATGCCGAGTATCTTCTTAAAACCTCAGGTTCACCTGTTTTAAAGTTGTCTATCTTTTTGTCTAATAAATTTACAACATTACCACTTATCGCAAAACGTCCGAAACGATATAGCATACTTATATCAAAGTTGGATGAGTTGAGAACTCGATTAGGTAAACCTATCTGTGGTGTGTTATTATTACTCGTATCTATTCCTAATTGTATAAAACTATAACTTAAACCTAACGAGAAAAAACTGTCATATAAATCACTTAATATCAAGTGGCTTGCCATGGTTAAACGCACACCTTTTTGAGTTGTTTCTCCATTACTATCGTTAAATAATGTGATACCACCTCCAAATCTTTCGGCAAGTCTTGCTTCAAGATTTAATGATTGTGTATTAGGAGCATCTTTAACTCCTACCCATTGGCTAATTCCATTTAATCTTAATTGGAACCCTGCTCCAATACCTGCATATGCTGGAGATATTAGAAAAGGGTTGTCTGCCATATGATTAATATACTGTGGTAAATCAACTTCTTGAGCTGATACTTTCACAGTGACTAACAATATTATTGTTACAAATAATTTCTTCATCATTTTATCTGTATAGTGTAAAGTGACCCATTAATCTTCTTTGCTCTCCTGAGAGTTCTTTATATTCAATTGTATACCAATAATCACCTGATGGTAGTGGTCTTCCTTGATAAGTACCATCCCAACCTTGTTGTTTTCCTCTGAAAATTTGTAATTGTCTACCATATCTATCATAGATGTATACTTTTATTTCATGGTAATCTTCGACTTTTATTGGATACCAGTAATCTTGAATAGTATCTCCATCTGGTGTGAAAATATTAGGTATCTCAATCGTAATATACACTCCTTCAACTGTTATAGTCTCCTCACAACCTCTAGCATCTCGCACTACAATTACATAGTCTCTGGTTTGTGTAATAATAAATACATTGTCTGGTGTGAATGGACCACCATCTATACTATATTCAAATGGACCTATACCTCCTGTTACATTAGCTATTAATGTATTCTTCTGAGAATCATCAATTGTTAATACTAAAGGATCTATAACTTCTACTAAGATATCATTCGATAATATCGTACATCCGTCAGAACCATCTGGTAATATATGTGTTACTTCTACATTGTAAGTTCCTGCTGTAGAAACTTCGAATATTCCAGTGTCGTTACTTGCACTTTCTGGCCCTATCAACATGTATACAACATTATCTTTATATGCATCAGCAACTGAAGCTGTTATTGTAGCTTGTTGAGAACAATCATAAGTTACCACTGGTGTATCAAATTCAAGGTCTATAGCATCTAATAATGTTATTGACGTACTTGCCGCTGTACAACCATTAGCATCTCTTACAATTACTACATATGTTTGTCCTGGTGTAAGGCCATCGAAAAGTAACCTGTTATCAACAAATGGTCCTCCATTTAAACTTGTAGCAAATGGTCCTGTACCTCCTGTTATTATAGCTTCAAACGATGGTGGTGTATTACCAACACATAATTGCTGTTGAACTGAAGCTGGATCTATTGCTACTTCTAGTACATTTGGTTCTAGTATCTCTACATCAACTACTTCCTCACATCCATTGAAATCTTGAATTACAACTCTATATAAACCTGCTGGTAAATCATTGAATTGATTACTAGATTGGAACTTCCTTGGTTCAGTATTAATAACATATAAATAAGGTGCTGTTCCTCCTCTAGCATTTACTGTTATACTACCGTCATCGTCACCATTACAACTTACATTAGTATGTATTTCTGTTGCTTCTAGCACATCTGGTTCTATAATAGTATGTGTCGATGTAACTTCTTCACAATCTCCACTAATCACTCTTATACTGTAAGTTTCTGGTGCAATATTGGTGAATGTATTTGATGCTTGAGGACCAGCAACGACAGTTCCTGAACTATCTAGCAGTTCATACATATAATTACCTAGTCCTCCTGATGCTACTGCTGATAATACAGCATTATCATCTCCGTTACACGTTATAAATCCTGATGCTATTTCTAGTGTAGCTACTAAAGGTTCTAATGCTGGCACAGATATGAAATATGGTGCTGAAATACAACCATTAGCATCTCTAACGTAGAATTCATAATCTCCTGCAGTGACATTAAACGTATTTGATGTTACAAATGTTACTCCGTCAATACTATACATATACGTTCCTGTTCCTCCAGCTCCTGTTACTTCTATACTAGCTGTTGGCGAAGTACATGTGATAATACTATTTATAGCAGCTGTTGCTATAGTTTCTGTTGGTTCAGAAATTGTTCTTGTAAAGTCCGCACTACAACTGAACTCATCATAAACTGTTACTGTATAAGTTCCTGCTCCTAAATTTGTAAACTCATTAGATGCCTGAATTCCTGAAACGTCTCCATTAGGATAAGTAATACTATAAGAATAATTAGCTGGAGCTCCTTGACCTCCAGTAACTGATTCAACTCTTATCGTAGCTGTTTCATCTCCTTCACATGCGATTGATGCTATTTCTACTAAGCTTGCATTTATTGGTAATGGATCATCTAATCTGAACGTTTCTGTATCAATACATCCATTTGCATCTCTAACCGATACTATATAATCTCCAGATGTTAATCCTGAAACTATAGAGTTTGTAGAGAAACTTTGAATTATAGTAGCAGAAGTAGTATTCTCTACTTGGAATTCATATCCACCCCAACCTCCAGTTGGTGTTATAACAATCTCTCCACTATCTGGAGTAATACAGTTAATTAAACTTGTATTGAAAGTGAAGTCTAACGCAGCTGTTGGTGCTTCAATTTCAATAGCAGCAGACGTTACTGGACAGAAAGGATTTCCATTCATCATCACTTGTACATAATACTCACCTTCTGGTAGTGTATTTATACTTGTTGAACCTGATACGCCTATTCCTGTAAAGGTAGTTGCTACATCATCTCCTGTTGTTGCAGTTCCCATGGTATCAAACAATACATAATCGTATGTTCCGCCATATGGACTACTTGCTGCAAAATCAAATGTTAAACCTCCATTAGAATCGCCTAAACATGCTATGTTACTATCTTTTGTAACATCTAATATAAATGATGGTACATCTTGTACTTGATGATTTACAGTCATAACACAACCCGTAGTTGGATTAGTGATTGTTATCGTATATACATCTGTTGCTAAACCTGTGAATACTCCTGTGGTATTACTATCAGTAAACGTTCCACCTGAATTTGTGATTACAAAGTCTGGGGTTAAAGCGCTCGTTGATGTAAAACTTACTGTAATATTCTCCCCTCCGGCTGGTAAGGCTCTACAATCAATCGCTTTGTCTACAGTCACTGTAGATGTTAACAACGCATTGAAGGCTCCTATCGTGGCATTTGTGGTTCCTGAACATCCTTCACTATCGTAAACCGTAATTGCTACTGTTCCGCCTGAAGTATTTGACGTAGTAAATACAAAACTTGAGCCATCTTGTGTCTCTACTGATCCACTTGCTGGTGTGTATGTGAATACCGCGCGTACAAAGCTTCCGCTTCCGCCTGTAATTGTTCCTGTGTTTACTGTTACACTTGCTACATCTGTTACGTTAGCTGTACTACAACCAAACTCATCTACAGTTACTGAACTTGTAATATCAACTGGTAACAATTCTGTAATCGATACTGGTGATGAATTAGTTGTACATCCATTTGTTCCTGTTCCTGTTACAACATAACTTCCTGGTGCCAATCCTGTGAATTGAGTCCCTGTTGTTGTCGCTGTAAAGGTTCCTCCTGAAGTTAACGTTCCATTTATCTCGTAACTCAATGGTAATATCCCATTATCTACTGACGTCATCTCTATGATGCCCTCTGAACTTCCTGAACAATTTGAATTGTCTATCGCATTTACACTAAAGTTCGGTACTAACGCTGCATCTATAGTGATACTTCGTATAATAGAACATACTGGTGTAGCTCCGATATCAAACACTTCTACGTCATATGTACCTGCTGTAGCTACTGTAAAGCTTACTGTGCTTCCGCCTGTTCCTGTTCGTGTTACAACTGTACTTGCTCCGTTCAATACTTCGTATTCGTAGCTTCCTGATCCTGAAGTAATATTAACTTCTACTGTTCCATCTGGACTTACCGTACAATCTATCTTCTTTGTCTCACTTAATGAGAACTCTAAAATTGGACGTAAAGTAATATTTGTTACTGGACCTGTGCCTGGACAGTTATTAGTATCACTAACTTCAACCGTATAATTTCCTGCTCCTAAGTTGCTGAAAACATTAGTCGTTTGATTGCGTATCTCGCTTCCTGTTCCGTCTAATAAAACATAAACATAACTTCCTGTCCCGCCTATAGCATTTACTGTAATACTTCCACCTGTGGTTGTATTACATGAATTATCATCTGGGTCTAATGTGAAAGTTACTGCAGCTGGATCACCTAGGATTTCTGTATCTACATGGATACATCCATTAGCATCTCTTACACGAACTGTATATGTATCAGCTGATAAACCTGTAAAGACATTGTCATTACTATATGCTCGAATTATACCTGAGGTACCTTCTACTTCATATTCATAACTGCCCCAACCCCCTGTAGCATTTACTGTAATTGATCCGTCACTTCCGCCATTACAGCTTACTGGACTTGGTGTTACACTAAAGTCTAATGCTGCACTTGGTGCTTCTATTTCAATAGCAGCAGACGTTACCGGACAGAATGGACTAGCTGTCATTGTTACTTGTACATAGTACTCTCCTGCTGGTAATGTACTGATACTTGTTGCTCCTGTTACGCTTGTTCCTGTAAAGGTAGTTGCTACATCATCTCCTGTTGTTGCAGTTCCCATAGTATCAAACAATACATAATCGTATGTTCCGCCATATGGACTACTTGCTGCAAAAT
>ERZ1740052.45-NODE-45-length-44342-cov-6.237180_pt1 | contig 44342 bp, 28 predicted proteins | sample MGYA00581750_ERZ1740052 | MGnify/ENA primary metagenome ERZ1740052 (study PRJEB43018, sample SAMN04849743) | marine metagenome | isolation source: floating plastic debris | place: Pacific Ocean | collected 2008-08-30 | study: EMG produced TPA metagenomics assembly...
CTTTAGAGTTATTTGCAAAACATTACGAAACAGGGGAAACAATTCCTATGGAGTTTGTTCAGAAAATTAAAGAATCTGCTGCTTTTCATGAGGGAATGCAAACATTACGTCAGTTAAGTTTTGGATTGTTAGATATGAGCTGGCATTCTGGAAATACCGAAAACATTTCATCCGTAAAAGATTTCGAATTAAAAGCTTTTGAAAACACCAAATTATATCCTGATGTTATTGAAAATTGTATGAGCACGGCTTTTTCTCATATTTTTCAAGGTGGATATTCTGCTGGATATTATTCCTACAAATGGGCTGAAGTTTTAGATGCAGATGCTTTTGAATACTTTAAAGAAGAAGGTATTTTTAATAAAGAAATCGCTACTAAATTCAAAGATCATGTTCTTTCTAAAGGAGGAACAGAAAAACCAATGGAACTGTACAAACGTTTTAGAGGTCAAGAACCAAAACCTGAAGCTTTATTAAAAAGAGCTGGACTTTTAAACTAAAAAATAATATTAAGAACTACGATTTTTCGTAGTTCTTTTATTTATTCAAAAATGCACGAAAAAATAGCTACTTTTTTTGAAACAGAATATCCTTTAAATCAACATGGAGTTGATGAACTTTTATCATTATTCCAATTGAAAACTATAAAAAAGGGAACAGCTATTTTAAAAGCAAATCATTTAGAAAGAGAATTACGTTTCTTAAATTCAGGAACTGTTCGTGAATTTTACGCAACAGCAGATAAAGAAACTAACATTAACTTTTACATCAAACCTCAATTCATTTCTGATTTATTCTCTTTCAGCAAAGATTTAAAAACAAATAAAAATCAAGAAGCAATTTCTGATCTTGAGATATTATCTATTAAAAAACAACAATTCCGAGAACTTTTAAGAAGATACGAATGTGGTAAATCATTTATTGAACTTTCATTTCAAAAACTTTTAAAACAAAAAGAATTATTAGAATTCAATAGAATTACTAAAACCCCAGAAGAGCTATACCGAGAGTTATTTATTTACAAACCATATTGGTTAGAAAAAATCCCTCAATATCATATTGCTTCCTATTTAAATATTACACCAGAAACTCTAAGCAGAATACGAAAACGTATTTCTTGATTTGGATCAATGCAATTCAATTCAATTGGTTATTCCTTTGTCTGAAAAAGTAATATCAATGAAAATTCAACATTTAAGAAATGCATCTTTAATTATTGAGGCCGACGATAAAGTAATTTTAGTAGATCCAATGCTTGGTAAAGTAGGAACACTACCTCCTTTTTCTTTCTTTAGATTTAAAATGAGGAAAAACCCAACTGTTCCTTTACCTGAAAACAGTAAATCAACACTTAAAAAAGTTACTCATTGCTTGATCACTCACAATCACCCTGATCATATTGATACCGAAGCTGAAAAGTTTCTTACTGAAAGAAACATACCTGTAATTTGCAGTGTGTTAGATGAAAAAACGTTTCGCAAAAAAGGCTTAAATGTAATTCAAACAATTAATTATTGGGAGAAATCACCTTTTTTAGGAGGAACTATTGAAGGAATTCCTGCGAAACATGGTTATGGTTTTGTAGCTAAACCTGCTGGAAATGTGATGGGATTTTTTATTGCACTACCTAAAAGACCTAGTATTTACATTAGTTCAGATACGATTTACACTGATGATGTTGATGCTGTACTAAAAAAATATAATCCTGAAATTAGTATTGTAGCTGCTGGTTCTGCTCAATTTGATATTTTTAAACCTTTGTTGATGACTATAGATGACATTGTAAAATTTGTTGAAAATGCTCCTCATAAAGTCATAGCTAATCATATGGAAGCTGTTAATCATTGCCCTACAACAAGAGTTAAACTTAAATCAATTTTAACTCAAAAAGGGCTTTTACAAAAAACTTTCATTCCTAAAGATGGAGAAATCATTACTTTTTAGTTAATCGAAAATCTCTTCTTTAAAAATTTATTGCTTTTAAGTTTAAAATGTTAATCATATCTAAAAATCTCTTTCTAGGAAAGGGATTTTTTTATTTTTATAAATCTTATAAATTGTTCTAAATGAATCTGAAATTTACTTTTTTCTCCTTCTTTATTGTTTTGTATAGTTTTTCTCAGACCAATATCAATGGTATTATTACATCTAAAAATATTCCTTTAGAAGGTGCTTCTGTTTATTTAAACAATACTACTATTGGAACTATTACAGACGAAAAAGGAGCTTTTGAATTAAATTTCAAAGAAGGAAACTATACTCTTGTCGTTTCTTTTTTAGGTTATAAAACTTATCAAAAATCAATAAATACAATAGATCAAAAGAACATTGAAATTACTATTTCTTTAGAAGAGGATAATGAATTTTTAGATGAAGTTGAAATCAAAAAAATAGTATACGATGATGAATGGAAATACAATTTGGCTAGATTTAAACAAGCTTTTCTTGGAAAAACTAAACTGGCTTCCACCTGTAAAATATTAAATGAAAAAGATCTATTTTTCGATTTTAATTATAAAACAAATACTTTATCTGCAACTGCTAGAAAGCCCTTAAAAATAAAACACAACGGACTAGGTTATTTGATTGAATATGATTTGATCAATTTTGAGCTTGGTAGCAAAACTTTGTTCTTCAGTGGTTATGCTCAATATAAAAACCTAAGAAAATCTATCCGAAAAAAATGGAAGAAAAACAGACATGTAGCTTACAATGGTTCTCGAATGCATTTTCTAAGAAGTTTATTAAATAAAGAATTAAAAAAAGATGGTTTTGTTATTAATAAGTTCAGAAGAGTTGCCAACAAAGAAAGACCTTCCGAAGAAAAAATTCGATTTGCTAGAGAATATTTAAAACTTCATGGTAATCGTATTAATTATTCTAGAAAAATAGAAGAACCAAAAACTACTTTAGATAGCGCTATTGTAATAGCAAACAAAGCTCGTTTACCAAAATATCGTGATTATTTATACAAGAGAGATGTTCCTATAAACGAAATGATTTCTTTTCAAAAAACTACTCCTTTTTTAGATTTTACTGATTATTTAATGATCATTTACACCAAAGAACCTGAAGAAGAAAATTATGTTCAAGGAATATTTGGTAAGAAGAGAAAACAAAGTGATGTTCAAACTTCTCATTTAGTTTTACTACAAGGTAAATCGGAGATTGATAAAATGGGAATTATGATTGATCCTAACGCTGTTTTTAATGAAGGTTATTGGAGTTTTGAATCTTTTGCAAATATGCTTCCTTTAAATTATCAACCTTCAAAAAAATAGTTTTAATAGGCTATTTAACAAAAACATAGTTCTCTATTTTCATCATTTTTTATTATATTTATTTGATAAAAAATGAATTATGAAAACGAAATTAATCTTCCTATTATTTCTAGTTACGTTTATTTCATATGGTCAGGTAAATATCAGAGGAACTGTATTATCTAAAAACAATACTCCTTTAGAAGGTGCTGCTGTATATTTAAACAATACTACTATTGCAACTTTCACCGATTGGAAAGGAAAATTTAAACTTTATATTGAAGAAGGAAAACATACACTAATTGTTTCTTATTTGGGGCATAAAACAATTCGAAAAGAAATAATAATTGAAAATATAAATACTGAACAAACTTTAGAATTCCATTTAGAAGAACAAGACAATACTTTAAATGAAGTAGTCATCAATTCAACAGATGGAGAAAACAAATTAAAACTCATAGAATCTACAAGATCGAGATATTCTGATTTTCAAAAATTCCGTGAAGGTTTTTTAGGACGATCTACTTTTGCTAATAGATGTAAAATTTTAAACAGAGAAACTTTAAGTTATTATTACGTTCCTCAAACAGATCATTTTATTGTTACTGCCAAAGAACCAATTGTTGTTATTAATAAAGATTTAGGTTATAAAATACATTACGATCTTATTAAATACGAACAAAAAGCTCTTGTTATTGGTTATGTTGGTTATTCTAGATATGAAGAATTAGATGGAAGTGAAAGAAAACAAAAACGATGGGAGAGAAATCGACTAATAGCTTATAAAGGTTCAATAATGCATTTTCTTAGATCATTAATTCGCGTAAACACAAAAGAAGAAGGATTTGATATGGATTTAATGATTAGAATTCCTAACATCAATTATCCAACTGAAAAAGAATTACGATTCTCTAAAAAATTATTTAGAGATTTAAATCGATATGATATTCCTGTGGATTACGCAAAAACGTTAGTCGTTCCTGAAACTAGAATAGATAGTGCTATTTTAATCCATAGAAGAGAATTAAAGTATAAAAAAATTAGAGATACTATTATTAGAAAAGATATTAGATACAGTGATGTTACTTATCGATTAAGTGGTAAAGCTTTTATGGCGTTTAATGGTCTTCTAAAAGTGACTTACAATAACGAAAAAGAAGAATTTGAATATAAAAACGATTATAAAACTTGGTCGGGAAAACAAGTCTCTAAATTTATTTTACTTAATACTCCGCAAGAAATATTACCTATCGGACAATTAGCCGATCCAACAAATCACCTTGTTGAAGGTTATTGGTCTTATGAAAAATTTGCAGTAGCACTTCCTTTAAACTATCAACCTCCTGAAGAACCCAAAATCGCTTCAAATTAATTAAATCACATATCCAAACTAAAAAATGAAACTAAAACTAACAATTGCTTTGTCCTTTTTTCTATCCATTGCTTTTGGTCAGATTTACGTAAAAGGAAAAGTTACCTCAAAATCCAATCAACCTTTAGAAGGTGCTGCAGTCTTTTTTAACAGTACAACTATTGCTACCATTACAGATGCTAATGGAGAATATAAATTAAGTGTTCCTGAAGGGAAATATAAACTTGTTGCTTCCTATTTAGGGTATAAAACTGTAGAACGTGAAGTAGAAATTGATAAAAATACACCTTTAGATGATTTAAATTTTACGCTAGAAGAAGCTGATAATGTTTTAAATGAAGTTGTTATTGGAGGGAAAAAAAAGATAAAATCTAAGAAACCTAAATATGAAGATTTTTTAGTGTTTCGTGAAGCTTTTTTAGGACGTACAGATTTTGCTGAAAAATGTAAAATAGATAATAAAAAAGCCTTAAAATATTACTTTGATGAAGCAACAAACACTTTTAGTGTAGAGGCTAAAGAACCTATTATTATTCTCAATAGAGACTTAGGTTATAAAGTTTCTTATAATCTAGAAAAATTTCAAATTAAAGATCGAATTATTAGTTACTTCGGATACTCTAAATATGAAGAATTAGAAGGGAATAATCGAAAACAAAAGAAATGGAAAAAAAACAGACTTAAAGCTTACAATGGTTCTTTACGTCATTTCTTAAAAACCTTTATTACGGCGAGTACAAAAGAAGAAGGTTTTAAAATTGATATTATGAATCGTAAAAGAAACGAATTACATCCAACGGATGGTGAATTAAATTTTTCTAGACGAATTTTTAATATTCAAGATCAAAAAGGTATTGCGATTAATTTTAATAAAATTATTCTAAAACCACAATCGAAATTAGATAGCGCAATTGTTATTCATCAAAAAGAATTAAAATACCCTAAAATTATAGATGTTCCTCATAAACGAAATGTCACATATAATGATGTAAGTTATAGAGTTGAAGGAAAAGTTTTTTTAAAATTCGATGGATTTTTAAAAGTAACCTATCAGAATGAAAAAGAAGAATTCAACTACAAGAAAGATGTTAAGAAAAGACTTGGAGTACAAGTTTCTCATTTCTTATTATTTAAAAACAATGAAGAAATATTACCAATCGGGCAAATTGCAGATCAAAACAATCGTTTAGTTGAAGGGTATTGGTCTTACGAATTGTTTGCTAATGCACTTCCTTTAGATTATAAACCACCAACAGAATAATATTTATAAGAGAGTTAGTTTTTTATAATTAACTCTCTTTTTATGTCTATTAAATTTCCAGAACTTGTAATTCCTTTTATCGATAAAATTAAATCGGTAACTCCTTCGGGAATAGCAGCTTTAAAATTAGTCCAACTTTTAGTCGTGGAAAGTTTTACATTAGGTTCCCAATGTAATATCGCATACTTTAAATATTCACTATCGCCTTCTTGATAAATATATTCTGGCTTTCTAAATTCTTCTTCAGATTCATATCCATAAGATATCTTAAATTCAAATAAACTTTTATCTTTTTTCCTCCCGCTTGGTTTTTGCTTTTTATAAATCGCTTTTTTATTTAAATAAATCCTTACATATCCGAAAGGATCTCTTCCTCCTGAATTAATTCCTGATTTATTTACGCGAATGCTTTTTACTTGTTCCATTGTTATTTCTTTAAGCATCTCAAAATCTTGCTCTCTTAACTTTTGAGTATTCACATACACATTCATATTTGTACTCAAACTTCCTCCATTTAAAGCTCCAGAAATTATAGTTTGCCTAGCAGTTCGTTCTGATTGAATTTGCACATATCCGTTTTTATTCACTACAATTAATCCAGATTGAGCAGTTAAATATTCTAAAACAGTTCTATATCGATTTACGTTTTCTCCAGAAATAGCAAAAGTTTTCACAAAAGTTGAATTGTCAATAGGATTGATAAATTTCTCTTTTTTTTCTTTTTTAATTTTCCCTTTGATTTCAACTTCTTCTAGTAGATTACTATCATTATCGTTAAAAAAAGGATTCATTACACTTTGTATAATCACTGTATTATCTTTTGAATTTACATTCGGATAATAAAACTCATCTTTATCAACTGTTATATGATCGCAAAACACAACTTCTTTTTTTGATGATAATACAGGTTGAATTTTTATAATTTCATCCTTATAAACATCCAAGTTTTTAATTTCAAAAAAACCTTTAGCATCTGTTTCTACATAACCAATTTCTTTCTTTGTTATATAATTTACTTTTAAATGAGCAGGTTTTTCTCCACTAAGTTTTCCTTTTACTGTTATTCCTGATTCAAAAAAATGACTCGTCTCTTTTTTCTTTTGTTTTAGAATAGAATTCCAGTTATAGTTTTTACTTGTCTTGATAGGGAATAAATCTTTAGCTTTTTGAAAACGATTTAAAAACTTCTTAGAATCTAATTGCTCATTATCCAAAAAGGTAACATTGTGAAATTTTTGAAATAAATCTGATTGAGACACATCTTCATTCTCTTTAGGTAAAACCGATATAGATATATCCATTATAGAATCTTTAGAGTGTTTATAAATAGAAAACTCTACGGAATCTTTATTAATTCTTCTTATTGTTTGTGTAATTTCTTTTTCTAAATCATGTAATTTGTGTGCGTTAAAAAAAGTTTGCTCTGCAATGAGTTCTTTATTTTTAAATAGAGAAATGGTATTAATTCCATTCAACAAAGTAGATTTATCTATATATCGATAACTTTTATTGTTTTTATAATTTAAAAGTGCTCCTTCTGCTATTTTGCCATTACGATGAATTAAATAAAAAACAACATCTTTTTCATTTAGATAATTAACACTAACATTAGATGTCAAATAAATTTCTTTCCCTTTATTTACTAAATTTAAAGTGATTCCATCTAAAGTATGCTGTGGCAACTCTTCTATTACTTTACCTGTAGAATTTGTATATATTAAATAATATTTTCTATCGACTTCTGGTTTTAAATAAAACTTTCCTAAGCCCAAATTATTAAACTTCACAAAAGAAATATCATTCTCTAAATCATCTTGCAGTATAGCTTCTTTAACCTCTTTATCTTTATCAGATAATTTAACTTCTACAACATTAACCACATTTGTTAATAAGTGTTTCGTATTATGATAAAACTGAATCTTTTGTGAACCTTTTGTAGTTCTTTTTACTCCACAACCTTTTATCTTTATGAAACTCTGTTTGGTGTCTTCACTATCAAAATTTTTAGACCAATTTGTAATAATTCTATAATGTACAATACAATCATTAAAATTTGATGGTAATTTAAAAACTCCGCTGGCAGAACCTTCATGAAATTTAAGAGTTAGTTTACCTATAAATTTTCCTTTATTATCATTAAAATAAAGCTTTGCTGTTTTGGTTTGATGAAATAGTTTTAAGTTTTTATTATCGACTACAAATACTTTAAACCAAACTTCTTCTCCAGGGAAATAAGATGATTTATTAAAATGAAAGTGAAAGTTCTCTTTTGAGTATTTAAAATGATTCACATATGAATCTACAACTTCATCTACCACTGAATTTTGTTGTGCATAAAAATTGCAGTAGCAAAAAAGGAGAATAATAATTTTTCTTAGCATTTTATATAGTTTGGCTATTAAAACTAAGAAATTTTATTGATTAATTTTCAATTATTTTTTGTTCTTCTCTTCTATCCATTAACTCAAATATTTTGTTGCTTGTAAAGTTTGGTACTGTAGTAAACTTCCAAGGAAATTTGATTTTCGATGAGAACTTAAATCCTCTACAAGTTGAGATATTTTCTGTAAAAAAACACGACTCAAAACATTTTTATCATAAATGGAATTAATAATTTTTATCCCATTATTTTGAGCTTGAAGCCAAATTTCTTTTTCTGAGTAAAGTTTAACAGCTAAATCGGAAAACACGTTTAAATCGTCTTCAACAAAGCCATTCCATGGAAACTCATCACGCATTCCTTCTGCGCCTATAGAAGTAGTAACACTTGGTGTACCACAAAGCATAGCTTCTGTTAATTTACCTTTAATTCCTGCACCGAATCTTAGTGGAGCCAAAACTATTCTGGCTTTACTTACTTTTTCAACAGCATCGGGAGTATATCCGTGCAATAAAAAACCTTGATCTGGTTTGTGTAATTGCTGAATTTGCTGACTAACATAAGCTCCGTAAATATGAATATTTACTTTTGGTAATTGGTCTCGAATACTTCTCCACATTCTTTTTAGTTCTAAAACAGCATCTACATTTGGTTTGTGAAAAAAATTACCAACAAATACAAAATCTTCTCTTTCTTCAAAAGGTAACCAGTTCTCTTGATTTGATTCTTCAATTGTATCTAAAAGAAAAGGTAGGTATAATAAAATACTATCGTCTATTTTAAATACTTCTTTTAATAATTGCATTTCATAAGAAGAAATAATCAGACTTAAATCACATCTCAAAACAGAGGCTATTTCTCTTTTTGTTTCATCTGATTGTAATAACGCTTGATTTGAAAATTCTTCTCCTTTTTTTAATTGTTCGTATCTTACTTTACTTAATAAATGTAAAACTTCTGAATCTAAAATAAGAACTGCATTATGACAATATTTAGCTACTCTCCAACCAAACTGTTCTTCCATCATAAATCGATCATAAACAACAATTTGAGGATTTAGATCTTTAATAAAAGAATCAAATGAAGATGAATTTAACTCAATTACCACTTCTTCAACTCCATATTCAGTTAGTTGTACTGCATTTTCTCCTTTTTGTGCCGGACTAGCAAAAGTTACTTTGTAATTATCGCCTAAAAACAATTCTATTAATTGCATCATTCTACTTCCAGCAGCAGAAGAATTGGGTTCAACCCAAACATAACCTATAAATAAAACAGTAGTATTCAATTATCGTTGTTGTTGGTATTTATATTCTCTCTCTATTTCTTTTGCCCATGCCACTACTAAATCAATATTATCCTCGCTCAATCGAGCATCAGTATGAGTCCAAGTATAAGAATTTAAAGGCATATGTTTTTCTTCTACTTCCTCCCAAAACTCTTCCATTTTATGCTCCTTTTTTCTTGAAGAATAAGTTGCCCATTTTGAAAAATTTAAATGTTCTTTACCTTTTTCTACATGATGGTTTATCCAGAAATTTACAGGTGCTATTGCGTGATACCAAGGATATTCAGTTACGTTACTATGACAATCGAAACAAGCATTTTTTAAAATAGTTTTTACTTCTACAGAGGGAGTTGTTTCATGTAAAAAGACATCTAACGATGATATCTCTCCATTATTATTTTCTGTGGGGATAAATTGAATTGCAAGCAAAGCTATTAATGCTAACCAACCTATTATTTTTAATATTTTCATACAAATACATCTTATCTGTTTTAAAAATAGTAATAATAACTAATACTCGCTTTTAATTCGTAAATAATTGTAATTTTGTATTAAAATAAAACAACTCATGAAATACGATATCATCGTTATAGGTTCTGGACCTGGTGGATATATTGCTGCGGTTAGAGCTTCTCAATTAGGAAAAAAAGTAGCCATTATAGAAAAATATTCTACCCTAGGTGGTACATGTTTAAATGTTGGATGTATTCCTTCTAAAGCTTTATTAGATTCTTCTCATCATTATTACGATGCTGTTCACCACTTTGAAGAGCACGGAATTTCTGTTGAAAATCCAAAGTTTGATTTTTCAAAAATGATAGAGCGTAAAGCTAAAGTTGTAGAGCAAACTACTGGAGGTGTTAAGTTTTTAATGGATAAAAATGATATTGATGTCTACGAAGGTTTAGGTTCTTTTGAAGATGCAACTCACGTAAAAATCACTAAAAATGATGGAAGTTCTGAAGTTATCGAAGGAACTAACATTATTATAGCTACAGGTTCTAAACCATCTACTTTACCATTTATTTCTATTGATAAAGAACGTATTATAACTTCTACTGAAGCCTTAAAGCTAAAAGAAGTACCTAAACACTTAATCGTTATTGGTGGTGGTGTTATTGGATTAGAATTAGGTTCTGTGTACAAGCGTTTAGGTGCAGATGTTTCTGTAGTTGAATATGCACCAACAATTACTCCAACAATGGATAAAGATGTTTCTAAAGAACTAACTAAAGTTTTAAAGAAACAAGGAGTTAAATTTAATGTAAGTCATGGTGTTACCGCTGTGGAAAGAAAAGGTGATGAAGTTGTTGTAACTGCTACAAACAAAAAAGGAGAAGAAGTTACTTTTACTGGTGATTACTGTTTAGTTGCTGTTGGACGTAGACCTTATACTGATGGTTTAGGATTAGAAAATGCCGGTGTAAAAGTTACTGAAAGAGGACAAATTGATGTTAACGATCATTTACAAACTAATGTCTCTAGCATCTATGCTATTGGAGACGTTGTTCGTGGAGCAATGTTAGCTCATAAAGCTGAAGAAGAAGGTGTTGTAGTTGCTGAATATTTAGCTGGTGAAAAACCACATATTGATTATAATTTAATTCCTGGTATTATTTACACTTGGCCAGAAGTTGCTGCTGTAGGGAAAACTGAGCAAGAATTAAAGGATGCAAATGTAGATTACAAGTCTGGTAAATTCTCTATGCGTGCACTAGGAAGATCTCGTGCTAGTGGGGATATCGATGGTTTTGTAAAAGTATTAGCCGACAAGAATACTGACGAAGTTTTAGGAGTTCATATGGTTGGTGCTCGTGTTGCTGATTTAATCATGGAAATGGCTGTAGCAATGGAGTTCAGAGCATCTGCAGAAGATATTGCTCGTATTTGCCACGGACATCCAACATATTCTGAAGCCGTTAAAGAAGCTGCTAAAGCTGCTTGGGATGGAAAACCTTTAAATGCTTAACACAATATTTTAATATATTAAAAAAGCAATCTAAATTATTAGATTGCTTTTTTTATTTTATCATTTTAGAAATTCAACAATTCAAAAATAAGGTTAATTTAATTTTAATGTTAATTTTTTGACTATATTTAAAAAAGTTAACAAATAAATCCTTATTTATGAAATCTAAAATTAAAGTGCTATTCTTAGCACTACTCCTCCCGTTTTTTTTATTTTCTCAAAATTTTATCGAAAAACAACTCCCCTCTCCAAGTAAACTCAGTTCATTTTTTATTGGTCCATTAATTAAATCCACGATTCATTACGGAGAAAGACCATCAAATTTTAATGGAGAAGTTTTACTATTCAATCATGGTTATATCGATTTAAATCAATTGTTTTTTACTAATAATACTTTTTATCAAGATGCATATAATGAAGGTTATCAAGTAGTTTTTGTTGCTACAACTAGAGGTAAAGGCCTTTGGGAAAATGGAAAATTGCTTGCAGAATCTATAGATATTATTACTAATAAATATGAAATTAATGAACTTATTGTAATTGCGCATAGCAATGGTGGAAAAGCAGCAGAGGCTGCTATGTTTTCTTACAATAAAAGAAATAAAGTAAAAAAAGTAATCGCTTTAGGAACTCCATATTGGGGAACTTATTTAGCTGATATTTCTCAACAATGGTGGTTTAACTGGATTTGGAAAAACACTGGTTTAAACGAAGGTGCAGCAACATCAACTACTTACTATTGTAAAGATGTAGTAAGACCGCTTTTTGATAATGCTTCTAATAATCAACCTGAAAAATTTATTATCCTTGGAGCTTCAGGTTTTAAAAATGGACATACACTTTTAGCTCCTTTAATGTTTACCAGCGGTGGAATACTATATTTAGCTCAAGGTACAAATGATGGTGTTACTCCGTATAGTAGTTCTTTACGTCCAGGAGCAACTTATCTTTTCAACAAAGGAGAAGCTAAATTAGACCATATTGATGTAGCTTTAGGACAATATGTATGGAATACAATAAAACCATATTTAAACGCTAATTTTAGCCACAAAACTACTTTTGAACCAGCTGTATTTAATTATAATACTACTGTAAGTGATTATCAAATTATAAACTCTGAAAACAGTTATGATAAAATTATAGCTCCAAGTAATTCTTCAACTGTAAACGTTGATATTTTTCATGAAAAATCAATTCAAGATTTTAAATTGTACGGAAACTCTAAACTTTTATCTCCATTAATTAAAACTACTAGTACTGATAAAATTCATAACCATAGTAGCTCATACCAAATTAATCCTTCTGAAAGATTAGTTTCAAATTCAAGATTTGCAGCCTTTATTCATTTTCCTGAAGGGCCAAAAATGAAGTATATAAATCAACAAAATAATGATCGTATTTCTATCAAATTTGATGATACTTCAGTTTCATTAGAAAACATAAAAGTTGATGCTGTTATCACTAAAACAAGCGATTTGTATGGAAAAATAATTAATGGTGATTCTTTTGTGTATTCTTTTTCTTTGGATAATAATGAATTCAACTTAAACACTTCAAATTTTGAAGATGGAGTGTACAGCATTCATATTACTGGTAAACACTCTGATTTCACACGTTCGATAGCTTCAGGTTTTATAAAAGGTCGACTTTCTTTAGAAAATATTCAACAAGAAATTGATGATGAAAATAACCTACTAAATATCGATTTAAAATCAAATACTATTGTTGATCGCATTGAAATTATCTCCACGAAAAAAGATAATCAAAATATTAAAGTTTCAATATTCAATTTAAATGGTCAATTACAAATAACAGAACAGTTTAGTTCTAATGAGAATTACACTATAACTAATGACATCAGTTCTTTAGCTAAAGGTTTATATATTCTTTCAGTAGAAAAAAATAATTTAAAAAAGAGTTTTAAAATTTTGAAAAAGTGATTATTGCTTACTTTTAAATTCTTTAATTCATAAAAAAAGCCGAGTTTAATAACTCGGCTTTTTTTATTTTATATTTTTTGTTACTGACCAACTCCGTAGTAAGTTCTTCCAACCTCATTTTCTATATCAGAAGCTTTTTTAACAGCTTGATACATGTTATAAGTTTGATTTTTTCTTTGGTTAGCAATACGCTTTCTGTAAGTATCGTAGTTAGGTAAATCTGTAGGTAAAACTCTACTTGTTACTACAAATGCATAAACTCCTCTATCTCCAACGATACCTTTCTTTAACTCTTTTTCAGTAGCACTTAACATTGCTCCAACAATTTTAGGCTCGTAACCGATACCTGTAATAGTTGGTGACTTTAATGTTACATCACTAAACTTTTTTAATGGTTGTTTAGAAGCTGTTGCAATATCATTAAGTGTACTTCCTTGTAACTTTTCTTTTAAGATTTCTGCTTTCTTTTCATTCGTTAAAATTGGACGAACTCTAGAAATTGCCTGATCAACTGGCATTAATCCTTTCTCTGTAATTCCTGTTAAAGTAGCAACTACATAACCTCCATCTATATCAAAACGTTTGAAATCTCCAACTGTTAAATCTTTTCCGAAAGCCCAAGTAATAATCTGTCTTTCATTTCCTAAGGCCGGAATATTTTCATCTAAAGCTTTTAAACCTACTGCAGGTGAAACTGTTAATTTTTTATCTTTAGCTATTGCATCAATTTTACCTCCATTTGAAATTTCTTGAGCAAATGTTTCAGCATCTTGATAAACTGCATTTTCTGTAGCTTCAGAAGCTTCTATCTTACGAGCATACGTAGCTAATTTTAATGCTTTTTGGAAGTTCTTTTGTCCTTTAACCTCGATAACATGATATCCGAAAACAGTTTTAACAACTCCTAAATCTCCTTCTTTACCTTCAAAAACAAAGTCTCTAAACGCTGGTGTCATTTGTGTATATGGGAACCAGTCATAAAAACCTCCTTTATCTACTGAACCTTTATCAGAAGAGAATTTTTTAACTAAATCTTCAAATTGACTCTTATCTTTTTTGATAACAGTTAATAAACTATCTGCAATTCTTTTAGCATCTGCTTCAGTATTCTTTACTGTTGGATCTGCACTAGGTGCTCCAGCAATAGGAATTAAAATATGACGAGCTTGAGCTGAATCTGGAATCTCTAAAACTTCAGTGATTTTAGATAACTTGAAATAGTTTTGATCTTTATATGGTCCGTAAACATCTCCAACATTCCCTTTAAATAAAGTGTCAGCAATTACTTGAGGAACTTGAACTTTAAATTGAATATTATCGTTATAAGGTAAATCAGATTTTGTAGCTTCTAAGAAAGTTAAATAATCAGTTGTATTTTTTAAACCAACACCAGAATCTCCATCATCAATTAATTTAGCTACATCAGCCTTAATATCACTCTCATCTTGAGCGCTAGCTTTAATATCGAACTTTACATAGCTAATATCTCTTGAAGCTTCTACTTCAAATTCTGAAGCATGACTTTCAATATATTTTTTCACATCTCCTTTAGTAATTTGAACTAAAGAATCAGCAACACTTGTATATGGTAAATACACTAAATCTCCGCTGATTTTTGTATTTTCATTAAAGTATTCTGTTTTTCCTTCTTCTAACGAAGCACCTAAACCAGCAGCTACTAAATTATCATAAGTAGTTTTTTGTAAAGCACTTTTTACATTACTCATGTATTCTCTCCATGCTTTCCACTGTTCTCTGTTTTCTTCTCTTATTGTTGCTAAAAACTCTTTGAATTTTTCTTTATCGAAAATTCCTGTAGTTTGGTATTTTGGATCATTTTTAATGAATTCTTTCTCATAAAGATCATTTAAAATATCTGCTTCACCAACAGTAATTCCTGCTTCAGCTAATTGGCTATCGTAAATTTTTTGACGCACTAAGTTTTCCCAAACATTTTTAGCAGCTTGCATTTCAGAAACTCTATTTCCAGTTTGAGCTCTATAGTTATCTAAAGCTTGTGCAAATTCTTGACGAGATATTGATTCTCCATTAACTTGTCCTACTTCATTAATCTTCTGAGAATTGAAAAAATCCGTTAATGTTGAAGGATCTAATACAAAAGCAAATAATGCTAAACCTATTACAAGAATTAAGAACAATGAGCGTTCTCTAATTTTCGATAAAATTGCCATTTTAATTTTATTTTATTAACAGTGTGCGAAAATACAATTTCGCATTTAATAATGCAATGTTTTTAATGCTTTTAGCTGTAGAATTTCAAGGAATTATTTAAGAACTGCGGCTTTCTTTGTCGAGTCGTTTAAAGTAAATCGTATCAATTTTTGCAGAACTAACTTTTGTAATGATGATTTTATAGTTATCTATAAACAATTCTTCATCTTGTTCAGGAATGGTTTCTGTATGATTTATAATAAAACCTCCTAAAGTTTCATAGGCTTCTTCTTTAGGGATTTCTAAATTATATTCATCATTTAAATAATCTACTTCTAATCTTGCTGAAAAACGGAACTCTTTTTCATTAATTTTTTCTTCAAGTAACTCTTGATTATCGTGCTCATCTTCAATCTCACCAAACAATTCTTCTACAACATCTTCAACAGTTATAATTCCTGAAGTTCCGCCATACTCATCAACAACAACAGCAATACTTTTTCTCTTTTTTATTAACGCATTTAAAACGTCATTTATAATCATTGATTCAGGAACAAATTCAACTGGTAACAATATTGATTTTATAGTTCTAGGTTTTTTAAACAACTCGAAAGCATTTACATAACCTATGATATCGTCTAAAGAATTCTTGTAAACTAATATTTTAGAGAATCCTGTTTCTATAAAGGTATTCTTTAAATTCGTAACAGTTTCATGAAGATCTACAGCTATAATTTCTGTTCTAGGCACCATAATTTCTCTAGCTTTAACCTTATGAAATTCTAAAGCATTTTGAAAAATTTGTATCTCTGAATCTACTTCTTCATTCTCTTTATTGGTTTCTAGTTGTTCCGAAATATAATTACCTAATTCTTCTTTACTAAATTCCGTTTGAATTTCATCTTTTTCAGCTTTAAAAAACACACGCAAAAAGAAATCAGAAATTCTAGATATTAATCCTGCTAAGAAATAAAACAAAATGTAAAAGAAATATGCTGGTAAAGCAAATAGTTTTAATGCTTCATTAGCATAAACTCTAAACAAAGCTTTAGGAAGAAATTCTGCAGTAACTAGAATTATTAACGTTGATATTATGGTTTGTGTAAGTAATTCTAATTCTTTAAATAAAGTATTTACAATTAAAAAATCTGATGGTAAGAAGGTTTGAAACCATCGCATTAATAATTCCCCCATGAAATAACTGTAAATTACTAATGCTATATTGTTTCCAACTAGCATTGAAGTAATAAAACGAGAAGAATTATTGGTGATTTTAGATAGGATTTGTGATAACAATCCTTCTCCTTTTTTTTCTAGTTCGATATGAAGTTTATTTGCTGAAACAAATGCGATCTCCATACCTGAAAAAAAGGCTGAAAAAACTATAGAACCAAGTATGATTAAGACTTCATAATTCATTTTTGTTGCTTATTCCTCTGCTCTACTTTCTTTCTAAAATTACGTTTAAAAAAGAAAATAATCGTGATAAATATAGCAAATCCAAACATTAAAAATGCTTGTTCTCTATCTGAATTCCATTTTAAAATTCCTTCCACTAAAAATATTATTCCTACTACTAAATAACCGTACTGTGTGTACTTCCAAATCGTATTCATTATAACTCTTCTTTTTGAACTTCTACTCCTCCTGTAATATCTTTGAGTAACCACTTCGATAAATCTTGTTTTGACTCAAAACCAAAACCACTTATAGTATCTGTTATGTTCGTTACTCTAAATCCATCTTCTGTAAAAAAATATTTTTCTCTTTGATCCCAGAATAACTGATTAGTTTCTAATCTCCTTTCACTTGTATGATTGAATACAACCACATTTCCTTTAATTTCTGAAACTCGAGTTGACGTATAAGACAATGCATAATTACCGGTTATGGTTGTAGAATCTTTACCATCATTATCGTAAGTTACAATTTTAATTCCTTTAGGAAATTCGTTATACGGATGGCCTTTATTTGTAAAATCTTTTAGTATTGGAGTAACTAATTTTGATGTTACTTTACCAGAATCTTTATACACATGGAAAACATCTTTACCAATAGCAATTGGTAGATTTTTATCCGCCAAAAAATCTCTAACCTTTTTGGTATCGTTTGTACATGAAAAAAACATTGCCACCATGAAGATGGCAGCAATGCTTGTAAATATATTTTTTTTTGAAGCTTTCATTAGTTTGGTACACGAACTGATTCACCAATCCAACACTTAACTCTAAAAGAACTTCCTGGAGCAATACCTTTTTGGAAAATATCTTTCTTTGAAGGTACATTTCTTTTATAACTCTTGATATATCTTCCTGCTCCAGAACCTGGATCAACTCTTTGAGCTTTCATTGCCTTATTTAATGCAGCAACGTAAGTCATTTTCTTTTCAAAAACATCACTACCACAAGAATTTGCACTCTTAGCGTATAAACTTGCAATAAATAAATATGCTTTACCCATATTTGGATTATACTTTAAAGCTTCATAAGCTAAAGCTCTTGCTCTAGATTTACTAGATGTACCTTGAGCTTCTCTTAATTTTAATCTTGCTTTCTTTAAAGGATCTGTTTCTAAATCAAATGCTTTCTTTCTCATCTCAGCAGCTCCTTTAGCATCACCATTCTTCTCTAAAACACCAGCTGCAAAATTGATTGCATCAGCTGATTGAGTTACTTCAGCATAAGAAGTTACTAATTTTTCAAATAGTGGATCACCTTGACATCCTTTGTTATACATTCTAGATACTGCTCTCTTTAACCAAACACCATTAGTTTTGTTAGCATCGTAATCTCTTGTATATATAGGAATTAATCTTTCACAAGTTGCAATTTCAGATAAAATAGCATCTAAACCACCTTCAACTTGACCTAATGCTTTAGAGTTTGTAGAGTAAATCTTTAAATTTCTTTTTTCCTTCTTGTCTAAAGTAGCTGTAGAATCTTTTGCTAATAATGGACCTAATTTCTTATTGTAGTCATCTAATTTTTCCCCTACAGACTCCATTACGTCATCATAAGTATCAAATACTTTTTGAGGGTTCGTGTCTTTAAATCTAGATACAATACCTTTAAAATATCTAAAGATATTTTTTACTCCCATATCTTTAGGAGAAATCTTATAAGCTTTCTCTAAAATACCAAAGATTTCATCATCAGTTCCTAATTTATTTTTAATTAAAAAAGAAGCATAATCACTATGAGCTTTTGCTACTCTTTTATTTGGAAAATTAGCTAACCTACCTTCATAAACTTTTTTAGCTAAAACAGCATCTTTTGTTTTTTCTGCTACTGTTGCTCCGTACTTGTAAATATTAACAGAAAGCGTAGGACAATTTACCATTAACCAATCTAAATCTGGTTTTGCCTCTGCATATTTCTTAGTCGTTACATTTCCTTTAAACAAGTTGTATTTAATATTACACTCTTGTCCTCCTTGTGCTTTAAGTCCTATAGTTAATAGGAATAATACTGCGAATAAATACGTAATTTTTTTCATAATTATCGTTTAATTAATCTATTTGTCTCTTCTTTAACCAATTTCTACCATTTAAGGATAAACTCAACCTAATATTGAAATAACTCTCTTTGATTAAGCTGTTATTTATCGATCCTTTTTGCCCATATTCTAATCCTATATTCAAATTAGATATTTGTCTCGGCAATGGTAAACCAAAACCAAGATTTATGCCAAAGTCGGTTATTGAAGTAAAATTATTTCCTGTTCCTGTTCCATCTACTAATAAACCAGTGTCTTCAAACCTTAAACCAGCTCTGTAGGTAATTCTATCCCAATAACTTGATATAGAATTTATTTTTGGTATATAATACCCTCCAATAGATAATCTATTTGATGATTCAAATCTGTAAGTAGATCCTTGAATTAAGTTTCCTTCGTTTTCAAAAGCTCCTTGAGTTTCATAATCGATACCAGCGTACCATTTATTTTCTTTCCCAACTCCAACTCCTAAAATTGTTTTTAAAGGAACAGATAATTTACCTGAAACCCCTCTATCATATAATGTATCTCTTGGAATTTCCCTTCCATTAGAAGCAAAAGAGAAAGAATAAATACGCTCTCTACCAGATAATGAAAAATCATTTTCTAATTGTAATGCTGCTCCTGCTATTACATCTAAATCTTTGTATTTACGTTTGTATTGAGCTCCTAATTTAAACTGCCCACCTCTAACGTTTGCATTTCGTTCATATTTGGTGGCTAAAGCTACATTTGCTTGTTGGTTGATCGTATTATTGTCTATATTTCCAAAAACAAAACCTGCTTCAATACCTAAAGCAAATCCTTTGTAAACATTAATACCAAAAGCTCCAAACAATCTGTTTGTACCACCTGAACCTGTGAACCTCGTTGCTTCAGTTACATTGTCATCTCCATCTAAAACATTCGTCAACAAAGCATAACCCACATTAGAAACTGGCTGTAAACCAGCCATAAAACCAGCTTTTTCACCAATAGGAATTCCTAATGCTATATATCTTAAACTTGTTGTATTGTTAGACTCACTTCCAGTGTCGCTACTAACATTTAATAGAGAAAGCTCTCCACCTATTCCGTAAGTAGCAAATCTTAAATCTGCAGTTGCAGCTGGATTTATAAAATTAAGGTGATGAATATCTTTAAGCGCTACACCTATTCCTCCCATTGAGGCTTGCTCTACAGTTGTTCTACTCACTTCTTCTCCTATACCGAAAAAAGAATAAGGAGATGAACTATTTCTTTGCCCCGTTATCTTTATTGAAATTAGTACTAATACTACAATAAAAAATCTCTTAATCATCCGCTCTGTTATAAGTCAATATTTGATATAATCCCTCCAAAACCAAATTTGGATTGGCAAATATGTCATTTTTTAATTGTTTGACCAAAAATTTTGTATCTCCTCCTGTTAAAAGTACTGTTAAATCTCCAAATTTATTTTTGTATTGTGTAATTACTCCATCTATTTCTCTACTAATTCCGTTAACTATTCCAGAATGAATAGATTCTTGAGTATTTGTTCCTATAAAACTATTTGGTTCTTTTGAAGTTAACAGAGGAAGTTTTGATGTATAATTATTCAAAGACTGATACCTCATTTTTAATCCTGGTGATATAGCTCCTCCTAAATATTGACCTTCTGAATTTACAAAATCGAAAGTTACACATGTGCCTGCATCGATAACTAAAACATTTTCATTTGGAAAATTACACACAGCATAAGCTGCAAGAGCTATTCTATCAACTCCTAATGTTTTTGGAGTTTCATAATTATTTATAAAAGGAACATTAGTATCATTATTAAGCTCTATCAAGTTTATTATTTTGTGCAATTGTTTTAACTTTTCTTCGCTAAGTTTTGCTACAGCAGAAATAATTCCTTGTTTAATTGGATATTTTTTTAAAATTTTTTCGATTTCAGAAAAAATTTCTTCCTTACTAAAAACAAAAAGCTTCTTTAGCATATCCTTTTCAAAAACAGCAGCTTTCCCCCTAGTATTACCGACATCAATTATTAAATACATTCTTATTTTTTATCGTGGCGACAAATTTATAATAGATTTTTTACATTTTTTTTTGGCTCAATTCAAAAAACTGTTATATATTTGCATCCGCTAACAAGCTGGTACCTTAGCTCAGTTGGTAGAGCAAAGGACTGAAAATCCTTGTGTCCCTGGTTCGATTCCTGGAGGTACCACTCAAAAGCCCTGATTATTTCAGGGCTTTTTTATTTTAATACTCTTCTTTTAAAATAAATTATCATTACCTCTTATTCATACCGATAGTTTTCTAAATAATGAGAAACTTTAGTTATTTTCTTTTCTAATTCAGAATTCAAAAAATATTTAAACTTTTTTCTGATTAAATGAAACTCGAAAGTTTTCAATAATAACATATTAGGATAATCTATCTTAATTAAAGAAAAAAAAGAGTAATAAAATCTAAATTTATTGTGTAGTTATTAAGTTAAAAATTATAAATTCGCACCCGCTAATAAGCATGGTACCTTAGCTCAGTTGGTAGAGCAAAGGACTGAAAATCCTTGTGTCCCTGGTTCGATTCCTGGAGGTACCACTTAAAAAGCCCTGTTTTTCAGGGCTTTTTTTTATTTTATAAAAAAACACGCTAAAGAATATAACATTCTAAAGCGTGAAAACATAATAATTAAAATTACTACTCCCTTTACTTTTATTTTAAAATTGTTGTCCTTTACCTGAATTTGGATTTAATAAATTATTAATATCTGAGTTTTGAATTTGTCCATTCATATCTATATCAGCTTTATTATACCCTGAACCTCCTAATAAAGAAATCACTGTGTTTATATCTGTATTTTGAACCTGGCCGTTTTCATCGTAATCACCCGCAATTAAAGCATACAACCCATTATCAAGTATAACTACTGCGTTTGTTCCTCCATTAATACTATTTGCGTCATTACTTAAGTCTAATTTATTAGATTTAACCGATAATGTGATCGGATTTGCTGTTATAATTCCTAAATGATTTCTGTGGTTTATTGCTACATAATAATCACCAGAAGGAACATTAAAGAACAAAGACCTTTCTTTTCCATTTACAATCTCAACAATATCTCCATCTCTTTGTAAAACTGCAGATTTTCCTTCTATAATTGTATTTGAATCAGAAGCATCTCTTAACTCTACCCAAACCCAATCTACAATTGCATTTTCGCCAGTAACATTAAAAACTGAAGCATTATAAGTTATTGCGTCTTCATACGGACTTGTATTGGGTAAATGTCCTCCTACTCTTAAATCGTCTCGCATTATACTTTCTTCCCCTGTATTTGGGTTGATTGCTGTTCCTTGTAGAAAAACTTTAGATTCTACTGTTGTTTTATCACAATACAAACCAGCTAAATAATCAATTTGCGCTAATATTTGTCCTGAAATATCTTCTGTTTCCCAATTCTCATAAATGTCCGTTAAACGATCAAAATGATTTGAATTTGTAGTCGCTATTAAAGCATCATGCCAGGTTTTATATTCCGCCTGTGTTACTGGAATTAAACTTCTGTAATACTCTAAACGGTCACAAAACTCAGTACTTGGACTGAAAGAATCTAACTCTTCTCTTAATTCTTCTTCAGGAATATATCCCCAAAAATGCAATAACGGAGTCAAATTAATTTCTGTAGCTTCGGTTGCAGCTCTAATCAATTCCTCTCTAGTTATAGAACCAGGATTAGAAGGATCATTACTATCGTATTTTGCCCATTCATCATAAAACACTTTCTGAATCTCACCTAGGGTTTCATAATCATAAACTGTTGCTATTTCATGCCATTTCATTGCACCTCGTATTTGATATGATATTTCATCACACACAGTTGAATCTAACGTTGGATCACATTTCATAGGTTGATTATTCCTAAAATTATAAGCCGTCATCCAATACATCGCCGCCAAATCACGATCATGTTTTTGATTGTCTAGAATTAATAATACCTCATCAATATCAAATCCTAAAGCTGAAACTAGCATGGGAGCACCACATAATTGAATTATTGCTTCCGCTTCTCCTGGTGGTTCTGGTAGCAACATTGTGTGTCCCATTTCATGGAAAATTGTAGAAGGATAATTCGTGATGTAATCATCATCCATTACACGAAGTGGATTCCATGTTAAATCTCGTGTTGTTCCTTGGTAAGATTCAAACTCAATATCTGAAGGATATCCTGCTGCATTATTTATACCTCCACAATCTACTAACCAATATTCCGGCCTAATTTTATCAACTGGTCTTCCTGCGGCAGTAGAAAAAGCATCCCACATGGAATTCCATGTATTCATTATCTCTGTTGGATCTGAAACATCAACTAAATCTCTAGGAATTAAAAACATCATTCTATCAGATTCCATATCAACCCAATTCACATAAGCATTCGCCATATCGTTTTGAAACTCTGATAGATTAGTTGATTGCCCCGTTACCATTCTAAAATAAGGAGACTTTACCGCTCCATTAAATGTAAAATCTACCCAACCAAAATTAACTTCCGCTGGAACTTTAATATAAATAACTCCTCCTAAAGGATTTCCCACTTTGGTAGTTTCTGAAGTAATTTCAAATTCAGTACTAATTCTATGGTATCTATTAATTTTTGAAACACCATATAAATCTCTAGATGGCGCACCTACTATAACTTCAAATCCTTGTCCAACAATTGAAGCTGGAACTGTAACTGTTACTAATTCACCAGGAGCGGCATAATAACCTGTTGGTCGATACACACCTTTGTCTTGCCCCATTAATTCATAACCTGGATCCAATTGGTAGGTGGAGTTTATGGGGATTATACCATCTGTCACTCTTGGCGCTCCATCAGCAACTGGACCAGGATAAATTTCTGAAAATTCAAATTGTGTTCCGATAACATTATCAATATTATCAGGAGTAAAGGCATTATCAATAATATCTTGTTGTAAGAAGAATGCTATTACTTGCTCTGATGATAAATCAAATACATTTACCTTAGTTCTATCTTGAAATAAAGGATCAAAATTATCTTCAAAAGCAGTTAAATAATTGTCTACTTCTGTTCTAGCATTCATATAATTGTAGCGAAGGTTAGACAGAATATCAAACTCATAATCTTTAGTTTGATCAGAAGTAAGTGTAATGTTTCCTAAAATGTGATTTGTCATTTGCGTCAAAGCACTCTCTAATAGATCTACATCACTCGGTCTTGCAGGAATGTGTATGCTAAAATCATCGATAACAACGGTCGAAACTAGATTTCCTATTTTATTGTAAAAATTACCTAAATAAACCGGTGTATCTTGAATTTGATTGATTAGAAAATCTAAATCATAAACATCTCTAAACGTTCCGTAATTAAAATAATTATTGGCGTATAAATACCATTCTCTCTGAGATCTATCTATTATTAATCTCGTATGAACCTCTTCTCCTATTGCAAACGTTCCTAAATTAATACCTTCTCCTCCACCTCCTAAAAAATCCTCGTCATTCCAATACATTCCTAACGTATATTCTGATGCACTCGTAGCTTCTGCCCACAAAGTAAATCCAGCAGCATTTAAAGATTCGTATCGTTTTAGTGTAAATAAATTTTATCTTCCATCTTCTGCTCCTAAGTCGGTACTTATAAAATTCATTTCAATTTCTACCGAATCATCTGTGAACAAAAATGGTGTTATGTCTACTGGTAATTGCACTCCTTCATCTGGATTAGATTGTATACCCATACCAGAAGAAGTTGTCAAATACGTTGCATTAGTCTCTGAGGTTACAGCTTGCTCAAAAACATAATTTGCTGTATATCCGCCTATGGAATCTTCTAAATTACTAGCAAAATTATAGTGTGCAAACGTACAATAAGTATCAGAATATTGTGTTTGCACATCTTTATTCGTCCAACTTGTTGTTGCAGTAGATGCATCTTCAACTAATACACAGGTAAGATTGGAATTATTAGTAATATTTATGGATGAAATTGCTGCGTTATTCCCGTTTTTTAAATTTAGAAAAGATAAATTATTATCATTCGCAAGAATTGTTGTTAACGATGCATTTGAAGTTAAATCTAATGCTCTTAACTCGTTATTATTACAAATCAATGTTGTTAACCCTGAATTTTCTCCAACTGAAAGAGATTTTAAACTTAAACCGTTTACATCTAGGCTTATTAAATTATTATTTGAAACATCTAATTTTTCTAACGCGGTAAAATCTTCAATTCCTGTCAAATCTGAAATTCCCTTACCACTTACATCTAATTCTGTTATATCTTTTATTAAATCCGTTGGAACTTGACCATCACCTGAAGTGTCATCGTACCCTAAACTTTCTAAATAATTTTCAAAAACAATATTTGGAACTGCAGTGTAATTACAATAGGAAGTATTTGTAAAAGCAGTTTGACTATCAATAGTTACCCAATTGTTAGAAGAATAAGTTGCATCATCAACCAAAACACAGAACAAATTATCGTTAGACGTTGAATCAAACTCCAAAACGTTGGTATTATTTCCATTTCTAATATTTAGATTTTCTAAATAATTACTACTAGTGTTTAGTTTGGTAATATTTGTATTTGAAGTTAAATCTAAAACAGTGATTTCATTTCCTGAGATGTTCAACTCTTGCAGTGCAGTAAAATCAGAGATTCCTGTTAGGTCTGAAATATTTCGGTTACTAACATCTAAAGAGACTAAACTATTTATGTTATCCGTTGGAACTTTTCCATCTTCTGCTGCATCATCCAATCCAAGATCGAATAGAGCAATTTCGAAATTCAAATCTGGAATTAACGTATAACCACAGTTGGTTTCACTGAATACAGCATGATCATCAATTCCGTTCCAATTTGCAGTTGAATACGCTGCATCATCAACCGTAATACAAGTTAAATTATCATTATTAATAGCATTAAACTGACCATGACTACTATTTACTCCGTTTTTTAAACTTAAACTTCTTAAATCATTTGCTGCACAGTTTAGAGCTGAAAGATTTACATTATAATCAAGATTCAATCCTACAATATCATTTCGAACACAGTTCAATGCAATCAACTTTGTATTATATCTTAGATTTAGAACAGTTAAATTATTGTCTTTACAAGATAAATCTACTAACTCAGCAAAATGCTCAATACCTGTGAGATCTGAAATTCCTTTATTATTAATATTTAAATGAGTAATATTCTCAACAGATGCTAATAGAACCAATCCATCTTGGACGGCATCATAACCTTGTGAAATTAATTCGTTTTCAAAATTTACATCTGGAATTTCAACATAACCACAATCTAAATAATTCGACACAAAAGAAGCAGTTGCATCAATTTGAGTCCAATTTGAAGTAGCATACGATGGATCATCCACAAAAACACAAGTTAAACTCGAATTATTTGTGATATCAAATGCAGTTATACTGGTATTGAAATCATTTCTAATATCAAAATAAGTAAGAGAATTACTACTTGCATTTACTGCTGTTAAATTTTGCAACTCACTTAAATCTATTGATGAAATTGTATTGTTTGATACATTCAAAATCGAAAGCGATTGAAAATCTTCTATTCCAGAAATAGTACTAATACTCTTACTGGAAACATCTAGATTAACAACAACCTCTATTAATTCAGTTGGAACTTGTCCGTCTCCAGAGATATCATCATAACCTAAGGCTTCTAATTCTGCTTCAAAATTCGAATCAGGAATAAGTGTGTATTTACAATATGAAGTTTCCGTAAACCCACCATCAGAATCAATATTTGTCCAATTGATTGTGCTATAATCTTTATCATCTACAAATACACAAACTCCATTATTATTACGAACATCAAAACTTACAACATTTGTATTTACACCATTTCGAATATTTAATTGAGTTAATTGATTTCCGTTAACATTTACTGATGTGATTGCAGTTAATGAACTCAAATCTAAACTCGTTAACGCATTGTTGGAAGCATTTAAAATAGAAAGTGAATCAAAATTTTCGATTCCTGTTAAATCGGCAATATTTTGACCAGAAACATCTAAACTGGTTACACTTGTTATCAAATCGTTTGGAACTTGACCGTCTCCAGAAATATCATCATAACCTAAAGCCTCAAGTCTAGATTCAAAATTAGCATCGGGAATTGTTACATACTCACAATACAACGTTTCACTAAATTTGGTAATTCCATTTTTGTTTGTCCAGTTAGAATCTGAATAGGTTACACTATCAACAGTAACACAAGATAATGCAGCATTTGTTGAAGAATCAAAAGTGGTAACATTAGAATTATTTCCATTTCTAATATTTAAAAACGAAAGATTATTTGAGTCAACTCTTATAAAAGTTAACAACGAACTCTGGCTTAAATCAATTGAGCTTATTGAATTAAAAGAAACATTTATCCTATCTAAACCTGTTAATCCAGTACAATCAAGTGTTGTTAAACTATTACTGTACGCTAATAAATCTTCTAAGTTAGCTAGACTTCCAAGTGTTAGACTTGTCATGCTATTATTATTACACTTCAAAAACTTTAGACTTGTGTTTTGCGAAACATCTAAACTTGAAATGCTATTTGAATTACAAGTTAAATTCTCAAGAGCAGTAAAATCTTCGATTCCACTTAAACTTGAAATCGATTGACTATTGACATCTAAATCAATTACAGTTTCAATTAATTCTGTTGGAACTTGCCCATCTGAAGCAATATCATCGTAACCCAAAGTATTTAAAGCAGCTTCGAAATTGGCATCAGAAATAGTTGTATATCTACAATAGGAATTAAAACTCGATGTATTATCTATATTCGTCCAGTTTGTTGTGCTCCAAGAAGGGTCATCCACTTCTATACAAGTTAATGAAGAATTACCCGTTGCAATAAAATTTGAATTCGTAATATTGGTATTATTCCCGTTCTTCAGATTTAAGTATGTAAGATTATTATTTTCACATTCTAATCTTTCTAAAGCTGGGTTATTTGACACATCTAGTTCAGTAAAATTATTATCTCCAATTCTAAGTTGTCTGAGCAAAGACAATGTTGAAACATCAATCGATGAGAAGTTCACTCGTTCTATAATTACAACTTCCAGTTTTGTATTTGCAGTTACATCTAAACCAGTTAACGCTGTGTCTTGTAAATATAAAAATGCTAATTCCGTATTATTTGAAACATCTAAACTTGTTAAACTAGAACAACCACGTAAGTTCAGCGTACTTAGGAGTAAATTATTAGAAACATCAACCGATACAAATAGGTTATTTCTAACATTTATAAAAGTTACATTTGGAACTTGGCTTAAGTCAATTGTAGTTAATTGATTGTATCTACCTTCGATAGAATTCAAGTTTGAATTTGATCCTAAGTTTAACGATGACACATTATTATTATCGAAGTTTAGTGTTTGAAGATTTGTATTTGAACTTATATCTAAACTTGACAATGAATTATTCTCACAATTTAAATCTACTAATGCAGTAAAAGCTGAGATACCCGTTAAATCTGAAATCGATTTTCCCGAAACATCAAGAGTCGTAACTGTATTCACACTTGCGATTGGCACTTGTCCGTCTCCAGAATTATCGTCATAACCAAGTGTAAATAGCGCAGCTTCAAAATTTGCATCTGGAATAGACACGTAGGTATTACTGTTCTTTACAATTTCTGTTTTTGTATTGAGTTTGTTGAATGCGAAAAGTCCAAATAAACTAATAGCACTCGATAACATAAGTATAATCGTTTTTCTCATTTCAAAACGTTTAAGTATTAAAGCCGATTAAAATTGTTCTCCTTTCCCAGAATTAGGATTAATTAAGTTATTGATATCTGAATTTTGAATTTGCCCATTCATATCCATATCTGCACCATTATAACCTGATGAACCTAAAAGGGTAATTATACCATTTACATCTATATTTTGTACTTGACCATTACCATCAAAATCCCCAGAAATCAGACCATAAGCGCCGTTACTTAAAACAATAACTGCATTAGAATTTCCGTAAACCAAACTTGTGTCAGCAGTGAAATCAATAGTAGTTCCTGATTCTGAAAGGATAACAGAAGTAGCGGTTAGTATTCCCAAGTGAGATCTGTGATTTATAGAAATATACACGTCGTTATTCTCTGTTAGACTAAATGATAGTGGGGAACTTCCGTCTATTGCAACGATATCTCCATCTCTTTGAATCAATCCTGACTGTGAAGTCAAAACTATTGTATGATCTGTTTTATCTCTTAACTCAATCCAAACCCAATCTACAATTGCATCATTACCAATTGTTGTGAAAATTGAAGAGTTGCAAGTTGCTCCGTCAGTATATGGACTTGTAGTTGGAATTACATTACTAACACGAAGATCATCTCTCATGATACTTTCCTCTCCAGTATTTGGATTTATATGAGCTCCTTGTAAAAAGACTCTTAATGATAGATCGTAATTAACTGGGCAAGTAGTTTCTCTAAAACTTGTATTTGAATGTCTGTCTGTCCAATTTGTTGTTGAATATGCCGCATCGTCTACCGCAATACAAGCTAGATTAGAATTTAGCGTTGTATTAAAATTGGTAATATTTGTATTTGTTCCGTTTCGAAGATCTAGACTTGTTAAATTATTATTATCTAATCGAACGAAAACTAACGCCGTATTCTTAGTTAAATCAAGAGTGGTAAGTTCGTTATTAAATAAGGAAATCTTTCTTAGCGACGGTACATTTGAAAAATCAAAAGAAGTAAAATCGTTTCCATACCCAACTAATTCCTCGAAGTACTGTAGTCCTTCAACATTAAGGACATCCATGTTATTATCGTCACACTTTATATATTCTAAAAGCGTATTATTTCTTAAATCTAAATTCTGAATAGCATTGTCATTACATCTTAAACTTGTTAAAGCTGAAAATGCTTCGATTCCCGTTAAATCATTAATATTTTTAGCTCCAACATCTAAACTTGTAACCACTTCAATTAATTCAGTTGGAACTTTTCCATCAGCTGAGAAATCATCATAACCTAAAGCTTCTAATGCAGATTCAAAATTAGAATCCGGAATTGTAGTATATCGACAATCTAAAACAGTGAAGTAAGCGGTAGCATCAATATTAGTCCAATTTGTAGTTGCATACGAAACATCATCAACCGAAATACACGTTAAATTGCTATTGTTATTTGCTACAAAGGATGTGAAATTTGAATTGTTCCCATTTCTTACAATTAATGAAGTTAATTCATTGGAAGCACAATTTAACTCAGTAACTAATGTATTTAAATGAATATCTAAAGTGGTAAGATCATTATCTTCAACCAAAACAGATCTTAGTTGTAAATTCTGAGTCAAATCTAAACTTGTTACCTTATTTTGAAAAATATCAAACTCTCTTAAATCCGTATTTTGAGTGATATCAATACTTGTTAACTGATTTCCATATAACACTAATGTTCTTAAAGTGGTATTGTTAGATACATCAATTGATGAAATGCCACATGAATTTACATTCAATGTTTGCAATTTATTATTTTGAGAAAAATCATAGGTTGCTAATGGATTACCAGCACAAACTAAAGTCTCCAAACTTTCAAAATCCTCAATTCCTGTTAGATTAGAAATGGACTGATTTGAAATATTCAAATTAGTAATACCCTCAATCATCCCAGTTGGAACCTGACCATCTCCAGAAATATTATCATAACCTAAAGCCTCTAATCTTGCTTCAAAATTTGCATCTGGTATGGAAGTATAACTACAGTATAAATTAAAACTAGCGGTTCCATCAATATTCGTCCAATTTGTTGTGCTCCAAGTTGGATCATCAACCGTAATACATGTAAGAGATGAATTTCCTGTTGCTATAAAATTTGAATTTAAAATAGCTGTATTATTTCCATTCTTAAGATTTAGATAGGTTAGATTATTATTTTCACATTCTAATCTTTCCAATAATGGATTGTTAGAAACATCTAATTCTGTAAAACTGTTACCTCCTATCCGTAGATACCTTAATAACAATAAATTAGACACATCAATAGATGAGAAATTCACTCGTTCAATAACTAAAACTTCAAGTTTTGTATTTGATGTTACATCTAATCCTGTTAACACAGTATCTTGAAGATATAAAAACACCAACTCAGAATTATTTGAAACATCTAACGTTGTTAAGTTACTACAGCCACGTAAATTCAATGTACTCAGCAATGTATTATTTGAAACATCTACAGTTGTAAATAAGTTATCTCTTAAATTGATGAATGTTAAATTCGGATTTTGACTTAAGTCTATTGTTGTTAACTGATTATATCTACCTTCTATAGAACTTAGATTTGAATTTGATCCTAAATTTAAAGTTGCAACATTGTTATTGTCGAAGTTTAAGTTTTGAAGATTTGAGTTATTACTAATATCTAAAGAGGTTAATGTATTCGTTTCTACATTTAAATCAGTTAACGCAGTAAAATCCTGAATCCCTGTTAAATCAGAAATACTCTTATTACTAACATTTAGAACAGTAACATTCTCAATTAGTTCAGTTGGCACTAATCCGTCACCTACAATATCATCATAACCTAAGGAATTCAACTCAGCTTCAAAATTACTATCTGGAATAGTCGTGTATTCAATAGCTTCTACCGTTATTGTTCCTAAATTTACAGCACAAGAAGAAGCGTCAAATCTTGCCCATACATTATAATCTCCAGCACTCAAATTATTAATTTCTCCAGTTCCTAAAGAATCATCAAAACTGTATGTATAAGTTACTCCATTGTCAATACTAAACTCAATGGTACTTTTTGTGGCTTCATCAGAAAAACTCACTTTTATAATTCCATCGTTTGTAACTGAACTTTCTCTAACAACCTCAGAAACTGAAGCCGTTGGTTTTAAATTCGATGCTAATGATGCGAAATAAACTGCACCTGAATTTGATGGAGAATCATCTTCATTTTGTCCAATAATTATATTTGGAAAAGAAACAGCAACAGATCTGTTTGCAAATTCATCCCATCCTGAACCAGAGGTGATCTTAGAAATTTGAGACCAGTTATTAGTTCCATCATTTTTAAATATATATACAGCATCAGTATTCGCAGAACCATTTCCGAATGAACTTACATATAAATAATCTCCATCTATAACTACATTAGAACCAAAACGTTGATCATTATAACTGTCTTTATCATCATTTTGAATCATTACTCGATTTGATTCCAAATAATCCCCATTAATGTCAGCTTTGTAAACAAAAACCCTTCCTTGATCTGCTTCTGGTGTTGAAGATGTTTCGAAATTATAGGCTCCAATAGCTAAATAATCTCCCTCAATATCCAATCCACTACCAAAATATTCAGTAGTTTCCGTTCCTCTTAATCGATGTGTGCGAGACCAAGTTCCATCATTGGCCTGCTCCCAAATTTGTACAGATCCTGCTGATGCTTTCCCTACAGAAGAATAATCTTGAGGACCAGAAACATAAGCCTTACCATCAGCCACTTTTACATTGTAACCAAACCTAGCTCCAGAATAATTAGATTGAACTTGCGGTTCTAATTTCGTTTCAGAATATGTAAATGTTCCTGTACCATCATTCTCATAGACATATGCACATCCTCCAGTACTTCCATTTCTAGCTCCAACTAAAATAAGATTTCCTTCAATAGCAATAGACTCTCCAAATCTATCATCAGAAATACCATCACTTGGATGAAAAATAGCTACTTCTGTCCAAGTTCCAGATCCGTTATATTCAAATAAATATGCAGCTCCAGTATCAACATCGCTAGAGTTTAATTGTGATCTGGCTCCAACAACCAAATAATTTCCTTCAATTGCCACTGATGATCCAAAATTATCTCCTGAAAAACCATCACTTGCTGTTAATATGGTTTGTTCAGACCAATTTCCTGATCCATCATTTACATAAATGTATACTTTACCTGATGCTACTCCGTTACTTCGAGATGTAACCGCGGCTATGTTACCGTCTATTGCAACGCGTTCTCCAAATCTATAATTCGAAGTAGCATCGCTTGCTTTTATTTTTGTTGCACCTGCAGTAGTAACGTTTAAAGTTCCTGAAAATAAACTTTCATCAAAAGGACAATCTTCTGTTTGACTAAAGCTTGATAACACGTAAAAAAATAAGGGTATAAAAAGTATTTTTAGTTTCATAATATACATTTACTTTAGGTTATGTGATGTAACCACCTCTTTGTTGTTGTTTTTGATAAATAGATATTTATCAAATTCTTGCACAATAGTAATCGATTTGAAAACCAGAAAAAAGAAATCCTAGGGTGCAAAAAAGGGTGCAAAAACCACAACACTTTATTTTAAAAGGAGTTACAATGAACCCACAAAAAACTTCAACGCATTAAAACAAGAAACTTTTTTAGATTTAAGAACACTAATAATTTTGAATTTGACATAAAAAAAACCGAGATTCACATCTCGGTTTTCGTAATATTAAAAGTTTTATTTTTTACTATTTATTAATGTTTGATAGGCTCTTGAACTTTTCCTTTAAGGTGTTTTGCATAGAATCCCATCATTGATTTGTATAACGCTATTCTATTTTCTTCTTTTCCGAAACCATGTCCTTCATCATATCTTACCATGTAAGGAACATCTACACCTTTAGCTCTAAGTCCTTCTACAATTTGATCTGACTCATCTATATTTACTCTAGGATCGTTTGCTCCTTGAACTACAAATAATGGTTTCTTAATTTTATCAATAAGGAAAACAGGTGAAACTTCATTCATAATTGCTTTTTCAGCAGCTACATCTTCGTCGTACCAAATTTCTTTGATAATTTTTAAATAAGGTTTCCAATAAGGAGGAATAGTTTTCATAAATGTAAATAAGTTAGACACACCAACATAATCTACACCACAAGCATATAAGTCTGGAGTTTTAGTTAAACCTCTTAATACAGCATAACCACCATGACTTCCTCCATAAATTGCAGCTTTCTTTGCATCTACCCAACCTTTTTCGGTAACATATTTTAATCCGTCTTCTACATCATCCATTGCTTTTCTACCAATTTCTTTAAATCCTGATTCTAAGAATTTTCTTCCGTATCCACCAGAAATTCTAAAGTTAACTTGTAATGTAGCATAACCTCTACTTGCAAACAATTGTGATTCTGGATTGAATCCCCAAGAATCTCTAATTCCTTGTGGACCTCCATGAGGATTTACAATTACAGGAACTTTTTCTCCATTTAAGGCAGCTTTAGGTAAAGTAATGTATCCGTGAATTGTTAAACCATCTCTACTTTTAAATGTAATCGGACGCATCTCAGCCATATCTTCTGGATTTAACTGAGGCATTGTATTATAAATCTCTTTTAATTCATTCTTCTTTAAATCGTAGATGTAATAAATACCATAAACTTTATCACTAGTGATGTATAACATAAATTTAGTTTCATCATCAGTTTTTCCAGTAACATAATATTGCATTCCAGGAAGTTGCTTCTTTACAGCTTTATCTAATTTCTTGTAGGTTTTACTTACAGGAATTAAAATATTCTTTTCTCCTTCGTACGTTAAATAATCGATAGCATAGTTGTTCTTTTTAGATAATCCTAAACCTCCAACATCGTACTTTTCGTTTGAAAAAATTTTCTTGATTGTTTTTTTCTTCTTTAAATCATATAATAAAATCTCTGCTTTATCTGTTTCTAAATTACTTAACACATAAGCATCGTGTGGATAATCTGTGGCATAATTGAATGAAATAACACCAAAATTATCCTTCCAATTTAATTGTTTCCATAACTCATATCCTCCTTTTCCATCTTCATAATATACCTCTACATTTACACCATCTTTCAACTTAGTATAACCTCTTAAATTTCCGTCTTTATCGAACTGATACCCTGAAATCGGATTACTTGCATCTTTATTCACAAACAATTGCTTGATTTCACCTGTTGTTACATTCAGTTTGTAAGGCTCAAAAATTTGTGGATTGTTTTTGTTTAACTGAACAATGATATGATCTTTATCTTCTCTTAATAAAGATTCGAAGTTAGCTCTAACACCTTCAAAAGGAGTTAAATCTTTATTATTACTTCCGTCTAAATTTACAGCATAAATATGGTAGTTTTCATTTCCTCCTTTATCCATAGTATAAAAAAGGCGATTAGAATTTAACCATCCGTATCCTCTAATTAATTCTTCTTTTTGTTCAATAACTCTTCTAGCTTTTCCTGTTTGAGTATTTTTCACATATACATGTTGCTTTCCATTAGCATCACTTTCTTTATATGATAAATATTTTCCATCAGGTGAAAAACGGAATGAACTTCCTTTTGGATTCGCAAAATAATCTTCAACAGAATATTTATACGTTCCTTTCTCTAAAGCTGAAAGTTTATTTAAATCTTGCTCTGAAGAAACTAATGTTGGATTTCCTGGAACTGTTTTTTCTGTTTTTTGTAATGATAATTCCATACCTCCTTGTTTAAAAGTTCCTTTGAACTCTTTTCCTCCTAATTTTGCTGAATAATTAATTCCAGCTTTTTTAAATACAACTGTTAATGTGTTATCTGTAAACGTAGTTATATCCATCGGAATTCCTGTCGCACCTTGAGATGGACTATCCATAGTTGAAGAAAATGCTCCGTCTTTTTCAAAAATATTAAAAACTAAAGGCATTTCCATACCTTGAACTTTTAATGTTCCTTTCCAAGAACCTGTAATTTTTTGAGCACTTCCTACAGCAACACTAACTACAAAAAGTAAAAGTGTTAATAGTTGGCTGTTTTTTTTCATTTGAATTTGTTTTAGGTTTATTAATATAACTTTATAGTAGTTAGTAGACTTACCTTACAAATTGTTACAAACAGCTTTTATTTTTTAAAAAACTTCTTTAGCTATTTTCATAATATTGTCTGATTTTCCCATTGAATAGTAATGTAATACTGGAACGCCAGCTTTAATTAATTCTTTACTTTGCTGAATTGCCCATTTAATACCTACTTCACGTATTTGTTTATTGTCTTTACAAGCTTCGATTAGCTCTACCAACTCTTGAGGTAAATCTAATCGAAAAACTTGTGGTAATACATGTAAATGACGTTTTACAGCAATTGGTTTTATTCCTGGAATAATAGGCACATTAATTCCTGCTTCTCTAGCTTTTTTAACGAAATTGAAATATTTCTGATTATCAAAAAACATTTGCGTAACTACATAATCTGCACCCGAATCTACTTTCTCTTTTAATCGTTTTAAATCAGATTCGATACTTGGTGCTTCTAAATGCTTTTCAGGATAACCAGCAACTCCCACACAGAAATCTGACTTGTATGGAGTTTCAATAATCTCGTGTAAATATTTTCCTTTATTTAAATCACTGATTTGTTTTACTAAATCTGAAGCGAATTTATTTCCACCATTAGAAGCTTGAAAATATTGTTGATCTTTTCTGGCATCTCCGCGTAACGCCATAATATTGTCGATTCCTAAATAATGGCAATCAACCAAAACATATTCTGTTTCTTCTTTTGTAAATCCTCCACACAATACATGCGGAATAGCATCTACATCATATTTATATTTTAATGAAGCGCAAATACCAACCGTACCTGGTCGCATTCTTGTAATTCTCTTTTCTAATAATCCGTTTTCTTTTTCAATGTAAATATATTCCTCTCTAGATGTTGTAACATCTATAAATGGAGGTTTAAATTCCATTAACGGATCGATATTATTATATAATTGTTGAATATTTTGTCCCTTTTGTGGTGGAACAATTTCAAATGAAAATAACGTTTTCCCCTTTGCCTTTTTTATATGTTCTGTAACCTTCATTTCTAATTTTCTATCTGTTATAGTAACTGCTGACGTATTTCATTAAAATCACCTTCATATTGCCAATAAATCCATCTTCCGTGAGCATAATCTGTAAGAATAAATTTTTCACTAAGGGATTTTATTCTATCTAAATTGACTAACTTTTTGTTAAAACCATTGACAGTTACTTCTTCAATTATTTCTTTATTTTGATCATCGAAACCATGAACGATTTGATAACTTCCTAACTTTAATTCTATAAATCTTTTACTCATTTTATTTTTATTGAATGTCTGCGTTCTGTAGTCATTCCGAATTTATTTCGGAATCTCATAAGACTATTAAACAATTCGTAATGAGAACCTGAAACAAGTTCAGGTTGACGCGAACTTATCATTATACATTCCTGATTTTTTTAATCTGCAAGTACTGGATTCAACCACTTTTTTGCATGTTCTAAAAAATTACCTCTTCGGTTGACATAATCTTTTAGCTGATCTTCTTTTATTTTCCCTAAGCCGAAATATTTAGATTCTGGATTTCCGAAATAGTAACCAGAAACACTTGCTGCCGGCCACATGGCTAAACTTTCAGTCAGTTTAACTCCAATAGTTTCTTCTACTTTTAAAACATCCCAAATGATATTCTTTTCTAAATGATCTGGACAAGCTGGATACCCTGGAGCTGGACGAATTCCTTTATAGCTTTCTTTAATTAATTCTTCGTTAGATAAGTTCTCTTGACTTGCATATCCCCAATGTTTCGTTCTTACTTCTTTATGTAAGTATTCTGCAAAAGCTTCAGCCAAACGGTCTGCGATTGCTTTAATCATAATTGAATTATAATCGTCATTATCTTTTTCGAATTCTGCTGCTAATTCTTGAGTCCCGAAACCTGTTGATACACAAAAACAACCTACATAATCTTTTTTACCAGCTGTTGTGGGTGCAATAAAATCTGCTAATGCAATATTTGGTACACCTGATTTTTTCTTTAATTGCTGACGAAGTGTTATGAAAGTAGCTTGGGTTTCTCCGTTTTCATTATATAGTTCGATATCATCTTCATTAACTGTATTCGCCGGAAATAGACCAAAAACTGCTTTTGCTTTTAGTAATCGTTCATCTATTACTTTTTGTAATAATACTTGCGCATCTTTATATAATTCTGTGGCTTGTTCTCCAACAATTTCATCTGTTAAAATATTTGGAAACTTTCCGTGTAAATCCCACGATCTGAAAAACGGACTCCAATCGATATAATCTAACAGCACTTTTAAATCTAGATTCTCAATAACTTGAGTTCCTAAAATATTAGGCTCTTTAATCTCTGAAGTTGCCCAATCTATTTTGAATTTATTTTCTCTTGCTTCAGCTAATGAGATGTAATTCTTCTGCTTTGTTCTGTTTAAAAACTGATCTCTAAACTTATCGTACTCTGTTCGAATTTGTTCTTTATAGACTTTATTGTTCTCTTGTAATAAATCTCCAACAACAGTAACTGCACGAGATGCATCGTTAACATGAACTACAGAATTGGTATACTTCGGTGCAATTTTAACTGCCGTGTGTGCTTTTGATGTTGTAGCGCCACCAATTAATAATGGAATATTCATTTGTTCTTTTTCCATTTCGTTGGCCAGATACACCATTTCATCTAACGACGGTGTAATTAATCCGCTTAAACCAATAACATCTACTTGCTCTTTTTTAGCAGCTTCAATTATTTTTTCTGGCGGAACCATTACTCCTAAATCAACAATTTCATAGTTATTACAACCTAAAACAACACTCACAATATTTTTACCAATATCGTGTACATCTCCTTTTACAGTTGCCATTAAGATTTTTCCAGCAGATGATGCACTACTATCTTTAGATTCTTCAATGAAAGGTTGTAAATATGCTACAGCTCTTTTCATTACACGAGCTGACTTTACCACTTGAGGTAAGAACATTTTTCCGCTTCCAAATAAATCACCAACCACATTCATACCTGCCATTAAATTTCCTTCAATAACTTGAATTGGTCGATCTACTTGCTGTCTTGCTTCCTCTACATCTTCTTCAATAAAAGCATCTAAACCTTTTACTAAACTATATGTAATTCTATCTTGTAATGCTTCTTCTCGCCAAGCTAACTTTTTAGAATCTTCTTCTTTTTTTGTTCCTCGAACTGTTTCAGCAAAATCTAATAACCGTTCAGTAGCATCGTCTCTTCTATCTAATAAAACATCTTCTACATGCTCTAATAAATCTTTAGGAATTTCATCGTACACTTCTAACATGGTAGGATTTACAATTCCCATATTCATTCCATGTTGAATTGCATGATATAAGAAAGCAGAATGCACTGCGTCTCGTACTGTTTTATTTCCACGGAAAGATAATGTTACTTTACTTACTCCTCCTGACTCTCTTGCATAGGGTAAGTTTGTTCGAATCCATTTTGTAGCATTAAAAAAGTCTAAAGCATTTTTTCGATGCTCTTCCATTCCAGTTGCTACAGGAAATATATTTGGATCGAAAATGATGTCTTCTGGAGCAAATTTTACCTTATCGACTAAAATTCTGTATGAACGCTCACAAATTTCAATACGTCTTTCATAAGTATCTGCTTGTCCTACTTCATCAAAAGCCATAACAATTGTTGCAGCTCCGTATCTTTTTATCAGTTTTGCTTGACGAATAAAATTCTCTTCTCCTTCTTTTAAAGAAATAGAATTCACTACACATTTTCCTTGTGCTACTTGTAATCCCGCTTCGATAATTTCCCATTTAGAGCTATCGATCATAATTGGAATTCGAGCAATATCTGGTTCTGAAGCAATCAAATTTAAAAATGTTACCATGGCATGAACACCATCAAGCATTCCTTCATCCATATTTACATCTAAAATCTGTGCGCCTCCATCAACTTGATCTCTTGCCACAGCTAATGCCTCGCTATATTTTTCTTCTTTAATTAATCGAAGAAACCTACGAGAACCAGTTACATTTGTTCTTTCTCCTACATTTATAAAATTACTTTCAGGTGTTATGATTAAGGGTTCTAAACCTGATAGTTTTAAATATCTTCCCATACTCTCTAATTCAATAATAAATCAACATTTTGATTACACACTTTCTACTGCTAATTGTCTTGGTTTATATTTTTCTGCAACCTCCACTATTCCTTTAATGTGTGCTGGAGTTGTTCCACAGCAACCTCCAATTATATTTATAATTTCGTCTTTTAAATATCCTTCAATCAATGCTTTCATTTCTTCTGGAGTTTGATCGTATTCTCCAAAAGCATTTGGTAAACCTGCATTTGGATACGCAGATGTGTAGAAATTCGTATTGTTAGATAATCTTTTTAAATAAGGTTGTAATTGCTCTGCTCCTAAAGCACAATTAAATCCTACACTTAACAATGGAATATGTGACATCGATATTAGAAATGCTTCTACTGTTTGTCCAGAAAGTGTTCTCCCACTTGCATCTGTAATTGTTCCAGAAACCATAATAGGTAACTCTATGTTTCTTTCTTCTTTTACTTCATCTATTGCGAATAGCGCTGCTTTAGCATTTAAAGTATCAAAGATGGTTTCTACCAATACCATATCTACACCACCATCTACTAAACCTTCTACCTGTTCTTTGTATGCCTTTCTTAAATCGTCGAAAGTAATTGCTCTATATTCTGGCTTGTTGACATCTGGAGACAAACTTGCCGTTTTATTTGTTGGTCCTAATGCACCAGCAACAAAACGAGGTTTATCTGGAGTTTTTGCTGTATATTCTTCTGCAGCTGCTTTTGCCAATTTTGCAGATTGATAATTTAACTGATATGCTAAATGTTCTAACTTATAATCTTCCATAGCTATAGAAGTTGCAGAAAATGTATTTGTTTCAATAATGTCTGCTCCTACTGCTAAATACTTTCTATGAATTTCAGCTATGGCGTGAGGTTGAGTAATTGATAATAAATCGTTATTCCCCTTTAATGGTAAAGCATGATCTTTAAATTGCTCTCCTCTAAAATCTTCTTCTGTAAATTTATATTCTTGAATCATGGTTCCCATAGCACCATCTAACACAAGAATTCTCTTTGCTATTTCTGAATGAATCGTACTCATTTCACTATATTTCTTTACTTGTAAATCTCTTTTTTAAATTGTCTTGGTTTGTATTGCGCTGCAACTTCTGCAATTCGCTTTATATATGCCGGAGTTGTACCACAGCAACCACCTATAATATTTACTACTCCATCTTTAAAATACGGTTCTAATAAATCTCTCATTTCCTCTGGAGTTTGATCGTATTCTCCGAATGCATTTGGTAAACCTGCATTTGGATATGCAGAGGTATAAAAGTTAGTTTTATCTGATAATCTCTTTAAATAAGGAAGTAATTGTTCTGCTCCTAAAGCACAATTGAATCCAATACTTAATAATGGAATATGAGACATTGAAATTAAAAACGCTTCTACTGTTTGTCCAGATAAAGTTCTACCACTTGCATCTGTTATAGTTCCAGAAATCATGATCGGAATTTGTGTTTTACGCTCTTCTCGTACTTCATCTATTGCAAATAATGCCGCTTTTGCATTTAAAGTATCAAATATGGTTTCAACTAATAAAATGTCTGCTCCACCATCTAATAAAGCTTCTGCCTGTTCTTTATATGCTTTTCTTAATTGATCGAATGTAATTGCTCTGTATTCAGGTCTGTTTACATCGGGTGATAAACTTGCAGTACGATTGGTTGACCCCATTGCTCCAGCTACAAAACGAGGTTTATCTGGAGTTTTTGCTGTATATTCATCAGCGACTTCTCTAGCTAGTTTAGCCGACTCGTAATTTATTTCATATGTAATTTCTTGAAGATCGTAATCTTCCATAGCTATTGTAGTTCCTGAAAACGTATTTGTTCCTAGAATATCAGCTCCTACATCTAAATATTTTCTGTGTATTTCTTTTATCGCATGAGGTTGTGTTAGCGATAACAAGTCGTTATTACCTTTTAAAAGTATATGATGATCTTTGAATCTTTCGCCTCTGTAATCTTCTTCAGTGAATTTATATTCCTGAATCATGGTTCCCATCGCACCGTCGAGTACAAGGATTCGTTTTTTTATTTCTGAGTAAATGTTGTGTGACATTCCTGATATTTATTTTAGTAAGTTATCAGGAAAAGAAGAAGTATTCTTTGGGTTATCTCTCCACAATATTTAAAATATTGAAGTAGAATTTAGCACCTTCTTTGTTTACACAAAGGGTTGCTAAGGCTTCAAAGGGTCTATTCCCTCCACCTTTCTTAATAACTATAAAATGTTTATGAACTGAATTACAAAGTTATTAGTTTATTTTTTACTATACAATGTTTTAAAACTTATTTTTAATTGCAATGTTAACTCTTAATAAAAGTATCTATTATTAACGTTGCGTCTTTGCATGAAATTTCTGAAACATCGTTTATTAAAACAACATCAAAATCTTTAGCATATTCCATTTCTTTTTTAGCTTTATTTATTCGTTTTTGAAGTGTAGCTTCTGTTTCTGTTTTTCGGTTTCTTAACCTTCTTTCTAATTCATCTATAGAAGGTGCTTTTACAAAAATAGATAATGCTTTTTTTCCAAAATACTTCTTCAGATTTAAGCCTCCAATTACATCTACATCAAAAACAATAATTTTATCTTCTCTCCATAATCTTTCTACTTCAGATTTTAAAGTTCCATAGAAGTTATTTTCATACACTTCTTCCCATTCAATAAAATCTTCTGAATCGATTTTGTCTTTAAATTCTTGAATAGAAAGAAAATGATAATCTACTCCATCAACTTCATTGCTTCTTTTTTCTCTACTGCATGCAGAAATTGAAAAAACAAGTTTATTATTTACTGAAAGTAAATGTTTGACAATAGTAGTTTTTCCTGCTCCAGATGGCGCTGAAAAAATAATTACTTTCTCTTTTAATTTCATTTCGTTTTTAAATTTATCTGAACAAAAGTATGAGAAATAAAATTCAAAAAAGTGATTTACGTTATTCGTTTTTGAAATCTACTTCTCCATCTGAAACGCAGTAATAAGATTCTTCTTCCACAGATAATTTCGAAATTTCCCAAAAAGAATTGACATAAGTATAATTTACCCATACGTCTAAATCTTTATCTATTCTGATAGACAATATATCTTTATTTTTAAAATCTATCTTTTTATCAAAGCAATCTTTATTATTTAAGTGTAACTGAATATTTAGAGTAATATTTTTATACTCGTCCTTCTTTTTATCTCTAAATTCTTCACGAAGTTTTAATAATTCATTTAGTTTTGATAAATTTTCTTGATATTCTTCTACTTCTTCAGGAGTTTTATTTTTGAATTCTGTAGGTACATGAATACTTCCAATAATATTATGGAACTTCTTTTTATTATTCAATCTCCATTCTGCTACATTTATACTATTGATATTGTAAGGTCTGTTTAGTTTCCAATCTATATCAGATTCTTCTAGATCATCACTACAAGTACAAAGCAAAAAGTTTTTATCAAATTTACACATAGTCTTTTTTTCAAATATAATTATCAAACTATAAAATCAAAAAGCCTTTTCAAAAAATGAAAAGGCTTTTTATTTATAAATTTTCGACGACAATCGAACTAAAATTCTCTACACAAAAATATCTGATGATAAATAACGATCTCCTCGATCACAGATAATTGCAACAATAATTCCTTCGTCTAGTGTTTCCGCTAATTTTAATGCCGAAGTTACGGCTCCACCACTACTCATTCCTGAAAAAATTCCTTCTTCACGAGCTAAACGAATGGTCATTGCTTTTGCTTCTTCTTGATTTACCTCTAAAACTTTATCAATTTTTTCTCTTTTAAAAATTGCAGGTAAATATTCTTCTGGCCATTTACGAATTCCAGGAATACGAGCTCCTTCTTTTGGCTGAACACCAACAATAGTAATATCTTTATTTTGCTCTTTTAAATAATCTGAAACTCCTGTAATTGTTCCTGTAGTTCCCATAGCAGAAACAAAATGAGTTACTTTTCCTTCAGTATCTCTCCAAATTTCTGGTCCAGTTGTACTGTAATGTGCTTTTGGATTATCTAAATTATCGAACTGATTTAATCTAAAGTATCCTTTCTTGTATTTTAATTCTAAAGCATGATCAATAGCTCCTTCCATACCAACTTCAGATGGTGTTAAGATTACTTCTGCTCCATAAGCTCGCATTGTTTTCACACGTTCTACAGTGGCATGTTCTGGCATTACTAATACCATATTTAATCCTAAAACTTTTGCCATTAATGCAAGAGCAATTCCTGTATTTCCACTTGTTGCTTCTACTAAAGTATCTCCTTTTTTAATGTTATTCTTTTTCAAAGCTTCAGAAATCATGTAATAC
>ERZ1740052.46-NODE-46-length-44180-cov-13.496159_pt1 | contig 44180 bp, 39 predicted proteins | sample MGYA00581750_ERZ1740052 | MGnify/ENA primary metagenome ERZ1740052 (study PRJEB43018, sample SAMN04849743) | marine metagenome | isolation source: floating plastic debris | place: Pacific Ocean | collected 2008-08-30 | study: EMG produced TPA metagenomics assembly...
AAAATACAAAAACTACCTTAATACTTAAATTAAGGTAGTTTTTATAATATTTCTAGTACTTACTCAGACATGGTACTCGACAGAGTCGAGCACTAGCTGATTCGTATTAATTGTTTATCCATTCTAGCTCCATCAGGGGGGGGATAGTGATACGGTTCTTTTTGATAAAGATATTACCAAACGTATAGAAGCTATTATTAATATGGAAAATGAAGCTAAAAAAGCATATTCTGCTTAAAAAACACAAAAAACTACCTTAAAATCTAGTGTAAAGTAGCTTTTATTAAAACTTACTCTTACTCGGTACTCGAAAGATTCGAGCACTAGCTAGTTCGTTCTAATTGTTTATTCGAGCGCCATCTGGGGGCACTAGCCAAAACTTGTTTATTCAATCATTCGGGCGCGATCGGGGCAGCTATATTATTTTCTAACAAACTTTCAAATGTTAATATTAAAATTACAATAATTATCAAATAATAATGTAAAACAAACCAGTTTCCTCTTAAAAAATATATCGTTACCAAGAAAAGCAAACTAGAAGCTAAATTCAAACCTAAAACCTTCAAACTCTTAGTTATCTTAAATCCAAAGTACATTTTTAAAGACAATGTAAAAAATTTGAAAACTATATATACTATATTAAGGTATTGCATAAAAATATTTATTCTAGTATATTCCTCATCTGAAAAAAATGCTACACAACAATATATTGAAACAGCAACCAATAACGGAGATTCAATAATATTCATAATTTTTAAAAAAAAACTAGTATTTATCTTCATATTATAAAAATTAATGTCTTACCGGTGATGTAAATAAATGACTTTTTGATTGACCATATACCAATCTTTCATAAACTTTACCAGTGAAATGATAAGTGGTAATTTTCTCTGATGTTTTATAAATATGATATGATGTTTTAATTCCTAAATAACTACTTATACTTGCTCCATATTTGTAATGACCTGTTTGTTTTTCATATTCTGCACCAAACTGAGACTGGACTCCACCTGGATTAAAATAGGCTTCAGTAAAAAAGGCAGATCCAAGTGCAAGCTTCCCTCTAAAACCTCCAAATGGAAATAATTGTGTTACTCTAGCTTTGATGACTTGTTGTCCAAGTGCCATTGTATATTGATCAAATTCATATGGTTTTTTCCACTTAAACTCAGGATGTCCAGGTTTAATTAGTTCTTTTGAATCAGAGACAAAATCTTTTATTTCAATCATATCTGATGGTTGATGAAATGACTCAGGTGATACAAAACTGACAAAATTTCCATTATCCCAAAAACTACCAAAAAAATTATCAAAGAGATTCTCCTTTTCCCAATCAAACCCATAATATAAGGTACTGTCTTCATCGTTTCCAGTAATTCCAAAATTTCCTTTTTCATTTTCAAAAATCTCTCCATCTATTCCTCTTATTGTTTTATACAACCACGCTCCAAAACGTGAAAAGAAGGCTCCATCTGGATCAACACCATTCATTGGACTATTCCCCATTCCCATATATGGAGAATGATATTGTGATGCAGGATCCGTTGTTAACCATCTCCCTATTCTACTATCCCATAAACGAAGTTGAAACGCTTCCTTTCCAGTTTCAGGATCTTTTTCTTGTCCTTGATATGCATATCTGTAAGGCTCTCCATTAACGATTTGCCTATTCGGCATTGGCATCCCAAAGGGGTAATAATCTGTTGCACTTGTTAGAGCAACTGCATTATTTCCTTGTTTCGCTATTACTGCACGAACATTACCTAAATGATCTGCTAATTGATAAACGCTTGTTGCATTTGTTTTATTATATACGCCCAACCTGTTAGCTCCGTATATTGGTAATTCTTTTTGAGCACCATCTTCGTAGATAGCTAATACACTACCAGAGGCATCACGGAAATAATCAGTAATCTTTTGAGGTGTAACACCATTATTTTGATAACTAATTTTCTTTGTTCTAAAATTTTTATCATTATATAAAAATTCTACTTTCTTTTTTCCGTTGTATTTTACAATTGTTACTAGACCACTTGCATTGTATTCATAACTTACATCCTCTCCAACATTAGTAGTTAACTGACCTATACTATTGTATACATAATTATTACCATTTTGGTCTTTAATATCATCTGCATTGGTAGGATTAGTAACAGCATCGTCGACTCTTAATAATTGATTCGGTTTATCTGTTTTATATTCATAGGTTAATTTATCCATTTCATTGGTACCGTTTTCGGTATTCTTGTTTCTGAATAAACTTTTTATATTACCATTCGTATCATATGTTAAATTAGTTACATTATAATCACCTTCACCATAAATAGCGTTACTTGTATTTGTAACGATTTTTGCATTAAACACAATTGAATTTGTTGCTGTAATTTTAAAACCAGGTTTTAGCGTGATACTTTCAGTGGCTTCTGCAAATTTACGATTTAGTATTTCAGTATCTAAAACAATAGTATTTGGTGCACTATTTTGTTGATTCCCCATACCATCGAATAAAGCAGATTTTAACCAATTGTTTCTGTCATATTCGTATTTGTATTGGAACGGACTTGTTACATTATCATTAGTATTAGTATTCCAAGTCATACTTTTGATATTACCATTGTATTGATCTTCTGCATCGGAAGTATTTACAAATCGTGAATCTCTTTGGTAATCTCCGCTGTAATAATCTAAAGTTAAACCAAATAAATCATTAGAATCTCCACCAGGATCATTAGTATCTGTTAAATTAGGGTGGTTAATAGATTTTAATTGTCCTGCTAAATTATACACATAATCAATTCCTTGAATACCTTCTGCTAATTCCACACGTTTTAAAGCACCCGTTTCATAATAGTCATAATCTGCATGTGTAATATACGCTGTTCCGTCTATGGAAGTTTCTACTTTTAATAATTCTTGTGAATCCTCATGATAGGTGTATTTATGAATAAATTTTTCTGCTGTATTTTCCTTTTGAAAAATTACTTGTAATACTTGACTAGTTACAGGGTCGTATTCATAATCTATTGTTTTAGCATCCGTAAAACCTTCTATTTGTTGAACAATCCATTGTACACGACCATATACATCATAGCTGTAATATGTTGTTGAATTCTCATTTGAAGTTTTTGCTACGTTACTCGATAAAAAAGAAGGATTACCATAGTTACCATTTAAGCTATTTAAATACTGTAAATCAGTTGTACTTAAAAAATCATAGGTTGTAAAATGTTGTTCTTTTTTAGTTATTCCTGCTGGTAAATCATTATTTGGGTTTAAACCTGAAAATGTTCCAATTCCTACTCCGCTTTCTATTGGACGTCCTAATTCGTCATAATTAGTATATGAGAATTCTTGAGGACTTACTTCAGCTTGTTTGGTATTTTGGGAAAAACGAATTTGTCCGTCTCTTCGGTATTTAAAATTAGCCGTTCCTTCATCAGGACTCGTTGTGCTTACTAATTCTCCTAGTGTATTATACGCAAATGTACTTTTTAAACCTTCATTATGATTTACTGTTGAGGATAAACTATTAAAACAATCGTTATTAAATCCTAGTGGCTGTAAACTTGATATTAAACGACCTATGTCGTCATAATAATTTAAGCTAAAATCGTAGTAATTTACTTTGTAATAAATTCCTACAGCATCAGATAGTATAGGTTTAATTTTACCAACAGTATTATTCACTTTTTTATCGATGTACGTTAAGTTATGAGCATTTGTTAATGTTGTACCTCCAATATATTCTACACGGTAAAAACCTGAAGGTAGTAATGAATTTGTAACAATAGTTTCTGTTTTTAAATCGTATATTTTATACTGATTAAAACCGCCAATGAAATCAGCTGTATTTTCACAACCATCAGGTATATGAATATCTATAAAACCTTGTTCTCCTATTAACGATAGTACTTCGTATTTTTTTGTACCTCCAGATTTAGCTGCTCCTAAAGTTTTTCCATCATTATCAGTAAACACAACAGCTTCATATCCTTTAATATCTTCTACAACAGTTTTTGTTGCTTTCAACCAAACTATATGTGCATTTGTATCTTGAATTATATCTGAAATATTTTCATACGTATTTGCTATGGTTGCATTGCTTTCAAAATAGTTATAACCATACGTATAATACATTTCTTGAGCTGCTGGCATCGTAAAACTATACCCTTGTTTCCAAGTTCCATTAATTTTGTTTCCTCCAATAATCTGTTTTACTGCTCCTGGATTTAATTCGCTATATATAGTTCTTGAATACGGACGATTTGTAATATCTTGTAAGGGTTCATCTGTATTAGCAGTACTGTAATAATATCCTAGGGAATTTACTTGATTACCGACTGTAGTTGGATTTAATACATCACTCCCTTCAAAGTCTGAGTTAGTAAATGTGTTTCCATTATTCTTCCTAACAAAATTATCGATATAACCGAAATTATTAGCTTCAGAATTTGAGCGAATAGGCGCACTCATCGTCTGTAAAGCAGGTCTTCTCAGAGTATCATATTTTGTTTCTGTTGCCCATACTTTCTTATTTTTTAAATCATAGCTTTGTGATTGGATTTGCTTTCCTAAATCATCAAAATAACTTTTACTTTGTGATACTAATTTTCCGTTGATATCATATGCGCTAGAACGTACAAAATTGAGATTTAAATCTTCTAATGTATCAGGACAACCTTGATTCCCTCCCGCCTCATTCGGACATAAATCTAAATCGTTACCTGCATAATTATCTGGAACATTTGTTAGCTCAAAAAGTTGTGCTGTATTTTTTGTTCCGAAATTGTCGTTATCTTCATCTAAATAAAAAATCCCATACGTAGGATCTGGGTTTGCTTCTTGAATAATTTGTACAGAAATTCCACTTTTTATACTAGTGTGTTTATCAAGGAACGTGTAGGTATAAAACCTTCTTTTTCCTATTGCATTGATTGGTATAGTTACTCTATATGTATTTTTATTAGATATAGAATTCACCAAATCAATAACAACTGGCATTAAAGTATTAGGTATTGTGTTTACCAAATTACCTAACGAATGAGATACTCCAACACTTACATCCAATACTCCTCCAATAGTATTAGAACATGACCCTGTATTTGTTATTTCAATTTCAATTATTCCTCCATTTACAGGAATAATACCTCCTTGTAACGGATTTACTTGGTTTCCGTTGATTGTAACGTATGACGACAAGCAACCATTTGTTGAAATTGTATTTGCAGATCCTTTTTGTATTTGAGCATTAGCTATAATACTCAATAGTATACATACTATTGGTAATAAAATTCTTTTCTTAATCATAGCTTATTGATTATTTCTTTTATAATTATATGAGTTAGTAGCAACCTTTTTAAAACCTCCTGAACCATCGTTCGCAACTTTATCTATAGTTTCAACTTGTGTTTCTATCAATCGCCCTGCAGCATCATAAATGTAATGAGTGGATAATCCGTTGGCTCCCATAATATAACTTACTTCGTCCCATTCATTATACACATAACTAGACATTGAGGAACTAATTGGATGTAAACGGAAATCATCAGCATAAATTAATCCTGAAGAACTACGGATTCCTATAGTATAATCTTGAACATCTAATAAATCTTCGTAATGATTCAATTGTACCCAATCTCCGGCATAAACCTTTTCACCATTGAAATGTTTTATTGTCCCATCAAATGATATTCTAGCTTTATTTTCGTTCAATTTCTCAACCCATACTGATACTTTATATTTCCCTGAACGATGTTCATTTCTACTCATCTCTACAATAAATCCATTAGCAGTAGAACCTATAACTAAAGATTTTTTACCTGTATGTACCTTTTCTTCTGAAACGGTAATATTATCTAGCTCGATTGCTCCTTTACCTACTTCTCCACTAAATAAAAACGGAATACTTGTTCCATCTTCAGCACCAGAATAATACATCTCTGTGTACCTTGCATTAGAAGATACCAATACTCTTTCGTTTGCTTTACCTCCTCCAGTCATTTTACTAGCCGCATAATTGCCATTAATATCTTTAACTTCAAGAGGGTTAGAAAAGTGATTATATAAAGTTGTTTCTGAAACTTCTCGCCAATCAGAGTTAATTTGATTAGCTCCTAACTCCCATTGAAAATTATCTTCATTTTCACTATTGAAACCTATATAGGTTCCATCATTATTGGTGTTTCCATTCCATAGATAGTTTTTATGCTTACGCCATATCATTTCATTTTCATTAGTTGGTATTTCTTTACTACCATCATAACTTCTATATTCCCAATCATTATTCCATGTTGTTATAGTTGCACCTACTTCTTTCCATTGGTTATTCTTATACATATAATTTATAATTCCCGCAGATTGTGTTAACATATTTCTATTACTATTATCATCTACTTTTGACCCCATAGTTGTATATTTTCCATAAGCAGGAATTATTTTATTTTTAAACGCTTTACCGTTACTACTATAAATTCTTGATTCTAAAACTTGTCCAGTTAAAAAGTCGTGCTTATCGAAATAAGTAGTTACTTTATTATTACCAATTATTCTATCTGTACTTTCTATTACACTAGGATAATTTACTTTACTAGATAAAGAAACATAATAACCAATTACATCTTGATTTTCATTCCAAACATCTTGAGTATATCTTCTTGAGTTACGGAAAGTCTCCTGTGTTACTCCAATTTCATCAATAGCATCTAAGTTTTCTTTATAATTATTAACTAATTTACCTACAACTTGATTTTTTGAATTAAAATCTTCCTTAGATAAAAGTCTCCCTAAATTAGCCATTTTATTTTCAATAGAATAGTTTGATAACTCTTTAGTCATAAACCCATTACCTATACCAGGATGAACTGATTCATCTCCTGAATTCCATTTTACTTTTAGTAAATTGCCTAAACTATATAATACGTTAGAATTACCACCATGCTTGAAAAATTTTGCATTATCAAAAGTTTCAAAATTATACCTAGTACCACTTATTATTTGTGAGTTGTTGTCCTCTTTATAAACAGTAACATTTTTATAATATACTCTTGGTGTTGGAATTTCAGACATGTAAGTTATTACTCCTTGATTGTTTGAAGGTACATATGTTGTTACTCCAGAGGTATAATTATTACTATGGTTAGTATAAGAATATTTAATCTCATCTGCAATCGTATTATCATTCGATAAAGTTTGAATTGAAGCAACTCTAATTCCTCCACCTTTTTTTCCATCTGGGTTATATTCAGTTGTAAATAAATTTCTATCATAATCTATTCCTACAACATTAATTTTTGAAATACAATTATCACCTCCGTCGTTAGCTTGACATATATTTATAAGGAAATTCTTTAAATCCCCCTGATTACCAATATTTTCTTTCAATCTTAACCATACTATATCTTGGTCTATTTTTTCAACAATAGCTTTGTTCTCAGAAACTATACTTCCAACCTTTCTATATGCAATAATTTCACATTCTCCATCTACTTTGAAATTATCTTTTAGAAAATAATTACCTTCATTAATATTTTTTGGGGCAAAAGTTATTCTCAAAAGATCATTTTCTTCTTTAACAACTTCCAATACCCTCATATCATTTGCTTTATTTGAGTCTCTTTCAATTAAAAAGGGAGAATAATAATTAAATTCTCTACCTCTAATAAAATTATCTGATTTAAAAGCTGCCTCAGTATAGAATGAATCTGATTCGTAATTTATTTTTATTTTAGCTCCAGTAGGTGTTTCAACTTCATTTAAACTCCATTGTTCTGGTTTATCTTTATAATAACCCCAATCATTTATATTGTCTTTATTATAATCATCTTCATTTATATAAGAAAAATTATACCCTGGCATTACATTTCGTCCAAACTTACCATTCACCATAACATTATTTAATGTTAAACGTCCCTGATTTGATGATTCAGAAGTGGGAGTATTCGAAGCTAATTTATAATCATAATTAAATTTTATTGACTTAATAGATTTATCTCTTAAACTAGAGATATTATCATTTATATCATAAATGTTTTCCGAAAAATGATTTTCAAAAGATGTAACATTATTATCTGAGTAAAATAAATCTCTTTTTGAAGAAATATTTGCTTCAATACCACTATTAACATGTATATTTCCTATGGTTTTATTAATTAAAGCTTTTCCTTTAGTGTTAATACTACTATTAATATTTTCATTCTTTAGCAATATTATTTCTGATAATTTTAAAGAATATGATTCTGGTATATCTACATATTCATTATATCTTGACCAATAACCTGCTACAAATTTTTTTGTGACCTTATTTCCTTTTCTATCATAATAATTATTTTCTGAATTCTTATATTTCTTTTTTCTAGATAAATAGTCATTTGTGTAATCTAAAACATCAAAAACGCCACTACTAAATTTATTTTTGCCTTTAAATAATTCTGTACCTTTATCATCTAACCTTAAGTCTTTGACAAAAAAGGCCGTATGTGTTCGTGTTTTAATCGTATTCAAGTAATATAATTGTTTTCTACCATAAGAGTAAGATTCTTTACCATCATATAAATTAAATCCTTCTTTTGGAAATCTCCATGAATATCCATCTGACCATTTCCCATAATTAAACTCTACATAATAACCATAATCTTCTTTGTCTACTAAATTGTTATTATTTTTGTCAATATAGTCGGGACCAGTTATAGCAGTTAATAGCCAATGGGTTGCATAGGGAGAGCCTTTAAATTTCTGATAAAAAGCTTCATTCTCATCTGTTCCTTCTTTGAAACTTCTTAAAAATTCTTCAAAATTATACACCGGTAAAGAATAATGATAAGTCTTACCATCTAAGGCAGTAATTTGAAAAGCTCCAATACCTTCTTTTAAAAATACACTTTTATCATTTCTTAAAATTCTATCATTATTTTCAGATTTTGCATCTAGGAATCCGTTTAAATTACCTTCTGATATTTCTTCATTTGTAAAAGTTCTAATTACGTTCCCTGTTCTTTTCTTTCCATTAGATTTAAGTGGTATACCATCTGAGGTATAATTTTCATTGTAAGTTATATCTGGAGCTTCTGTTTCGTAATTTAAAATTTCTGAAGGTGTATCCAATTGATTTGATAAAGGAGAAAATAATTTCCCTCTATTAATTCTGAGAAAAGAACTATGTTCAGAATTGAAATAGAAAAAAGTTTTATTATGAGAACTATTTGAAGTTATATAATCTGTATTATAATTTGCATCTCTATCTTCATAAAAATGAGAAGGTTGTACTTGCTCTTCTGAACCACCATACAAATTCATTTCTTTAAAAATATAAGGTGAAAAAGCACCTGATAAACCTTGAGAAGCTACAGTATAACTATCTTTATTTAGCATTATAAATCTATTGGATTTCATATTTGTATGATTTGATCCATAAAGTATTCCTCCTGAACCAGTATCATAAGGACCACTTTCTCTAGTATAATAAGCGTTTGTGCTTATAATATGTTCAATTCGAGGCATACTCATCGTGTAAACATCCATAGTAGTATTTTTCTCTTGAATATTATCAGATGTGTTTATTCCTAATTGTGGATAACATGCTCCTGTTGCACTTATACTATCATGTTTAAATAAAGCATATTCAACCTTTGTATGTGAATACTTAAACCAAAAAGCACCTAAATCAACATTAAAATTCTTTGTATTACTTTCAAAAAAAACATCTTCATTATCAACATTGCTTGATGTCTGTCCTGACTTCGAGAATCCGAATAAGCTAGTTCCTATACCACTCTTAGAACTCAATGAAACATCAAGTCCAAACTTAGAATCAACATTAACTCCTATACCTTGTCCTTTTCTATAGCCAACATTTACTTCAGCAAAAGTTGAACCAATTCCTTTATTATTAATATTTTTGGCACTAATACTATATGCCAAATCTGAATCTATACCAAAACTTAACCCACCAGGTAAACCTATACTTAAACTAGATGATACTTTTCCATTAGCATAAGTCATATTTAAACCACCATAGCCTAATTGTACCATTCCTCCAAATGCTCTATCAGATCCCCATGAAGCACCTAGACCTACAGATAAACCATTTGGGAAACGTCCGCCAAGCGAAAAAGAGTAATAATTTTTCTCCCATCCTTTATCATAAAAAAAATCTGCAATACTTGTTTTTCCCCAATCATCTGGCTGTCCATTGACATTCCTATTAATTGCACCTGGATTTAAGTTCCAACCTAAACCGACCCAACTTGCCTCTTGCTCCATAGCTATACCCGCATGATAATTCAATGCCAATGGGTAACCTCCTTCTGGGCTGGGAATATTTAATAATGGTAATACATATGTAAGGTCTCCAGTTAGTAGATTTACCATATCTGTCGCATCTACAGGTTCAAAGGCTGCTGCTTCTGGAGCATTTGGTCCGTTATTATTTGCATAAATAGCATTGTAAGGAATTATGGTACTTAAAAAATTAAGTACTAAGAAAATAGCAATTGTTTTCCGAGTAATTGGGTTCTTTATCATAATTATTAATTTTTATATAAAAGATTGCTTCAGTTGTTTTATACTTCGCAATGACCGTTTTTTATTTTATTTAGTAACTAACTTCCTCTCACTTCGATTTCGCACAGGAAACAGTAAAAATTACCTTATTTAAACTTTAATTTAGGTTCGTTTTTTATCCTTCTTGTTGGAATTTTAAACTTTACTTCTCCTGTATACGTTCCTAAATCTTCTATTGTAATATTTAAATATTCTTCTTGTAAAAATTTGTTATCTCTAGGGTATACAAATAACATACTTGTAGATTTACTCATACCATACATTCTAGGGTACACATAATCTAGTAATTCTAAAGTATCTTTTTGTGGTGTGAAAACATGTACTTTCTTTCCCATTCCAAAAGCTAGTTGATTTACCATAGCACCAAATTCTTGTCTGTTTTTTGGTGCGGTACTTAACAATTCTTTATTACCTCTAGAAATTGATAATGTGAAATATAGATATTGACTATATTTATTTCTTAAATTTTGAATCTCTTTTTCTGAATACTTATCACGTAATTCTTGATCTACCAAAATATCTGTAGGTTTATATAACAATGAAAAATCATAACCATTTACACTCTTTTTATGTAAATATTCATTATCATCATTTCTTAAAAACTCCCATAATTCGTCTTTTGAATCAAACGATTTTTGTGTACAACTGTATAGAAATACAATGCATATTGTAAATAATAGTAAGTGTGAAAATTTCATAGCGTTTAAAGGTACTTTTTAGTATCTAATTTTCGAATAACAATCCTTTCAATGAGTTTAATTTCATTAATTAACTATGCTATTTCCCTTCAAAGTCTGAATTTAATTTCTCCAAAACTTTTTCAGTTAGGTCAGCACTTTTATCAGCATACATAATACTTCCAGCTCCACTTGCTCCAAAGATTATTTTGTATCCTTTTTCCTTTCCATACTCAGTAACGAAATCATTGATATCATTAATTACAGTTTGTGTAGCTTTTTTATCTTCTTCTTGTACTTGTTTCTGAACTGCTTGTTGGTAGTTATTAATTTGTTGTTGCTTATTTCCTAATAACTCTTGTTTAAGTTTTAATTCTTTTTTAGAATACTTAGAACGTTCTTTTTCGTATAATTTTAATTCTTTTTGCCAGTCTGTTACCAAACTATCTACATTAGCGCGTAATACTTTAGCTTTCTTCTCAAACTCAGCTCTAACAACTTTTGTTCTCTTATAGCCATCTAACAACTTATTAACATCAACATATACTAACTTAGAATTGTCTTGAGAATAAAAAAATGTAGCTAATGATGTTATTAATGCTAATATTGCTATAATTAATGTAATTTTTTTCATAGTAAATTTTATTTAAAATATTTTATTTCTTTGTAATCGGCTGCAAAAGTACGATTTATTAGCATTTCACAAAAACTACTTTTAGTAATTTATTTAATAACAGTCGGTCGTATTAAAACAGATAATTTAGATTTAGATGCTGTACGAACGCGTTTACTAAACAACCATTTGATAATTGGAATTCTTGCTAAAAATGGTACTCCAGATCCTGAATCATTTTTTACGTTTTCTTCTAGTCCTCCCAAAATAACTACATCTTGATCCTTTACTCTAATTGTTGATGTAAATTCTCTTGAATTAATACCCGGTGGAGCTTCTTCATCTACTCTTTTTCCATTAAAGCTCGATTGTAAAACATTTATTCCTAATGTGATTTGATCATCTCCTGACACTAAGGGTTTTATTGATATTGATAAATTAGCATCAATTGGTAAATAATTTCTGATAATTTGAGTTTGTGGGTTTTGTACTCCTAAAACATTACTTTCCGTAACCGCATAATATGACGTTTCTCCACTAGATAATGTTGCTTTATGACCGTTTAATGTTGATAATTTAGGTGTGGATCTGATCTTTATATTTCCATTAGATTCCATTGCTTGGATTTTTGCATAAAAACCAGGCACTACTTTACCTGCATTTAAAGAACCAAAACCATTAAAACCACCTATTAATTTATTTATAGCTCCAGCCCCTAAAGTAACTTCTGCAGAAGGAAATAAAGATCCAGTACTTTTTACTGGCTTTTCTCCTACTCCAAATTCTACTCCTGCACTTAATGTGTTTGATTTATTAACCTCAAGGATCATTACTTCAATCAAGATAACGGGTACAGGCTTATCAATCTTTTTTATAAATTCTTTAAATCTTTGAATTTTCAGTTCATCTCCCGTAACTATAAATGCATTTTGTTCAATATCAGTTTTTATATCTAAACCACTATTCTTACCACTTTTCAAATATTCAGGAAATAGCGATAATATCGTGTTACTTTTAACGCTTCCTATACTTGAGGAAGTATTAGCACTTGAATTAAAATTTGAATTTCCTTGCTGTTGAAATTGTCTTGAATTTCTGTTAGATGAAAAATTTTGCTGACTAGAATTTAGATTTCTATTATTAATACCATTATTGATTCCCCCGTTAGAACGGCCGTTAAAACTTGAAGCAAAAACTGAATTTCTACCACTAGAAATTGGTTGATTCATGATTTCAATTGAGCGATGCATTAACGGAATTACTACAGAACTTTTAGTTGTTGATGTAGTTTCGTTACCAAAAAAGTAAATATTACTACTTTTCTTGTATGTAAATTTAGAATCGTTGAGCATTTTATCTAGCAAATCATCATAAAATATTTCTGAAGCTTTTATCGATACTGTACCTATATTTTTTAGTGGTATACTAGTGAAAGAATTTATATTAAGTTCGTGGCCTATGTCTTGTATAACACTTTCTATTGCGACATTCTCAAAATCTACTTCTAACTTTTGAGATACTGAATCTAAAACCTTAAAATAAAAGTTCGAATCTCTATATGTTCTTCTTTTTGGTTTGTTTGTAGTAGATGCTCTTGTTCTTTTATTTTTTGAATTAGCTGTTAGTTCTTCATTGTATAGACTTTCAAATAAGTAATAACCATCTTTAGTTTTAGTTAATCTTAAATCATTAGCGAATGCTAATTTATTTAACGCACTATCGAACGTTTTTTCTTTGATATATCCTGAGAGTCTCTTGTTTCCTAACCCAGGTGAAAATACTAGATTTTTACTAGTTGCATCAGTAATTTTCTTAAAAGCTACAGATAGAGAGTCTTGTTGCAAATCGATAGAAAATAAATCGTCTGCCTTGTTATAAGAAATAGGAATATCTCTAGATATATATTTACTTTTTGGCTCTTGTGGTGTAATAAACCTTTTCAAAGCGATAATATTACCCGTAAACTTAAGTGTAATATCATGTTCTTTACATAAGTATAAAAGCACATCGATTAATTTTACATCTACGAAATTATAACTGATTGCTGTGCCTGCTACATCACTACCTATAATTAAGTTTGTTTTTGTTTCCTTACCAACTGCTGCAACAAATGTTGCCAATTGAATATTAGTTACATTCAGGTTTATATTTTGATGTAGCCCTTTAGTATTCAAAGCCAGTTTCTCTAACTTATTCCTTAGATCTATAATTCGTTTATCTTCTTTGTCTAACTGTGCAAAAATGGTAATTGAACAAAAAAGAGCAATAAGTATTCCTAGTTTCTTCACTTTAGCTTGTTACTTTTTTACTTCTCTAAGTAGAGTGTTTAATTTATCTTCTAAAAGTTTTATTTTAACTTTTTCTTTTTCTAATTCTTCTATTCTTTTTTCTTGATCAATTGTATATAATGTTAACTCTTCGATCTTCTGTAATAGCTTTTTATTCATCTCTCCTAAAGCGATTCCTTCCTTTGAAATTTCTGAAGCAGACGGAATATTTTCTAAATGACCTTGATCTTTAATTTGTTGTTCTACTTGCTTTAATGTTGGTAGGTTATAATCTTTCTTGAACACGTAATCTGGCCAACTTCCTTTTAATTTTACAACAACCTCTTCAGCAATTGCCTTAACTGCAACAGCCAATTCGTAACCTTTCGTATCTCTAGTTCCTATTCCTAATTTATCACTTATAAACAGCCTGTTATTGGTTAATTCCATTTTTGCACTCGTTCCGTTATCTGCATTTTTATTAAGATACCATCTGTGCTGTTCGACTGCTTTACTATATAAAACACCACTTTCTACACCGAAACCATAATTACTAGTTTTTCCTATTCGATCTCCATGTAAAGATATTATATCTCCAAGAGCAGAACTTGATTTTCGAAGACTTAATATACCTGTAGATCTTTTACTTCCATTATTTATTAGGTTAGAATTTTTTGTTCCTCCAATCCAAACATCTTTACCATTAGCGTAGTTTAGGTATAAATTATCATCCTCAGTACTTCCACTTTCTCTACCATTTACATGCCTAACCCACAAGTTACCATTAGAAGTACCTCCAATATTTGCGTGTCCTTGCACCGCTAATTTATAAAGAGTATCTGGATTTGTTGTTCCAATACCAACATGACCTTCTTTACTCCATATACCGTTGGTAAAATCAACATCACCAGCAAACTTATTTTTGTAGGGAACAACTGTTTCATTTGTACCTGTAGGTAATTCATCAGTAATCGTCCAACCTTGGAAGTGTGAATCACTTAAGGATTTACCCTTCTCATATGCTCTTATTGAAAAACATTTGTAGTATCTTTTACTATTAATAAAAAGTACAACCTTACCTCCTTCATTATATAATTTGATCTCTGGAGTAAATCCACCAAAAGAAGAAACAGATTGTTGTAAAAACGTATTGTTGTATATATACCAATTCATAATTAAACCAATCGCACTTCTTGATTGGTAATTGTATCCATCTATAATTATTGTTGGCATACCGTAACCATTAGCAAATGGTAGATTTGTATTAATCTTTACTCCATTGGTTGGTGTTCCATTAAAATAATAATCAATAACGGGGTTATAGTTTTGCGCGCTAACAAACGTCCCAGATATAGTTAGTAAAATAATAATTAATACTTTTCTCATAACTTACTGCACTGTAAATGAACTTATTGTAAAACCTGTTTCGTGTTCTGAGTTCATAGCTTTAACTCGCCACTGATATTCTCCAGGCTCTAAATTTACATCAATGGAAGTCTCTTCAATTTCAACTTCTTTGATTACTTTCTGTACCGAAGAAAAATACGGTGTAACAATTTCTACTTGATATGTATCTGCTGCATCTATTGATTTCCAGCTGAACTGTATTTTGCCTTTATTCAATTCAGCTCCATTTAAAGGAGCCAATGCTACAACTATCTCATCAGAAATATCTTCTATAAAAAATGATTCACAGCTCAATAAAGTTGTTATTATGGTAATAACAAAAACTATTTTTCTCATCTTAAAAATCAAACTTTTTTATTTTTTTATCTATTGCTTTATTTGGATTTCTTACTGTTCCGTTTTTACATAGTTCACCTTCATCTAGAATTGTTACCAATGTAGTTGACTTTTTTTCTGAAATTTCCCAACAAAATGAAGATACATCATACTGAAAAGACTGCAACAAACTCATGTTCAAAGAAGCAATTAATTCAGTATCTTTAAATAGCTTTAAAAATTGCTGCTTTTTATCGGCAGCCGTTTGTAGGTAAAATACATTCGCATTCTTAATGTTCTTTAATAACGTTTTATCAGCTACAAACTTTAACTTCGTTATTATTGTATTTTCTGGTGTTCTTCTTAAGTATTTAAGAATGTCTTTGTTATTTTTATTCAAGGTGTTTACTACTTGAACTTTATCTAAAATCTCTAACTCAACATATTTCGGCTTCTGTGAAATAGAATCTATAAACTCATTTACTAAAGTTGTCTTGGAAGTACTTGATAAATACTTTTTATAGCTTTTAAAATTTGATTTATCAAAATCTACTATTACTGCAGAAAGCCTAATTTTATTTTCATAATTAGGTATTCCTACAATTTTAAAATCAGATTCTCGTAATGTTTTTTCTTGTTTTCCTATTACTCCAATATCAATTGAAGTAAATGACTGGTATAATTTATTTTTTTTGGGCAAAACATAACAAGAACTCAATGCAATACAGATTGCAAAAAAGATACTTTTTTTCATAACACAATTTTAATCAGATAGTTCCCGAGTCGCAAATGTACTATTTTTATTTATAATAAAAAGTATACTTTTGCGCCATGATTTTTTTAGCTATTACTTTTACAAATTGGATAGGCTACATAGCCTCTTTAGCGTTAATTATTTCATTTACTATGAAAAATGTAAAAACGCTTAGAATTATTAATTCTTTTGGTTGTGCATTATTTATCTATTATGGAATTTTACTTGGTAACGATTTACCTATAATAATTACTAATGGATTTATAATATCTTCTAACCTTTATTATCTATTAGTAAAGAAAGATTAGTTAGTAATTTCGGTACTGCTTAGTTTCATCAAATACAGCGGATAAAATATTTTGCTCGAGTTCGTTATATTCGATATTCCTACGTTTCATAACAACTTGAGCTACCTCATTGACTTTATTCATTTTATATTCTGTAAAACCAGAAGCCCCTCCCCAGCTAAACGATGGAACAAAATTCCTTGGAAAACCACTACCAAAAATATTTGCAGATACTCCAATTACAGTACCAGTGTTGAACATTGTATTTATTCCACATTTTGAATGGTCTCCCATCATTAATCCGCAAAATTGTAACCCTGTTTTTGAAAAACGTCCAGCCTCATAATTCCAAAGTTTTACTTCAGCATAGTTATTCTTCAGATTTGAATTATTTGTGTCAGCTCCTAAATTACACCACTCACCTAAAACTGAATTTCCTAAAAAACCATCGTGTCCTTTATTAGAATACCCAAATAACACAGAGTTATTTACTTCTCCACCTACTTTACAAAAAGGACCTAAGGTTGTAGCTCCATATATTTTTGCTCCAAGCTTTAAAACAGAATTTTCACACATTGCTAGCGCTCCTCTTACTACAACTCCTTCCATTATCTCTGCATTCTTGCCTAAGTAAATAGGTCCACTAGTAGCATTTAAAGTTGCAAACGTAAGTTTAGCTCCTTCTTCTAAAAAGATATGTTCGCGACCTACACATTGAACTGTTTCAGGTATTGGCTGTGACTTTCTACCTTCGGTTACTAATTTAAAATCTTCTTGGATAGCTTTATCATTCAATGAAAAAATATCCCATGTATTTTTAACCTGAAGTATTTCTTCTTCAAATTCTATTTGAATATAATCATCAAAGTTAACCTCTTCCTGTTCTTCAGTAGTATGAAAAGCTATTACATCATCACCTTTAAAAATAGCTTCATTACTTTTTAAGTTTTTCACCATTTCAATTAAACTTCGGTTAGGTAAAAAAGATGCATTTATCAATACATTCTCTTCTAACTCTACCATAGGATATTTTTCTTCTAAATATTCTTCAGTAACTGTAGTTGTAGTTGAGCCTAAATATTTTTCCCACTTCTCTCTAATCGTTAAAATACCTATTCTAATTTCAGCAACTGGTCGTGTATATGTGAATGGTAATAAAGCATTTCTTACATCACCATCAAATAAAATATAGTTCATTTTTACTCTTTTTAAAGCTTCACAAACATACAATAAAAAACCGATTGCCTTTTCTAGCAATCGGTTTTATACTATAGAAAATATTTTACTACTTTTTTATAATTCTTCTAACTCCTAATTTATCTTCTGATCGTACTTTCATTAAATAAATCCCACTTCCTAAACCTTCTAGATTTATTCCGTTATCAAAAGAATTGATGCTCTTCTCTCTTACTAGTCTGCCAGAAAAATCGTAGAGGCTAACATTTGCTTCTTCGAAATCATTTATCAATTGAATAGTAACTATATCTGCTGAAGGGTTCGGATATGTTTTAAAATCTAATACTTCTAAATTTTCAACACCAAGAGTTACTCCTAAAGTCGTCGCTCCTCTGTTAACTCCGCCATGATATCCGTATGTTGTTGAAGCTCCATAAGCCCAAATGACTGCCATGCTTCCTGCTGAATTACTAAATACGAAATCATTAGAATCTCCAGTATTATTTGCCCTTGTAGCAATTATGGTTCTTACACTGCCCGAGACGGTATTAGACGTTAACGACCAATCTTGACTTGGATCAGCTGGTGGTAATTGATTTCCTACTGTTCTGGCATCAGTAATTGTAGTTCCATCTGTTCTGAAAACATCTGTACTGCTAAACATGTTAGTTGCGTTATCATCAAACCCAACAGCAAACCAAGCATTAGATGGTCCTGTTAAAGTCAATGTAGTTGTAGTAGCATTCGTCTCAATATTAACACTCAAGTCATCTTTTAATACTTGAGTTCCCGTAGAAAATGTTTGAGCATATGTCATACAGGTTGAAGACGTTAAAAAGAATAAAAGTAGTTTTTTTATCATGATTTGTATTTAAATAAAGTTAATAATCTCTCATTTTTCTTGAGAAGTGCATAATCTTTCGCAGAATTTCCTCTGTTATCTTTCAAATTATATTTTGCTCCAGACTTTACTAATAATTCAGCTATATTTTCCAAATTAAATGTAACAGCGTAATGCAATGCTGTAGTACCATTTGCATCAGTTATGTTAGTATTTGCTTTCTTTTTTAATAAATACTTAACTAAAGTAGTATTTCCTTTAAAAGTTGCAGCCATTAACGCAGTTCCGTATCCATTATTCAGATTAATGTCTTCAGTATTATCGGCAATATACATTGCCACTTTTTCATTACCATTGTAACACGCCAAAATTAAAGGAGTATACCCCGTATTACTTTTCTGGTCCAATAATTTCATATCTCCTTTTACTAGACCTTTAAAATCGTCCAAACTTCCAGACCTAGCGATCTCAAATATGTCTTTATTATTTTCTTGACCATAACTAAGATGTATGACACACATAAAAAGAAATACTATTCTTAATAAATCTTCTTTTTTTATCATATCTAAAATAGTGTTTGTTAGGGTTATGTAGTAAATTTACAAAATATTTTACATTTTTCTATTTTCTTTTTTGTTATTTTAAATGTATTTAACAGTAATTTTGTTTTATGAAAAAAGTTTTAGTTATAATTTTATCTGTAATTTTATTAATAACGAGTGCTTATTATGCCTTTATTTATTTTGTTCCTTACAGTGAAGGAGTTAGATCTGGCGAACTGATTAAATTTAGTCGAAAAGGAATTATGGTAAAAACATGGGAAGGAGAAATTAGTCAAGGGATATCTGGTGCGCAAATCTTTAAATTCTCTGTAGAAGACAATAAGAAAGAAGCTATTTACGACCTGCAAAAGTTTCAAGGACGTTATGTAAAAGTTTATTACAAAGAGCGTTTTGGTAAATTCTTTTGGTTAGGAGATACTAGATATTTCATTACAAAAGTTGAAGAAGAAAACTCTCCTCATTTCGGTGGTACTAGGCTAGAAAAAGATGAATAAATATTATGTATAAGCACGTTGAAGAAACCAGAATTACGATAGCTGAACTTATGCTACCTACTTCTGCTAATTTTAGTGGAAAAATTCACGGAGGTTACATCCTTAATTTAATGGATCAAATTGCTTTTGCATGCGCTTCCAAACATTCTGGTACATATTGCGTAACTGCATCTGTCGATACCGTAGATTTTCTTAATTCAATAGAAGTTGGCGAATTGGTAACCATGAAGGCTTCAATAAATTATGTAGGTAGAACGTCAATGGTTGTTGGTATTCGGGTTGAAGCACAGCACATTCAAACTGGCAAAGTCAAGCATTGTAATTCTTCTTATTTTACTATGGTCGCTAAAGATGAAAATGGCAAAAATGTTCGAGTGCCAGGACTTATTGTTAACGATGATTTAGAAGTACGCCGCTTTCTTAAAGCTGTTAAACGTATTGAAATGAAAAACAAGAGACAAGAAGAATTTGATAGCGAAGACTTTATACCACAAGAATACTTAAAAGATCTTGAAAACCATAACGTTAAAATTGAATTGAATACATAAAATTAATGCCAAAGATTATTGATTTAAGTCAGGAAATTTATGAAGGAATGCCTGTCTATAAAAGCTTACCTCAAGTTAAAATGTCTGTTCATAATACCCATGAAGAATGGGACGGCATTAAAAATCCAACAAAACAAACACCTGCTGTACATAAATTAGAATTAGAAGAACATACTGGAACGCATGTTGATGCCATAAATCATATGGCTAAAGAATACGAAGGACAATCGATTGATACCATGCCTTTGTCTATGTTTTATACAGAAGGAATTTGTATTGATTTATCGTATAAATCGTTCAACGAACTAATTACCACGGAAGATCTTAAAGCTGCATTGATAAAAGATAGTTTGAAAATTGAAGAAAATGATACAGTACTAATATATACAGATCATTACAGAAAAGCATTCAATACAAAAAATTGGGGTAGAGGGCCGGGAATTACAACAGAATGTGCTCGTTGGCTTGGAATGCAAAAAATAGCTGCTTTTGGTGTAGAAACCATGTCGCCAGGCGTTCCATCGATCTCTAATAAAGAAGTGCACCATATCTGCGGTGAGTTAGGATTCACACATTATGAAAATATGATCAATCTTCACCAACTCATTGGGAAAGGTAGATTCAGATTTATCGGATTACCTTTAAAAATAAGAGGAGGAACTGGTTCTCCAGTTAGAGCAGTAGCTATTTTTGAATAATTTTTTGTAAGGATTTTTTTTATTGAAGACTAAACACAGTCAATCTAAAAAACTATTCAAAGATGAAAAAAATAATAGCCACCTTATTGCTATGTTTTACAGCTTTTCAACTAGTAAATGCTCAAGTAGCAAAAACAGCTAATGAGATTTCTCCTTTATTAATTGGTGAAAAAATTCCTACAACATCTGTAATCAACTCTGCAAAAAAGACAACAACTACCGATGCTATTTTTAAAACAAAAAAAACGGTTCTCATTGTTTACCGTGGTGGATGGTGTCCTTATTGTACTACACAATTAAAAGACTTACGCAGTATAGAAGAAGAACTTATAGGTTTGGGGTATCAAATAGTGGCTGTTAGTTCTGATATTATTCCTGAGGACACTAAAAAATATTCTTCTAAATATCTATTAATATCAGATAGCTCTACTCAACTTATTCAAAATTTAGGTATTGCTTTTTCAGTACCCAACAAATATGCTAAATTATTAGGAAAAGCATCTGGAGGAAAGAATAAAACTGTCCTACCCGCTCCTGCTGTATATATTTTAAATACAGAAAGTAAAATTCTTTTTGAATATATTAGTCCTGATTATACGAACAGAGTCGATGAAAAACTACTTTTGGCCGCTGCCAAAAGTTTACAATAGAATAAGCATTAAAGCTATCTATAATAAAAAAGTCGAAGTTTAAAACTTCGACTTTTTTATTGATTCTATTTTTTTAGATTTTACCATTTTATAACAACAGATCCCCAAGTGAATCCACTACCAAAAGCAGCTAATACTACTAAATCATTATCCTTAATTTTTCCTTCTTCCCAAGCTTCTGTTAGAGCAATAATAATAGATGCAGCTGTGGTATTACCGTAGCGCATTATGTTATTATATACTTTATCATCAGATAATTGGAATTTCTTTTGAATAAACTGGGCTATTCGTAAATTGGCTTGATGTGGAATTAACATATCAATGTCATCTTTTTGCAATCCATTTGCTGTTAAACCTTCTATAATTGCTTCAGAAAAACGAACAACTGCGTGTTTAAAAACAAACTGTCCATTCATATGTGGAAAATAAGAAACGTCTTCTGGATCATTGTCTTCCATTATTTCTGGTACCCAACGATTTGTTGATGGTCCTATTAATGCTAATTCTTTTGCATGCTTACCTTCAGAATGTAAATGTGAAGATAGAATTCCTTTTCCTTTTTCTTCAGAACGAGATAAGACAGCTGCTCCAGCTCCATCACCAAAAATTACTGTTACTCCTCTACCTCTAGTTGATCGTTCCAAACCACCTGAATGATTTTCTGAACCTATGACTAAAATATTCTTATACATTCCAGTTTTAATAAACTGATCTGCAACAGATAATGAATAAATAAATCCTGAACATTGGTTACGAACATCTAATGCCCCTATAGTAGGCATGTCTAATAAATCTTGGATTTGCACACCTCCACCCGGAAAGTACATATCAGGACTTAATGTAGCAAAAACGATAAAATCAATATCATCTTTAGTTAAACCAGCACGATCAATGGCTATCTTTGCAGCTTTAGCTCCCATAACTGCTGTTGTGTCTTCTGTTTTAGGATCAATCCAACGACGTTCTTTAATCCCTGTTCTTTCCTGTATCCATTCATCGCTAGTGTCCATCCACTGCTTCAAGTCGTTGTTAGTTACCACGTTTTCTGGAACGTAATAGCCTAAACCTGTAATTTTAGAACTATACATAGTTATATATATATTTATTAGTTGTTTGCTAAATTTGAACTAACGAAATTACTGTTTTTATAGATATTAAAAAAATCATTAAAAAATTATGAAGTTTACGCTTTCATCCATCTTTGTTATAACTGTTTTTACTTCATGATAAACTTTCACTTTTATTTAAATTCCTAAAATGATCTTCTTGAATTGTTAAAAATACACCTACATGTAGGTATCCATTTACTAGTAAACATATTATACGTTTATAGAAATTAGATAAGACAGATGGAAAAATTAATAACAGTACTAGAAAAGCGTAAAAATTATAAAACAGAAAATACTGATTTTATACATACACTTGATAAAATTGATTTCGTCATAAAGTTAATTCAAGACAATCAGTTACATGAAAAATTCAGTTTAGAAACTAAAGAGATAATAAGTTTCAATACTGATGAAATTGCTAATCAAATTAAAAACTTTCTAGCTAATGATGATGAAAAATATATTCAGTTAATCAATTATTATTTGTCTAAAATTTATTCTTCCATATTATCAGAGTTTGACAATTTAAAAGCGTTATTGATAGATCGAATGACAACAATTGAAAGTGATTTATCGACCACTCTTAAACACTATGAAGATAATATTAGTCTTATTGAGAATTCCATCTCCTCAATAAATAAATTAGAGTCAAAATCTACAGCGTTAACGAACAAAATAGAAAACTCCCATAAAGAAACTACACAAATCATAAATAAATACATAGCAAATATTAAAGAAGAGACTGAAAAACGTATTGATGCAAAAAGAGTTAAAATTGATAAAGATTTAGCTAAATATCAAAAGAGTATTGAAAATAGAATTGACTCAATTGTAAATAGTTTCAGAGAGAACGTTAACTTGTGGGACAAGAAATTTGATGAATTAGAAGGTAAAAAAAGCGATTTTGAAGAAACTTTAACAATAGCAACTACGTATTACAAAGAAGCTAGATTTGATGCGTACTCAGAAGAGCAAAAAAAGAAGCTAACTTTTACAGAAAACTAAGTCTTCAACTTATGGTTACAGTTGTTCTAATTGTCCTAGTTATAACTGCCTGGAATATCTATGATAAAAATACAGAATGGCATCATTACATAACACGATCTATACTTGTTTTTACGTTAATGATTCCTGCTATTTATACTTCTCGCGAATCTGCAAACCACAGAAGGAATGCTGAAAAATATACACAAATGGCAAATGAATTAAGGGCTTTTGAAGCTACACTTAAAATTGATGATTTGGATAAAGAGATTAAGAATAAAATTAAAGAAGAAATTTATAAAAGATACTTTGGAAACATTTTATTTGAACAAAAAGATATTGGTGATTCTTTTACAAGTTTTTTTAAAGATTTTCTTAGTAGAGAGAAAAAGTAAATAATTAACTTATTTTAAAAAAAGCTGTGTCTATATGAGTAATGTAAATTTAAAAGATTTTTATTTATATCATTTTAATGCCATATTGGCAGAAGATAGATTTTGGTATTTTTTTTGACTAGAGTTAAAGGTAAATATTAAAATAAAAAATCAACATAAAATGAGTAAAGGAAACATTAATGTATCGGTAGAAAATATTTTTCCGTTAATTAAAAAATTCTTGTATTCTGATCACGAAATTTTTTTGAGAGAATTAATTTCTAATGGAACAGATGCTACTACGAAACTTAAACACCTAATTTCAATTGGTGAAGCAAAGGTAGAACTTGGAGATGCTAAAATTGAAATTAGTATCGATAAAGACAATAAAACACTTACCATTAAAGATCAAGGATTAGGTATGACTGCTGATGAAGTAGAAAAATACATTAATCAAATTGCTTTTTCTGGAGCCGAAGAGTTTTTAGAAAAGTATAAAGATGATAAAAATGAAACAGGTGTAATCGGTCATTTTGGTTTAGGTTTTTACTCTGCCTTCATGGTTGCTGATAAAGTTGAAATCATCACTAAATCATTCAAAGATGAAAAAGCAGCTCACTGGACGTGCGATGGTTCTCCTGAATATACATTAGTGGAACATGATAAAACAGATAGAGGAACTGAAATCGTGTTACATATTGCAGAAGATTCTTTAGACTTTTTAGAGGATTCAAAAATTAAAGGTTTATTAACCAAATACAATCGTTTTAACCAAGTGCCAATTAAATTTGGAACTAAGAAAGTAAACGATCCTGATTTTACTCCACAAACTACTACAGATGCTGATGGTAAAGAAACTACTGAGCCACACAAACAAATTGAAGTAGATAATATTATTAATAATACAGATCCTGCTTGGACAAAAAAGCCTGCTGATCTAGAAGATGCAGACTATACTAGTTTCTACAGAGAACTATATCCAATGCAGTTTGAAGAATCTTTATTTCATATCCATTTAAATGTAGATTACCCGTTTAATTTAACAGGTATTTTATTCTTTCCAAAATTAGGAAAGAACTTAGATATGCAAAAGGATAGAATTCAATTATATCAAAATCAAGTATTTGTTACTGACAATGTAGAAGGTATTGTACCAGACTTTTTACAAATGTTAAAAGGTGTTATTGATTCTCCTGATATTCCATTAAATGTATCTCGTTCTTACTTACAAGCTGATGGTGCTGTAAAGAAAATATCAGGATATATTACCAAAAAAGTAGCTGATAAATTAAGTTCTCTATTCAAAAAAGATCGTGCTGATTTTGAACAAAAATGGAACGATATCAAGGTTATTATTGAATACGGAATGTTGTCTGAAGATAAATTCTTCGATAAGGCTAAGAAATTTGCTTTATATCCAACCGTAAATGACACTTATTTTACCTACGATGAATTGGTAGAAAAAACTAAAGATGTACAAACGGATAAAGATGGTAACCATGTAATTTTATATGCTGCTAACAAAGACGCTCAACATAGTTATATTGAAGATGCTAAAGCAAAAGGATACGAAGTTTTATTATTAGATTCTCCAATAATCCCACATTTAATGCAGAAATTAGAAACGTCTGCAGGAGATGCTAAAATTCAATTTAAACGTGTAGATGCTGATCATGTAGATAATTTGATTAAGAAAGATGATACTGTTATCTCTAAACTTTCAGATGAAGAAAAAGAAAAATTAAAGCCAGTTATCGAAGGAGCTGTTAATAATTCTAGCTATACCGTTCAACTAGAAGCTATGGATTCTTCTTCTTCTCCATTTATAATTACCGTACCTGAGTTTATGCGCCGTATGAAGGAAATGCAAGCTACTGGAGGTGGTGGAATGATGGGAATGGGTAATATGCCTGAAATGTATAACCTTGTCGTGAATACAAATCACGAATTAGTTTCTGATATTTTAAATGCAGATGAGTCTAAACAAAAAGATTTAGTTTCTCAAGCTTTTGATTTAGCAAAATTATCTCAAAATCTATTACACGGTGAAGAGTTGACTAATTTTATCAAACGTTCTTATGAACTAATTAAATAAAGGATTAAACTCTAAATACATAATAAAAAACCTCTTTTAAAAGAGGTTTTTTCATTTTATGTAAACAAGGAAAACCCTAGTTGCTTAAAGAGTTACTAACAGTAGTTTTGACAAAAAATAATTTAAATAAAAACTATATGTGTATTAACATTGCAAAAAACCATAGAACAAATCTTTATATTGCTATGGCATGGATCTCTTCCGCTATAATACTAACAACAATTGCACTTATTGCTAACCTAGCTTTTTGGACAGCTGCCACAGCAGTAGTATTAATGGGCTTTGCATTCGCTGGCTGTTTAGCAGCTAGAGGTAATATTTGGGTACAAATTGGCGAGCTACCTAAACTAGAAGAATGTATGCATGCTTCAAAAGCTAAACAAGAATGTTTTAATCTATTTTACAGGATACGTAACACGATGAGAAGTACTCATATACTGCTTATTATTTGCTGTATTTTAACAATAAGTGCGGCTGCTATTGCTTGGCTACCACTATGGGGAGGTATTGCAATAGGAGCTGCATTGGCAATGATGGGAGTGTGCCTAGGAATGATAATTCATCTAATTAATTTATTTATTCAGTTAATGAATTGTTTATCATAAAAACCGTAACCTTTAAACCATTTAAAAATCTCACTATATACATCTATATAGTGAGATTTTTTATTAACATAAATCATGCTTGCTAATTACAAGAACAACTTAACTTCTAAATACTTCCCATTCACTAATTCAATCTTTTTCTACTGAAAAAATACTAGGTTTTGCTTATACCTATCAAAAATTAACGCATTATGAAAATGATTCTTCAGAAGTAGATATCTTAAAGTTTAATACCAAAATCACCAAAGAAAAAACGTATGACATACATGTAAAACTTCTTACTGCGCATGTGTGAATCGTAAAGCAAAGCTATAGTAAGTAAGATTCATATTCTTTCAATATATTTGTTGATCAACATAAATAATTTATAATGAAAAAAGTAATCTTATCATTATTCACTATTACTTTGCTATTAATTTCTTGTAAAGAGGAAGTAAAAAAAGAAATAGTAACACAACAACCACCTAATCAGCAATTCGATACATTATTAAAAGAATATAATGAAGGTAAACTACAATTAAATCCTATAAACGCAACATATGCTGGTGATAATAGGTTCAATGATTTATTTCCAAATACACTTTCTGATGCGTATAGTTTAAAAACTAAAGACTTTTTTACAAATTATAAAGCAAAATTGGCTGAGTTTTCTGATAAAGATCTTTCTGCAAGTCAACAAATGAGCAAAGCCGTTTTGGCTTGGGATTGTGATATGGCTTTAGCTCAAAATAGTTTCAAAAATGATATGCTACTTCCTATTAATCAAATGTGGACCGTTAATTTGACTATGGGTCAGTTAGCTAGTGGAAGTAGTGCGCAACCTTTCAAAACTGTAAAAGACTATGAAAATTGGCTAAGCAGATTAGACAAATATAATGTTTGGCTACAGTTTGCTAGAAAAAGGATGGCGCAAGGAATTAAACAAGGGTACGTTTTACCTAAATCGTTAATCAAGAAAGTAATTCCTCAATTTACAACTTTAGCAGAGACTCCAGTTAAAGATCATTTATTTTACGCTCCTGTCAAAAATTTTCCTGGAAACTTTTCTACGGAAGATAAAGATAAATTGACAAAAGCATATACCAAAATATTGACAAAAAAACTTATTCCTTCTTTTAGAGCTATGGCTAGTTTTTTAGCTAAAGATTATTTAAATGCTGGTTTAGAGGCTAGTGGAATCTCTGCAATTCCCGAAGGAGAAGCGTATTACAAGCATGCTATTAAAAACTATACAACTACAAACATGACAGCTGATGAAATTCATCAGTTAGGATTAAAAGAGGTTGCAAGAATTTTATCTGAGATGGATAAAGTTAAACAGCAAGTAGGGTTTGAGGGAAATTTAAAGGCATTTTTCAATTTCGTTAGAAACAATAAAGAGTTAATGCCTTATACGAAGCCTGAAGAAATTATAAAAAACTTTAATGCTATACATGATAAGATGAAACCACAGTTGGAAAAGTTGTTTGGTAATAAACCCAAAACTCCTTTTATCGTTAAACAAACTGAAAAATTTAGAGAAGCTTCTGCTAGTGCAGAATATAATCCAGGATCATTAGATGGTACACGTCCTGGTGTATTTTATACACCAATACCAGATGCATCAAAATACAATGTATTTTCTGATGAAGCTTTATTTTTGCACGAAGCAATTCCTGGTCATCATTATCAAATTTCTTTAACTCAAGAAAATAAAGAATTACCAGATTTTAGAAAAACATTATGGTATAGTGCATATGGTGAAGGTTGGGCTTTATACACAGAAAATTTAGGTAAAGAGTTAGGTCTATATACAGATCCTTATCAGTACTTCGGGATGTTAGGGATGGAAATGCATAGAGCTATACGTTTAGTCGTTGATACAGGAATACATGCAAAAGGATGGAGTCGTGAAAAAGCTATTCAATATTCATTAGATAATGAAGCTGAAAGTGAGGCTAGTATTATCTCTGAAATCGAACGTTATATGGCTAACCCTGGACAGGCTTTATCGTACAAAATTGGACAGTTAAAAATTCGTGAATTAAGAGCTAAAGCAAAAAAGGCTTTAGGAGTTAAGTTTGATATTCGTGAGTTTCATAACCAAGTGTTAGAAACTGGATGCATTCCTTTAGCACTTTTAGAAAGCAAAATTGACAAATGGATAGCTTCTTCTAAATAAAGATAAAATAAAACCACATGCTTTAAGTATGTGGTTTTATTATTTTACTGTAAAACTAATAGCCTTACTAAGATTTATCTTTAATCTTCTTTAATACTCTCGCAACTTCTAAAGGTCTATCTGTAGCTAAGATATTAGCGCCATTCTTAATGTAAGTTAAGTATATATCGTCGTTTCCTTTGGCTTGAGCACTCTTATCTAAATTCCCAAGAGTCCCTAGAATTGTTTTTATTCCTGCTTGTTTTAACTTTTCGTAATGAGATTGATTCGGTTGCCTAACGCCAACAAAACCAAGTAATTTATTCTTAGGTAGTTTTGCTTTTTCTATTTGCTCTAGTGCTTCTTTACTACCAGCAGATACAGAAATTACAACTTCTTTATTTAAGTTATGTACTAGTATAGCATCTTCTATTCTATAGGTGATAATTGCTGCGTAATCAACAGCATCGTAATCTTCGATTACATCTAATACTTTATTAAATGGAACTCCTCTTTTAACATCTAGGGTAAATAATACTTTTTCTTTCCCCCAAGCAAGTACTTCATCTAATTTAGGTATAGCAAAGGTAGTTGTGTTTCCAAGGTTATCTACTAGCTTCAATTCTTGAAGTTCTTTATAAGTCGATTCTTTTACTAATCCTTCTCCTGTAGTTGTTCTATTTAATTTGTTATCATGCATTAAAACAAGTATACTATCTTTAGTCATTGAAACATCACATTCTATAACCACTGGTGTATGCTTAGCAATGTTTGCAAAGGTTTCAATTGCATTTTCAGGATACCCTTTATAAGGTCCTCCTCTATGTGCACTTACTAATGGTTTAGGATTCTCTCTCCATTTATTAAAAGAAATAATTTTTTCTGTAGAATTAACAATAGTGTTTTTACTTGCTTTTTGAACTGGTTTTTCTGTTTGTTTTTTCGGTTCACTCTTTCGACAAGTACTGAACAATAAACAAGTTAAAAACAATACTATTAGATTTTGATAAGGCTTCATGTATGATAAATCTTTAGCTGAAAAATAAGAATTAAAAGTACTATTCTATTTTTATGAAGCTGAAATTATATGTTATGTTTATGTGAAATATTACTACTATTGAATTGATTAATTTTTAATAGCACATAAATAATCTTATTATTCTAATTAGTTTCTTATTTTTAACTCTAAAACCAATTTAATGAAAAAGTTATTTCTATTTATACTACCCATTTTTTCTTTCAGTCAAACAAATACTGAAGTTCATTTGTTTGATATAGTGAAAAATAAGAATAATCAACATTCATTGGTTAATGGTAAGAATATATCAAATAACAAAGGATATGATAGTCAACCCTATTTTTACGATAATAATACATTGATATTTGCTTCAAGTAGAGACGGACAACCAGATATTGCTGCATACACTTTCGATAGTAAAAGTATTAAATATATAAATACCACACCTAATGGTGGAGAATATTCTCCACAACGTATTCCTAATTCAAAGGATATTTCTGCAGTTAGATTAGATAATGACGGAAAGCAACGTTTTTATAAATATGACTTCTTAACTGGAAGAAGTACAGAACTTATCAAAAACCTTGTAGTTGCTTATCCTCTATGGTATGATGAAAATACTTTAATTTCATCGGTAATCGTTAATGACACATTACAACTACACATTAGTGATTTAGTGACAAAAAGCAATATCGTTATTGACAAAGAAGTTGGTCGCTCTCTTCACAAAATACCTAATACAAAACTAATCAGTTTTACTAAAAAAAATAAAGATAGATGGGAGCTTTGGTCTCTTGATCCAAAAACAAAAGTTACCAAAAAAATCGTAGGTATTGGAAAAAATCAAGATGTTTGCTGGTTGCCTAATGGAACATTATTGTTTTCATCTCAAAATATGATATTACAATATATTCCTAATAGCAAAGAAAAAGAGATTGGTCTTTTTCATATGTTTAATGATGAAAATATTAATAATATTTCAAGAATTATGGTAAATAAAGAAGGAACAAAGATTGCTTTAGTTGCAGAAACTTCACCCAGATTTTTAGCCCAAGAGCAACTAGAAGGCTATAATAAAAGAGACATCGAAGCTTTTTTAAAACCATACGCTAAAGATGTAAAAGTTTATACATTCCCTGATCAATTAGATTATACTGGAATAGAGGAAATGCGCAAACGTTATTCTTCTTTTTTTAAGGAAACTACAGACTTACATTGTGCTATAACCAAAAGGATTGTAAAAGGGAACGTTGTTATTGATGAGGAATTAGTTACGGCTAATGGAGGCACATTTAAGGCAGTAGCTATTTATGAAATAACGAATGGAAAAATTAGTAGTGTCCGCTTTTTAAGATAATTGTAATTAGGTTTATTAAAGATTCTTTTCAAACTGACTTTTTAAAAAATAAATTTGAACAAATACCAATAATGTTAGAAAAAAACAAGCATATAACATTGTATTGGTTACGACTATTCCATCGAATAAATTTGGTATTTGTACTCTTGGTATACTATCAAAAGTAAGTTTTGGTAGAGAAATACTTAATAATGCTTTACCTCTGGCTACATAAAATATACTTAAAATAGTGACGCCTGATAAAAGCAACCAAACTTTTTTAGATATTAATGTTTCTGGTGTATATATCTCAGCAGTTTTTTCCTCTAGAATAGCATTCATAATTGTATTCGTGAAATCTTTTGATGGTGATGCTGGTGTAATTTCCTTAATATATTTTTCCGAAAAACTGTTGAGTTCTTCAGTATATTTATTTTCTTCCATAATGATTAATTAACTCTGGTTCTACATTTTTCTGCACTATGCTTAGCAAGTGCTTTCTAGCTCTATGTAATTTAACTTTTACATTCGCTTGTGATAAACTAGTAATTTCTACAATTTCCTTCAAACTTAATTCTTCAAAATAAAAAAACCAAAGTATTGAACGTTCATCTTGCGGTAATTTATCAAGACATTTCTCAATTATTAAAGCTCTTTCTTTGCGCTCTATGGTTTCTAAAATATCTGTTGTACCTTTAATTTTATTAATAGTTATCTCGTCTATAGTATCTGTATTATATTTTTCTTTTTGCTTTTTTAAACTATCTAAACAGCTTCTATATCCTATTTTATAAATCCATGTAGAAAATTTAGATTCTCCTTTAAATTTACTCAAATTTTTATATGCTTTTATAAAAGTGTCTTGAGAAATTTCTTCAGCCTCTTCCCTATTCTTCACCATTTTAAAAGCTAAACTAAAAATCATGTCTTTATACCTGTCAATTAAGAAAGCAAAAGCATTTGTATCTCCGTCGAGCGTTTTTTTAATATATGTTTGGTCGTTAATGATAGTCATTTATACTTTGACTTATTCATTTTAAAAAAGGTTACAAAAAAGTAGTCTTTATTTTATATGAACAATACTATCTCTTTTTTCATCAAAAAAGAAAATAACTTGTAACCTTTTTTAAGAATCCTATGTCATACTGACAAACAAATAGTAAACATAACATTTAAAAGTATTTATATGGAAGTAGCAATTGTATTTATGTTCTTATTCGCTGTAATTTTTGGAATTTTCTATTTATTCTATTCTACAAGAAACAAAGAACGTTTGGCTTTAATCGAAAAAGGTGTAGACGCTAAAATTTTTATGGCTGGAGAACGAAAAAAACGGTCTACATTAACAGGTAGAGTAATTGTTTTAAATTTATCGTTACTCTTAATGGGTATAGGACTAGGTGTATTTCTTGCTTTATTATTAAACACTTACACAGAATTAGATGAAGAAGGAATTTATCCAGCAATGATATTTTTTATGGGCGGTTTAGGTCTTTTTATAGGATTTAATTTAACTAAAAAAATAGACGACGACTAAAAATAAGATATCCTAAAATCAATATAAAGAAACCATACTAAAATATAGTATGGTTTCTTTATATTAAAAAAACTCAGTATTTTTAGTGAAATATTTTTCATGAGTAATGATTATAAAAACAAGAAGTTTCAAGAACTTCTAGATAGGTTACAACAAGAAAGTTGGCAGTTAGAACTTATTATTTCAGGATTTGCTATTTTTGGGTTATTTACAGCTTTACCACGAATCGAGTTGTCATTACACATTGCTAAGAACGATAATCAAATTTATACTTTTATAATCGGTGTTGTAGCTTTAGTAGCATGCTATATTCTTATATTTAATCTACTGATTCATGTAATCTTACGCGGTTTATGGATTGGTGCATTAGGCCTTCGTTACGTTTCTGGTGATATTGATTTTGAAGAACTGAACTATCAAAATAAATTCACTAATTATCTTAAGAGTAAAATAGTTTCTTTTGACAGATATGTTGGAAGGTTAGAGAATTATTGTAGTGTTTTATTTGCGATTTCTTTTCTCTTAATTTTTTACGTCATTTCAATAACTATTATTATAGTTTTATTTATTCTTATTGCTAACTATATTATCTCTAATGACAGTTTAGCAGAAACTCCAAGAACGATTGTTGGTGCCACTTTAATTACTATAGTAAGCATTGGTTCTCTTTTTGTTTTCTTGGACTTTATAACACAAGGCTATCTGAAAAAGAAAAAGTGGTTATCCAAAATTTATTTTCCGTTCTATTGGTTGTTTAGCTTTCTAACGCTATCTTTTTTATACAGACCTCTAGTTTACAATTTCTTAGACAATAAATTCACAAAAAGAATAAGCTTATTTTTAGTTCCAGCATACTTGATAATTATCATATTTAACTCTATTAAACATCAAAATTCAAACTATATTGATAACAAAAAATCAACTTCTTACGTTTATCTTGATAAGAAGGAGTATGATGATTTATTAATAGAAGAAAATGATTTTATTAGTAATGCAAGCATACAATCTAAGGTAATTACTGGTTCATATATTAAACTCTTCAAAGTATTCAATAAAAATGTAGAAGAACGAATTTATGATTTTAATCCGTCCTTAAAACCTGAAGATGATAAAAGAGGATTCAGAACGGGATTAAAATTTTCTAATTCAAATAAAAATACTTCTAGTAGAAAAAGAGATAGTTTAGCAAGAAAATATATTGAAACTTTTAACTACATCTATGAAATACACATAGATAGTACAACCTACAAGTCTGATTTCATGATTAGTACAAATATTAAAAACCAGACAGGTTTCGAAACCTACTTGTCGACAAGAAAACTCACCGATGGTAGACATATGTTAACATTAAAAAGAAAATACATAAAGAAGAAAGATACTATAGTAGTTAATAATGCATTAATACCCTTTTGGTATTACAAGAAATAGAATAGTCCTTGTTAAAATCAACAATAAGAAAAAAATAAACCAAATATATCCACATGAAATCATTACAATCACTTTTACTCTGCTTAATTACCTTTCAACTAAGCAATGCCCAAACAGATACTAAAATATATGATATTATCAATAATATATCTTCTGATAGAATTAAATCTGACATTACAACATTGGTTAACTTCGGAACACGACACACATTAAGTGATACTTTATCTGAAACCAGAGGAATTGGTGCAGCAAGAAGATGGATCAAAAAAGAATTTGAAACTATTTCTAAAAATTGTAACGGATGTTTAGATGTATTTTATCAAAAAGATTTAGTAAAAAAAGGAACGAATAAAAGAATCACCAAAGACGTATGGGTTGTAAATGTCGTGGCCGTTCAAAAAGGAACAAGAAATCCTAACAACTACATTGTTATGAGTGGAGACATAGATTCCCGAATTACTGATCCTAACAACTATACCGATGATGCGCCTGGCGCAAATGATAACGCCACTGGAATGGCAGGAGCTATAGAAGCTGCAAGAGTACTTAGTAAATATTCTTTTGAAAATAGCATAATATATGTTGGATTGTCTGGTGAAGAACAAGGTTTATTTGGTGGTAAAGGTTTAGCAAATTATGCCAAGCAAAAAGGATGGAATATTGTTGGAGTAATGAATAACGATATGATTGGAAATATTAAAGGTGTAGATGGGGTAATTGATAATAGAACGTTTAGAATTTTCTCTGAGCCTACACCTCCTACTGAAACTGAAAGACAACGCAAAGCTCGTCGTTTTTACGGTGGAGAAGTTGATGGAATATCAAGACAGTTGGCAAGATATATTTATAAAACTACAAAAACGTATATGCCAGAAATGAATCCGAAAATGATCTATCGTTTAGACCGTTTTGGTCGTGGTGGACATCATCGTCCTTTTAATGACGCTGGTTTTGCTGGAATACGAATAATGGAAGCTCATGAGAATTATACACAGCAACATCAAGATATTAGAATTGAAAATGGAATTGAATATGGAGACAGACTAAAATTCGTAAATTTTGATTATGCAAAAAAACTTACAGCGGTTAACGCTATTAACTTAGCTAGTATTGCTGCAGCTCCTAGTGCTCCTAAAAACGTTGGAATTGGTGGAATCGTACAAGCATCTGCTAAATTTTCTTGGGATAAGGTAATAGGTGCTAAAGGATATAAAATTTACTGGAGAGCTACTACATCACCAACTTGGGATAACTATAAATATGTTGAAAATGTAACCGAATTTACACTGAATGGAATTGTTTTAGATAATTATTTTTTTGGTGTTAGTGCTGTTGGGGAAAATGGACATGAAAGTATCGTAAGCTTTCCTTCAAAAATTATACGATAAATGAAAATATGCCTATAACAAATAACGAACAATTATATTTTGAACGAGATATAGACTGGTACGATTGGTTAATGCAACATCATGAAACGTATCAAAATGTATATTTGATATTTTACAGAAAAGATACAGGAATGCCTTCCATGACATGGGAAGAAGCTGTTAAAGTCGCTTTGTGCTTCGGATGGATTGATTCTACTGTAAAAAGTTTGGGTAATGGTAAAAGACAACAATATTTTTCCAAACGTAAGCCTAAGAGCCCTTGGAGTAAATTAAACAAAAAACACGTTGAAGAACTTACAGAGAAAGGTTTAATGCAAGAATCAGGATACGCACATATAAAATTAGCAAAAGAAAACGGAGCTTGGTCAGATTTAGATGATGTAGAAAATCTAATAATCCCTGAAGATTTGAAAAAGGCATTTGATGAATATAAAGAAGCGTATTTCAACTATTGTAATTTTTCACCTTCATATCAAAAGAATTACTTACACTGGCTACACAGTGCTAAAAGAGAAACCACACGTTTAAAAAGAATTACAGAAATAATTCGACTTTGTGAAATGAATAAAAAGCAACGATAGTTGAAAATTATTTATAATATTATTAACAGATACTACTGTTTATTAATAATATCTTCACATGTCTATTAATCAAATTTTTAAAATAAATTTCACCATGTTTACAAAACGACCAAGGTTAATACTTTTAATTTTCTTGGCGCTTACTCTTATCAATGTAAATGATATAAACGCACAAAGAGGAAAAAACAAAAAAGATAAGCAAGAAAAGACTAAAACTGAAAAGTCTAAAAAGAAAAAGCCTAAAAAAACTATTACTGATCTAACAAAGAAGAGTAAAAAAATAGAGGGTTTATTTACTATTTTCAGAGATTCTGTTACTGGCAATACCAAACTTTTAGTAAAAAAAGAGCAACTTAATAAAGATTATATTTATTTCTCACAAATAGCTGACGGGGTAACTGAAGCTGGTGCATTTAGAGGCTCTTACAGAGGTTCTAGTATTTTTCATATAAAAAAGCATTTTAATAAGATAGAATTTGTTGCTCCTAACACTTCTTTTTACTTCGATAAAAATAACGCCATTTCTAAATCTGCCGCTGCCAATACAAGCGCCGCTATTATTGCTAGCGCTAAAGTACTGGCTTCTAATGACAAGAATGGGGAATACTTAATAGACGCAAATGGTCTATTTCTCTCTGAGGCCTTAACTAGGATAAAGCAGCCTAGTTTCCCTGGTCGTTCTCCATTTGCATTTAAATTAGGTCGTTTTGATAAAAATAAATCGAAAATAAATACGATTAAAAATTATCCAGAAAACACCAATATTAAAACAGAATATGTATATAATAATCCATCAGTATTAAATGGTGGTTCTGAAGCTATCCAAGATGGAAGATATATCTCTATAAAAGTTTTTCATACATTTATGAAGATGCCAAAAGAAGGATATAATCCTCGTTTCGATGATCCTCGAGTAGGTTATTTTACCACGCAAGTGAATGATATGACTAGCACTGAAACTGTAAACTATAGAGATTTTGTACATCGATGGAGGTTAGTGAAGAAAGATCCTAGCGCAGCAATCTCTGAGCCCGTAACTCCTATTACTTGGTGGATTGAAAATTCTACGCCTCTCGCATGGAGAGAAACTATAAAACAAGGAGTTTTAGCTTGGAATATTGCTTTTGAAAAAGCAGGTTTTAAAAACGCTATGGTCGTTAAAGTACAACCAGAAAATGCGGATTGGGATGCTGGTGATATTCGTTACAATGTTTTACGCTGGACATCGTCTCCAAACCCACCATTTGGTGGTTACGGACCAAGTTTCGTAAATCCAAGAACTGGTGAAATTTTAGGTGCTGATATCATGTTAGAATACGTGCACTTTACAAATAGAGTCCGTTTAGATAAAATCGTGAATGCAGTGGCTAACACAACTTCTGAAGAAGAAGCTATGCAATATATGTATGGTAATAAAAATAATCATATGTTTTGCTCAGCCGGACATTTAATGCATGAGAATACACTGTTTGGAAAAACGGTATTAGCAGCTTCTAATGCAACAGATTTACAAATGGAAGGAATGAAAAAAGAAGCTATGACTGCACTGATTATGCACGAAGTAGGACATACACTTGGCCTAAATCATAATATGAAAGCTAGCCAACTATTTTCTCCTGAACAATTGGCTAATCCAAATTTTATAAAAGGGAAATGTTTAACAGGTTCTGTTATGGACTATGCGGCAATTAATCTTACACTCGATCGAACTAAACAAGGACAATATTACGATACCTCTGTTGGACCTTATGATGTATGGGCAATTCAATTTGGATATACACCTTTTACCAGTACTAACGAAATGAAAACATTATTAGCACAATCTACAAAACCTGAGTTGATTTTTGGTAATGATGCTGATGATATGCGTTCACCTGGTAAGGCTATAGATCCACGAGTAATGACTGGCGATTTATCTAATGATCAAATTACATATTCTGTCAATAGAATTAAATTAGTCAATAATATGATTAGAAAATTAAAATCTAATCTTTCAAGAACTGGTGAATCTTATCAAGAATTAAAAAATGCATATTATATTTTAAATAGGCAGTCTGCTAGAGCTGGAGATGTTATTTCTAGATTCATTGGCGGTGTTTATGTAGATAGAGCTATGTACGGCCAACCTGGAGCTTCTAAACCCTATGTGCCTGTAAGTTATGCAGATCAAAAAAGAGCAATGAACGCTCTTAAAACATATATTTTTGCTCCTAACGCTTTCAAAGCTCCGAAGGAATTATACAGCTATCTGGCTAGCCAAAGACGTGGTTATAATTTCTTTAGAGGACCCGAAGACCCAAAAATTCATGCTCAAATTTTAAGGCAGCAAACTACTGTACTTCGTCATTTGCTACACTATAATACATTACAAAGAATTTCAGACTCTGAGTTGTATGGTAATACATATAAATTATCTGAATTTATGACAGATTTAAATAATGCAATTTTTAAGAACGATATATATGGTTCCGTAAATTCATTCCGTCAAAATTTACAGACAGAATATACCAAAATGTTATTAAACGTTATTCATAGTAAAAGTAAATCTCGTTACAATAATGCAGCTAAAGCTATGGCGATGTATAATCTGAAAAATATTAAGACATGGGTGAGTAATAATACAGGAAATATAGCTACAAAAGCTCACAAGAATCAAATAAAAGTATTAATAACGAATACACTGAAGGATATAAAATAAAGTTGTTCTAAATTGATTAATTTTTTAAAATCCGTAATGTTATTTCATTGCGGATTTTCTATTTTTATACTATGGCTAAAATTCTACTAACAGGTGGTACAGGTTTAATTGGTACACATCTTCAAAAATTATTTCATCAAAACGATCATGAAGTTGTTATTTTAACTAGATCTCCAAAAAATGATAATCATTTCAAATGGGACATTCATAAAAAGTTTATAGATGAGAAAGCTTTTATTGGTGTAGATTATATTATACATTTAGCTGGAGCTGGTATTGCAGATAGTAGATGGACAGCTATCAGAAAGAAAGAGCTTATAGACAGTCGAGTTTTATCCGCAGATTTATTATACGCATACGTAAAGAAATTAAATATTAAATTGAAAGGATTTATATCTGCATCTGGAATTGGGTTTTATGGAGCGATAAATTCTGATCATATATTTACAGAGAAAGATCCACCTGAGAACGATTTTATTTCTGAAATATGTGTCAAATGGGAAGATGCTGCTAATCAATTTAAACAATTAGATATTCCTGTTACTTGTCTTAGAACTGGAGTTGTACTAAGTGCAAAAGGTGGTGCTTTAGAAAAGATGAATACTCCTTTATTTTTATCTGCTTTAGGTACTGGAAAACAATATGTACCTTGGATTCACATAAACGATTTATGTGAGCTATATCTAAAAGCTATTGAAGATACTGATTTTAAAGGTATTTATAATGGAGTTGCACCTGAACATCAAACAAATCTTGACTTTACAAAAAAACTTGGTAAAACATTGAAAAAGCCTGTAATGCCTTTTAATGTACCTGAGTTTATGTTAAAAATAATATTGGGAGAATTGGCAGTTATTATACTTAAAGGAAGTAGAATTAGTTCACAGAAAACTACTAATAAGTATAAATTTGAGTTTTCAAATCTAGACGAAGCATTACTTAATATTTACAATAAAAAAGAGGTTGTCTAAAAAGTAGTCATTCAGAATAAAATGAAGGAATCTTTTAAAGATAAGTTCTTAATAATAAGATTACTTCAAAATTAGATTTTTTCGTAATGACGTTTTGAAATTACTTTTAAGACAGCCTCTTTTTAAATACTTTTTATAATACGCTGTACTATAACTTTCTTACCGTAGCTTCTGTTTTATTTTTTAAATTCATTCCCATTGAACTTACATTGATATTTATAGAAGTTCTAACTGGAACTCCTGTAGCTCTGTCTATTTCTATATCTCCAATAATTTTTGCATCAGGAAGTATGTCCATTTTTCCATTTATGGTTGCTAAAACTTTCTCTTTGGTTATTTCTTTTACCGTGTAAGTTAAGTTCATTTTCATACCTTGAGAATCTTGAGTACTCGTCCAAGAAGATCCTACAGAAACGGCTTCCTTAGGATAAACAGTAGTATTCATTTGGTTAGAAACTTGATCCATACTAGCTACTACAGGTTCTGTTTTAACCAATTTACTTTCTCCTATTTTAGAAACAGTTATAAACATGGTCGTCTCTAATAATGATTTTGTTTTTTCTCTAAATTCTTTAGCTTCAGCACTTAACTCTTCCTCTTTCATATTAGAGTTATAATTTACTTTCTCTACGCCTTGTTGATTTATAACAGATGATACGTAAGTGAAATTATTCTCTGTATCGTAACCTTCTTCTTTAACCTCATTAACCTTCATTGTTATCGTTAGGTCCATGTCCATAACCATAACTCCCATATCTTGGTTCATTTTCATTTTAGTCTCATAACGATCTCCTTTTTTATAATTCAATCGTAATTTTACTTTTTCCTGTGAAAAGCCTAATGTAGTTATTGCTAATGTTAAGGCTATCGCTATTTTTTTCATGTAATATTTTTTAATAATTATATGCTGTAAAAATAAGAGTTTTATTCTTCAAGAAATGCTTTTTTCAGCTTATCTATATTTTTTATTGATTTCTCTATCCAAGAAATATAAATTTCTTTTTTCTCTTTTTCCGGTAATTCCCATGACACTTCTGATGCTCTTAACCTACTTGTTAGATCTTGAAGAATTATTGCAGCTGCAACAGAAATATTCAAACTTTCTGTAAAGCCTACCATAGGTATCTTCAAATAACCGTCAGCGTTATCCATCACGTAATCTGAAACTCCTTCTCCTTCAACTCCAAAAACAAAAGCCGACTTCTGTGTGATATCAAAATCATGTAACGTACACGAATTATTATGTGGCGTTGTAACTATAATTTGATATCCTTTATTTTTTAAAGAAGTTAAACAGTCTTCCGTATTTTCTGTACCAGATTTAAAACGGTGTAAATCTAACCACTTTTGACTTCCTTTTGCTATTCTCCTAGAAACTTTATTTGTATTCGTATTTTCAATCGTATATATATCTTGTATTCCGAAAACATCACAACTTCTAACTACAGCACTTGCATTATGCGCTTGAAAAATATTCTCTAAAACAACTGTAAAATGTTTAGTTCGTTGATTTAAAACCGTATGAAACTTTTTCTTCCTTTCTTCTGTTACGTATTGTTCTAAATAGATTAATAATTCTTCATTTATCATACAACAAACATATAAAATTATTACTTTTAATAATATGAAAAAATTAGTTGTACTTACTGGTGCAGGAATAAGTGCTGAAAGTGGTATTAATACTTTTAGGGATGCAAACGGTTTGTGGGAAGGCCATGATATTATGGAAGTAGCTTCTCCTCAAGGTTTTGCTAAAAATCCAAACTTAGTATTAGATTTTTATAATAAAAGGAGAAGTCAGTTGCTTGATGTTTTACCAAATAAAGCACACCATAATCTTAAAAAACTTGAAGATTATTTCAACGTACATATCATTACTCAAAATGTCGACAACTTACACGAACGTGCTAAAAGTTTAAATGTACTTCATTTACATGGTGAATTATTAAAGGCTAGAAGTTCAAATAACGAACATTTAATATGCGATTGGAGTGAAGATATCATTTGGGGTGATTTAGCGCAAGATGGCAGTCAACTAAGGCCACATATTGTATGGTTTGGTGAAGATGTTCCTATGCTAAATAAGGCAATAGAAATAACTGAGCAAGCTGATATATTAGTAATTATAGGAACTTCAATGCAGGTGTATCCTGCTGCTAGTTTAGTAAATTTTGTTTCTAAAAATACACCTATATATTTTATAGACCCTAAACCTGTTGTAGAAAAAAACGCCTTCAATAATTTAACTATTATTAAAGACGTTGCTTCATTGGGGACAGACAAATTGTTAAGTATATTACTTCATTAATTTTTAATGTATGTAATCATTAAATTGTCATCTGTTTCCTTTAAGTCTTCAATTAACTCTACGATTAGTTTGTTGTTTGAAATCTCAATTATTCTATGGAAGGTAGTTTCAGACCCTGATATTTTAATCATTTTCTTGTTCTTGTCATAATTCCAAGAATGAGTCTTTGAGTCTCCGAAGTGATTTTCTTCGACCTTACCATCTTTAGAGAAAGACAACCATTCATCTTCTTTATTTGAAGATAGTTCAGGTTCTTCACCTTTCTCCTGAATAGATTCAACAAACCATTTACCAGAAGTTAATATTCCTTCTATGTCTTGTGCATTACTTACAAAAGACGATAAACCTAAAAATAATACTAATACTAATTTCTTCATTTTAACAGATTGTGTTTAATTCAAAAATAAACAAAAGTTGGACCAAATTGTTAATTGTTAATAATTAACTCGTAATTTTTTCAAAAAACTTATATAATTCTCCTTTGCTAATAGCACTGCCCTTCTCAATTAAATCAAAAATTTCTGTATTTCTTTCATTACTATATTTTTTCGATCCATTTAAAAATTCTACAGTACTATCGTTGTAATTTTTCAGCAACCAATTATAACCATTTTGCGTCAATAAATCAATATCTTTATGCACTTTTATTACAATCCTTTTCATTTCTACTTCATTACACTTGAATAAGTTAAGGCTTGTTTTGGAAAAATGTTCTAAATATTCCGTTTTACTTAGTACATCATCCCAAACTACATCACTAAAAATATTCATTTCATCCTCAGCTAAATTTGGATTTTCTTCTTTTATCTTCTTCCATTCTTTTACGTCAATACTTTGTGTAGCCAAAAATTTAGAGAATTCTTCATGTAAACTCTCAAATTGTTCTTTAGTAAGCTGTCTATATTTCATTTGGCAATTTTAATAGTAAATTAGGATTCATGCAATTATCTTTATAAAAATCAATATCTTTTTCTGAACATACTCCTGGATAATCACCTTTATAGTTTCCTATATCTTTCATCAATTGAAAATGTAAATGAGGAGCGTAATCTCCATTTACATCATTATTGCCCAAGTATCCAATAACTTCTCCTTTCTTTATATACTGTCCTTCTTTAATATCTTGGATAGATTCAAGCGATAAATGACCATATAATGAAAAGAAAGTAACCGTATTCACAACATGTTTAAGAATGATTGTAGGTCCGTAATCTCCGTAGTTTTTATTATTTTTAAAACTATGAATTTCCCCATCTGAGACTGCCAAAACTTTTGTTCCAGCTTTACACCATAAGTCTATTCCCAAATGGATATTCCGTTCTTCATTGCTGTCGTTATTAAAATGTGAACTTCGTTTATATATATCCCTTTTTTCCAAGTATCCTCCGAAAGCTACTGTAGCCTTGTTTTTTTTTAAGAAAGCATCTATGTAGGTTTCCCAAGCTATTGAAGAAGAGATATCAAAATTTGACAAATCTTTGTTTAACGATGAGATTGTTATTGGTAAATAATCTTGAATAGGTATAGTAGTGTCGATTATTTTTACTTTATCTTCAGAAGTTAGTTGTAGTTCTTTTTTCATGCTATAAAAATAAAAAAGTGTGGTTTTCACCACACTTTTTTTCTTATTTATTTTTAGAAGTTTTTAATTTCTATTTACAGTGATAGAATTTGACAAATCAAATACTCCTTTAATATCATTTGCATTTTTGTCCATTTCTAATCCTTCTAAATCACCTTCGTAACGAATGTACCAGATTA